>Ga0157378_10000834_pt1 | contig 28613 bp, 23 predicted proteins | sample M65metaG_FD_115309 | JGI IMG/M metagenome (GOLD analysis project Ga0157378, IMG submission 115309) | Miscanthus rhizosphere microbial communities from Kellogg Biological Station, Michigan, USA - M6-5 metaG | ecosystem: Host-associated > Plants > Roots > Rhizosphere > Soil | place: USA: Michigan... | reverse complement strand
GGTAGCCGATCTGACCCTGGATCCGGCTTCGCATGTGGTAAAGCGCCACGGCGAGGAAATTTCCCTGAGCCGCACGGAGTACCGGCTGTTGGAATTCCTGATGCGGCGAGCCGGGCGCGCCGTCCCGAGAAATACGATTATTCTTTCGGTGTGGGATTCGAACGAGGACGTAGAGGAAAACACGCTGGACGTGTTTATCAGCATGTTGCGCAACAAAGTGGATAAAGATCACAAGGTGAAGCTGATTCAAACGGTTCGCGGAACGGGATATACGATTCGGGACACGACGAAAGCATAAAGCATGATGACTCTTCCCCTTCGCCTGCGGCTGACCGCCTGGTATTTTGGCGTGCTGGCGATCGTCTTGTCCGCTTTTGGAGTGACCGCCTATCTGGAAATGCGCCATAGCATTCGCCAGACCATCGACGAGGAACTCCAGATTCGCGCCGAAGGCGTGCACCAGCTTATTGAACGAAACGTCCAGCGGGGCGCCAAGCAGGATCTGCCGGAAGGCCTTCGAGAGCATACCGAGTTGCGCGCAGGCGGAGCACTTTTGCAGGTTTCCGACGAGCAGGGCAACTGGCTGTACCGCTCCACGGTCATGAGCGATTATGGCGTCCCCAGGCCCAAGACCATTCCAAAGAAAGCGACCGAATTCCTGGGCAAGGACGTTCCGCTGCGCATCTGGACTGTGGAAGTCAATGTGGGAGGCGTGGATTACATTATTCAGTCCGCCTTTGAGATGGACGATTTCTACGAAGCGCTGGACCATTTTGCGCTGCTGCTTTTTATTTCCATCCCCACGCTGCTGTTGTGCGCTGCCGCCGGAGGCTACTGGATCAGCACACGCGCGCTTGCACCCGTAGACCAGATTACGCAAACCGCCAGAACCATCGGCGCCCAGAATCTGTCCAGCCGCCTGGTCGTGCCGCAAACCCGCGACGAATTGCAGCGCCTGTCGGAAACTCTGAACGGCATGCTCGATCGCCTGGAAGCCTCATTCAAAAAAATAACGCAGTTCACCGCCGACGCTTCACACGAATTGCGCACGCCGGTGGCCGTGATGCGTACCCGCGCGGAACTCTCCCTGCGCAAAGCCCGCACGGCCGACGAATATCGCGACGTGATTGCCGAAGTTCTCACGGAATTGGAAAAAACTTCGGGACTGATCGAGCAGTTGATGTTCCTGGCCAGAGCCGACAGCGGCTCGGAAACAGTTCGCTTCACCCCGACGAATGTCGCTGAAGTTCTTCGCGAGGCCTGCCATCAGGGGAGCGCCCTCGCGGAGGCAAAACAAATTGCTTTCCAAGAGGAAATTCCCGACGGGTCCATTTGGGTGCAGGGTGACGCCACTTCACTGCGCCGCCTGTTCTTGATCCTGATTGACAACGCAGTGAAATACACGCCGGCCAACGGCCAGGTCGAAGTCTCCTTGCGCCAGAACAACGGCTACGCCATAACCCAAGTGAGCGATACCGGGATCGGAATTGCCGAGGCGGATCTGGCCAATGTATTTGAGCGTTTCTACCGCGCGGACAAAGCCCGCACCCGCGAATCCGGCGGAGTCGGATTGGGCCTCTCCATCGGCCGCTGGATCGCGGAAGTCCATGCCGGCACAATTGAAGTGCACAGCTTGCCGGGCCGAGGCTCCACCTTTCAGATCCGTTTTCCAATCGCTAATATTAGCGGGTGAAGAAATATCCGCTCCCGTTGCGCTGTATACTATCTACCAAGCCTCCACAAAAAGCCCTTGACTTGATTTTCTTTTCGGCCTAACCTCCCCCCATTGTTGGTCGGGTGCTGTCTATATTTTTTACTAAATTTAACTAAATACTTGGTCGAAAACTTTATCGTAATGCGACAGGCCGTAGGCGGAACGCCACATATTTCTTGTGAATGCGCTCCGGTGAAGGCGTGCGCATTGGCAGCCAGAAACTGACGCAGGCTGTCTTTGATTTTGGTTGCAGCCCGGGGGCCAAAGCTTTTTCAGCCTGTTTTCCGTATTTCAGGGGTCGGGATCAGCAGGGATTGGTAGGGGTGCCTGGATCAGAATTGAATCCTGTCAACGAGAGGTTTGAGATGAAATCTTCAAAATTGAGTAGTTGGTGTAGAACAGCCACCCAATTACTGGGTGGCTTGTTCGTAGTTCTTTTGCTCAGCGTGCCCGCTTTCTCGCAAGGAAACGCCGGACGCATCCTGGGCACAGTCACAGACCAAAGCGGTGGAGTCGTGGCAGGCGCCACGGTCACCGTAGTTGACGTTGCCAGAAACGTCACCCGAACGCTAACCACGGACGATGCTGGAGAATACAACGCTCCCAACCTCACTCCCGGCATGTACACGGTTCGAGCCGAAGCCAAAGGTTTCAAGAAGCTCGAACGGCAGAACGTTGAACTCCAGGTCGGTAAAGAAGTTCGGGTCGATATCACCGTTCAGCCCGGTGAGCAGGAACAAACCGTAACCGTCACAGAAGCCATCCCGTTGGTGGAGACTACAAACGCGACGTTGGGTGGCACACTCAACAACGATGACATCACCGATATGCCTTTGAATGGCCGCAACTATCAGAACTTGTTGGCCCTGCGCCCCGGCGTCATGAATCAGGTGGGCGGTGGGCCCTGGACCCAGAGCACCAACGGAGTGCGTCCCGATGAATCCGTCTGGATGGTCGACGGCGTCATCAATCACAATATGTTCGATGCCCGGCCCATCGCCGGAATGTCCAGCCCGATCACGGATGCGGCGACGATTCTGCCGATTGACTCAATCCAGGAATTCAACCTCATGGAGAGTCCCAAGGCCGAATATGGCTGGGACCCCGGCGCAGTCGTGAACGTCGGGATCAAGTCCGGCACCAACGGTCTCCACGGCACGGCTTACGGCTTTTACCGAAGTTCGAACTGGGACGCCCGCAATTACTTCAACATCGCGCCGAATGCAAACGGAAGTTGTGACGTAACTTCTTGCGATAAGGTGCCCACCCAATTGAAGCAGTTCGGCGCTTCTGTCGGCGGGCCGATCAAGAAAGACAAACTCTTCTTCTTCGGCAACTACGAAGGCCTGCGGGACGCGATCGGCAACGTTTTTGGCGGCCTCCGAATTCCGGAAACGAACGCGGGCGGTGGCGCTGCTTTCAGCATGGTAGACGCGATCACAGCCGCGCAGAACGCAGGAGCCCACGCCCTTTGTACAGGTGCAGAACCTCAGGGCACTGCTTGTCTCAGCGCCGGAAGCCTCGCTTGGTCGGGGTGCACCGGAACGCCGGCAGCGGTGGGTTCCTACTCATGTACCGGCGGATTTTTCCCGCAGAACACTTCAGGCAGCACAGGCTTTGTCAGCACTTTCCCCAACGTCAATGAAAGTAACAACGGAGTAGGAAAAATCGACGCCCACATCAACGATAAGAATACGCTAAATGGTGTGCTGCTGGTCAGTAGATACAAGGGTGACGGCGAAGATCGTGGTTTCGTCAATCGAATCTTTAACAACAACTACATCATCAACACGTGGACCGCGTCTGGTACATGGGATTACACTCCCAACTCCAGCATGGTGAATGAAGTGCGGTTTGGCTACAACCGCATGTCATTTCTTACGGGCAGCGACGACGCCAATGTCAAGAGCCCCGTCAACACGGGCTTGTCGATCGTACCCGGCCTTCCGACTCTTTTGATCGGTAACTTCGCCCGGGTAGGAACCTGGCACAATCGTCCACAAGCCATTTCTCCCAACCCGTACTGGGATGTCCAGGAAAGCCTCTCATATCTTGTGGGTAAACACTCCCTCAAGTTCGGCGGAGAATTTGCACACATCGAGGCCGATTCCTTCATCCCCGATACAGGCCGCGGACAGATTAGCTTTGCAAGTCTCACATCCTTTTTTGAGGGAATTCCGAGCGCCGGAAAGGTTTTAGTCGGCAACCCGAACCGCAGGATGCTCAATACCTATACGGCGGGGTTCGCTCAGGATGACTGGCATTTGGCCCCGAAATTTACACTCAATCTGGGCCTACGCTACGAATACGCTTCCCCAATCCGGGAAGCTGACAATAACTGGGCCAACTTCGACCCAAATTCGCCGACGGGATTCACCCAGCAGGGACAGCCGGGTACAAACGCCATGTGGCAGCCCAACCGGGGGAACTTCTCGCCCCGAATCGGTTTTGCCTACGACGTGAACGGCAAGGGGACGACGGTCGTGCGGGGCGGATTCAGCATCATTTACTCGTCCTTTACCGCGGTCGAGTGGATGAATCAGAATCAATTCCAGAATAACGCCGGTGTTTCCCTCGGCGGCAACCCGTCCGGGGCCGACATCTTCGTCGGCAACAACATAATCTTTAAGGGCGCTCCCACGGGGATTGCGGTGAAATCCGCCAATCAAAAACCCACTCAAGCACAATGGAATACCGTGGTATTTCCTCCCCCTTCGGGCAACCCGATCCAATGCGGTGATGGCGTCGCCGTAGATCCATGTCCCATCATGGGGGTCGATCCGAATCTCAGAACCCCTTATGTCATGAATTACAGTCTTGGGGTAACGCATGCCTTCAGCACCAACCTGTCGTTGGAGGTTGGCTATGTCGGCAATCGCGGAGTGAGGCTAACTGGCTTTGCGGATATCAATGCGCAAGCCCCCTCGATTGACGGGAGCGGAGCTCGACCGTTTGCCGGCAAGTTCCCATGGTTCAGCTTCATCAACGAGATGACAAACGATACCCGTTCCAACTACAACAGCTTGCAAGCGACCATGACCAAGCGGATGTCTCACGGGCTGTCGTTCACAGCTGGGTATACGTACGCTCACGGTCTTGACAACGGTTCTCTGAACCGATTCGCGCTTCTCCCTCAGAACTCCAACAATCCGGGCGCGGACTACGGCAACAGCGATTTCGACGTACGCCACCGTCTCACCGTCACGGCAACTTACAACATTCCAGGGATCAAGGGCTTTGCCCAGTTACTGGAAGGTTGGCAGATAAACGGAATCGCTACTCTTCAGAGTTCTCAGCCATGGACCGTGAACGACTATGGCTTTAATTTCAGTGGAGTCGGAGATGCTTCTGATCGTTGGGATTTCTTCGGGAAGCCATCTGATTTCAAGGGTACCCAAAACTCGATCCCGTACTGCGGCGGATTCACAGATGTCGGTGGCGTTATTGGCACCGGTGGAGCTTCCTGCTCCTATACAGTTGGGGTCTCGCAGATCTCGTTCCCTGTGGCCAACTCCTCGGCGCTCATCGCAAGCTGTGCAGCTAAGGCTCCCGATCCGAGTACTCTGGCCGTGGGCGGCTGTTTTGCAAATAACGGCTCGGTCATGGTTCCTCAGCTTGCCGGAACCTTCGGCAACATGGGTCGGAATATCTTCCGTGACTCGGGCTTCAAAAACCTCGACTTCTCCGTCTTCAAGAACTTCACGTTCAAGGAGCGGTATGGTGTGCAGTTCCGAGCCGAAGTGTTCAATATCCTTAATCACCCGATCTTTGAGAATCCGTATGGAGCATCGAATGGCTCCAGCGGAGGAAACAATGACCCGTCGGTGCCAGCAGGATTCGGCGGCGCCCTCGGAACACCCGACGTCATCGCTGGCAATCCGGTCGTTGGATCGGGAAGCGCTCGCGACGTTCAAGTAGGCTTAAAACTCACGTTCTAACTCATCCGTCAGACGAACCAGTCTGATAACTTCGAGGGAGGCGGAACGTCGCCTCCCTCGTTTTTTTTTGGATACGGCTCCGAGGTTAGAAACTGCGGTTGAATCGATCATCTGGTAGAATGCGTTTACACCGAGGGCGCGGTAGCCAAGTGGTAAGGCGAAGGTCTGCAAAACCTTTATCGGCGGTTCGAACCCGCCCCGCGCCTCCAAGCCTTTCCTGCCACACCATTCAAGACAAAACATTGAGACAACTGGAAGCGTTGTTGCGACGGTATGAGCGCGAGATGAGCGTCCGGTGGCGTCGGCTTTTAATCGGAAGATTGTGAAGGATGGCCTGATGGCCTGACAGACTGGTACGAGTACAATTGTAAATGCTTCTACACCAGCGGCTAAATCCACAGGCTGAACAGGCTGCGAAAAAACTTAAAACGCTGGCATTCTGAGCGAAGCGAAGAATCTCTCTCGGTTTCTTCTTTTATACTTAAATCGAAGAGAGATTCTTCGCTTCGCTCAGAATGACGGAACAAGACTTTTTTCCACAAAGCTGGAGCCGGTGCCACCTAAGCGAGGCTGTCGGCTATCGCTTTTCCTACGACTTGTGTGGAGGCCTTGCCGCCCACATCCGGCGTCAGATAATCAGGCTTGGTGAGAACTTCTTCGATGGACCGCTCGATCGCTTTTGCCGCTTCGGTTTCGCCGAAGTGGTCCAGCATCATGGCCGCGGACCAGATCTGGCCGATCGGGTTGGCGATGTTTTTTCCGGCGATGTCCGGAGCGGATCCGTGCACCGGCTCGAACATCGACGGATATTTTTTCGGCGGATTCAAGTTCGCGGACGGAGCGATGCCAATGGAACCGACAACCGCGGGTCCCAGGTCGGAAAGAATGTCGCCAAATAGATTTGATCCCACGACGACATCGAACATTTGCGGGCGGCGCACGAAATGGGCGGTCAGAATGTCGATGTGATATTGATCGGTGCGCACGTCGGGAAATTCCGCGGAGATGGCGGCAAAGCGCTCATCCCAATAGGGCATCGTATGGATGATGCCGTTTGATTTTGTGGCAGACGTGACGTGCGATTTGCGTTTTCTTGCCAGTTCAAAAGCGAAACGCATAATCCGGTCCACGCCCCGGCGAGTAAAAATGGTCTGCTGCATGGCCATCTCCTCATCGGTGCCGTTATAAATACGCCCGCCGATGTTGGAGTACTCGCCTTCCACGTTTTCGCGCACCACGCAGAAATCGATCTCGCCGGGTTTCACGTTCTTCAGCGGCGAATCCACGCCCTTGAGCAATCGCACAGGCCGCAAATTTGCATACTGCTCAAAGGTGCGCCGGATCGGGATCAGCAGCCCCCACAACGAAATGTGATCGGGAACGCCGGGATAGCCCACCGCGCCCAGAAAAATCGCATCGAAGGGGCGAAGCTGCGCCAGGCCATCGTCCGGCATCATCTTTCCGGTTTTCGCGTAGGTTTCGCAGCTCCAGTCAAAGTGCGTAAAAGCATATTTGATTCCGAAACGCTTGCCCGCGGCTTCGAGTACGCGCAGTCCTTCGGGCACCACTTCTTTGCCAATGCCGTCCCCCGGAATTACTGCGATCTTGTAAGTGTTCATCTGTATGAGTTCCGCTCTCTGTTTTGATTTTATTGCTTACGCTATTCGATTTTTCCCACCTGCGACTTCCACAATTCCCAGGGACGCGCGACGGTCCCTTCCGTAATTTCCTGCGCTTTGACGGCTTCGCCGGGCGTCAGATACTTGATGGTTCCAAGCTTCATGCCTTCGGCCTGCACTCGCGCGTTCAGCTGCGTATAAATCGAGCGGTACACCGCGACCGGGGTCGACCCCGCCACTGCTACGAATCCATGCCCGCGAATCAGAGCGATGCCGCTATTGCCCATCACCTTGGCCAGCGCATCGCCAAGCTTGTTGTCACGGATCAGCATGTCCGTATCGCCAAAGCCGTCGTGCGTGTCAAAGATCGGCGCGCCCAGCCTGAGAAACGCGCTGACGTGATAGACCGGACGCAGAGTCGTGCCCGTCACGCTGTATGGAATAATGTCCGGCGAATGGCTGTGCACGGCAGCCTTCACGTCGGGCCTTACGCGGTAGATGGCCGCGTGAATGTAACGCTCGACGTAACCGTTGCGCCCGCGCGCGTCGACCGGCTCGCCGTCCCGGTCAAACTCCATGATGTCTTTCGCGGTGACCAGCCCCGGCGAGATGCTGCGCGACATCAGAAAGTGGCTGGGATCCTTGTCACTTCGCACACTCACGTGGCCGAAGCCGTCCAACACGGCCTGTTGGAAAAGGATGCGGTTGGCGTACACCAGGTCATCGATCAGTTTGGGATCGTTCGAGAGAGAAGCCGGCGCTTGCGCAGCCGGACGTGCTGTGGGGAGGAAGAACGCAGCGCACAGTACGGCGCAGGCTGCCAGAATGAGGCCGATTTTCAGTCTCGACATAATGGTACCTCCACAAGCGAACCATTAACGTATTCCATAATGAACACAAGATGTTATACGGTTTCGCGGATTCTACCAAGCGCGCGCTGATGAATTGGAATGCGTTCACTTTTCATGCGGGCTGTACGGCAGGACATCGCGCAGAATTTCGCGTTATACTTTCTGCCTGCATCACCCGGAGGATTGTCGAATGTTCACGCGACGTGAAGTATTACGAGGGACGATTACGGCGGGTGCCGCGACTCTCGCCTGGAGGCCGGACGTGACTCTTGCCAGCGCTTCGCAGCCATCGACTCCCGTGAATTTCGCGGTGCCCGAAGGCGCCTGCGACTGCCATGTGCACACCTTCGATCCGAAGCATTTTCCTTTTTCTCCCGCGCGCCCCTACACACCGGAACCCGTCTCGGTCGAAGAGTTGCGTTCGCTGCATAGCGCGCTGCACATGAGCCGCGTGATCGTCGTGCAGACCACCGTCTACGGCACCGATAACGCCGGCGCGTTGGACGCCATGAAAAGACTTGGCGCGCGTGCCCGCGGCGTTGCCGTTATTGATGAAAAGACGCCGGACTCGGCGCTCGATGAGATGGACCGTGCCGGAATTCGCGGCATTCGCCTGAATCTCGAAACCGCGGGCGAGACCGATCCCGAAATCGGTCGCAAACGTTTTCAGGCAGCTGTGGAAAGAATCAAGAATCGGAAATGGCACATTCAGATTTATGCGCGTTTATCCGTGATTGAGGGAATCAAGGATCAGATTGCGGCCGCGCCCATGCCAGTTGTCTTCGACCACTTCGCGGGAACGCAGGCGGCTCCCGGGATCGAGCAGCCCGGCTTTAATTCCTTACTGGGTATGGTTAAAAACGGCAAAGCATACGTGAAAATCTCCGCGCCTTATCGAAGCTCTTCCAACGCGCCAGATTATCCGGACGTCGCGCCCATCGCCAAGGCCATGGTTGCCGCCAATCCTCAAAGAATTTTGTGGGGAAGCGACTGGCCTCACCCGGGCCTTCCGGTCCCTGGCCGAAGTAACGCGGAAATCACGCCCTTCTTTCAGATCGACGACGGCCAGATACTGAATCTGCTCCCGAAGTGGGTCCCGGACGCCGCCACGCGCAAAACAATCCTGGTGGAAAACCCCGCCAAACTCTACGGATTTTGAACGCCTCCGATCGGGGTTTTCCAAAACAACTTCAACAGACGATCCGGGCCAGCAACCCTCATTTTTCTCGCAACATTCTGAGCCTACTGGACGGTAGCTTTGAGACCCGTCGGAGGGTTCGGCTTGCTCGTGGAAGCCGTGCTGAATTGATAGGCTCCAACATCCCACGCTCCGCTTGCGGGCCTGGTTACCGGGGTTCCGGTGCATACCGCCTGCACCACCGTATTGACCGTCTGCTCCGTGCAGATCAGCGAAGCATCCGAAGTGGGGAAACCGGCGGGCCACACCGAAGCCAGATTGGTTCCTGCTCCCACGCTCGGCGAAGTGCCGCTAGTCGGAGAGAATGGGCGCACCTGCCCCGCCGTATATCCCGCCGTCGTCGCTGCCGAGTCGGTCATGCCGAAGTTGTTGGAAATAGTCTTGGTGGGCGCGGAGGGACTGCCCGAGCTCGAACTGCCAGACGAATTGATGCACAGATTGTTCTGTGATTTGAACGTGCTCGACCAGCTGTACCCGTGTGACGCGTCTTGAATGCAACCGCTCCAATCGACGACCGTATTGTTCCAGAAGAACATCGAGACAGGCGTCTCGGATTGCGGAACCTGCGGGCCGTTGGCCCCGACCTGCAGCAGCCCAGACCAGGTATTGTTCCAGACGTAATCCGTTTCACCGGGATTGCCGATCTGTAAGCCTTCCCCGCTGAAGTAGTCATGCAGCCGATTGTCATGGATGTAGTAGATTCCTCCGTTACCTTGCGCATCGACCGTTTCGATTACGTTATCGTGCACCGTCGGATCCGGCGATTCTCCGTTTTGCGTGACTTCGTTCCAGCCGATTTCCCCGGCAAAGATGGGCTTGATGGCGTTGGACATGCACTTGAAGATGCTGTGCGTGGTGTTCACAAAGGATAGGGAGCCGCCGACCAGCGTCCCGGTGCCATGCGTCGTCGCGCAGTTATCCGCCACGTTGTAGTCGAGCCGGCAATGCGGGCAATTCGGAGGACCATCGACCCACACCGCAATGTCCACATCTCCAAAGGTATTCGCTTGGTAGGCGTGCATAGACCAGTTGTGTTCATAGGTATGGCTCACCGTGATGTTATCCACGCTGCTGGCCCGCCACCAACCGTTCCCGGCCCAGCAGCTGTTTTGCGCATCATTGGCCCAGTAAAGATTGCGCATCTCTATCCAGCTGAGCGTGATATTCGAGGCGTGAAAAGCGATGAAGTAATTACCATCCCCGCCGACACAACCCGTGGCCTGCCCACCTGAACCATTGATCTCCATCGGCGTCGACGAGCTAGCGGAAGTGTGCGCATCGAAGATCGGTCGGTTCCAGACCGAACAAGACCCAGAGTTGAACCAGGTCTGATCGACACCAATTGTTACGGGATTGCCGGACGCCCCTCCATGGCTCAAGACCAGTGGAAAACTGGCGTTGAACCAAACATCGCAGCCCCTCAGGATAAAGACGTCTCCGGCAACAGCCGAATGACTTCCGGCAGTTCCGGTTGCTGTCGCCATACCCGGTACGTGCAGCCACGGAGTGTTCTTAGTCGTTCCGTCGTTCGAGTCGGAACCACTCGTGGCAATGTAATACGTCGTCGCAAAAGTAGATTGGGCAACGAAAAAAGTCGCCAGCAGCACCAGGGTCGAAGTGAACAACATCGAACCGAACCGTTTCATGTGGATTCTCCTATCCGCTTTGTACCATTGGGAACCAAACTTACTTGGTGGGAATGCGGGGGCACTACTGGTCGAGTGTCCAGCTGTGAGTACAGTACCCTTCACCTGTCCGGGATGCATAGTGATTTTGTTTGCCCAATTTCCGGGTCGCCATCTCCGTCTTCGGGCATGTCCCGGGGGGCCTAATCGCGTGGATTCATGGTGTTCCGTGGCACAAGAAATTGGGACGCGTCACTTTGCACGGCGCACACCCACCTTCTTTTCATTCAGATCATTCGGAAGCTGCAGCTGTGCGCCTTACTTTCTGGTTTCCCAGCTGCTGGAATCCAACGTGAAAATCGCCAGGGGAGTAAGAATCAGATAGATCGTTGGCAAAACAAAGGCCATTGGTAGAAACCACAGCGGATGAACTCTTTCGTTTAGTGGCCATCCACGAGTGCCCACCCAATAGATGGAGCCGAGAAGGGCAAGTACCAGCAAATGGAAAGAAGCGAGAGGCAAGAACATTCCGTTCGCCAGTGACTCCGCGATCAGGAGAGGGTATCCCACCAACATGGCGAATATCGCGGCGTAGTTGAGTACGACCAGCGGATGCAGTTTCCAGCTGTGGCTCAACCCGCACAGGAAATCAATCAGCACGGATCGGCGCCAGCGCAGCTGTTGCGACCAAAACCGGCTGATCGTATCCGGGACCAACGTCCAGCATATCGCTTCGTGTGTCATAAAAGTCTTGTAGCCCGCTTTGATCACCTGTCTGGTCAGGTATCGATCCTCGCCATACTTGATCGGAATTCCCAGAACGTTGCGGTCTTCGAGCACGGACTCCAATTCCACCAGGATCGACCGGCGAAACGCGGTCAGGCAGCCCGAGAGGCAGAGGATCGAGTGGAAGGCCAGCTCAATGTTCTTGAAGTATTCGTAGGCGAAATAATATTTGATCGTCTGCAGACGTGTTAACCAGTTTCGGGAGGCATTGCGAACGCGGATTCGGCCGCCTACGGCGCCGATGGACGGTTCGCTGAAGCCTTTCATCAGTGAGGCGATGGCATCCGGATCGAGCACTACGTCCGAATCCACGGTGACGATAATTTCGTCCGAGGTTCTGCGTACGGCATTCAGAATGCCGATCCGCTTGCCAACATTCCGGTCATTTTTGAGGATGGTTACGCGGTCCTGGGAGTAACGCGCAGCCAGGCAGGCCCAATGAAGACTGTCGTCGGACGAACAATCATCAACTACGATAAGCCGGAGTTTATCCGGCGGATAGTTCTGATTCAGGATGCTCAGAATCGTCTGCGCTACCGCTCTTCCCTCGTTGTACATCGGGACAACGACGGTGATGCGAGGTTCCAGCCTGGCGTCCGGCATTTTGAAACTTTTCGGGCGGACGCGGCGCAAGAAATTTCCCAAAATGTAGCGATTAAAAAAAACAAGGAACACGAACACCGATGCAGTCAGTATCAGCAAGCAATTACTCCGTCCGGTTCTTGTCGCAGGCAAACGTGCCGCTCACCGGGTTCGCAAAAAACTGGAAGTCAAACTGCGCATTGTCCGAGCGCAGCCCCGCCGGTCCATCAAATCGCAGGATGTCATCGCCCACATTTCCTTCCCATGCCAACGCGCCATCGACATCCACCGAAAGAGAAGCCCCGTTCAGTGTGGCGTGCAATGAGTGTTCGCTGCCTTCTGTAATTTTAGGTACCGGCTTGCTCAACGTGCCGCGTATGTTGGTATACCCTGAATTCCCGCATTCCGCGTGCCGGTGCTGGCCAGGATTGCTTTTCACGGAAACCACGAGGCTGGAGACCGGGCTGATTCTCCACATGACGTAAAGCACATTGCAGTCATCCTGCGCTTTGAGTTTCAGGCCGAGTTGCGTGCGTTCCGCGCCGGATCGCAGCAGGGAGTGATCCTGAGTCTCGCCGAGATAGCGGAAGCGCAGCTCCGCCTCGGGTTTGCCTGTCCAGCCGAGGACGGCGCGCATCTTGGTTGAATCGACTCGCAGCATTTTGCCCTCTGCGCGGGTAATGCGACCTTCCGTAATGCAAAACTGTTCGGCAGGATTATTGGGGCTGTCCGAAGACATAAGGCGGGTTCCCCATAGAAAGCAAGCGAAAACGATCACGCAACGCCAAGCGCCGGTCATGACTGCGGCCTGCCCGCCACGGACGACAGATCTTTTAAGTGAGCGACGAGATAGGCGTGTTCCGCTTTGATTTTTACGTAGTCAAACCACACGTAGTCCTCGTACGATTGCACTTTTTGATCGGCTACGCCTCGAACAGACTCCAGACGTTGTTCCAGATCCTCCATCAGAATTTCTGTTTCGCGGAGCCGCTTGGTCTCGGCGATCTGGATCGCGTGAAAGTGATTGAGAAGCATGTAGGTACGCATGGAAGGGCCGGTTGGATCCTCTTGAATCCAACGATGAAAACCATCGGTGGCGCGGCGTTCGGCGGCTCCCTGCCATAACCGGCCCAGATTTACGCTGACCGTAACAGAGCCAAAATAGGGACTCGATTGGCTGGCACTGATGATCCGTTGCAGGCCCCCGTTTCCGCTGACGTCCCAGGTGCCGGCCTCACGATACTTCCCTTGTTCGATTTCTTGACGCGTCAGCAAGTCCTGTTGCTTTCTCAATACTTCATGGAGTGGAAACATCACCAGGGCTTCACTCCTGGCGGCTTTTCCCATGTCGCTGTCCGTCTGTTCCAGAATCTGCAGCAGTTCGTCGTTCCGCAGTTGCATCCCGTGATATTCCTGAGAGGTCGTCACATGGGCTTCAAGCAGTTTTTCCGAGCGGCCCAGGATTTCCTTCGCGTGGATCAATGCTTCCCGCAATACTTGCGCCCGGGCATCCAATGCATCCGAAGTAAAAGCTTCCCAGTTTTCCTGGAGGAAGGCTTCCAGGCCCGCGGTTATCTCGTACTGCTCACAGTCCGCCTGTGCCGCATGTTTCAACGCCCGCCCGCGCTGCAGATTTCCGAGGCTATAGCTCGCGCCGCCAAAAAAACGAGTGCGGTTGGCCAGCGATGTGGTCGACGACAACGGCGACGGCAGAATTTCCGCCGATGCGCTACCCACCGAACTGAAGAGAATGGGGCTCTCGAGAAGCGCCGATTGCGACGAAGCGACACCGGAGACGTACCTGCAGTAATCGGCGGCTGCTGGAGAGTTCAGATACGGCGAGCTGCCACCCTCCGGACGGTCGAATACGTTCGTCGTCTGCGCCAAAACAGGCAGCGACAGACCATACACTGCACACACAACAAGAATGCATCTCTTCATTTTTTGGTTGGCCTCTTAATGCTAGAAGAACAGCGGAGCCTTGCCCAGGAAGAGCACCTGGGTCCGGTCCCACTTCGGGTCCTTAAAATCAACGCGAACGAGTAAACCTCGCAATTCCTTATTGAAGAACGGATGCTTGTCGACGACCTCGCCGTTAAGAACCTCATCGACTTGGCCCACCTGCCGGCAAAATAAAATTCCCAATGAGCATCCATAAATCGGAGTGCCGGGATTGGTCCCGGCGATGTTGCTGTAGGGTACAAATGCGACTGTCAGCTTCTGTTCCGCAGCTTTCAAGGATGGAAAATTCTGGATATTGAGAAGCAACCGATCTTGACGGGCAATAGCGTCTTCCGTCATGGAAAGCTCTTGGTACAAGGCGTCAGCCAAATCCTTGGCATTGGCCTCATCCAGCAGAGAATTGTCAAGTTGCCGCTTTGCCTGAAGAACATCCGAATTCAATCCGTACTTGCTCGGGCGGTCAGCGGCGAGCGTGCTGTAAGAATCGATTTCGCGCTGCAGAAAATTTTTCTCCCCGTCAAGTTCGGCGGTGCTGCGCTTCAGTGACAGAGCGGATACGCCAAGCTGGGCGATCTGAGCCTTGCGGTTAAGCCATTCCTCCTCGCTGATGAGGTTAGCCTTATACAGCTTCTCCGCCTCATCGAGCGCGGCTGCTGCAAAAGACTTATCAGACTCGAGAATCTGCGGGGCTTCGGACTTGAACGAACGATCAACCTCCAGCACGGTGGCCAGCTTCTTGGCATTGTCGCTCATCACCTGCTTCGCGGTCTGCTTGACTTCATTCTGAAATTGATTGCTGTCCGTTACTTTGCGCGCAGCGTCTCGAAGTTTCACCAGCAGGTCAATTCTCTGCGCAACTAATTGTTCGCGCACCAGGGTGCCTTGCGCGAGTTCACCGTTCAACTGCAGGACCTGAGCATCGGTGGGGGAAATGATTCGTGGCTCAATCCAGCCTTGGCTGAAAAAATAAAAGATAGTGAGCGCCAGGTAGGAAGCCAGACCAAGAAGGATCGCCGACAGAATTGCGACGCTGAGCAATCGATATACAGGAACAAGAACTGCAGCCGCCAGATCTGCGAGCAGCGGCCGTCGATAGGAGCCTACCGGGCGATAGCTGACGGCGTGGACTGTCGGCTGGCGAACGACCGAACTTTCTGCGGTATCCCGCGCTTCGATTAATTGAGGGGGTGACAATGTTTCCTCCAGACTAGAAATTGCGCTGAACGTAAATTTTAAAGTTGCAATTTTCCGGCTGGAATCGGAATTGATGCGAACCAATATAACTGGGGACCGAAGTGACCGAGATGACCGAAAAGAGTTTACCACGACAGCGAAGAGCTCGATAAGGGGTGAGTCCCTTAGAGCCCTTATCCGAGATACTGGCAGTACCATTACGGTTACTGGGAAACCTTTCCTTAAATTTCCGAAGTAATCTAACACAACCAATTGTTTAATAATCTGTTGAAATCCGTGGCCCCTTTCACGGCTCGCTGCGATTCCGTCGCGCACGACTTGTTATCAGATTTTTATCCGGAGTTTCGCATCGCTGATAATTTCTTTCTGCCGCGGCGGGAATATCGCATGCTTCCATGGAGGCATTGCCGCATGGCTCTGCAAACACCCGGACGACTCATCCGGGCGCAGTTGGATCCTCGTTCTTGAATGTGATACTGAATTTGATACGCGCGACTAATTCTGCGGTGGAGCATTACCGCCGGAATTATCGCCGCCCGGGCCGCCTCTGCGGTTCTGCATCCGGTCCTGCCGGTCCTGTTCCTGCTTGTCGAACTTCTCTTTTTGCTTGTCATCGAGCTGCGCGCGAACTTGCTCGTTGGCGTCCTGACGAATTTGCATCATTTTCCCGCGCATCGCCTGCCGGTCCGTGCTGGAATCGTTCCTCAAATCTTCCATCTTCTTCTGCTCATCGACCAGAATCGGCTTGATCTTTGCTTGCTGGTCGGCTGTTAAATTGAAGTCCTTGGTCATCCGCTTCAACTGATCATCGGGAGACATCGGCCCTCGCCGGCCGCCTTCTCCCGCACGTCCGGAATAACCGCCACCCTGATAGGGCATGGCCGTGACGCCCGCAGCCACCAGCGGCACCACGAAAAATGCTGTCAAAATCCAGAGGTGTTTGCGCCTTAAGTTCATATAAAATTCCTCCCTTGCGAAGACTTATTTTCCACCGGCCCCTTTAAGTTTCCACCCTCTTAGTATTGCGTCCGCGTGCCTGGACGGTTCCAGAATCTCTCTCGAATCTCACCAGGGCGCCCGCTGCCAATATACGGATGCCCGCCGCACACCCGGAAATAAAATTGATATGATGGACAAAGTCCTATGATTTCCATACGAACCGCCGAACGCCGCGACGCCGATGCCATCACAGGTCTCGTGAACAGGGCGTTTCTCGTCGAGCAGTTCTTCATCGAGCGCGACCGCACCGATTCGGCAACGGTTCTTGAATTGATGAAGAAAGGGAATTTTCTATTGGCGGAAGATGAAAGCTCTGCGGTCGGATGCGTCTATGTGGAGATTCGCGGAGAGCGCGGTTACTTCGGTATGTTGTCCATTGAACCGTCACGCCAGAGAACGGGCATCGGCCGCCAACTAATCAAGAACGTCGAGCAGAATCTCCGCGAGACCGGCTGCAAGTTCTGCGATCTGAAAATTGTTGACGTGCGCACTGAACTGCACGACATCTATCACCGGTGGGGATACACCGACGCCGGAACCGCTCCTTACGATGATCCGACGCCCACGAAAATACCCGTCCACTTCATCAACATGTCAAAACCGCTGGCCTAGTCAGCTTCGAGAGGGAGCGCCGGCTTCGCTCATCGCCATTTCACCCATCGATCGCGCTTTCGCTCTGCTCAAAATGAAATCGTAATTCACGACAAGAAACGGATCCTCTGAATTTTCTCCTGTCGGAGTCTGGCCCGCCGGGTGCTTCGTGAATTCCACAATGAGCTTGTCTTTCACGCCGAACACCACGTCGGAGTCGATGTACTTTGCCCCTTTTTTGAAAAGATGCGTGATCAGCGGTTCATAACCCGGTGCCGAGACATGAAAGTGGATGTGCGCCGGCCGGAAGTGCGAGATGTTCGTCTTGCCCAAAAGGTCGCCAACCGTGCCGTCCATGGGAATCGAATATCCCGGCGGCGCAATCGTGCGAATCACGTACTTTCCATCCGCTCCCGTGCGAAAAATGGCGCGCAATGTTGGCTCTTCGACGCCCAATTGAGATTCATACAAGCCATCTGCATCCGCCTGCCAGATATCCAGCTTCGCTCCCTCGATCGGTTTTCCGTCGAGATCACGCACCGTGCCGACCAGGAAGCACGTTTCGCCGGCCAGGCCCTCCGCGACGTTAGCCCCCATCGGCATTTCCGGCGAACCGTCAATATGAAATGGACCGATTACTGTTGATGGCGTCGCTCCCTCGGGAAATCGATGATTGATGGCGTCCACCAGCATGCTGATGCCGAGCACGTCGGAAAGCAGAATAAACTCCTGACGCTTTTCCGAAGACATTTTCCCCGTTTTGGCCAGCCAGTCCACGGCCATCAGCCATTCGTCCTGCTTCAAATCCACATCACGCACAAATCCGTGCAGGTGCTTTACGAGCGACTGCATGATTCGCTGCAGCCTCGGAGAGCGGCAGGCCGCCCATTGTTTCATGGCAAGATCGGTGAGATTGTCCTCGGTGGCATAGGGCATTTGGAATTTCCTCCCTGCGGTGTTGATTATGTTTGCGATCTTCTCGCCGAAAAGCCCTCCCTGTCCATCGCTTTCTCTAAAGTGCACGGAAGCGTAGGCCTCGCCCTCGGGCGGGCGTCTGCTCCAACCGAAAAAACATTCCCTCCTCCGTTTATCACTCAACAGCCCTACCGACTCAAATGGTTCCGGCCCGCGGCCATATTAAGTTAGACTCGAAATCCAAATCCGGCGGCCTTTTGGCCGCGCTTGGCGCGTCCCAAATTTTGGCGCGCAAGCCCAACTGAGAGGGGTGGGATGGCGATTCTGGTTACAGGCGGCACGGGCTATATCGGCAGCGTAACTGTTGAACGGCTGCTCGCAAAAGGCGAGCAAGTCGTGGTGCTGGACGATCTCGCCCACGGCCACCGGGCCGCTCTTCCTTCCAACATTCCTTTCTATCAGGGAAAAACCGGGGACGGTGAACTTGTCGCGCGCATTGCCAAAGAGCATAGTCTGGAATCCTGCATCCATTTCGCAGCGCTCATCGAAGTCGGAGAGTCCGTCAGTGATCCGGCGAAGTATTTCGAGAACAACGCCGGACAAGGAATCGCCTTCCTGGGCAAACTCGTCCAGGCCGGCGTGAAACGAGTCGTTTTTTCCTCAACAGCTGCTGTTTACGGAGACCCCGAGCAAATTCCTATCACGGAACAAAGCCGGAAATGGCCGAAGAATCCCTACGGTTGGACCAAACTCGTCATCGAACGCCTGTTGGACGCCTATGACGCGGCTTATGGAATGAAGTTCATAGCCCTGCGTTACTTTAATGCTGCCGGCGCCACCGAAATCTGCGGCGAAGACCATAAGCCGGAATCGCATTTAATTCCCAATGTTCTCGCCGCGGCCCTCGGCCAGCAACAAGCCATCCGCGTGTTCGGAAATAACTACCCGACACCCGACGGTACACCCATTCGGGATTATATTCACGTTGTGGACCTCGCCGATGCGCATATCCTAGCCCTGAATCATCTTCGCTCCGGAGGCAATTCCGATTTTCTGAATCTGGGAACTGGAAGCGGCTATTCCGTTTTGCAAGTCATTGAATGTGCGCGTGAGGTTACAGCGCGCGATATTCCTGTGCGCATGGAACCACCGCGTGCAGGTGATCCCGCCAGGTTGATCGCCGATCCTTCTAAGGCGAAAGCTGTACTCAGCTGGGAGCCCTCCATGTCCGAATTGAAAACGATCGTTCGCACCGCGTGGGACTGGCGACTCCGCCACCCCGGCGGCTATCCTGAAAGCTAAATCTTTTCGAGAAGACCCGTTGCCGGCACTTATTTCAACAATCAATGCACCTACCGGATAGTGTCATCATTTCGTATCACGCTTCTTCTGAGGGATGTCTTAATTCGGAACGGGAGTGGTCTAACCTGGCAATACTTTTCACTTTCCGGACCCGTTTGGAAAAATTGGCGAAGGCCGCCAGCCGGAAAATTCGCCGCTCAAAAGCAACCCGTTCATTTTCAGCACAATAGTTGTGCTCAATGAATTACCAACGATGATAAGACTCCCGTTTCTCTGGCAAACTGATTGCGGAAGGCGTAATAGCGATTTCAGCGAAATGCCAAGTGCCTGAGCTTATGCTCCGGCAAAGAGAACCTTCGGGAGCACAAATGGGCCACAGCCATCTGCGAATTTCACTGCCAGGACAGCGAGAGTCTCAGCCCAAGGTTTCCGGCGGTTCCGGTAACTCTTACCGTTCCGAAGATCAGCAACAGGAAGAGAAAGTCCTGCCAGAGAGCGTATTCCATTCCATGTTGACTCAGGAACGCAGGCGTGCCGAGCGCTCCCGCAAGCCGTTTCTCCTGATGCTCCTTGATGCCAATGCGGAAAATGGCGCGGCGGAAGGAATCCTTAAGCAAGCAGTCAACATTGTCGTCGCGTCCAAGCGTGAGACCGATCTGGTTGGCTGGTACAGGCTGAATGCCATTCTGGGAATCATCTTCACCGAAGTGAGCCTGGAAGGCGACCTTCCGATTACAGACAAGCTTCGTACCAAGATCGAAACTGCCTTCGTCAAGCATCTGGGACAGGAACGAGCGACGAAGATCGCCGTCTCGCTGCACATATTCCCGGAAAGCTTGGATAAAACCAGCTCCGACTGGGTGGCCGATTCCAAGCTCTACTCTGAACTCAAAAGAAAAAACTCCCGAAAGCGGGTTCGCCTTTCTTCAGGCGCTTCATGATTGGCGTTGAAGTTGAGGGCATCAAACCGCCGCGGGATTTCGCCTCCAGACGTTTTTCTTAAATACCTTCGTATTCATTAAAAACTCAAAAGGCCTGGTCTTTTACCGCTGCGGGAACCCCTGAAAAAGTCGGCGCGCTGGCCACGGCATGTTCGACGGCATCGCACAAAGCATGACCCACGAGGATATGGCACTCCTGGATGCGCGGCGTTTCTTCCGACGGAACAGCAATCAGCGTATCTACCAGATCACTCATTCTCCCGCCAGAAGCCCCTGTAAGTCCTATCGTATGGAGGCCGATTTTGCGCGCTCTCAGGATGGCTTCAATCACATTTTTAGAGTTCCCTGAGGTACTGATTCCGATCGCGACATCGCCCGGAACCGCCAGAGCTTGAAGCTGGCGAGAGAACACGTGTTCGTAGCCGTAGTCGTTGGCGATGGCCGTCACCGCGGCAACGTTTTCGGAAAGGGCTACAGCCGGCAAAGGCTTTCGTTCTCGCAGATATCGCCCCAGGAATTCGCCCGCCAGGTGTTGAGCGTCGGTGGAGCTTCCGCCGTTGCCGAAGAACAGGGCCTTATGGCCTGCGACATAAGCCGATGCCAGCACATTGGCCGCTACGATCATGGCCGGCAAACAAGCGTCCAACAGTTGGCTGTGGACTTTTACACTACCCTCAATATTGGAGCGAAGGATGTTCTCGGTCATGCATGCCTCCCAGCGAAATCCCTAAATCCAGCGAGCTTCTTCATCCTACGCAATCGGTCGAATGAACGATCCTTCCACGCAGTAGCATCCGTCAAACGGCTGAGGCCGTCAACTCCATGTACGGTAATACAGAGCGGAATGGCGGAATGGATTCAGTAAATCGGCAAAAGCTGAGTTGAATCGGCCGGAATCAGAACTCCCGACACGCCATGAAGAGTTTTCAAGCTTCAGACGCAAACTGGCCTGTGAAGATCGAATGCAACTGCGATTGCCAATCCGGCAATCGCACGGAAAATGTTCGATCCAGGCGCCTGTTCGACAGGACCGAATATGCCGGTCGGCGCGCCGGCGTCGGATATTCCCTGCTGGGAATGGGAATGACCTGCCGGGTGACCAAAGGATGGTTGCTCGTAGCGGCCGCGAACCAAGGGGTACCCGCATCGACCGTGCGTCCATGCTCCAGAATTGCCTGCGCAAAATCAAACCAGGACGTCTGGCCCGCCGCGGTCATGTGGTAGATGCCACTAACTTCCGCGGCAGGAAATGAAGCGCCCGCTTTCGCCCACATTTGAGACAGAATAAGTGTCGTAGCCTTGGCAATTTCGCGGCTCGTGGTGGGCGCGCCGATCTGGTCGCGCACGATTTTTAGCTCCTCACGTTGCGTTGCCAGGCGAAGGATCGTCAGGAGAAAGTTCCGGCCCTCGGTCGCATAAACCCACGCGGTGCGAAAAATCAGATGGGACGCGCCCGATCTTTGAATGGCGAGCTCGCCTTCAAGTTTCGTCCTGCCGTACACATTTTGCGGATTGGTTGGATCTTCTTCCGAGTAGGGCGAGGTTTTCGATCCGTCGAAAACGTAGTCCGTGGAATAGTGGACCAATAAGGCGCCGATCGCCTTTGCTTCCTGGGCCATCACGCCGGGGGCTTCCGCGTTGACGGCGCGCGCCAGCGCCTCGTCCGATTCCGCCTTGTCCACCGCAGTATACGCCGCCGCATTCACGATCAGGTTGGGACGAAACGTCTGGATGGCGCGACGAATTTCGACCGGGCTGGATAGATCCAGCTGCTCCCTGCCAAGGGATTGTAACTCTCCAAGCTGCGGCAACATCCGGTTCAATTCGCGGCCGACTTGACCGTTGTTTCCGATGAGCAGTATTGCGGGTTTCATGGCTTGGAATATTGCGGCAAGTGCTCCGGCCGGGCTGCGGCCAGGATTGAATATTTCGCGTCTTTTTCCGAGATCAGCGGATCGGAGATGTCCCAGGCGATCGCCAGATCAGGATCGTTCCAAAGGATGCCGTGCTCATCACCGGGGTCATAAAAATCGCTGCACTTGTAAAGAAACTGGACCGAGTCGGTCCGAGCTACAAAGCCATGCGCGAACCCGGCTGGAATAAAGATTTGATTCTGCTTTTCGGCGGAGAGCAGCACGCCGGCCCATTTTCCAAAGGTCGGAGAGCCTACTCGAATATCGACAGCCACATCGAAGGCTTCTCCCTCAACCACGCGGCATAACTTGGCCTGCGGATGGCGCAATTGATAGTGGAGTCCGCGGAGCGTACCCTTTGCCGAACGCGAGTGATTATCCTGGACGAAGTTCGCGTGGATTCCAATTTCCGCGAAGCGATTCTTGTTATACGTCTCCAGAAAAAACCCGCGAGGATCGCGAAAAACCTTTGGTTGAAGTTCCCAGACGTCCGGGAGCGATGTGTCTACTCGTTGCAATCGAAACCGTTCCTCGCAAACAAAATGCGCCCAAACGCACGCAATAAATTACACGTCAGACCTAGCTGGTTTGTTAGAAGCCAAACAGAGTCAGGACCGCTTTCGCTGCGGACTTTTGGCCCCGGATGACGTGAGCTCATGCAGCGAGGAATCCCGGTTTTCGTAATATTTGTCGTAGTAAGAAAGGTAGTCCCCGTCTCGCACGCCGGCCATCCACTTGGAATTGGTCCGGTACCACTCGATGGTCTGCCGCAAACCTTCGTCCAAAAGTATTTCGGGCTTCCAGCCGAGTTCCTTTTCCATTTTATCGCAGCGAAGCGCGTACCGCCGGTCGTGCCCTGGACGGTCTTTCACCGGGGTAAGCAAAGACTCCGGCTTGCCGATGAACTTCAGCACCTTGCGGACGATGGTCAGGTTTTCATCCACGTCCGACCCGCCGATATTATAGACTTCGCCGACTCTGCCCCGCTCGAGCACCGCCAGAACACCTCGGCAGTTGTCCTCAACGTGGAGCCAGTCGCGCTGTTGTTTTCCGTCTCCATAAATAGGCAGCGGCTTGTCATCGAATGCGTTGGTGATCATCAAAGGCAGAAACTTTTCCGGAAACTGGTACGGGCCATAATTGTTCGAAGACCGCGTGATCAGTGCGGGAAATCCATACGTCCGCACATAGGAGCGAACTAGCAGGTCCGAGCCGGCCTTTGAAGCGGAATACGGACTGCTCGGTTGCAGCGGCGATTCCTCCGTGGCGAACGCCCCCGGAAGCATGTCCCCGTACACTTCATCGGTGGAGATATGAACAAATCGCTCGATGTGCAGCTTGCGCGCCACCTGCAGCATGAAAAACGTTCCGGTAACGTTGGTGGCGATGACCGGAGCAGGCTCGTAAATGCTTCGATCCACGTGCGATTCGGCCGCGAAGTGGACTACCGCCGTACAACCGTTCATGGCTTCTTCGAGCGCCGCGGCGTCGCAGATGTCTCCGCGTACAAAGGAATAATTCGGGTTATCCGCCACGGATTCCAGATTCGCCAGGTTTCCGGCGTAGGTCAGCTTGTCGTAGTTGACGACCTGATAGCCTCTTTTGAGAGACAGAACGTGCCGGATGAAATTGGACCCTATAAATCCGGCTCCTCCGGTAACGAAGATTTTCATCGCGTCACTTCCTGGGACCCGACAATTTCCGCCGCGCGGTCACCCGTCATCTTGTTCGCGCCGGTTTTCGCCACCAGAGCATTGGCACGGAGAAGCGATTCAAACGTGCCGGCATCCGTCCACCAGCCGTCCATGATTTCGTAGGTAAGCTTATCCTCCGCGCCGTAGAAATTATTCACGTCTGTAATTTCGAGTTCCCCGCGTCCTGAAGGCTTGAGTCGCCGAATCTTTTGAAATACGCTTTGGTCGTACAAGTAGATGCCGATCACCGCGTAATTCGATTTCGGATTCTTGGGCTTTTCTTCAATACCTACCACGTGGTTTCCCCGAAGCTCCGCGACGCCGAAGCGCTGCGCGTCCGTGACTTCCTTCAGCAGGATCTTTGCGCCTTCTCCCTGCTTTTTAAAATTTTCAACCGCCTGGCAAATGTTGCCCTCGATGATGTTGTCTCCCAGAATGACGCAGATCGGTTCGTTCGCGGCGAAATATTCCGCCAAACCCAGCGCTTGGGCGATTCCGCCTTCCCCTTCCTGATAGGTGTAATTGATGTGCTTCAGCCCAAAATCACGTCCATTTCCAAGAAGCCTGAGAAAGTCTCCGGCATTCTTGCCTCCGGTGACTAACAGAATCTCTTCGATTCCCGCATTCACCAGGGTCTGGATGGGGTAGTAAACCATCGGCTTGTCGTAGATGGGAAGCAAGTGCTTGTTAGTGACCCGGGTGAGAGGGTTCAAACGGCTCCCCGTTCCGCCTGCCAGAACTACACCTTTCATAATGTCAATGCTCCTTCTTTGGGCAGAGCCTCTAAATAGAAATCGGGAGGCTTATTCACTGAAGACTGAAGAAACCATCGTGATGTCCCTGATCCTTACATACCATCTTTCAACAGTCTGGCAAATAGTTTCTTCCGCCCGTTGAAGAGCAAGAGTAACGCCAGGCATTAACGATCTTCCGGTTGTTGGTTCGGTGTGAAACTCGCTTGTAAATACAAGGCTTGCCGAACTTTCAACGGCCCCCAGGCAGCCCGAGACGCAGAAGAAAATGGAAAAAGTTTGCCCAATGTTGGAACTGCGATTGGATTGTTTGTCGTTGAGCCGCAGGATTGAGCATCGGCCCCAAGAGTGCAAGCCTTTGGAAAGTATGACGTTACCGCCACTGCCCTTTCGTTCACGTTCTAATCGGGGTGGCAACCGCCGTGCAGGTCATGTATCCGGGAACGCCTATCGCCGCCAACTTCTCCGAATCGGCGCGTAAGTGTCCCAGATTCAAAGGAAGTCGACGCTTTTAGGCCGGGCGACGGCAATCATGAAGGAGTCGGGGCTTGCCCCGTGCAATTTGATGATAGTTACACGAAGATCGGAAAAGAGGGCTGAATGACGCAGCGCGAACTGACTCCCCAAGACTATGTCGCAATAGTTCGCCGCCGATGGCTGCTGATTGTTACCTTGGCGATCATTGGACCTCCGCTCGCCTACGGAGTTGCGCGACTCCTTCCGAATCGCTATAAGTCGCAGACCCTAGTGCTCGTTGCCGAGCCGACTGTTCCGACCGACTTGGTGAAACCGGTCGATACTTCGGACATGAGCCAGCGCCTTTCCAGCATGCAGCAACAGATTCTCAGTCGCAGCCGGTTAGAACCGATTATCGTCCAATACGGGCTGTTCCCAGCAGACGCGGCTCGAAAGCCTATGGAGGAGCTGGTTGCCAAGCTTCAGAAGTCGATTGAAGTAACTCCTATCCAGCCTATGGCGGAAACTCGAGCCAACAACTTGCCGGGTTTCTATGTCAACGTGACGTTGGACAATCCGCGAACGGCTCAACAGGTGTGCACGACCATCACATCAATGTTTATCGATGAGAATGTCCATTTGCGCCAACGTCGTTCCGAGAATACCACCCAGTTTCTGGCACAGCAATTGACCGAGGCTAAGGCAAAATTGGATGACCAGGACGGCAAATTGGCCGCCTTCAAGTCCCGCTACCACGGCTCACTGCCGGATGAACAGAAGACCAACCTGGACCTTCTAGCAGGGTTGTCCTCGCAACTCGATGCCGCGACGCAAGCCCTCGCGCGCGCCAGCCAGGACAAGGGTTTTGCCGAATCGATGCTATCGCAGCAAATTTCCACCTGGCAAGCCGCTCAGGACGGCCTCGGTGGAGAGACCCCTGAGCAGCGTCTGGCTCCCCTGCTGACCGAACTGGCGAGGCTGCAGGCCCGCTACACGGACGATTATCCCGACGTGGTCAAGGCCAAGAAAGACATCGCGGCGCTGAGAAAGAAGATCGCCGACTCTGAAAAACAAAAGGGCACCGACTCCGACAAGCTGCCAAAATCGACGGTCGAACCTCAGCAGGTCGCACAGCTGCGGGCGCAAATCCACACCTACGACGAAGTCATTGCGGAGAGGACCCGGGAACAGGACCAGATCAAACAGCAGATCAAGGTCTTGCAGGAACGCGTTCAATCCAGCCCTTTCATTGAGCAGCAGTTCAAACAACTTACGCGCGACTACCAGACCGCGCTGGAATTCTACAACGATCTGTTGAAGAAACGGGACCAGTCCGCGATGGCCTCCGATCTCGAGCGCCGCCAGGAAGGCGAAGAATTCCGTGTGCTGGATGCTCCCAACCTGCCGGATCAACCGTCATTTCCAAACCGCAAGCTATTTGCGCTGGGCGGATTCGCCGGAGGATTGGGCTTGGGGCTGGTCCTCGCGTATGTACTTGATATGCAGGATACCTCCTTCCGGTCGGAGAAAGACGTCGAACTTTCCCTGCACCTGCCGGTTCTCGCGATGATTCCCGCCATGAAGCCTTTACCGGTGAGAACATCGAAAGAAATCGCCAAGTCGGCATCCCGAGCTCGCGATGTCCGGGTCGGCGCGCGCACCTGACCGAGTATTGATTTCTGCAAGTCCGAAGCAGGAAGTACTGCCCGGACAATCGCATCAGATGATATGTGAGCCGGCAACATCGAATGAAAGGAAAACATGAGTCGCATTCATGAAGCGCTGAAGAGGGCTCAAGAAGAGCGCGCCTTGACGCTGCAAGTTAATCCAGACGCACCGAAGGAATCGGCGCGGGTTGAAACAAGCGGGGGAGATCTGGCCCCGGTTGCCGCAACCGGCATCCACGTGCACACCAGCGTTATCGCTCCGCCTTCCAGCGATTACTTGCAGTTCGACGAAATAAAAGCCCATTGCTCCCACCCTCGTTGGCGGCCGGACCCAAAGGAAAATGTTTTTAGCAACTCTGACCAGACTCACCTTGGAGCCGAGCAGTTCCGTACCTTGCGTTCCCGGCTATACCAGCTCCGGGGCGGCCAGTCTCTCCGAACTCTGCTGGTCACGAGTTCCCTGCCTGCTGAGGGGAAAACCTTTGTCGCCAATAATCTGGCGCAAGCCTTTGTCCGGCAGCCGGACTGCCGAGTGCTCTTGATTGACGCGGACCTGCGCTGCTCGCGTCTGCATGCACCAATGGGCGCTCCCTCTGCTCCTGGCCTGACCGACTACCTGCGGGGAAATGCCGACGAGATGGCCATCATCCAGCAGGGCCAAGACGGGAATCTGTGCTTCATTTCGGGCGGAACCGAGATGAAGGATCCGAGTGAATTGCTATCGAACGGCAGGCTAAAAGTCTTCCTGGAGCGCGTTAAGCCGGCCTTTGATTGGGTCATCGTGGACTCTCCGCCCTGCCTGCCTGTCGCGGACGCCAACGGGCTGGCTGATCTCAGCGACGGCGTTCTGCTTGTCGTACGTGCTGGCTCTACACCCTCCGAGGCAGCGCAACGGGCCTGCCAGGAAATGCGCAGCAAGAATGTCGTGGGCATCGTGCTTAACGCGGTGGATGAGAAGGATTCCCCGTCAGGTTATTACGGTCATTACGGTTACAGCCGTGACCAGAACGCCTCCGGATAATTCTTAATTCAATGTTTTGATGGGTCCTTCTCTTCCCTGGGGATCGTCTAGCCCCTGCTTTATATCGATTAAGCTTGGCTAATCCCATCATTTCCAGCGATTTGATCATTCTCCCGGTTCGCTCCGGGTTGTGCCATTTTGGAATGGGGCTGGCAAATGATGGCAACAGTTTTCTTCTTTTTCCTAAAAGCGTCCTGCTGATGCTTGGGAACTTTTGTGGGTCGGTAGATAAGTTGTTCCTTATCAGTATGTTTAGCTGGTCACACGGCGCGATTTTGCTTTCTTGACTGGCATTTTAGATGCACTTCAATGAATGTCTCGTAAGGGCGATTAGACGAAATGGGACATTTTGGCGGTAGCTTGTCTGCCGCCTGAAAGAGGGACGAAGAGCGAATGCACTCGACCCGACCGGCAGATTCACTTGAGTCATGCGTCCAGAAAGGCACACTCGCGTGGTTTGCTCTGCAGGTTCGAACCCGTCACGAGACAGCGATTGCCAGTTTTTTACAAGCCAAGGGGTATGAGCAGTTTCTGCCGCTTTACAATGTCAAGAAACGATGGTCAGACCGCGTCAAAGTTATCGAATCGCCGTTATTCCCCGGGTATCTTTTCTGCCGACTTGATCCGCAATACCGGCTTCCAGTGCTCAAGACTCCTGGAGTGATTCAGATCGTGGGATATAACCGCATCCCTGTGCCGATTGAAGATACAGAAATTCAGGGCATACAAACCCTGGTTGCATCCGGTCTCCCGACACAGCCCTGGCCTTTCCTTGCGGCAGGCGACCCTGTGCAAATTGAGTCCGGATCCTTGCGCGGGCTCAAGGGGATTGTGGTGAAGTTGAAGGAAAATTCGCGGCTTGTGGTTTCCATCACACTTTTGCGCCGCTCGGT
>Ga0157378_10000832_pt1 | contig 28678 bp, 20 predicted proteins | sample M65metaG_FD_115309 | JGI IMG/M metagenome (GOLD analysis project Ga0157378, IMG submission 115309) | Miscanthus rhizosphere microbial communities from Kellogg Biological Station, Michigan, USA - M6-5 metaG | ecosystem: Host-associated > Plants > Roots > Rhizosphere > Soil | place: USA: Michigan... | reverse complement strand
TTCAACTTCCGGAACTTCGCCCGCGCGTGCGGGACAAAGATGATTGTTGAGTATTTCTGATCCATGCTCACTCCTTAAATCAGGGTACCTGTGGACGTTGGTGGGGCCGTATTCTATGGAAAGAGGTTGCGGAGTCAACGCAAAATCGAGCCTTAAGTTATGTGAAAGCAAGCACTTGCAAGCCCGTTTTATGTGGTTACACCATATTCCATCTGCATGCGTTAGGGTTTCTGGTGCATAACGCAAATAAGTATTGGGGAGTCGCCCGGCGAGGCTCGGAAGTCGGAGTTCCGAGTCCTTCCCAAGCTCCGGACTCGTACTCCGCGCTCCCGACTCCCGCCACCCATGCTATCCTCCCGCCGCCCTTCCCAACGACGACAAATCCACGCTTCACAAGGTCTGTATGAACGTCAAAAAACGGCTGCTCGACGGTCCCCGGATGAACCGCGCTATCCGGCGCATGGCCATTGAAATCCTCGAGAAAAATCGCGGCACGCAGGACCTCATCATCGTCGGCATCCGCAGCCGAGGAGTGCCGATTGCGGAGAGGATGGCGAAGGAGATCGAGGAGATGGAGGGGCATCCGGTCAGCTCCGGCATCCTCGACATCACCCTCTATCGCGACGACCTCACCACCATCGCCCCGCAGCCGGTGGTGAAGCCGACCAAGCTGCCGGAGCCGATCGACGACAAGATCGTGGTGCTGGTCGACGACGTGCTCTACACCGGCCGCACCGTTCGCGCCGCCCTCGACGCCCTGATCGACTTCGGCCGTCCGAAGGCGGTCATGCTGGCCGTCCTCATCGATCGCGGCCACCGCGAGCTCCCCATCCACGCCGACGTCATCGGCAAGACCGTCCCTACCGACGCCGAGGAAGTGATCAAGGTGAAGCTGGTGGAGACGGATGGGGAGGATGAGGTTTTGATCATGGAGAAATAGCTCTCGGCTGTCGGCTCTCGGCTCTCAGGGTGTTCCTGACAGCCGACAGCCGAGAGCCGACAGCCCGACCATGCGTACCTCAACCTCCGCGCTGAAATCGAAAGACCTCCTCGGCATCGAGCCGCTGCTTCCCGAAGAAATCGATCTCATCCTCGACACCGCTGAAGGCTTCAAGGAAGTGAGCGAGCGGCCGGTGAAGAAGGTGCCGGCGTTGCGCGGACAGCTGGTCATCAACCTGTTCATGGAAGCGTCGACCCGGACGCGGGTGTCGTTCGAGATCGCCGAGAAGCGCCTCTCCGCCGACACGCTCAATTTCACCGCCTCCGGCTCGTCTGTCGAAAAGGGTGAAACGCTCATCGACACCGCCGAGAACCTGGTGGCCATGCATCCGGACATGATCGTCATCCGGGCCAAGCATCCCGGCGCGCCGAAGATGCTGGCCGACCGCCTTCCGAACGTTTCGATCATCAACGCCGGCGACGGATCCCACGAGCATCCGACGCAAGCACTCCTCGACGCCTTCACCATCCGCGAACGGCTCGGAAGACTGGCCGGCGTCAACGTCTCGATCATCGGCGACATCGCCCACTCGCGCGTGGTGCGCTCGAACATTCATCTGTTATCAAAAATGCAGGCAAACGTCACGGTCGCCGCGCCGCCGACGCTGATCCCGGCCGAGATCGAAAAAATGGGCGTGCGCGTGGTCCACTCGCTCGATGAGGCGGTCGAAGGGGCCGACGTCATCATGATGCTGCGTATCCAACTGGAGCGGCAGGGCAAACTGTCGTTCCCGTCGCTGCGCGAGTACTACAACACCTTCGGCCTCACGCCGGAGCGGCTGAAGCGCGCCAACAGCGAGGCCATCATCATGCATCCCGGCCCGATGAACCGCGGCGTGGAGATCGCCAGCGACGTCGCCGACGACCCGCGCCGCTCGGTGATTCTCGAACAGGTCACGAACGGCGTGGCGGTGCGGATGGCGGTGCTGTATCTGATCGGTGGAGCGCACAACGTTGAGTAACCTCCTCATCCAAAACGCCCGCGTCATCGATCCCAGCCAGGAGCTGGATGCGAATCTCGACATCCTCATCGAAGACGGCCAGATCGCGCGGATGGACAAGCGCATCAAGGCGAACGTCGAGACCATCGATGCCAACGGCCTCATCGCCGTCCCCGGCCTGATCGACCTGCACACGCATCTCCGCGAGCCCGGCCAGGAACATAAGGAAACGATCGCCACCGGCACGCGCGCCGCGGTGGCCGGCGGCTACACCGCGGTCTGCGCCATGGCCAACACGCTGCCGCCGAACGACGAGCGGGCGGTGACGGAGATGATCATCGCTGAGTCGCGGCGGAACGGCGCCTGCCGCGTCTATCCGATCGGCGCGGTCAGCAAAGGACTGGCCGGCGAGGCGCTGGCAGAGCTGGCCGACCTCCGCGCCGCCGGTTGCGTCGGCGTAAGCGACGATGGCAAGCCGGTCTGGAACGCGCAGCTGATGCGCCGCGCGCTGGAGTACTGCACGATGCTGGGCATCCCCGTGATCGCCCACGAGGAGGATGCCAATCTCTCCGACGGCGGGGTGATGCACGAGGGCTACTTCTCGACGCTCCTCGGCATGGGCGGCATCCCCGCTGCCTCAGAGGAGACGCTCGTGGCGCGCGATGTGATCCTGGCCCGCATCACCGGCGCCCACGTCCACATCGCCCATCTCTCGACAGCCGGCGCGGTCGATTCGGTGCGTCACGCCCGCGCCGCCGGAGTCCACGTGACCTGCGAGGTCACCCCGCACCACATCGCCCTCGGCGACGACAGCGTGCAGTCGTTCTCGACCAATCTGAAGATGAATCCCCCGCTTCGCTCGGCCGCGCATCGCGAAGCGCTCCTGGCCGGCATCGCCGACGGAACGATCGATGCCATCGCCACCGATCACGCCCCGCACCATTTCGATGAGAAGAACGTCGAGTTCGACATCGCTCCATTCGGCGTGATCGGACTGGAGACCGCCTTCCCCATCTGCTACGACCGCCTCGTGCGCGCGGGCGTGATCGGCCTCGATCGCCTGATCGATCTCATGTCCTGCGGCCCGGCGAGGATCTTCAACCTCCCCGGCGGAACGTTGCACGCCGGCGCTCCGGGAGATGTGACACTGCTCGATCTCGATGCCCCCTTCAAGATCGCCGCGCCGTTCCAATCAAAGGCATCCAATTCAGCATTCATCGGTCAAACAGTACGCGGCCGCGCCGTGACCACCATCGTCGGCGGCGCCATTCGTTACGACATCCGCGCCACGAAGAAAAAAGCGAAGAAATGAGCGAGCTCAAACCGAAGCGGGTCGTCATCGTCGACGACTCGCCGGCCTTCTGCGACCTCTGGTCGAACTTCATGACCGAGCGTTACGCCGAGACCGCGCACGTGGAGACCTACTCGCATCCCTACGACGCTCTGCCGAAGATCGACGACACCATCGACCTGCTCATCGTCGATCTGGAGATGCCCGGCATGGACGGGAAGAAGTTCGTCGAATACGCCCGCGCCAAAGGGGTCCCCGCGCGCCGCATCGTGGTCACCTCCTCCCACTCCGCCGACGAGCTCCACGAGCGCTTCCGCATCGGCGAGACCATCGCCGTGATCAACAAGACCGAAGCGCGGCAGCAGGAAGCCTTCCTGATGATCCTCGACTCGGTCATGCGGCGGTGAGCTGCACAACGAAGCAGCCGCATATAATTGCCGCCGTGACTGTCCAATCCCCCCCGGCCGCCACGGACCAGGCGCCGAGCTTTACGCTCAACGACCTCCTGGTCTACATGGCCAAGCAGCAGGCATCCGATCTTCATCTGAAGCCGATGCGGCCGCCGCTGCTGCGGATTCGCGGCAAGCTCGTGCCGGTCAAGAGCGAGCCGCTCAAGCCTGCCGATCTGGAGAAGATGCTCCTGCCGCTGCTCAGCCGCGGACAGAAGGAAAAATTCGAGGCCCTGCAGTCGGTCGACTTCGGCTACGGCGTGCCGGGCGTGGCCCGCTTCCGGGCCAACGTCTACATGCAGCGCGGCACCGTCGGCGGCGTCTTCCGGCGCATCCCCATCAACCTGCAGACCATCGAAGCGCTGGAACTTCCCGATGCCATCCGCGATCTGACCCAGATTCCCGACGGCCTGGTGCTCGCCACCGGTCCCACCGGCTCCGGCAAGTCCACCACCCTGGCGGCGATGATCTCGCACATCGGCGACACCGAGCCGCTGCACATCGTCACCATCGAGGATCCGATCGAGTTCCTCTTCGTCGACCGGATCGCCGCCATCTCCCAGCGTGAAGTAGGCACCGACACGCCCAACTTCAAGGAAGCGCTCCGCAATGCCATGCGCCAGGATCCCGACGTGATCATGGTCGGCGAGATGCGCGACACCGAAACGGTGGAAACAGTGCTCACCGCCGCCGAGACGGGGCACCTGGTCTACTCCACGCTCCACACCAACAACGCCGCGCAGACCATCGACCGCATCATCGACACCTTCCCGGCCGACCAGCACAAGCAGATCCGCTCGCAGCTGGCACTGGTCCTGCGCGGGATCATCTCGCTGAAGCTGATCAAGACCACCAGCGGGGCGCTGACCGCCGCGGTCGAGATCCTCAAGAACTCGCCGCGCATCGCCAAGCTGATCGAAGACGGGCACACCAAGGACATCCTGGAAGAGATGGAGAGCTCGGTCGGGCTCTACAAGATGCAGTCGATGAATCAGTCGCTCATCGCGCTGCTGGTGAATCAGAAAATCACGTATCAGGACGCCATGGCACTTTCCAGCGACCCGGATGACCTGTCGCTCAAAGTGCGCAAGCTCTTCCCGCAGATCGAAGAGCGCGTCCGCCAGGGGGGAGAGATGGCTCCGAGCGATTCCGATTACTCGCAGATCACCGAGCTGATGGACATCAAACGGCTCTATGAAGAGCAGGAAGTGCACTGGCGCCAGCGCGTTGCGGTGAAGGAGGAAGAGGTCGAGAACCTCCACCACGACATCGAGTTTCTGCGCCAGCAGATGCAGCAAACCTCGGCGTCCCGCTCGCAGCACGACGAGGAAGTAAACCGCCTGCGCGGCGAGAACGACCGCCTCCGCGCCGAAGCCCAGTCCAAGATCACCCAGCTTCAGGAACGGATCAAGGAACTGAACCAGAAGCTGATGGCGGTGTCGGGACAGGGAGTGAAGAAGTAGGGTTACTCGGTTGCAGGGTTGCTGAGTTGCTCAGTAGACCTCAGCAACTCTGCAACTTAGAAACCTTGCAACCATGACAACACCCTCCCGCGAACTAGCCACCTTCCCCAACCCCAACCCCGAGCGCGACTACGAGATCGCCTTCGAGGCGCCGGAGTTCACCTGCCTCTGTCCGATGACGGCGCAGCCGGACTTCGCCACCATCCGCATCCGCTACGTGCCCGACCAGAAATGCGTGGAGCTGAAATCGCTCAAGCTCTATCTCTGGTCATACCGCGATGAGGGAACGTTTCACGAGGCGGTCACGAACAAGATCGCCAACGATCTCATCGCCGCGCTCGCGCCGCGGTATCTCTATGTCGAGGGCGACTTCTACGTCCGCGGCGGGATCAAGACCGTGGTGAAGGTGGAGCACAAAACGTAGGTCGCGCGCTATCACGGCACTGTCATCCTGAGCCGCCGGAGCTGCGTAGTGCAAAGCACGGAGCAGCGGAGGACGGTCGAAGGACCCCCCACGTGCTGGCCTTGTGAAATACCACCGCCCGTCCGGGTTAGCAGGGAGGGGGTCCTTCGACCGTCCTCCGCCGCTGTCGCGCGCTCCGGCGGCTCAGGATGACAGTGAAGTGAATTTTGAAGTCCGACCTACGTTTGACCTACAGCTCCGGCTCCGCTCCCGTCAGCTCCCGGAACGCCTCGATGTATTTCTCGCGCGTCTTCATCACCACATCCTCCGGCAACTCCGGCGGCGCCGAGGCCTTGTCCCAGCCTGTCGTTTCAAGCCAGTCGCGAACGAACTGTTTGTCGAAGGACGGCGGATTCTTGCCGACGGAGTAACTCGCGGCGGGCCAGAAGCGCGAGGAGTCCGGCGTCAGCGCTTCGTCGATCCAGACCACGATGTTGCCGCGGGTGGCATGTTCATCGATGCCGAACTCGAATTTTGTGTCGGCGATGATGATGCCGCGGGTCTCCGCAAATTCCGCGGCCCGTTTGTAGATGCGCAGCGTCAGATCGCGCAGCTCGGCCGCGAGATCGTCACCGACAATTGTGCACATCCGCTCGAACGAAATGTTCTCGTCGTGCCCCGTCTCTTCCTTCGTCGCCGGCGTGAAGATCGGCTCGCGCAGTTTGCTGGCGGTCTTCAGCCCCGGCTCCAGCTCGATGCCGCAGACCTTCCCAGTCTCGTTGTACTCCTTGAGGCCCGAGCCGACGAGATAGCCGCGGGCGACGCATTCGACCGGCACGACCCGGCATTTGCGCACGATGACGCTGCGTCCTCTCAAATCGGGATGCGCCCGCACCTCGGACGGAAATGCGTCCCACTCGGTCTCGAGCAGATGATTCTCGATGTCGCCGAAGTGGCGAAACCAGAACGTCGACATCTGCGTCAGGATCTTCCCCTTGTCCGGAATCCCCGGCGAAAGAACGACGTCGAACGCGGAGATGCGATCGGTAGCAACGAAGAGAAAGGACTCGCCGAGGTCGTAAACATCACGGACTTTTCCTCGGCGGGCAAGCGGGAGGGGAAGGCTGGTCTCAAGTAGCGCCGGCATGACCGCGAAAGTCTATCCTGACGGGCCGGGCGGCGGAGCGTCAGGATCTTCGGTTCGACCGCACGAATGCTGCCGGTATCACCAGAGATCCTGACGCTCTCGCGTCAGGATGAACTACACGAACTAACGCACCCGATTGCCGACCACCGTCGCCTCCCCCATCCGTGTCGCCGTCTCGCGAATCCCGCGCGCGAAATCAGAGTCGATCTTGCGGCCGAGGATCAGTGGCTGCGGCGCCCCCATCTTGAAGAGCACCTTCGCGCTGGCCAGCAGCGTCGGACCCTGATACGTCGGATCGCCGGAGAGCGAATCGATCGTCGACGAGTACGGGAAGACCACCGCGGTATCGGCCGGATCGTCGACGAAGAACTCGATCGAGCCGCCATCGACCTCGATCGGCAGTCCGGCCTGGCGGTGGCCGAGCGGCGGGAGATCGAGCGTGGCGCCCTTCAGGATCGTGGCGCCGGACGCGTCATACACGTTCAGACGGAGGGTCACGTTTGAGCGGCCGAGGTTCACACCGCCGACATTCGTGCGCCAGCCGAGGCGTGCGACGTTGCGGACGCCGTGCGCGATGGCGCTGATCCCGTCGCTCTTGAAATCCTGCAGACCCGCCCACACGCCCGGGATGGTCTGGCCGTACGTCCCGCTCTTGACGTTGTTGTAGGTGTTGGTCGTGACCAGGAACGCCCGCGAGATCACGTCATTCGGCGCTTTCGGATTGTCCTCGGGGAAGGTGGCCACGAGCAGTGCGCCCGATCCATTCGTGATGTGGAACAGATCGTCGAGGATGTTGTCCGACAGCACCGTGCCGTTCGCGGGAACGGTGAATGTTTTCTCGATGCCCGTGCCGCCGCCGGTTGGCAGAAAGGTGACGCTGACGGTGAGCGGGTAATCGAGCTGCGGATTGAAGACGCTGAACTGCGTCAGCCACCGCGTACCGAAACCGCCAGACTGGTTGGCCGAGGCCGGAATGACATAGGTGTCATTGATCTGGGCGGCGAGAGGAAGTGAAACGACGACGAGAAGCAGGGCGATGAAAATGTACCTGGAAGTGTTCATGATGAAACCTTTCCGGGTACCGGCGTCCGAAAGAACGGAGCGCCGGTGGCGAGCATTCCACTATTTTGGCGCCGGCGCCTCTCCCTTCACGCCCGCCCATGCCGCGAGCGCGGCGTCGGCGGCCGGTTTCAGTTTCGCCCAGCTCGTACGCGCGTCCGGCGTCGGCGCGGAGTCGGCGCTGTCGATGGCGTTGGCGAGCTTGCCGAGCTGCTGATTGATGAAGCGGAGAGTCGACTCCGAGGCGGGCGGTGCGGTGAAGTCGTCGCCGGTGATCGTGCCGGAAACCTCGGTTGCCTTGCGGCGAAGAGCGTCGGAGATATCCGTGCGCTTCACGAACGCGGCTGCTTCCGCCAGCGCCGCGACGACGAGTGCGCGCTCATGTTCAACCTCGCGCGCGAAGGCGAATTGCTCTCCGTACGCCGAGGCCGGGAGTTTGACGCGCGGATCGGGAACGACAGTCAGCGGCTGCGTGAACTTCTGGCCATTGACCGTCAGCACCACCTTGTAATCGCCCGGCGGTGCCCAGATGCCATCCGCGAATGCGCCACCACCACCGCCACCGCGGCGTCCGCCGACTCCTGCCGGCGCCGGGTAGTGCAGCGGCCAGACGAAACGATGCATGCCCGGAGCGGCGGAGACCGTCGACGGCGTGGTGAACCATTCCGGCGCCGTGCCGAGGCGCTTCAGGTCCATCGCCGGCGGAACGTCGGCGCTGCTGTAGCGGCGAACCAGCGCGTCGCTCGCGTCGAGGATCTCGATCGTCACCGGCTGGGCATTCGCATTGCGGATCACGTAATCGATGTAGGCGCCGAATGGCGGATTGGGAGCCATCGGCTCGTCCTTCGGCATCGGCGAGCCGGTGAATCCTGCAGGGCGCTCGTGAACCGCCACCGCCGGTTTGAAGAGGAAATCGCCCGCCGGCACGGCCTGCCGCAGAGGCGTCACGTTGTCGATGGCCCAGAAGGCGCGGCCGTGCGTGGCGATGACGACGTCATCACCGTGCACGTCGATGTCGCGCACCGAGGTCGCGGGGAGATTGAGCTGGAGCGGCTGCCAGTGATCGCCGTCGTCGAGCGAGACATACACGCCGCGCTCGGTGCCGGCGTAGAGCATCCCGCGGCGCACTGGATCTTCGCGGACGACGTTCACCGTCTCGCCGAGACCGGTCGCCGCAAGGTGCCACGACTTGCCGCCGTCGTGCGTGCGGTAGACGTACGGCTTGAAATCGTCGAGACGATGGCGATCGATCGCCGCGTAGGCGGTCTCGCCGTCGAAATGCGAGGCGTCGATGATGCCGACCTTCGACCACGGCGTCAGCGCGGACGGCGTGACGTTCTCCCAATGCCCGCCTTCGTCGCGCGTGCGCCAGATCTGGCCGTCGTCGGTGCCAACCCAGAGGTCGTGATCGATCATGCGCGACGGCGCGATGGCATAGATGACCCCCTGCCGCGGCCCGGGTTGGGCTTTGTCGGCCGCGGTGATTGGATCGAGATTCGCCGGAACGGGCGGATTCTCGCGCGTCAGATCGGGACTGATCACCGTCCAGTGCTGCCCGCCGTCTTCGGTCCGGAAAAGGCGCTGGTTCGAAAAGTAAAGCACGCGCGGATCGCGCGGCGAAAACACCAGCGGCAGCGTCCACGTCCGGCGGTCGTTGCCGGGATACGCAAGCGTCGGATCGATCGATTGCGTCTGGTGCGTGCGCGTGTCGAGCTTTTCCACCCGGCTGCCGTAGATGATCTCGGGGTCCTTCGGATCTGGCGCGATGTTGTCGCTTTCGCCGCCGGCGGTGGTCTCGCGGAACTCCATCAGGGTGATGCCGTCGATCGTGTCGGTGCGGCTTGGAATCCGCGCCGCGCCGGAATCCTGCTGCGCGCCGTAGACCCAGTAGGGAAAACGGTTGTCGGTAATGACGTGGTAGAACTGGCCGGTCGGCTGGTTGAACCAGCTGCTCCACGTGCGGCCGCCGTTGACGGAGACCACCGTCCCCTGATCGACGCCGAGGATGCGGCGCTCGGGGTGATCGGGATCGATCCACAGTTGGTGATAGTCGTCGCCGCCCGGCGCGCCTTTAACCGGCGCGAAGTTCTTCCCGCCGTCGGTCGAGCGATAGACGTTGACGTTGATCGAGTAGACGGTATCGGCGTCCTTCGGCTCGACGGTCACGCCGCCGAAGTACCAGCCGCGCGACCAGATGCGCGAATCGCTGCTGCTGCGCATCCAGTTCGCGCCGCCGTCGTCGCTGCGATACATGCCGCCGTCGCCCACGGCATCGACGATCGCGTAGACCCGCTGCGGGCTCGACGGCGCCACGGCGATGCCGATGCGGCCCGGCTTGGCCGGAAACCCATGGCCGGTGATCTCGGTCCAGTGATCGCCCCCGTCGGTCGACTTGAACAAACCGCTGCCCGGCCCATTCGACGGCGGATAAACGCTCCACGGCGTGCGGCGCGTCTGCCAGAGCGAGGCGTAGAGAACGTTCGGATTGCCCGGCTCGAAGGTGAGATCGATCGCGCCGGTGTCGCTGTCATTGTTGCGCGAGAGGATGCGCTGCCACGTCGCCCCGCCGTCCCTGGACCGGAAAACGCCGCGCTCCGCATTCGGACCGTACGGATGTCCTAGTGCCGCGACATAAACAATGTCCGGATTCTCCGGATGCACGACGATGCGCCCGATCTGCTGCGTGTCCGTCAGCCCGATATGCGACCAGGTCTTGCCGGCATCGATCGACTTGTACATCCCATTGCCCTGGGCGATGTCCGATCGCATGTCCGCCTCACCGCTGCCGACATAAATCACTTTCGGATTCGACGGCGCCACCGCGATCGCCCCGATCGACCCAACCGGCTGCCCATCGAAGATCGGCAGCCATGTCCGTCCGGCGTCCTTCGTTTCCCACACGCCGCCGTTCACGCTGCCGAAGTAGAAGTGCTCGGCTTCTCCCGGCACCCCGGTCACCGCCAGCACGCGCCCCGCGCGGAAGGGACCGAGGAGCCGCCAGTGGAGATCCTGGAAGAGCGTTGGATCGATCGCGGCAAAACCATTCGCGGCGATGAAGGACAGGACGAGGCAGCGTACGAGCAATCGCATAAGCGGCGAATGATAGCCGTCGCTCTCGATCTCGTCACAGCGCGGTAACAATTGAATGTGTATAACGTCCGCATGAAACTGCGCCACCTCGCCGCCGCCCTGCTCGTCCTTCTCCCGCTCGCCGCCTTCGCCGATGATCCGCCGGCGCAGAATCCGTTTTTTGAAAAGAGTCCGCTGCCGTTTCAGGCGCCGCCGTTCGATCGCATCAAGGACAGCGATTTTCAGCCGGCCATCGAGGAGGGGATGAAGCGCGAGCTGGCCGAGGTGCAGGCCATCGCCAACAGTTCCGAAGCGCCGACCTTCGCCAACACCATCGAGGCGATGGAGCGCTCCGGCGACATGCTGCGGCGCGTGCAGCGCGTCTTCGGCGGGCTGACGCAATCGAATACGAATCCGAACCTGCAGAAGACGCAGTCGGCCATGGCGCCGAAGCTGGCCGCGCATCGCGACGCCATCGTCCTCGATCCGAAACTCTTCGCGCGCATCAAAGCCATCTACGACGCACGCAACAAGTCGGGGCTCGATGCCGAGCAGAAGCGCCTGGCCGAGCGCTACTACATGAACTTCATCCGGTCCGGCGCGCAACTCAATGAGGCCGACAAGACCGCGTTGCGGGCGCTGAATCAGGAGCAGTCGAAGCTGACCACGCAGTTCCGCGATCGCGTCCTGGCCGACACGAACGCCTCGGCCATCGTCATCGACGACAAGGCGATGCTCGACGGCCTGCCGGAGTCCGACATCTCCGCCGCGGCCGAGCGCGCCAAGGGCCGCGGGCTCGAAGGAAAGTGGCTGCTCACGCTGCAGAACACCACCCAGCAGCCGGCGCAGACCTATCTGAAGAATCGCGACCTCCGCAAGCGGCTCTTCGAGGCCTCGATCGCCCGCGGCAATCACGGCGGCGACAACGACACCAAGGCCATCATCACCCGCCTGGCCCAGCTCCGCGCCCAGCGCGCCAAGCTCCTCGGCTATCCGACCTACGCCGATTACAACCTCGACGACGAGATGTCGAAGACGCCCGGAAACGCCATCAAGCTGATGACCGACATGGTCCCCGCGGCGACAGCAAAGGCGCGCGCCGAGGCGGCGCGGATGCAGCGCCTCATCGATGATCAGAAGGGCGGATTCACGTTGGAGCCGTACGACTGGCAGTTCTACGCCGAGCAGGTGCGCAAGAACGAATTCGATCTCGATGAAGGCCAGGTCCGGCCGTACTTCGAGATCGACAACGTCCTCCAGAACGGCGTTTTCTTCGCCGCCACGAAGTTGTATGGCATCACGTTCAAGGAGCGGCACGACATCCCGGTCTATCAGCCGGATGTGCGCGTGTTCGACGTCTTCGACTCCGACGGCAAGCCGCTGGCGCTTTTCTACATCGACTTTTTCTCGCGTCCGAACAAGGCCGGCGGCGCCTGGACCAGCAGTTTCGTCGGCCAGAGCAAGCTCCTCGGCACGAAGCCGGTGGTGACGAACAACGAGAACTTCACCAAGCCGGCGGCCGGCCAGCCGGCGCTGCTGACCTTCACCGAAGTGACGACGATGTTTCACGAGTTCGGCCACGCGCTGCACGGAATGTTCTCGAACGTGAAGTACCCGACGTTCGGCGGATCGGCGGTCCCGCGCGATTTCGTCGAGTTCCCGTCGCAGTTCAACGAGCACTGGGCGATGGAGCCGTCGGTCTTCGCCAATTACGCCAAGCATTACCAGACCGGCGCGCCGATGCCGAAGGAGCTGATCGAGAAGCTGAAGAAGGGCCGCACGTTCAATCAGGGTTTCGCCACCACCGAATACCTCGGCGCGGCGCTGCTGGACATGGCCTGGCACGCGATGCCCGCCGATGCGCCGCTCGTCGATGTGAACGTCTTCGAGCCGGAGTCGCTGAAGCAGTACAACGTCTTCCTGGAGCAGGTCCCGCCGCGCTATCGCTCGACGTACTTTTCCCACATCTGGGGCGGCGGCTACGCGGCCGGCTACTACGCCTACCTCTGGAGCGAAGTGCTCGACGACGACGCCTACTACTGGTTCAAGGAGAACGGCGGCATGACCCGCGCGAATGGTGACAAGTTCCGCAAGATGATCCTGTCCAAGGGCGGCACCGAGGATCCGGCGGCGATGTATCGCTCCTTCCGCGGGCGCGATCCGAAGGTGGAGCCGTTGCTGGAGGAGAGAGGGCTGACGGGGAAGTAGGCGTTCAACGACCGGAGCACAGACAAGAGTGTCTGTGCCACATTGCTCCGCGCGACAGGGCGAACCTGAGCGAGTCGCAGGGCCGATGTGGCAGACACTCCTGTCTGTGCTCCGGAAACACCCGCCATGAAAATCATCGCCATCTGCGGCAGCCTGCGGGCGCGATCATCGAATCTCGCGCTACTCAAAGCCGCGACGAAGATCGCCGCCGAGGTCGTGATTTATGACGGACTGGCGAGCCTCCCCCACTTCAATCCCGACGATGATGAAGAAGGTGCCACGCCGCCTCCCGAGGTTGCGTCGCTGCGGGCATTGCTCGCGGGAGCGGACGGCATCCTCATCTCGACGCCGGAGTACGCGCACGGACTTCCCGGCTCGCTGAAGAACATGCTCGACTGGCTCGTCTCCGACGGCGCACTGGTCGACAAGCCGGTGGCCATCCTCTGCTCATCGCCAACCGGCGGACAGTTCGCGCAGGCGTCGCTCGTCGAAACGCTGCGGACGATGAATTGGAGGGTGGTGGGGACGTGGGCGGCGCCGAAGAAGGTGCGGGACGAGAATGTGGATGGGGAGACTGCCGCGGTCATTCGCGCGGCGTTGGATAGGCTGTCATCCTGAGCGTCGAGCGAAGGATCTCAAACTACGGTTTCTGTGATGGAACCCGTGATGTCGAGAGGGATTCAACACAGCTATGCCTAACTTGAGATCCTTCGGCCGCGCTTCGCCGGCCTCTGGATGACAAAACGGGATGACACGGCGAAGGTCCGCTGTTCCTCAGCGCATGAAAATGAGCAACCCGTCGATTCTTGCGGCAGTCATCGCGCTGGCCGCATTCGCTTTGCAGGCGCAGCCGGCTGCCACGCCGGAGCGCCAGAACCCGCTGTACTCGGCCAGCCCGCTGCCGTTTCAGGCGCCGCCGTTCAACGTCATCAAGGACACTGACTATCAGCCCGCCATCGAAGAAGGGATGAAGCGTCAGCTGGTCGAGATCGATGCCATCGCCAACAATCCCGAGCCACCGACGCTGGCCAACACCATCGAGGCGATGGAGCGCTCGGGCGCGCTGCTGACGCGCGCGGCCAAGATCTTCTTCAACCTCACGCAGTCGAACACCAACGATGCCTTCCAGAAAATCGAGGCCGAGGAATCGCCGAAGCTGGCGGCGCACCAGGACGCGATCTACATGAACCCGAAGTTGTACGCGCGGGTCAAAGCGCTCTACGACAAGCGCGCCACCAGCGGCCTTGATGCTGAATCGCAGTACCTCATCGAGCGCTACTACAAGAACTTCGTCCGCGCCGGCGCGCAGCTGAATGACGCCGACCAGGCCACGCTGCGTGCGCTCAATCAGGAAGAGTCGACGCTGACCACGAAGTTCCGCGAGCACGTTCTGGCCGATACCGACGCCTCGGCGATCGTGGTCGACACCAAAGAAGAGCTGGCGGGATTGCCGGACTCCGACATCGCCGCCGCCGCCGATCGCGCCAAAGAGCGCAAGCTTCCCGGCAAATACGTGCTGACGCTGCAGAACACCACGCAGCAGCCGGCCCTCACCTATCTCCAGAACCGCGCCGTGCGCGAGCGGCTGTTCAACGCGTCCATCCAGCGCGGCAATCACGGCGGACCGAACGACACCAAGGCCATCGTCACGCGCCTGGCCCAGCTTCGCGCCACCAAGGCCAAGCTCCTCGGCTACCCGACCTACGCCGCCTACTCGCTCGACGATCAGATGGCCAAGACGCCGGAGATCGCCATCAAACTTCTCAGCGATCTCGTTCCCGCGTCGACTGCAAAAGCGCGCGCCGAGGCGGCCAAGATCCAGAAAGTGATCGACGCCGAGAAGGGCGGCTTCCCACTCGGACCGCAGGATTGGAATCTCTACGCCGAGAAGGTGCGCAAGGCCGAATACGACCTCGATGAAGCGCAGGTCCGGCCCTACTTCGAGTTGAACAACGTGCTGCAGAACGGCGTTTTCTATGCCGCGAACCAGCTCTACGGCCTGACCTTCAAGGAGCGCCACGACATCCCGGTCTACCAGCCGGACGTGCGCGTCTTCGAAGTCTTCGACGCCGACGGCAAGTCGATGGCGCTCTACTACGGCGATTACTTCGCCCGCTCGAACAAGAGCGGCGGCGCCTGGATGGACAGCTTCGTCGATCAGTCAGGCCTGATCGGTACCAAGCCGGTGGTCTTCAACGTCACCAACTTCACCAAGCCGGCGCCCGGCCAGCCGGCGCTGCTGACCTTCGATAACGTCACCACGATCTTTCACGAGTTCGGGCACGCGCTGCACGGCATGCTCTCGAACGTGAAGTACCCGACGCTGGCCGGCACCAACGTGCCGCGCGACTACGTCGAGTTCCCGTCGCAGTTCAACGAGCACTGGGCGCTGGAGCCGAAGGTCTTCGCCAACTACGCCAAGCACTACCAGACCGGCAAGCCGATGCCGCAAGAGCTGGTCGACCGCATCAAGAAGTCGCGCACGTTCAACCAGGGCTACGCCACGGTCGAGTATCTCGCTGCCGCGCTGCTGGACATGGCCTGGCACACGCAGGCGCCGGGAGCCGAGCAGGTCGATGCAAACGTCTTCGAGCCGGCCGCGCTGAAACGCTTCAACATTGCCATGACCGAGGTTCCGCCGCGGTATCACACGACGTATTTCTCGCACATCTGGGGCGGCGGATACGCGGCCGCCTACTACGCGTATCTCTGGTCGGAGCTGATCGACGACGATGCGTACTACTGGTTCAAGGAGCACGGCGGGATGACGCGCGCCAACGGCAAGCGCTTCCGCGACATGATCCTCTCTCGCGGCGGCACGCAGGACGAAGCGGCGATGTATCGCGCGTTCCGGGGACGGGATCCGATCGTGGAGCCGTTGCTGATCGAGCGCGGGTTGAAGGACGCGCCGAAATAAGTTTCACGCGGAGGCGCGGAGACGCGGAGGTTTTGATTCGCGTCTTCGCGCTTTCGCGTGAGTGGGTTCTATTAGAATCCACGCCCATGCGCCGAATCGTTTTCAGCCTCCTCGCACTCTTCCTCACCGCCGCCCTCTCCGCCCAGGAGCTCCCCGCCGACATGCGGGCCAGCATCGACAAAGCGGCGAACGACATCCTGGCCAAGACCGGCGCGCCAAGTGCGTCGATCGCGGTCGTGCGCGACGGCAAGATCGTCTACACGCACGCGTATGGGATCGCTAACCTCGAGACGAAGCTGCCGGCGTCGCCCCAGATGCGGTACTCGATCGGCTCGATCAGCAAGCAGTTCACCGCCGCGGCGCTGTTGCTGCTGGCCGAGGAGGGGAAGCTCTCGCTCGACGACAAAGTGATCCGCTGGCTGCCCGATCTCACGCGCGCGGGCGACGTCACCATCCGCCAGATTCTGTCGATGACCTCCGGCTACCAGGATTTCTGGCCGCAGGATTACGTGATGCCGATGATGATGCAGCCGGTGACGGCGCCGGAGATCGTCAGCCGCTGGGCCAAGATCCCGCTCGATTTCGAGCCGGGCACGAAGTGGCAGTACAGCAACACGAACTACGTGATTGCCGGGATGATCGCGGAGAAAGTGGCCGGGATGCCGCTGCTGGACTACCTGCACAAGCGCGTTTTTGATCCGCTGCACATGACCACGGTCTCCAACACCGACGCCGCGCCGCTCGGCCCCGAGGATCCGATGCGCTACCTGCGCTACGCGCTCGGACCGCTGCGTCCGGCGCCGAAAGAAGGACGCGGGTGGATGTTCGCCGCCGGCGAGCTGGCCATGACCGCGCACGATCTGGCGCTGTGGGACATCTCGATGATCGATCAGACCATCCTGAAGCCGGAGTCGTACCGCCTGCTGGAGACCGAGGTGCAGATGAACAACGGCGTCGGCTCGCGCTACGGACTCGGCGTCAGCATCGGCATCACCGACGGGCGCCGCATCCTGTCGCACGGCGGCGAGGTTTCCGGCTTCACGGCGCGCAACGAGGTCTATCCCGACGATCACGTGGCCATCGCCGTTCTGACGAACATGGATGCCACCGGCGCCTCGGAGCAGATCGCCGGAGCGATCTCCAAGACGATCTTCTCCTCGACCGATCCGGCCACTCCCAAAACGACCGAACAGATGCGCAGGATCTTCGACGAGCTGCAGAAGGGACGCATCGACCGCGCGCAGTTCACGTCGAACGCGAACGCCTATTTCGACGAGCAGGCGGTCAAGGATTTCGCGTCCAGCCTCGCGCCCCTCGGCGTACCGCAGGAGTTCGTCCAATCCGGCCAGTCGCTTCGCGGCGGCATGACGCTGCGGCGGTATCGGATCAAGTTCCCGAACAAGACCCTGCGGCTGACGACGTTCATCATGCCTGACGGGAAGATCGAGCAGTACCAGATCGCGGCGGCGGAGTAGGTTCTTAAAAAACCTGTTTCACGCGGAGGCGCGGAGACGCGGAGAACACCAAAGAAGCTCTCCTCCGCGTCTTCGCGTCTCCGCGTGAAACGAATCCCCTTACGTCGGCCGCGCCTCCTCCGCCTCCGCCCAAATCTCCACCCGATGGCGCTCGCTCAACCCGATCGAGCCGACGATGAACGTCATCAGCGCTACTCCGATCACCCAATAGAGACCGGCGAAATCGTTCTTCGTCCGGACGACCAGCAGGCCGGCGATGAGAGGGAGCGTTCCGCCGAACCAGCCGTTGCCCAAATGATAGGGAAGTGAGAACGAGGTATAGCGGATCTTCGCTGGAAACGATTCGATCAGGAACGCGGCGATCGGGCCGTAGACCATCGTCACGTAGAGCACCTGCACGAAGACCAGAGCGATCATGATTCCCATGTTCGGATTCTTCGGATCGCCGACGTGGTCGCGCATGGCGTGATAGATCGGCAGGTACGTCAACGCGGCGATGAGATTGCCGGCCATCATGATCTTCAGCCGTCCGATGCGGTCGGAGAGCGCGCCGAAGACGACGAAGAAGGGCATGGCCAGCAACAGCGCCGTGCCGACGATGATGCTGGCCTTTGTCAGATCGACCTTCAGCGTCGTCTGCAGGAACGAGAGCGCGTAGAACTGGCCGGTGTACCAGACGATCCCCTGCCCCGCTGTCGCGCCGAAGAGCACCAGCAGAACGATGCGCAGGTTTTTCCAGTTGCCGAAACTCTCGCGCAGCGGCGCCATCGAGGCCTTGCCCTGCGCTTTGATCGAGGCGAAGAGCGGCGATTCTTTCAGCGTCAGCCGGATCCAGAGCGAGATCAGAACCAGCACGATCGACAGCAGGAACGGAACACGCCAGCCCCAGGCCTTGAAGTCGGCCTCGCTCATCATTTTCTTCACCGCGAAAATCACGCCGAGCGAAACGAAGAGTCCGAGCGTGGCTGTGATCTGAATGAAGCTGGTGTAGTAGCCGCGCTTATTGTCGGGCACGTGCTCGGCCACGTAGACGGCCGCGCCGCCGTACTCGCCGCCGAGGGCTAGGCCCTGCAGAAGGCGAAGCAGAAGCAGGATCGACGGAGCGAGAAGGCCGACCGATGCGTACGTCGGCAGGAGTCCGATGACGAAGGTCGAGAGGCCCATGATCGTCAGCGTCACAAGAAACGCGTACTTGCGGCCGATGAGATCACCGACGCGTCCAAACACGATCGCGCCGAACGGGCGGACGATGAAGCCGGTGGCGAAGAGCGCCCAGGTCTGGATCAGCGCCCATGCCGGCTGATCCTTCGGGAACATGAGCTGGGACATGACCACGGCCAGGCTGCCAAAGATGTAGAAGTCGTACCACTCGATCATCGTGCCCAGGCCGGACGCGAAGATGATCCTGCCGATCGGATAGCCCGATCCCTCTCTGCTGCTCATCAGTGCGCTCTCCTTTTGCATGAGTGTATAAGCAGCGCGCTGGGAGGCGCATCAACAGATGTCGAATGAAGCCTGTCTCGATCTCCTTTTCCGCAACGCCCGCACCCATTCCGCCTGGCTCGACAAACCGGTCGGCGACGATCTGCTTCGCGCGATCTACGACACCATGAAGTGGGGGCCGACGAGCGCGAATGCCGGTCCGGCGCGGTTCGTGTTCATTCGCAGCAAGGAAGGGAAGGAGCGCCTGCGCCCCGCGCTGGCTCCCGGCAATGTCGCTAAGACGATGGCGGCGCCGGTGACGGTGATCGTGGCGTACGACCTGAAGTTCTACGAGAAACTGCCGCGCCTATTTCCGCACAGTCCGTCGATGCGCGAGATGTTTGCCTCGAATCCGCAGCTGGTGGAGATGACGGCGCGCCGCAATTCATCGCTGCAAGGCGCTTATCTGATCATCGCCGCGCGCGGCCTCGGGCTCGATTGCGGTCCGATGTCCGGCTTCGATAATGCCCTGCTCGACCGCGAGTTCTTCGACGCCGGCCGTGAGTGCGAGAACTGCGATCAGGAGTTCTTCCCCGAGGGCCATGTGAAGTCGAACTTCCTCATCAACCTCGGATACGGCGATCCCGCGAAGTTGCAGCCGCGCCATCCGAGACTCGAGTTCGGCGAGGCGTGTACGTTGTTGTGAGCCGCTTCGGGATTGACTTCGCCAACTGCAAGGTTATATATCGACGCGGATCAGCCCCACTGGGGTTGATCCCTTAACCCCCCCGGTGTCTGGCCCGTCCACACGCCGGGGTTTTTTTTGGAGCTGATGATGGCGGACCGAGCCGTTGTATTCATCGACGGTAACAACTGGTTCCACTCACTCCGCCATATCGGCGTGCAACGTCGGGTTCTGCTCAACTACCGCAAAATCACGGAGAAGCTGATCGGCCCGCGCCAATGGGTGTCGACCGAGGTACTACATCGGCCAGATCTCCCAGAAAGAGAATCCGTCTCTCTATGCTCAGCAACGGAGCTTCCTGGCGAGGCTTGAACGAACCGATCCTCGGATTTCGATTTGCCTGGGACGCATCGAACCGAGAACTGCCACTAATGAAGCCGCACTGGAGCTTCGTGATTATCTGCAGGGACTGACAACAAAGATCGACCCCGACGTTTTCGCCGCTCTCAGCGGTATTGCCACACGGCATAGTGAGGCAACGGTCTATGTCGAGAAAGCCGTCGATGTCTTCCTCGCGATCGATCTCGTCGCGATGGCGATGAAGAACGTTTATGACGCGGCCTATCTGTTGACAGCTGACGGCGATTACACCCCAGCCGTTGCCGAAGTGCGCAATCTCGGGAAGAAGGTCTACGCCGCATCTCCTCTCAACGGCGCCCAACTGGCGAAGGCGGTCAACTCATTCATTCATCTCCGCGCCGTTTGGTTCGAGGACTGCTACGAGGATCCGTCGGAATCGTGAGTCAGGCGCGCGACGGCAACACCACCTGATCGCCCGATCCCGTCACCGTCGCGTTCTCGATCACCGGCAGCGTGACCGTGAACCGCGCGCCTTTGCCGAGGCCCTCGGATTCGGCGCGGATCTCGCCGTGATGGAGATCGATGATGTGGCGGGCGATGGCCAGGCCGAGGCCGAGGCCGCTGCGCTTGGCCGAAGCGTCGGCCTGGCGCAGGCGCTCGAAGACGTGCGGCAGAAACGAGGGCTCGATGCCCTCTCCTTCGTCGCGCACGCTGATCTGCAGCTTGTGATCGGTGCGCTCCAGACGCAGGTCGACCTGTTTTCCGGGAGGGGTGAACTTGATGGCGTTCGAAAGGATGTTGCCGATGACCTGCTGGAGTCTGGTGGCATCGGCTTCGACCACGTCATCGGGCGGACGGACCACTTCGGAGGTCAGGCGGATGCCGCGCTCGGCGGCGTCGGGGCGGGCGTTGGTGACCGCCGCTTCGACGATCTCGGACAGGTGCGTCGGCCGCATGTCCACCTGGAACTTGCCGAGAATGATGCGGGAGACGTCGAGCATGTCGTCGATGAGCCGCTTCTGCAGCTGGGCGCTGTTCTCGATCATGTGCAGCGCTTCCTGCAGCTCGTCGGGCGTGTAGTCGCCGGTGCGGAGAAACTGCACCCAGCCGAGGATCGATGTCATCGGCGTGCGCAGCTCGTGGGAGAGCGTGGCCAGGAAGTTGTCCTTGGCCCGATTCTGGGCCTCGGCCTCGCGATAACGCCGCTCGTTTTCCGCCGCCGCCGCGGCAGCGCGCTTCTCGGTGACGTCGCGGAAGGTGATCACCGAGCCGACCGTGTGTCCGTCGTCATCGAGCATCGGCGAGGCGCAGAACTCGACCGGAAAGCTGTTCCCGTCATCGCGGAAGAACGTATCCGCCATCTCGTCGCGCACACGATCGCCGTGCAATGCGGTGTTGAGCGAGCAGCGGTCGATGTCGCACGTGGAAACGCCGGGAAACGACGGATGAAGCAGCGGATGGACCTCATGACCGATCACGTCGCCGGCACCGTGGCCGATCATCCGCGCCGCCGCGGGATTGACGAATGTGGCCCGGCCGTCGAGGTCGACGCCGAAGACCCCCTCCGCCGCCGCATTCAGGATCAGTTCGTTCTGGCGGCTGAGGCGGGCGAGCTCGTGGGCCTGCCGGGTGATGGCCTGCGTCTTCCGGAACAGCTCGACGAAGACGTTGACCTTGTAGCGGAGGATCTCCGGCTGGTAAGGCTTGAAGATGTAGTCGACGGCGCCGAGCTCGTACCCGCGGAAGACGTGGGTTTCACTGCGGCTCAGCGCCGTGAGAAAGATGATGGGCGTGCCGCGCGATTTGTCGCGCTCGCGGATCAGGCTGGCCGTTTCGAAGCCGTCGAGGTTGGGCATCTGCACGTCGAGCAGGATCACGGCGAATTCGCGATCGAGCAGAGCCCGCAACGCGGCCCGTCCTGAGTCGGCGCGCACGAGGTTCAGGTCCATCCCATCGAGGATCGATTCGAGCGCAAGAAGGTTGCTGGCCTGATCGTCGACCAGCAGGATGTTCACCTTCTCATTGGGGGCGGGCGTCATGAATGGCTCAAGGTGAGTTGGCAGACCTCGATCAGGAATGGGGCAATCTCTTCAAGACGCAAGATTCGATCCACTTGTGCCGCCGCGATTGCCGCGCGCGGCATTGCCGGCGCCTCGGCGGTGACGGGGTCCTGGGCGATGACGATGCCGCCGCGGGCTTTGATGCGCGCCGCGCCGCGCGCGCCGTCGTCATTCGCGCCGGTGAGGACGACGCCGATGAGGCGATCGCCGTAGGCATCGGCGGCGGACTCGAAGAGGACGTCGATCGACGGCCGCGAATGCCGCACCAATTCGTCAACGGAGAGACTCAGCTCTCCCCGCGAGCCGTTCCGTTCGATGAGGAGGTGGTAATCGGCCGGCGCAAGAAAGACGTGGCCGTTGCGGATCCACTCCTTGTCCTGGGCGTCAACGACTTTCAGATCGGTCTGCCTGCGGAAGTAGGCCGGCAACCCTTCGTTCGATCGTTTGTGGCGATGCTGCGCGACAACGATAGGAATGCAGAAGTCGCGCGTGAGGCCGCTGAGAATGACCTGCAGCGCGTGCATCCCGCCGAGGGAACAGCCGATGACGATGAGCTCGGGCGTGCGGTTTCGCGGTTTCGCGGTTACGCGGTCGCGCGGTTCGATGACGGGAGACCAGGTGCGGCGGCGCTCGGAGATCATTGGATCCTCCGATAGAGCCTCTCCTCGACGTCGATCTCCTCGTAGCAGTCGGCCACGGCGGTGTAGCGGATCGTTTCTTTCTTGCCGAGGCCCAGGATGCCGAACATCTCCATGCTGTTGAGGAAAAGCTCCTGCACCCGGTCCTGCAGCTGATTGTTGAAGTAGATGAGCACGTTGCGGCAGAAGATCACATTGAAGTGATTGAACGAGGCGTCGGTGACCAGGTTGTGCTGGGCGAAGACGACGTTCTCACGCAGCGACGGCCGGAAGATCGCGTAGTCGTAACGGGCGGTGTAGTACTCCGAGAAGGTTCCCTTCCCTCCGGCGGCGATGTAGTTGGCGGTGTTCTCCTGCATCGAGCTGAGCGGAAAGATCCCGTCCTTGGCGCGCTGCAACACGGCTTCGTTGATGTCGGTGGCATAGATGCGGCTGCGCTCGTACAACCCTTCCTCCTGCAGCAGCATGGCCATCGAATAGACCTCTTCGCCCGTCGAACAGCCGGCGTGCCAGATGCGGACGAAGGGATAGGTACGCAGCATCGGGACGATCTTCTGCCGGAAGGCGAGATAGAACGAGGGATCCCGGAACATGGCCGTGGTGTTGATCGAGAGATCGAGCAGCAGCCGCTCCATGCACGAGGCGTCGTGCAGCACTTTCTCCTGCAACGCCGAGATCGTCGACAGCCCCTCGGCATAGACCCTCTTCCACAATCGGCGGCGCAGCGACGGCAGCGAGTAATCGCGAAAGTCGAAGCCGTAGTGCTGGTAGATGCCCTGAGTGAGGAGGTGCACTTCGATCGCTTCGAGATCGGTTTTCTCCTGCTCGTTCGCTTCGGCAAGTGCGCGGATGGCCACGTTGGTCCGGGATAGAGCAAACGGCATGCTCAACCGGACAGAAGGCGTAGCGCCGTCGGCTCGACGGCTGGACCGCCGCCGGCTCGGCGGCAGTCGTCGCGGTACGCTAGACTTTCTCGATGACGCGCGACACGACGACTCTGCTGAACGAGATACTCAGCTTACCGGAGCCCGAGCTTGTCGAGTTGCTGGGTTCCGTAATCTCGGCACGGCCGGGTTTGATGAGCGGGGCGCCGGTATTCCACGGGACCCGCGTTCTCGTGAAAACCTTCTTTGAATATCTTCAAGCAGGCGATTTGATCGAAGATTTTCTCGAAGGATTTCCCTCCGTCAGCCGCGAACAAGTCGAAGTACAGCTGAAGGTGAAGCCTGATCAATGGTCGCCGGAGTTCATTGCCTTGCTGGGCAGCTGGCCAGATGTAATCGAACGACCTTTCAATACCCCCATCACCGGCCGATAACGACCGCCAGCGAGCCGCTGGCGGTCCAGCCGTCGGGCCGACGGCGCTACGCTTGCCGCCTTCCTACAAATACAACCACACCCTCAACAACGAAATCAGCTGCTGCGCGTCGATCGGCTTGGTGATGTAGTCGCTCGCTCCGGCCTCCATGCATTTCTCGCGGTCGCCTTTCATCGCCTTTGCGGTCAGGGCGATCATCGGCAGGTTTTTGTACTCCTCCATCGATCGGATGCGGCGCATCGCTTCGTAGCCGTCCATCTCCGGCATCATCACGTCCATCAGGACGACGTCGATGTCGGGGTTGGTGCGGAGTTGTTCGATGCCGTCGGCGCCGCTTTCGGCGTAGAGGACGTCCATCTTGTGGCGCTCCAGCAATGACGTCAGCGCGTAGATGTTGCGCATATCGTCGTCGACGATCAGCGCTTTCTTGCCGGCCAGGACGGGATCGGATTCGTGCAGCTGTTCCAGGATCTGCCGCTTCTGCTCCGGCAGGTTTGCTTCGATGCGGTGGAGGAAGAGCGCGGTCTCGTCGAGCAGACGCTCCGGCGAGCGCGCGTCTTTGACGATGATCGCTTCGGCCATTCGTTTCAGCTCCGTCTCCTCCTTCCTGGTCAGCTCGCGGCCGGTGTAGACCACGATGGGGATGTCGTCGACGCCCAGCTCGTTGCGCATCCGGCTGATGAACTCGAAGCCGTTCATGTCGGGCAGGCCGAGGTCGAGGACCATGCAGTCGAAGCGACGGTCGCGCAGGATCTGCAGCGCTTCTTCGCCGCTGCCCGCCGAGGTGATGTCGACGTCGCCATCGCCGCCGATCAGCTCCGCGATCGCGGAGCGCTGGTCGGCGTTGTCTTCGATGATCAGCAGCGACTTGTTCGGCCGCTCCACGAAACCCTTGATCCTGGCGAAGGCCTCGTCGAGGGCCTCCTTCGTCACCGGCTTCTGAACCTGTGCAAAAGCACCCAGCTTCAATCCGCGCGCGCTCTCGTCGTCACCGGAGATGATGTGCACCGGGATGTGGCGCGTGGTCTTGTCATGCTTCAGCCGATCGAGCACCGTCCAGCCTTCCATGTCCGGCAGGGCGATATCGAGGGTGATGGCGTCGGGGCGATAGCGTTTGGCCAGTTGCAGGCCGCTCTCGCCGCGCGTGGCCACGACCCCTTTGAATCCCTTGCCGCGCGCCATCTCGAGCAGGATGCTGGCGAAGGTCACGTCATCCTCGACGATCAGCACCACCCGGTCGCCCTCGGCGATGGCGGCGCGGTCGTCGGCCACCTGCTCTTCGATCACAACCTGCGAATCGTCGGCGGCGCCACCATCCTCGCGACGCAAACGGCGTGCTTCGAGCGAGGGCACATCGATCATCGTGCGGCCGCCGGAATCGTCGCCGCGGCGCATGGAGACATCCGGCGTCAGCTCGGTTTCGAGCGTCGAGCCGTTGCGATCCTCGTCGCGGCGACGGGTCGGCACGACGTAGCTTTGCGGCAGATAGAGAGTGAACTGCGAGCCTGCGCCTTCCTCGCTGGTCACGCGAATCTCGCCGCCGAGGAGGCGTGCGATCTCGCGGCTGATCGAGAGTCCGAGGCCCGTGCCGCCAAACTTTCGCGTCGTCGAGGCATCGGCCTGCTGGAAGGCCTCGAAAATGATCCGCTGCTTCTCGTCGGGGATACCGATGCCTGTGTCGGAAACGCTGAAGGCGATGACCGACGACGCGCGATCGAGCGTCTCGTGTCCGGGACTCCACCCCTCGCTCACCGTCGCCGCGCGCAGCGTCACGCCGCCGTGCTCGGTGAACTTGAAGGCGTTGCCGAGCAGATTCTTCAGCACCTGCTGCAGGCGGGTGGCGTCGGTGTGAATCGTCCGCGGCAGATTGGGATCGAGATCGATATTGAAGTCGAGGCGTTTGTCGATCGCCACCTGGCGGAAGGTCTTATCCATCGACTCCGCAAGCTCGGTGAACGGCAGATCGCCGAGGGAGATGGTCATCATGCCCGACTCGATCTTCGACAGATCGAGAATGTCGTTGATCAGCGTCAGCAGGTCGACGCCGGACGAATGGATCGTCGACGCGAACTCGACCTGCTTGTTGTTCAGATTGCCATCCGGATTGTCCGCCAGCAGCTTGGCCAGAATCAGCAGCGAATTCAGCGGCGTGCGCAGCTCATGCGACATGTTCGCCAGGAACTCGCTCTTGTACTTCGAGGTCAGCGAGAGCTGGCGCGCCTTCTCTTCCAGCTGGCGCTTGGCATTCTCCACCTCGCGGTTCTTCCGCTCGACCTCCTCGTTCTGCGTCTGCAGCAAGCGCGCTTTCTCTTCCAGCTCCTCGTTCGTCTGCTGCAACTCCTCCTGCTGCGTCTTCAGCAACTCTTCGGAGGCCTGCAGCGACTTGGCCTGCTGCTCGAGGCGCTTGTTGGTCTCGGTAAGCTCTTCCTGCTGCGCCTGCAGCTCCTCGGCGAGCGACTGCGACTGCGCCAGCAGCTCCTCGGTCCTCATATTGGCCTGGATGGTGTTGAGCACCACGCCGATCGATTCGGTGAGTTGATCGAGCAGCGAGAGGTAGGTGTCGGTGAAGGCCATGAATGTGGCCAGCTCCATCACCGCCAGCACCTGCCCTTCGAAGACGATCGGCAGCACCACGATCTGCATCGGCTTCGACTCGCCGAGGCCGGAATTGATGGTGATGTAATCATCGGGCGCGTTCTGCAGCAGGATGCGCTGCTTCTCGAAGGCCGCCTGCCCCACGATCCCCTCGCCGATGCGGAACTCCTTGGCCAGATGCTTCCGCTCCTTGTACGCGTACGTCGCGGCGAGCTTGAGGTGCGGCTCGCCGCCGCCGTTCGTGTCCATCACGTAGAAGACGCCGTGCTTCGCGCCGACCACCGGCGCGAGCTCGGAGAGGATCAGCTGCGAGACGTTGGTCAGATTCTTCTGGCCCTGCATCATTCGCGTAAACTTGGCCAGATTGGTCTTCAGCCAATCCTGCTCCGTATTCCGCGATGTGGTCTCGCGCAGGTTGCGGATCATCTCGTTGATGTTGCCCTTGAGCGCCGCCAGCTCGCCCTCCGCCTGCACGGTGATGTTGCGGCTCAGATCGCCCTTGGCAACGGCCGTGGCCACGTCGGCGATGGCGCGCACCTGCGTGGTGAGATTCGCCGCCAGCTGATTGACGTTGTCGGTCAGATCGCGCCACGTTCCCGAGGCGCCGGGCACGTTCGCCTGGCCGCCCAGCTTTCCTTCCACGCCGACTTCACGGGCCACGGTGGTGACCTGATCGGCGAAGGTGGCCAGCGTGTCGATCATGTCGTTGATGGTGTCGGCCAGCTCGGCGATCTCGCCGCGCGACTCCACGTTGAGCTTCTGTTTGAGGATGCCGCGGGCGACCGCGGTGACGACCTTGGCGATACCGCGAACCTGGTTGGTGAGGTTCGAGGCCATCATGTTGACGTTGTCGGTGAGGTCCTTCCACGTGCCGCCGACGCCCTTGACCTGCGCCTGGCCGCCGAGCTTCCCTTCCGTTCCGACTTCGCGGGCCACGCGCGTGACCTCGGCGGCGAAGGAGTTGAGCTGATCGACCATGGTGTTGACGGTGTCCTTCAGCTCCAGCATCTCGCCCTTGACGTCGACGGTGATCTTCTTCGACAGATCGCCGTTCGCAACCGCCGTCGTCACCTGAGCGATGTTGCGCACCTGATTGGTCAGGTTCGAGGCCATGTAGTTGACCGAGTCGGTGAGGTCTTTCCACGTACCGGAGACCCCCTTGACTTGCGCCTGCCCACCGAGTCTGCCTTCCGTGCCGACCTCTCGCGCCACGCGCGTGACCTCGCCGGCGAACGTGTTGAGCTGATCAACCATCGTGTTGATGGTGTTCTTCAGCTGCAGGATCTCGCCTCGCGCGTCAGCAGTGATCTTCTTCGACAGATCGCCATTCGCCACCGCGGTGGTCACCTCGGCGATGTTGCGGACCTGGCCGGTGAGATTGCCGGCCATCGAGTTCACCGAGTCGGTCAGGTCCTTCCACGTGCCGGCCACGCCCTTCACCTGCGCCTGGCCGCCGAGCTTCCCTTCCGTGCCGACCTCCGTGGCCACGCGCGTGACCTCGGCGGCGAAGGAGTTGAGCTGATCGACCATCGAGTTGATGGTGTTCTTCAGCTCCAGCACCTCACCAAGAGCCTCGACCGTGATCTTCTTCGAGAGGTCGCCATTCGCGACCGCCGTCGTGACCTGGGCGATGTTGCGCACCTGGTTGGTGAGGTTGGACGCCATCGAGTTGACGTTGTCGGTGAGGTCTTTCCACGTGCCGGCCACGCCGCGCACCTGCGCCTGGCCGCCGAGTTTTCCTTCCGTTCCGACCTCGCGCGCCACGCGCGTGACCTCGGCGGCGAAGGAGTTGAGCTGATCGACCATCGAGTTGATGGTGTTCTTCAGCTCGAGAATCTCGCCCTGCGCTTCTGCAGTGATCTTCTTCGACAGATCGCCGAGCGCAACCGCGGTGGTGACCTCGGCAATGTTGCGCACCTGGCCGGTCAGATTGCCGGCCATGGAGTTCACCGAGTCAGTCAGATCCTTCCACGTCCCGGCCACGCCTTCGACTTCCGCCTGGCCGCCGAGCTTCCCTTCCGTGCCGACTTCGCGCGCCACGCGCGTGACCTCGGCGGCGAACGAGCGGAGCTGATCGACCATCGTGTTGATGGTGTTCTTCAGCTCCAGAATCTCGCCGCGCGCCTCGGCGCTGATCTTCTTCGACAGATCGCCCATGGCCACGGCGGTGGTGACCTCG
>Ga0157378_10000831_pt1 | contig 28691 bp, 29 predicted proteins | sample M65metaG_FD_115309 | JGI IMG/M metagenome (GOLD analysis project Ga0157378, IMG submission 115309) | Miscanthus rhizosphere microbial communities from Kellogg Biological Station, Michigan, USA - M6-5 metaG | ecosystem: Host-associated > Plants > Roots > Rhizosphere > Soil | place: USA: Michigan... | reverse complement strand
CTGGCAAGCGAGGTTGGGCGCGCCGGATGACGTGGTTACGGGGGCAGCGCAATATGTGCAGATCTGCAACCGGAGTGACCCGATGGGTGACACTCTTTAGCAGGTGGAGGAGGAGTACCCGATCGCAGGTCACGGTCGGTTGCCGGTCAAGGATGTGGGCCGGCTGCTGCTGCACTGCTCCGATCGACCGGGACTTGTCGCGGCCGTGAGTGCATTCCTCGCAGGCGCGGGCGCCAACATCGTGTCGCTGGATCAGCACTCCACCGAGCAATCGGGCGGCACGTTCATGCAGCGGACGATATTTCACCTGCCCGGGCTGACGGCCGCGCGCGACGCTCTCGAACGGGATTTTCGTGAGCAGGTCGCCACGCGGTTCGATATGAATTTCCGGTTGACCGAGGCTGCGAAGCCGAAACGCATCGCAATCATGGCGTCAAAGGAAGATCACTGTCTGCTCGATCTGTTGTGGCGCAATCGTCGCGGCGAGCTCGATATGTCGGTCGTGATGGTGATTTCCAACCATCCCGACCTTGCCGATCAGGTGCGCCCGTTTTCGGTGCCATTCCTGCATGTGCCGGCGACCAAGGATATTCGGGTGGAAGCAGAGCGCCGCCAACTCGACTTGTTACGCGGGAACGTCGATTTGGTGGTACTGGCGCGGTACATGCAGATCCTCACTCCGCAGTTTCTCGCCGAAGTGGGTTGTCCGATGATCAACATTCATCATTCATTTCTGCCCGCCTTCATCGGGGCGGCGCCGTATAGGAGGGCGAAGGAGCGAGGCGTCAAACTCGTCGGCGCCACCGCCCATTACGTGACCGAGGACCTTGACGACGGCCCGATCATCGAGCAGGACGTGGTGCGCGTCGACCACCGCCACGGCGTCGACGATCTGGTGCGTCTCGGCGCCGATGTCGAGCGCCTTGTGCTGTCCCGGGCGGTGCTATGGCACTGTGAGGACCGCATCATCCGATATGGCAATCAGACGGTCGTGTTCTGAGCGGTTTAGGAGAGAAGAGAAGTGGTGAAGAAGTTCAGCGGGCTGGATGAGTTCGTCGCTGCCCAGGGCAGCCAGCTCGGTCCCACCGATTGGCTGGAGGTCACACAGGAGCGTGTCAATCTCTTCGCCGACGCCACCGACGACCATCAGTGGATCCACGTCGATCCCGAGCGTGCGGCGAACGGGCCGTTCGGCGGGACGATCGCACATGGCCTGCTGACGCTGTCACTGCTGCCGCACTTCACACACCAGCTATACACCGTCGACAACATCGCGATGGCCGTCAATTACGGGTACAACAAGGTGCGCTTTATCACCCCGGTGCGGGTGGGGTCGAGGATCCGGGCACGCGCGGAGATCGCCAAGGTCGATCAATTGGACGGCGCGGTGCAGGCGACGGTGCCGGTCACGGTCGAGATCGAGGGTTCGGACAAGCCGGCGGCCGTTGCGGAGTCGATCGTCCGGTTTATCGGCTGAGACTCTCTGATCGCGTCAGGTCAGTACTGCGTCGAGCCCTGGTCGACCGAGAGGGCTTCCGCCGTGATGAATTTCGATTCGTCGCTTGCGAGCCAGCACACCGCATCCGCGATGTCCTCGGGCTGGGCCGCCCAGTCCGGTAGGAACGGCGTGAGCATGTGGGCCAGCTGCGGATAGGACTCCATGGTCTTCGCGACGGAGGCAACCATGTCGCCCGACCCCATCGCCGTGTTGACCGGACCGGGATGCACGCTGTTGACGCGGATCCTGTGCTTGCCGAGTTCGGCCGCGAACGCCCGCGCCATGCCAGTGACGGCGTGCTTGCTGGCCGTGTAGTGGATCATGAACGGCTGCATCTTTTTTCCGGCCGCGGAGCTGATCAGGATGATTGAGCCGCCCCGGCCGCCGTCGATGATCTTCTGCGCCCCGGCCATCACGGTGTTCCAGGTGCCGGTCACGTTGATGTCCATGACGTCGCGAAAGTCCTCTGCCGTGATGGCATCCCAGGTCTGCGGGGCGGCGACGCCGGCGTTGGCGACGATGATGTCGAGCCGCCCCAGTTCCGCCACCCCGTCGTCGACTGCCTTGCGCAGACCCTCGAGATCGCGAGTGTCGACGACCGACGCGAGGATGCGGCCGCCCGTAGCCTTCACCAGCCGCGTGGTTTCGGCGAGATCCTCGGGAGTCGCAGGGTCGTAGCGCACACAGGACGGCAGCTTTCCCGCGATGTCCACGGCGATGATGTCGGCGCCCTCATTGGCCATCCGGACGGCATGGGCGCGGCCCTGGCCGCGCGCCGCTCCGGTGATGAAAGAGACCTTGCCCTCGAGCCGCCCGGTCATTTGCGCGCCGCCTTCTGTGCGGCCTTGACCAGATTCGATCCGATGATCAGCCGCTGGATTTCGCTGGTGCCCTCGTACAAGCGCAGCAGCCGCACGTCTCGGTAGATCCGTTCGGCTGGCACCTCGCGCATGTAGCCGCTGCCGCCATGCACCTGCACGGCGAGATCGGCTACCCTGCCTGCCATTTCGGTGCAGTACAGCTTGGCCGCCGACGGCGCGATCCGTCTGTCCTCACCAGTCACCCAGAGCCGCGCGGTATCGCGGACCAGTGCCCTCCCGGCTAGCACGCCGGTCTGCTGATCGGCGATCATCGCTTGCACCAGTTGGAAATTCCCGATTGGAGTGCCGCCTTGTGTCGCGGTGGCGGCGTAGGCGACGGATTCGTCGAGGGCGCGCTGCGCGATTCCGACGGCCAGCGCTGCGATGTGCACACGGCCGCGGGCGAGTGAGGTCATCGCAGCCCGGTACCCGATGTCTTCGCTTCCGCCGATCAGTGCCCCGTCCGGCACCCGGACGTCGTCGAAACTGACGTCGGCGGTCCAGGCGCCTTCCTGGCCCATCTTGGCGTCCTTGGCGCCGACGGCGACGCCCGCTGTGTCTGCGGGCACCAGGAAGACCGCGATGCCGGCGCCGTCGTCGTCGGCAGGTCGGGTGCGGGCGAAGACAACGAACAGATCGGCCATCGGCGCATTGGTGTTGAACCGCTTCTGCCCGTTGATGATCCAATCTCCGCCATCGCGAACGGCCTTCGTGCGCAGCCCCGACGGATTAGACCCCGCGCCGGGCTCGGTCAGCGCGAAGGAGGCCACGAGCCCCGACGCCATCGGCTCCAGCCAGCGGGCCTTCTGTTCGTCGGTGCCGAACCCGACCAGCACCTGCCCGGCGATGCCGTTGTTCGTGCCGAACATCGAGCGCAGCGCCAGCGACGTGTAGCCCTACTCCATCGCGAGCTCGACATCCTGGGCGCGGTTGGGCCCGAGGCCGCCCCCCTCCTGTGGGATCGCGTAGCCGAAGAGCCCCATCTTCGCGGCCTGCTCGCGGAGGTCGTCAGGGACCTGATCCTCGGCCAGAATCTCCTGCTCACGTGGGACCACTGCGGTGCGGACGAAGTGACGAGTCTGGGCCAGGATCTCCTGGAAATCGTCGTCGCTGACTTCGGTGGTCATCGCGCTCCTCTGCGGCGAGTGGGGCCAAGGACTCCGGAAATCATATATGAAATATGATGTTCGATTGACGGGCCCTGCTTAGGGCCTGACCAGCGAAAAGGGGCGATCAGGTGTCGTTGCTGACCGATCAGACCGCGGTAATCACCGGCGGTGCGCAGGGTCTCGGGTACGCCATAGCCGAGCGGTTCATCGCAGAGGGCGCGCGAGTGGTGCTTGGCGATCTGGACCTCGGCGCGACCGAGGCGGCGGCCAAGCAACTCGGCGGCCAAGACGTCGCGCTGGCGGTGCAGTGTGACGTGACGCAGGCCGCCGAGGTCGATGCGCTCGTCGCCGCCGCCGTTGACCGGTTCGGCGGCCTGGACATCATGATCAACAACGCCGGCATCACCCGCGACGCGACGCTCCGCAAGATGACGGAGGAGCAGTTTGACCAGGTCATCGCCGTCCACCTGAAGGGCACGTGGAACGGAACCAAGGCGGCGGCAGCGATCATGCGCGAGAACAAGCGCGGGGCGATCGTGAACATGTCCTCGATCTCAGGCAAGGTCGGCCTTGTCGGACAGACCAACTACTCGGCGGCCAAGGCCGGCATCGTCGGCATGACCAAGGCCGCCGCCAAGGAGCTCGCCCATCTTGGGGTGCGGGTCAACGCGATCCAACCGGGACTGATCCGCTCGGCGATGACAGAGGCCATGCCCCAACACGTTTGGGATCAGAAACTGGCAGAGGTGCCGATGGGTAGAGCCGGCGAGCCTGTCGAAGTGGCCAAAGTCGCCCTGTTCCTCGCCAGCGATCTGTCGTCGTACATGACCGGAACCGTCCTCGAAGTCACGGGTGGGAGGCACATTTGAGCGAGTCGCTGACTCGTCGAGATCGACGAAATGGCGAGATCTACTCGCACTTTTCCGCCCGTTTGGCCATTTCGGCGAAGGAGAGATGAAGCATGCGTGAGGCCGTTATCTGTGAACCAGTTCGGACGCCGATCGGCCGTTACGGCGGCATGTTCAAGGCGCTGACCGCCGTCGACCTCGGTGTCGCCGCGCTGAAGGGTCTGCTGGAGCGCTCCGGAATCGATCCGGCCGCCGTGGAGGACGTCGTCCTCGGTCATTGCTATCCCAGCAGCGAGGCGCCCGCGATCGGGCGCGTGGTGGCGCTGGACTCCGGACTGCCGGTGAATGTTCCCGGCATGCAGGTCGACCGCCGCTGCGGGTCGGGCCTGCAGGCCGTCATCCAGGCGGCCCTGCAAGTTGCCAACGGCGACAACGACGTTGTGATCGCAGGCGGGGCTGAGAGCATGAGCAACGTCACGTTCTACTCGACCGACATGCGCTGGGGTGGCGCCCGAGGTGGAGTGAAGGTACACGACAGCCTCGCCCGTGGCCGGACCACGGCAGGCGGTCGTCACTATCCGGTGCCGGGCGGCATGCTGGAGACCGCGGAAAACCTGCGTCGGCAGTACGGAATCCCACGCCAGGAACAGGACGAACTGGCCGTGGCTTCACATCAGCGGGCGGTTGCCGCTCAGAAGGACGGCATCCTGGCCGAGGAGATCATTCCGGTCGCGGTGCCGACTCGCCAGGGCGAGGAACTGATCGACACCGACGAGCATCCCAGGGCGGATACGTCGGTCGAGGCGTTGAGCAAGCTGAAACCCGTTCTGCTGGCTAATGATCCAGAGGCGACCGTGACCGCGGGCAATTCCAGCGGCCAGAACGACGCCGCGTCGATGTGCATCGTCACGACCGAACAGAAGGCAGCCGAACTCGGGCTGACCCCGTTGGTCCGGCTGGTCTCATGGGGGTCGGCGGGCGTCGCGCCGAACATCATGGGCATCGGGCCGGTGCCCGCGACCGAAGCCGCACTCGGTAAGGCGGGGCTGAAGCTGTCCGATATCGACCTGATCGAACTCAACGAGGCGTTCGCCGCCCAGGCGCTGGCGGTGATGCGCGAATGGAAGTTCGGCCCGGCCGACCTCGAACGGACGAATGTGCACGGTTCGGGGATCTCGCTCGGACACCCGGTCGGCGCAACCGGCGCCCGGATGCTCGCGACGCTGGCGCGCGAACTGAATCGCCGCGGCGCCCGCTACGGCCTGGAGACGATGTGCATCGGTGGCGGGCAGGGCCTCGCGGCCGTGTTCGAGAGGATCGGCGAATGACACGGCTCGCTCAGACGCTCGGCCTGACCGAGTTTCAGACCGAAATCGTCACGACGGTACGGCAATTCGTCGACAAGGAAGTGATTCCGACCGCGCAGGAACTCGAGCACACCGACACCTACCCCCAGGCGATCGTCGATCAGATGAAAGAAATGGGTCTGTTCGGCCTGATGGTCCCGGAGGAGTACGGCGGTCTCGGCGAGTCCCTTCTCACCTATGCGCTGTGCGTCGAGGAGCTTGCGCGCGGCTGGATGAGCATCTCGGGCGTGATCAACACCCATTTCATCGTCGCTTACATGATCCGCCAGCACGGCACCGACCGCCAGAAGCAGCATCACCTGCCGCGGATGGCGACAGGTGAGACGCGCGGCGCGTTTGCGATGTCCGAGCCCGAATTGGGCTCCGACGTCGCCGCCATCCGCACGCGGGCCAAGCGCAACGCCGACGACACCTACACCATCGACGGTCAGAAGATGTGGCTGACCAACGGCGGCAGCTCGACCTTGGTCGCGGCGCTGGTGCGCACCGACGAGCGAGCCGACAAGCCACACCGCAACCTGACCGCATTCCTGATCGAGAAGCCCACCGGTTTCGGTGAAGTCGCGCCGGGGCTGACAATTCCTGGCAAGATCGACAAGCTCGGCTACAAGGGCATCGACACCACCGAACTGATCTTCGACGGCTATGTCACGAGCGCCGGCGACATCCTCGGCGAGGCGCCGGGCCAGGGCTTCTTCCAGATGATGGACGGCATCGAAGTCGGCAGGGTCAATGTCTCGGCCAGGGCGTGCGGCGTCGGCATCCGCGCCTTCGAACTGGCGGTGCGATATGCACAGCAGCGCCACACGTTCGGCAAGCCGATCGCTGACCATCAGGCGATCGCGTTCCAATTGGCCGAGATGGCAACGAAAATCGAGGCGGCACACCTGATGATGGTCAACGCCGCGCGGCTGAAGGACTCCGGCGAACGCAACGATGTCGCCGCGGGAATGGCCAAATACCTGGCAAGCGAGTTCTGCTCCGAGGTCACCCAGCAGAGCTTCCGGATTCACGGCGGCTACGGCTATTCCAAGGAGTACGAGATCGAACGGCTGATGCGCGACGCCCCCTTCCTGCTGATGGGCGAGGGCACCAGCGAGATCCAGAAGAACATCATCAGCAAGCGACTGCTCGCCGACTACCGGATCTGACCATGACCGCACCCGATTTCGCCTTCCGGCCCCAGCTGGCCGAGGACGTCGCGCGTCACGTGCGCAAGCGAATCTTCGACGGCACCTACGCCGCGGGGCAGTACATCCGCCTGGATCAGTTGGCTGCGGAATTGGGTGTCAGTGTCACTCCGGTGCGTGAGGCGCTCTTCGTCCTGAGCGCCGAGGGTCTGCTGTCGCAGCAGCCGCGGCGCGGTTTCGTCGTCGTAGAGGTGACGGGCCGAGATCTCACGGACGTGGCGAATGTGCAGGCCCACATCGGTGGTGAGCTCGCAGCGCGGGCGGCGGTCAACATCACCGACGAGCAGTTGCGGGAGTTGGAGAAGATCCAGACCGAGCTGGAAGACGCCTACGCCAGCGATGACGACGACCGCGCGGTTCGGCTCAACCACGAGTTTCACAAATCGATCAACGTGGCCGCCGATTCGCCCAAGCTCGCCCAGCTGATGTCGCAGATCACCCGCTACGCACCGGAATCGGTGTTCCCGACGATCACGGGTTGGCCGGAGCAGTCGACCGAATATCATCGGAAGTTGTTGGCGGCGCTGGAGCGGCGCGACGAAGATCTTGCCCGCTCCGCGATGTCAGAGCACCTTGCCGCCGGGGCGGTGCCGTTGATAGAACACCTCACGCAACGAGGCGTCGTCGATTAACTGCTCGGCGCAGGTGATCTCAGCGGTCGGCGTCGGTGAAGCGGATGATGCCTCGGATGTTGCGGCCGTCGAGCATGTCGAGATAGCCGTCGTTGATCTCTTCGAGCCGGTAATCGCGCGTCACCATGTCGTCGAGGTTCAACTTGCCCGCCTGATAGAGCGAGAGCAGGATCGGGATGTCGTGCTGTGGGTTGCCGTGGCCGAAGATGCTGCCCTGCAGGTTCTTCTGCGACAAGGTCAGGGCGGCCACGTTGAGCGTCACATCGGTCTCCATCACGGCGCCCATCGCCGTCAACACACACGTTCCGCCTTTGGCGGTGATCGACAGGTATCTTTCGATGTCCGCGCCGTTGATTCTGCCGACGGTGACGATGACCTTGTGCGCCATGCGGCCCGCGGTCAGCTCGGCGATCTGCGCGAGCGCCGTTTCGATGTCCGAAGATGCCTTGGTGGCGCCGAATTTGAGCGCCAGATCGTGCTTCCATTCGGCTGGCTCGACGGCGAACACGTGACGCGCGCCCGCGTTCACCGCGCCCTGCAGCGCCGACATCCCGACGCCGCCGAGGCCGACGATGACTACATCCTCGCCCGGCCGGAGCGACCGACCACGGCTGGTGGAAGTCCCAGACGAGCGCACCTTTGGTTTTCATTGCGAAGCCTCCAGTTGAGTGGTCAGCATCTGTCTCAACTCATGAACGTCGACCTTGCCGGTGCTGCCGCGGGGAATGGCGTCATCGGAGTCGACCAGCAGCCACACCGTCGGAATCTTGAAGGAACTCAGCCGCTTTCGCGCTGCCGCATGCAACTGTTCGACGGTGGTGTCGCCTATCACGACGGCGCCCACGGCGCCAGAGACATCGGTGACGAACGCGTTGTCGACCCCGTCGATGGTGCGCAGCGCCTGCTCGACCTCGCCGGGATAGACCGTCGCACCGCTGACCTTGAACATGTCGTCGGAGCGGCCGTGGTAGAACATGAAGGCGTTGTCGTCGAGGTGCCCGAGGTCGCCGGTCGGGTAGTAGCCGTCCGGCGTGAACAACTCTTCGCGGCCACGCCGGCAGACGCCCCGCAACGTGTGCGGGCCGCGGATCTGGATGATGCCGATCGTGCCTGCGGGAAGCGGTTCGCCGGAGTCGGGATCGACGATCCGTACCTCCATCCCGTCAAAGGGCTTACCGCAGCTTCCCCATGCGGATCGCGGCATATCGGTGTCGGCGGGATAGCCGCAGTACGGCCCGAAGGACTCGGTCATCCCGAACAACCTCGCGCGTGCCCCCCGCTCCGAGCGTTGCTCAGGCGGGAGCAGCGCCTCCAGGCTGCCCGGCCGCAACGCGGACAAATCCGCTCCGACAGAGGCGGATTGGCGTGCCAAAGCCTCGGCCTGGTCGGGCCAACCGCGGAACAGCGTGACTCGTTCGCGCTCCAGCAGGTGCAGCGTCGTCTCCGGCCGGGGAATCTCCTCGGTGACGAGGGTGGCGCCCGCCAGCAGCGCGGACAGCACGCCGCTGCCGAAACCGCCCACCCAGAAGAACGGCATCGGCAGGTACAGCCGAGCATCTGCGTCGATGCAGCGGGCGGCCAGGCCGGATCGCACCGCGACCAATGCGTTGCCGTGCGAGTGGATGACTCCCTTCGGCGGTCCGCTGCTTCCCGAGGTGAACATGATGACAAGCGTGTCGCTGGGCGTGACCGCCGCTGCCATGGCGTCGACCATCTGATCGCCGCCCGCATTCGGCAGTTGCTCAGGCGTCCAAACCTTGTGCAGCGCAGGAAGTTCGGGGACTTTCAATACGTCGGCAAGATCGTCGTGATAGCGATGGCCGCGGAACTCTTCGACCGCGATCAGTACCTGCACGGAGGCCGCCCGCAGTTGAGCCACCAACTCGGGGGGCTGCAGCAGGGTGCTCAACGGCACCAGCACCGCGCCGATGCGTGTCAGCGCCACGGCGATCTGCACCCACTGCACGCGATTCGGCATGATCAGACCGACCCGGGTCCCCTTGCCGATGCCGGCTCCGATGAATGCGGCCGCCATGGCGCGGGTGGTGTCGTCGAGCTCGGCGTAGCTGATCCGGGACTCGGTGTCGATGACCACCGGCTTGTCACCGTGCTGTTGTGCGCGAATCCTGACCAGTTGGTCGACGGTGTCACGCATCGAACATCTTCTGTAGCGTGGTGAGGTCGACCTTGCCGCTGGAGAGCACCGGTATCTCGGAACGCCGCACGGCGGCAAACCTTCTCGGAATCTTGTAGGCGGACAGCTCCGCCTCGAGTTGATCGCGCAGGGCGGCCTCGTCGAACTCGGCGCCGTCCTCGACCGCGACGACCGCGGCGACCAGCTGTCCCCGCTCGGCGTCGGGGAGTCCGAGCACATGCGCGACGGTCCCGCCGGTCACCTTGGCGATCGCACGCTCCACCTCAGCGGGTGCGACGTTGGCGCCCGCCGTCTTGATCATCGCATCGCGTCGCCCGATGAAGTACACGAAACCGTCGGCGTCGGTGCGAACGAGATCGCCGGTGTGAAACCAGCCGTCGGCGTCGAAGCACTCCTCGCGGCTGCGCTTGTAGTACCGCTGCATCATATGCGGCCCGCGGATGCAGAGCTCGCCGTCGACGACTTTGGTTTCGAAGCCCGGCACCGGCCTGCCGAACGAACCGCGCCGGTGCTCGGGTTGATCGGACTCGTCCTCGCTGATGGTGATGACGCTGCCCGCTTCGGTCATGCCGAGCATGGTGTGCCGCAACTCGGGATCGGCAGGCCGGACATCGGGCGCCATGATCGGGTACAGGTTGCCACGGCGCATCGAGGACAGATCGCGCCGCGAGAGGCTGGGGTGACGGGCAAGGTGGGCGATGCCTGCCACGAAACCGTTCGTCATGGTCGGCTTCTCGGCCTCGAGCAGATCCAGCGTCTCGCCGGCATCGATGGCGTTGGAGCACACCAGGGTCGAACCGGCGAGCAGGGTGGCCAGCACCGCGAACGCGATTCCGCCGATCCAGAAGAACGGCGAATTGCAGAACAGTTTGTCCTCCGAGGTCAACCCGCGGATCTCGTTCAGGATCCTCTGGTGCCCCAGCAGCGATGTGTGCGTGTGAACCACGCCTTTGGGAGCGCTCGTCGACCCCGACGTGTACACGATGGCCACTGGATCCGATTCCTCGACGTCGTCTTCCATTGCCTCGAGCAGCGCGGTGTCGACCGTCTCATCGGGTTCGTAGTCGATCAGGACGTGGCGCAGCAACGGGGCAGCGTCCTTGCTGTCGGCGAGGCGTGTCCGGTAGTCGTGAGATCGGAAGGAGGAAGCGGCCAGCAGGATTTCGGTGTCGCTGTCGGCCAGTTGTACCGCGAGTTCCGGGGCAGTGGCGAAGGTCGAAAACGGTATGACGACAGCGCCGATGCGCGCCGCGGCTAACATCGCGACAATCCACGCTGCTCCGTTCGGGAAGAGCACGCCGACGTGGGAGCCCTTTCCCGCGCCGAGAGCGATCAGACCGCGTGCCAGTTGGGCCGAGCGGCGGTCGGCCTCCAGGTAACTCAGGCGTTCGGTGTCGCACACCAGCAGCGGGTGCTCAGCCCGGTCGCGGGCCTGGCGGCGCAGCACGTCGCCGACGGTCAGCGAGTCACTTGGCATGTTCGACGGGATGGCTGAAGAACTCTTTGACCGCACCGAGGTCGGCCTTACCGGACGGTGTTCTGGGGAGCTGGTCGACGATGGCGATGTCGGTGGGAATCTCGTAGCGCGCCAGCCGCGTTCGCAAGAATTCGACCAGCGCCGTGGTGTCCGTGGCGTCCCGCAGCTCCACCATCGCGACCGGTGTTTCGCCGAGGCGGTCGTCGGGCCTGCCGACCACCGCCGCCCCGCGCACCGCGGGATGGCTCTCCAGCGCGGTGCGTACGTCGTCGGGCATCACCTTGAAGCCGCCACGGATGATCGCTTGATCGGCGCGGCCCAGGATCCAGAGGAATCCGTCAGAGTCGATGCGCGCCATGTCCGTGGTACGCATCCAGTCCGCAGCCGGTTCCAGCTGACCGGGTTTGACCTCCAACAGTCCGGCCTGGTCCGGACCCAGTGGGGCGCCTTCGTCGTCGACGACCCGCAGCTGTGCGCCGAGGCTGGGCCTGCCCACGCTGCCACGCTTGTCGTGCCAGTGCTTCCGGTAATCGGCCAGCGTCCATCCGGCGACCCCGCCACCGAATTCGGTTGCGGCGTAAGATGTCAGAACGGGTATCTCGAACTTTTCGGTAAACGCGTCGGCATCGTCCGCCGACAGCGGTGCGGTACCCGACGTCACTGCTCGGATGCTCGCCAAGTCGTCGCGGGTCAGATCCGAATGCAACACCATGCGCAGGGCCGCGGGCACCAGCGACACCGCGCGGGGGCGGTGCCTGCGCACGGCTTCGGCCCACTGATCGAGCTCGAAGCGGTCCAGCAACGCGAAAGGCCGTGCCTCACAAATACACTGCAGCACACGGAAGACGCCGCCGATGTGCACCATCGGGGCGTTGACGATCGCGACACCCTGACGCAGTTCCGTCGGGGCCGGTGAGTGGGCTGCTTCGGGCCCGATCACGCTGCGTGCGAGCATGTCGTAGGTGAGGTCGATTCGCTTGGGCGGACCGGTCGTACCGCTCGTCAGCATCCGTACCGCGACCTCGGGGCGACCCGCCGTGCTGCCTCGGCCCGGCGTGACCAGGGGTGCGCCTGCCAAGTTCGAGATCGAAACCAACGTCGGGCCCACGGGAACCAGCGATGCCAGGTCGTCGGACGCACCAACGATAAAGGGAAGATCCAGCGCCTCGATGTCCTCGCGAGTACGGTCGTCGCCTCGGGACGGGTTGATGACGACGACCGTTCCGCCGGCGAGAAGCACGCCCAGGAACGCCGCCACGTGTGAGGGCCTGTTACGCAGCAGGATCCCGACCTGACGCGGCCCTACGTCGAGTGCCTTGATGGCTCCGGCGAGTCCTGCGACCTGTCGCCATGTCGACCATTGGCCGTTGTACTCGATCGCTGCGGCGTCGGGCTGCAACTCCAGCACGTCGCCGATCCGCAGGGTGAGCGCGTGAGCGGGCATCACCGCACCCTCGGCTTGGTCGACGCTCCGTTGCCGCGGGCGGCCAGTTCGGCTTGTCCGAGGGGATTTCCGAGCCTCGTGTAGATCAGATTCTGCTCCAGCGCCGCACGATAGGGCTTGTCCAGCGACTCCCAGATCGCCTTCACGGTGCCCTGAGTGGCAGACGGCGGCTTGGCGGCGATCGACGCCGCGATCTCGTGCGCGCGCTCCCAGAGCCGATCGGCAGGCACTACCTCTGACACCAATCCGATCCGCAGTGCGGTGTCGGCGCCGACGCGTTCGTCGTTGCCCATCAACGCGATTCGCAAGGTTTCGCCGAGACCGACGCAGCGCATCAACCCGACCGGCTCCAACGCGCACACCAAGCCCGCGCTGACATGGGAGTCGAAAAACGTCGCATCCGCCGAGCAGATCACCACGTCGGACTCGTTGACGAAGTAGAACGCACCCGCGGTGCACATGCCGTGGACGGCGCACACTACGGGCTTCCACATCTTCTGCCACTTCGGGCTCAGCGCTTCGCCAGGATCCTCGTGATTCCACACGTTGTCCGGTTGGTCAAAGGAGGACTTGATGTCAAGACCGGCGCTGAACGCCCGGTCGCCTGCCGCGCGAAGCACGACGGCGCTCACCGAGTCGTCGAGTTTTACGATGCGCCAGGCCTGCGCCATCTCCTCGCACATGGTCCGGTTGAACGCGTTGAGGGAATCGGGCCGGTTCAGCGTGATGGTTGCGACGTGACTGGCTTCGTCCACGTCGAGCAGGATCGTTTCAAAGGCCGTCATCGGCACTGCCAGTTGGGGGCGCGCTTTTCCATGAACGCCTTCGGTCCCTCGAGTGCGTCTTCGGTGCGAACCACGCGCTCGCGGAACGTCTCGGCGAGGATTTCGGCCTCGTGCAGCGGCAGGTCGAGTGTCTTGTGGATGGCCAGTCGCGTGCCGCGGACGGCAAGCGGCGCATTCGAGTTCACGATGTCGGCGATCTCGTGGGCACGCTCGAGCAGCCTGTCGTGCTCGACGACCTCGCTGATCATGCCGAGGTCGTATGCCCGCTGTGCGCTCATCCGCTCGTGCTTGCCCATGAGCGCCATCCGCAGCGCGACATTGCGGGGCAGCACCCGGGCCAGCCGTACCATCTCGCGGCCGGCCACCAAGCCGATGCTGACGTGGGGGTCGAAGAACGTCGCCTTGTCGGAGGCGATGGCGATGTCGCCGGTGGTGATCCAGTCCAGGCCTGCGCCACAGCACAATCCGTTGATGGCGGCCAGCACGGGCTTGGCCATTCTGCGAAACGGCGGCGTGCCCTCTTGCGGGGCCTCCCACTGGTCGTAGGTGGACAGATAGGGCCGCTCGTAAATCACCCGGCCGTCCTCGGGGATCTCCCCGACGTCGGCGCCGGTGCAGAACGCGCGGCCAGTACCGGTGACGATAAGGATCCAGATGTTGTCGTCGCTTTCGGCCTCGTCGTACGCGGCGCGCAGCTCACTGATCATGGCCGGGCTGAGCGCGTTGAGCGCATCGGGCCGGTTGAGCGTGATCGTCGCCTTGTGGCCGTCGACCTCGTACTTGATGTACTTCATTTAGTCACCTTCCACCGAACTCCGGTGTGCGCTTTTCCCGGAACGCCGCTAGACCTTCTTTGAAATCGGCTGTCCGGCACGACAACTCCACGTTGAACAGCTCCTGCGTCATGGCCTGGTCCAGGGTGGCGTGCTGGCCATAGTTGATCGCCTGCTTGGCCAGCCCGATGGCCACGGTCGGCCCCGCTGCCAGTCCCGTCACCAGTTGTTCGGTGACATTCTCGACTTCGGCCGAGCTCACGCTGCGGTGAATCAGCCCCCAGTCCGCGGCGTCGCGGCCACCCACCTTCTCGCCGAGCAGCAGCATCTGCTTGGCGCGCGCCAGGCCGATCAGCCGGGGCAACAGCCACGTTGAGCCGGAGTCGGGGGAGAAGCCACGGCCGACAAACGGCTCCCAGAACACGGCGTCGTCGGCCGCGACGGTGAAGTCGGCGGCCAGGGCCAGATTGCAGCCAAGGCCGACGGCCCAGCCCTGCACGCTGCAGACCACCGGCAGCTGGATGTCATGGACGAGTTCGATCACGCGGTTGGCGGTGTGCGGAATCCGCCGAACGAGATCGCCGGTCCGCGGCCGCTGTCCGGCGCTGTTGGTGGCCACCCAGTCCGCACCGGCGCAGAAATCGCCGCCCGCACCGCGGATGTGGACGACTCGCAGTGAATCGTCGGTCGCGGCGCCGGTCAGTAGAGCGACGAACGCGTCGATCATCGAATGACTGAGGGCGTTGCGTCGCGACGGACGATCGAGCGTGAGCCGAAGGACATCGCCGTCCCGCGATGCCGTCACCGAGCCGTCGGCTTCGACGTCAGTCACCGTTGAATCCGCCAATCCTTAGCTATACGGTTAGCCATACAGTATTGCTATCCTGTACAAGTTAGCAAGGAAAGCGCGCTAACGGAACATGGAAGAGGAGCCATGGCGGAAGGCACACCGCGATACGGCGAGCAGCCACTGGCGCAGACGGTCGCCGCCGCGGGCGCGCTTCGGCGCCTGACCGGGATGCTGCTGTCCTTGGAGCATGAGCATCCGATCGTCGACGCCATGCTCGCCCAATTCGCCGATTGGGAGCGGGAGTTGGCGGGCGTGCTCCCGGTAGACCCGACTCCCCGGATCGGGGCGGGCGGCGACGAGAAACGCGTATATCTGGACCACGCGTTCGACGTCGGCGCGTACAACCCGTGCTTTCCCGAGTACACCTTCGATCACCTCGACGACGAGACCGCCACCGGCCGCGTCACGTTTCCTGTCGTGTACGAAGGTCCACCGGGACTGGTGAACGGCGGCTTTCTCGCCGTGTTCTTCGACTGCATCACCCAACACCAGAGTTGCGCGGCTAGGCGCACGGGTAAGACGCGCTCACTGACGGTGACGTTCCGTCGACCCACGCCGATCCTCACCGAACTTCGTTTCGACGTCGCGCGGTCCGAAGACGAGGGCAGGGTCACGTCGACAGCGCGCCTGCTGTTGGGCGACGAAGTGCTCTGCATTGGCGAGTTCAAGACGGTGGCGAATTTACCGGACAAACTGACCGGTTTCCGATTCGGCGAGCGGCGGGTCAAGAACTAGTGGTCGTCCACCGAATTCGCCAACCTCGCGTCGCCGAAATCGTGGCCTCGCGGCTGCGGGAGGACATCCTGTCCGGCCGGCTCAAGGAAGGCGATGTGCTGCCGTCGCAGGAGAGCCTGTTCTCCGAGTTCGGCGTGAGCCCGCCCGCGCTGCGCGAGGCGATCCACATCCTGGAAACCGACGGGCTGATCTCCGTGCGCCGCGGCAATGTCGGCGGGGCGGTCGTCCATCAGCCCTCGGCCGAGCGGACCGCGCACATGATCAGCATGGTGTTGCAGTCGCGGTCGTCGACACCGGCCGACGTGAGCGGTGCGTTGCTGCACCTGGAACCGATCTGTGCGGGGATGTGCGCCGCGCGCGAGGACCGGATGACTGAAGTGGTGCCGTACCTCGAGGCCGAAATCGACTTCCAGACAGAGCAATTCGATGACCTGACGCGGTATGTGCCGAATGCGCGACGCTTCCATGAAGCGATCGTATCCCGGTGTGGCAACGAGCCGATGATCTTGCTGATCGGCTCGCTGGAGTTGATCTGGTCGGCGCACGAGTCCTCGGTGTGGAGCGACGAAGGCGACCCGATGTCGCGCAAGACCATGCGCGCGGCGCTGCGCGATCACCAAAAGCTGCTGGACGCAATTCGGGACGGCGACTCCGCCCGGGCGGTGCAGCTTGCGCAGGACCACCTGGCCGCAGCCCGGCGCAACACCCTCGCCGTGGGCAGTGACAAAACCATTGAGGCCAAATTGATTTCCAGCACCGACCATCAGGAGTCCGTGAGATGACCAGCCCCGACGATCGTGTGCTCTTCGACGTGGATTCCGACAAGCGGATCGCGACCATCACGCTGAACAACCCGGGCCAGCGCAATTCGTACGACGCGACGATGCGCGACGCCGTCGCGGGCTACCTGGATCGTGTCGCGGAGGATGACGACATCACCGTGGTGTTGCTGCGTGGAGCCGACGGCGTGTTCAGCACCGGCGCGGACATGAACAACGCGTACGGCTGGTACGGCGATCGTGGCGAGAAGCCGGCCAAGAGCCGGCCCAGTCAGCGGCGGAGGCTCACCGTGGACCGCAAGTCGTTCGGCTTCTATCACAACCTCATGGGTTTTCCGAAGGTCACGGTGGGGGAGATCAGCGGATACGCATTGGGCGGCGGCTTCGAGATGGCGTTGATGACCGACATCTCGGTGATCGGGCGCGACACCAAGATCGGCATGCCGGCCACTCGCTTCGTCGGGCCAGCGCTGGGCAGCCTGCACATGTTCTTCCACCGGCTGGGTCCGGTGCTGGCGCGCCGGCTGCTGCTGACCGGCGACATCATCGAGGCGGGTGCCATCGAGCATTTGGGCACCTTCACCGAGACGTGTGACGCGGCCGCGGTGCCTGCCAGGGCCAGGTACTGGGCGGAGAAGGCCGCGAAGATGCCTGCCGACGGCGTCGTCATCGCCAAGGAAGCGTTCCGCCTCGTCGAGCAGAGCCAGGCCTACCAGGGCGAGGAAGTCGCCAGCTACCTGTTCCACGCGTTCGGCACGAACCTTCAGTTCGCGCCGGGGGAGTTCAACTTCGTCAAGACGCGGGCGCAGCACGGGACCAAGGAGGCGTTCCGGCTGCGTGACGAGCACTTCTACGTACCGGAGCCGTGAGTGACGTCGGTCACCTACTGGTAGCAATACAGTATCTGCTATTTTTGTAACGTCGCTTACACCGAAAGCCGAGGTCGAGAACATGCCAACACCCGTCATCGTCGGTGCCGCCAGGACAGCCATCGGCCGGTCGTTCAAGGGGACGCTCGTCAACACTCCCCCCGAGACGCTGATCACCACAGTGCTGCCCGAGGTGGTTCGCCGATCCGGTATCGACCCGTCGGCCATCGACGACATCATCTTCGCCGAATCGCATTACGGTGGAGGCGATCTCGCCCGCTACGCGGCTGCGGCGACGGGTATGGAGGACGTCCCCGGCCAGTCGGTCAACCGCCACTGCGCGGGCAGCCTCACCGCGATCGGCAATGCCGCGGCGCAGATCGGTTCCGGCATGGAGCGGGCGCTCATCGCGGGTGGCGTGCAGTCGCTGTCGATGACGCCCCTGATGAATCAGCGGATCCCCGGGCCCGAGCTGACGTTCGAGGAGCGGTGGATGCCGCCGACACATCCGGAGACGCTGGATGCTCCGTGCAAGGACATGTCGATCACCGTCGGCTGGAACACCGCCCAGGCCGTCGGAATCACGCGTGAGGAGATGGACGCCTGGGCGGCGCGGTCGCATCAGCGCGCCGTGGCCGCGATCGATGCGGGCAAGTTCGTCGACGAGATCATCCCGCTCAAGGTGCAGCAGCTCGACGGATCGGTGATCGATTTCAGCGTCGATGAGCATTCGCGCCGTGACACGACGGTCGAGAAGCTGGCCGGCTTGAAGCCGTTGCATCCGGAGATCGAAGGGTTCTCGATCACCGCAGGCAACAGCAGCGGCACCAACGACGCCGCGGCCGCGGTGGCACTCGTCGATTACGCATACGCGGATGCCGAGAAGCTGACGAAGTTGGCGACCGTGAAGGCTTGGGCCGCAGCGGGTGTCGCTCCGCGCGACTGCGGGCTCGGTGCCGTCAAGGTCATCGGCAAGGTGCTGCAGCGCGCCGGGCTGAAGCCGTCGGACGTGGCGCTGTGGGAGATCAACGAGGCGTTCGCATCGGTGCCGATCGCGGCGTGCCGCGAATACGGCATCGACGAGGAGCTGGTGAACTTCTCCGGAAGTGGTTGCAGCCTCGGCCATCCCATCGCCGCGTCCGGTGCGCGCATGGTGACGACGCTTGTCTACGAATTGCAGCGACGTGGCGGCGGCATCGGCGTCGCGGCGATGTGCGCGGGCGGTGGCCAGGGCGGCGCGGTCGTCATCGAGGTCTAGTCGCGATTTGGGCGCGCAAACGGTCGCTGAGCGGGCGTTAGCGCGCCGAAATCACTAGCGCGTGGCGGGCGCCTTGCTTCGCGTCCGCGGGCCCGACGCCTTGGTCGCCTTGCGGGCGGTCTTCGCAGGCTTCTTGCCGCCGTCGTCCATGAGCCTGCCCGCGTGGTCGAGGATGCACTCGAGGCCGAACTCGAAGTTCTTCTCGTCGGCCGCGCCGATATGGTGACCCCTCGCCGTCACCTGCGCCAGCAGTGGCGTGGTTTCGGGGTCGATCGTCATCGTTTCCTCGATATCGCTCGGCCCCTCGTCGGCGGCCCGGTTCTTGTCTCGAAGTCGCTGTAGGACAACCGATCCGCGGACATGCACCGACACCGCGGAGTACGTGTCGAACGCGTCATCGGCAGACAGGCCGGCCTCCACCAGGCTCGCTATCGCCTTCTCCACCTCCTGGACGCCGAGCTTGGCGGCCCGGGGGCTGAGCGCCGACCGAATGAGAATCAGATCGCACAGAATCGGGTTGCCGATGAACGTCTTTCGCATCGTGCGCGCGTGATTGCGCAACGTCTCACGCCAATCCTTGGCCTCGACGTAGGGCGTCGCGAAGACGTACTGGCGCAGTGCGCGATCGGTCATCGCATTGAGCAGATCGTCCTTCTTGCGGAAGTACCAGTAGATGCTCGTGACGCCGACGCCGAGGTGCTTACCGAGCAGCGGCATGCTCAAGTTGTCGATGCCGACTTCCTCCGCGAGTTCGAACGCGCCCTTGATGATGTCGTCGGGATTGATGGACCCGCGCTCGCGTCGCTGACGCTTCTCAGCGGTTGCTTGCTTTGCCACGAAGGGCACCTCCATCAAGTGCTTGGTGAACTGAATCTACCGGCAGCCATCGCCTGAACTGCGTCTTTGCATGCGTGTCGCCGCTCGGTCGTTACCGTCAACCCTACCGGGAACCATCCGGTCGATGGCGCCCACCACGTTCTCGCTCTTCTACTGTAAGACCTATAGTAAGCTTTTCTAGCAAATCGGGCGAAAGGTGAAAGGCCACCGGTGTCGGACGAAATTCTCACGGAGCGCCGCGGGCGGGTGCTCGTCATCACGATCAATCGGCCCGAATCGCGGAACGTGGTGAACCTCGCGGTCAGTAAAGGTCTCGCCGACGCGGTCGACGAACTGGACGACAGTGCGGACCTGTCGGTCGCGGTGATCACCGGCGCGGGCGGCAACTTCTGCGCGGGCATGGACCTGAAGGCCTTCGCCGCAGGTGAGGTCGTCGCGATTCCCGGTCGGGGCATCGGCTTCACCGAGCGGCCCCCGCGCAAGCCGCTGATCTCTGCGGTCGAGGGCTACGCGCTGGCCGGCGGAACCGAGGTCGTGCTCGCCACTGACCTGGTAGTGGCATCGCGCTCGGCGAAGTTCGGCATTCCCGAAGTCAAGCGCGGCCTGGTGGCCGCGGGCGGCGCGCTGTTGCGCCTGCAGAAGCGCATTCCGTACCAGAAGGCACTCGAACTCGCGCTGACCGGTAACAGCTTCACCGCGGAACAGGGTGAGGCGTGGGGCTTCGTCAACGTGGTGACCGAACCCGGTGAGGCGCTCGACGGGGCCATCGAACTCGCCGAGCAGATCACCGCCAACGGGCCGCTGGCCGTCGCGACCACGAAGGAGATCATGGTCAAGTCGGCGGACTGGAGCGAAGAAGAGATGTGGAAGAAGCAGCTCGAACACATCATTCCGATCTTCACCTCCAACGACGCCAAGGAGGGCGCGATCGCGTTCGCCGAGAAGCGCGCGCCCGAGTGGACCGGCATCTAAGAGTCACGCGCCATGGATCTCGGGCTGAAGGACGCCACCGCGGTCGTCGTCGGCGGTGGTCGCGGGATGGGATTCGCAGCCGCGCGGTGCCTCGCCGAGGACGGTGCGCGGGTGGCTGTCGTCGGGCGGACGAAAGATGTGCTCGAGCGGGCGGCAAAGGACCTGACCGAGTGCGGGAGTCCGGATGCGCTCGGGTTGGTCGCCGACACCACTGACGCCGGCCAAGTCCAGCGCGTGTTCGACGAACTGAGCGAGCGCTGGCACGGCGAGCTAAATGCGCTCATCAACGCCGTCGGTCCGAGCACTCGGGGCACATTCGAAGATCTCACCGACGCGCGGTGGCGGGAGGCCTTCGACGATGGCGTGATGGGCATGGTGCATTGCGTGCGATCGGCTCTTCCGATGCTTCGGAAGGCTGGATGGGCGCGGATCGTCAACTTCTCCGCCCATTCGACGCAACGTCAGACCGTCATTCTGCCGGCGTACACCGCCGCGAAGGCCGCCCTGACGAGCATCTCCAAGAACCTGTCGTTGTTGCTGGCCAAGGACGAAATCATGGTCAACGTCGTCTCGCCGGGCAGCATCGCTTCCGAAGCGCTGCGCGGCTGGGCGGACTCGGTGGGCGTCGAAGGCAGCGACCCCTACGCGCTGATGGCCGCCATCGACAAGCACTTCGGTCACCCGGCGCATCTGCCTCGCGCCGGCCAGCCCGAGGAGATCGGGCCTGTCGTCGCGTTTCTCGCGTCGAAGCGCAACTCGTACATGACCGGCGCCAACATCAACGTCGACGGCGGTAGTGACTTCACCTAAGGAGTGAATTATGGCGACTGCCATCCAAGCTCGCGAATGGGCACATGCAACGCTGCGTGGAATCGGCAACAGCCTCTACACGCCGTTCTGCGGTGACGACGGCGACGACATCGACTGGGACGCATACCGAAGGCTGGTGCGCTACTGCGTCGGGGAGCTGCGGCACCCGATGCTGTGGTGCACCAGCGGCGTCGGAGAGTTCTGGTCGCTGACGCTCGACGAGCGAAAACGCTTGCTGGAGGTTGCGATTGAGGAAGGCCGAGCAGCCGATCCAGACGTCGTCGTGCAGGCCTGCACCGCGGCGATGTCCGCCAAGGATTGTCTGGAGCTGACGCGACACGCACAGCAGGCTGGCGCCGACATCGTCTACCTCCAGACGCCGATGATGGAGGCCCATGGCGGAGAGGGTGTGCTGAAGTTCTTCCGCTACATCGCCGATCGCACCGACATCGCGCTCGGTATGTTCAACTCGCCGTCGTCCGGATACGTGTTGACGCCTACCGAAAGTGCTCGCATCCATGCCGAAATTCCTGCCGTATGCGCGACCAAGGAAGGAGCGTTCCGGCCGACGAGCAGCCGACTGTTGCACGAGCTAGCGCCGCGCCTAGTGATCTGGGAGTGCGACCTGACGGTCTATCGCGCAGGCTGGCTGCGGGCCGGGATTGTGTCTCCTGCGCAGTTGGGCACGGTAGGGTATCTTCGCGAAACCCCCGAGTGCAGAACATATTCCGAGTACTGGGACCTCGTCTGGAACGACAAGCTCATCGAGGCGATGGATTTCGCGCGCGAGTCGGGCATGGATCAGTTCGACATCGATCTGGGCTCCTGGTTCACTCGGTATGCCGGTCGAGCCGACTACTTCACACATTGGGGCGGTGCATTCAAGTACGCGGCGTCGCTGCTCGGCCTACCCATCGGGGACTATCCGCATTCGCGGCCACCGCAGGCGGTGCTGCCAGAGGAGGGGCGAGCGCAGATTCGCGCGGCCTATCAACGCTTCGGTTTGGTCGGCGAATAGCGCCGCGAACCGATTGCGGAAGACGCTACCGATAGGTGTACAGTATGGGAATACATCGAGCTGGAAGCCGCTATTGAGGAGGTTCGCCGGGTGAGCGTGACCAGCGACACCGACCCGGTCCTGTACGAGGTTCGCGACACTGGTGTCGCGGTGCTGACCCTCAATCGGCCCGAGCGGATGAACGGCTGGGGCGGCGGTCTCGCCACCGCGTTCTACGAGCGTCTCGACGATGCGGAGGCCGATCCCGCTGTCAGGGCCATCGTGGTTACGGGCAAGGGACGAGCCTTCTGTGCCGGTGCGGACATGGGCAGCCTGAACACGATCAGCAATGCCACCGTCGACGGCGCAGGCGGGACCGACGTCGGCAAGCTGGTCGGCGCGCGGCATCCGCACTTTGTCATGACTATGCGAAAGCCTGTCGTCGCTGCGATCAACGGGGCCTGCGCGGGCATGGGGCTGACGATGGCGTTGGTCTGCGACGTCCGGTTCGCCGCTGCGGGAGCCAAGTTCACGACTTCCTTCGCGCGACGCGGGCTGATCGCCGAGTACGGGATTTCGTGGATCCTGCCGCGCGTCGTCGGCTGGGGGACCGCGCTTGACCTGCTGCTGTCGGGGCGGGTGTTCCTCGCCGACGAAGCGGCCGAACTCGGGCTCGTCAAGGAAGTGGTGCCGCCCGACGAGCTGCTGCCGCGGGCGATCGGCTACGCAGAGGACATCGCCGCCAACTGTGCCCCCAGTTCTCTAGCGGTGATCAAACAACAGGTGTACGCAGACACCATGCGCGATGTCTTCGAAGCCAGCGACCGCGCCGAAAAGCTGATGCACGAGTCGATGCAGCGACCCGACTTCATCGAAGGCATCACGAGTTTCTTCGAAAAGCGCCCGCCCAACTTTCCGCCTCTGAAGGAGGACACGCCATGACACTCGATTACAAGGCGATCGATGTCGACAACCACTACTACGAAACGCTCGACTCCTGCACCCGGCATCTGCCCAAGGAGTTCAAGCGCCGCGGTGTGCAGATGGTGCAGGACGGCAAGCGCACTTGGGCCGTCATGGGCGAAAAGGTCAACCACTTCATCCCGAACCCGACGTTCGACCCGATTATCGAACCGGGTTGCCTCGATCTGCTGTTCCGCGGCGAGATCCCGGAGGGCGTGGACCCGGCGTCGCTGATGAAAGTCGACCGGTTGGGCGAGCATCCGGAGTACCAGAACCGCGATGCCCGAGTGAAGATCCTGGACAGGCAGAACCTCGAGACGGTGTTCATGCTGCCCACGTTCGCGTGCGGCGTCGAGGAGGCCCTCAAGCACGACGTCGAGGCGACCATGGCCACGGTGCACGCGTTCAACCTCTGGCTCGACGAGGACTGGGGTTTCGACCGTCCCGACCACCGGATCATCTCTGCACCGATCATCTCGCTGGCCGACCCGGACAAGGCCGTCGAAGAGGTCGAGTACGTATTAGGCAAGGGCGCCAAGATGGTGCTGGTGCGGCCGGCGCCGGTGCCGGGAGTGGTCAAGCCCCGCTCGTTGGGCGATCCGGTGCACGATCCGGTGTGGGCACGGCTGGCCGAGGCCGGGGTGCCGGTTGGCTTCCACCTGTCGGACAGTGGCTACCTTGCGATCGCTGCGCTGTGGGGCGGCAAGGCGACGTTCGAGGGGTTCGGCAAGAAGGACCCGCTCGATCAGGTGCTGCTCGACGACCGCGCCATCCACGACGCGATGGCCTCGATGATCGTCCATCAGGTGTTCACCCGGCACCCGAGGCTGAAAGTTGCGAGCATCGAAAACGGTTCGTACTTCGTGTACCGCTTGATCAAGCGCCTGAAGAAGGCCGCCAATATCGCGCCGTACCACTTCAAGGAAGACCCGGTCGAGCAGCTGAAGAACAACGTGTGGATCGCACCGTATTACGAGGACGACGTCAAGCTGCTCGCCGAAACCATCGGTGTCGACAAGATCCTGTTCGGCTCGGACTGGCCGCACGGCGAAGGGCTCGCGGATCCGATGGCCTTCACCGCCGACATCCCTCAGTTCCCCGAGTTCAGCGCCGAAGATACCCGGAAGGTGATGCGGGACAACGCCCTTGACCTGCTCGGTGCGAAGGTTCCGGCCGCATAGTCATGGCGGAATGGACACTCGGGGGCGTGCTCGACGCCATCGCTGAGGCGGCCCCCGACCGGCTGATGACGGTTTGCGGCGACCGCCGGAGCACGTTCGCGCAGTCGGCTGACCGCACCCGTCGGTTGGCCAACTTCCTGGCCGTCAATGGATTCGGCGCTCACCGCGAGCGCAACGAGCTCGAGAACTGGGAATGCGGGCAGGATCGCGTCGCACTGCTCATGCACAACGATCTGTATCCCGACGCGGTGATCGGTTGCCTGAAGGCGCGCACCGTCCCGGCGAACGTCAACTACAACTACTCGCCTCGCGAGGTCGCCGAACTGTTCGATTACCTGCGACCGCGCGCGGTCATCTACCACAAGTCATTTGGACCGAAGTTCGTCGACGTGCTGCCCCCCGCCTCCGCGGACCTGTTGATCTCGGTGGACGACGGCAGTGATGCGCCGGAACTGCCAGGGACGATCAGGCTGGAAGACGCTCTGGCACAAGGGGATACCGACCAGGCCATCGCACCGTCGCCCGACGACGTGATGATGGTGTGCACCGGCGGAACAACCGGTCGGCCCAAGGGCGTCATGTGGCGTCAGGCCGACACGTACGTGGTTTCGATGAACGGCGCGGATCACGAATCGGTCGACGCGATACAGGCGAACGTCCGCCATGGCGGACAGCCCTGGTTCGCCGTGTCACCCCTGATGCATGCGGCCGGGATGTGGACAGCGTTCGCCGCACTCCTCAACGGCCTGCCAGTCGTGCTCTACGACAGGACGAGATTCGACCCGCCCGCGGTTCTCGAGACCGCGGAGCGTGAAAAGGTCGGCATGATGACCATGGTCGGCGACGCGTATGCCGGTCCGCTGGTAGACGAGCTGCGAAAAGGTTCCTACGACCTGTCCTCGATGTTCGCGATCGGCACCGGGGGAGCGGCGACCAACCCGAAATACCAACGAGCACTGCTGGAATTGCTGCCACAGATCACCCTGATCAACGGATACGGGTCCTCGGAGACGGGAAATGTGGGCTTCGGGCGCAGTCAGCGCGGTGACGAGAAGAACACATTCGAGCTTCGCGAGGGAGCGTTGGTCCTGTCCGAGGACTACAGCCGGTTTCTGCAGCCCGGCGACATGGAGATCGGATTCGTCGCCCGAGCCGGCCGAATCCCACTCGGCTATTTCGACGACGAGGCCGCCACGCGCAAGACTTTTCCGGTCGTCGAGGGAAAGCGTGTCGTCATCTCCGGGGACCGCGGATCACTCGCGTCCGACGGCACGCTGAATCTGTTCGGCCGCGATTCACTGGTCGTCAACACGGGCGGGGAGAAGGTGTTCGTGGAGGAGGTCGAGGAGGTGCTGCGTGCGCACCCCGCCGTCACCGACGCTCTGGTGGTGGGCAGGCCGAGCGAACGCTGGGGTCAGGAACTCGTCGCCCTGGTGGCACTGCGGGATGGCGCAGAGCCGACCGATGAACCACTTCACGCCCACTGCACGTCGCATCTTGCGCGGTTCAAGGCGCCGAAGGCATTCGTCTTCGTCGAGCAGGTCCATCGTCTGGGTAATGGCAAACCCGATTACCGGTGGGCAAAACAAACTGCTGTGCAACAGGAGTCACTGACATGACGCATAAGGCTCTTGACTGTCTGGTGAACGTGCATTTCGGCGAAACCGAAAAGCAGCCCACCTGGATGCTCAAGGTACGTGACGACTACTTCAAGGGTCCGGAGTCGATGTTCGCGCCGGTCGATCTCGCTGAGTTGCTCGACGAGATGGAAGAGCAGGGTGTCAAGAAGGCCATTCTGATGGACAACCTCGCGAAGCCGTCGGTGACCGCGCGCAAGTTCGTCGAAGCCAAACCGGACCGATTCGCGCTGGCCATGGGCGGGGTCAACCTATTGCGGCCGATGCCGGCGCTGCGGGAACTCGCCGCGGTTGCGGTGGACCTGCCGGTCGCGTATGCCGTTGTGGGGCCCAGCTTCTGGGGCGACGGTCTGTACCCGCCCAGTGACGCCGTGTACTACCCGCTGTACACCAAGTGCGCCGAGCTAGAGCTGCCGCTGTGCATCAACACCGGCATTCCGGGGCCGCCGATTCCCGGCGAAGTGCAGAACCCGATCCATCTCGACCGCGTCTGCGTGCGGTTCCCCGAGCTCAAGCTCTGCATGATCCACGGGGCCGACCCATGGTGGGACATCGCGATCCGGCTGATGATCAAATACCAGAACCTGCGCCTCATGACGTCGGCATGGTCACCAAAGCGGTTGCCGGAAAGCCTGCTGCACTACATGCGGACCCGCGGATCCAACAAGGTGATCTACGCCTCGGACTGGCCGGTGCTCAAAATGCGCCGCGTCGTACCCGAGGCCCTCGCGCTGGACCTGCCCGCCGAGGTACTCGACAACTATCTCTACAACAATGCACACGAATTCTTCTTCGCGGGACAGGAAGACTGACGATGGATCGTTACGAACTTCGCAGAATCGACTACAGCCTCACCGAGGACCATCAGGCCCTGCAGGCTGCCTACAGCGACTTCTTCAGAACCCACTGTTCGATCGAGACGGTGCGGGCCGCGGAGGAGTCAGGGTTCGACAAGAGCCTGTGGGAGCGCTTGTGCGGCATGGGGGCGACGACTATGGCGCTACCGGAATCCGTTGGCGGAGACGGGGCGACGCTCGTCGACCTCACCCTGGTGGCCGAGGAGATCGGCCGCTCGCTGGCGCCCGTCCCGTGGATCGACCATGTCTGTGCCGCTCGGCTGCTCGCCCGGTTGGGCGCACTGGATGCCGACGTCGTCAACGGCAAGCATCTGGCGGCCTTCGACCCGCAGCACAACACCGTGTCCGGCGTCAGGCTCATCCCGACGGGCTCGATCGCCGACCAGATCATCGTGCGCGACGGTCCAGACATCGTGCGGCTGACATTCGGCACCCGCCCGGCGAAAGTCGACAACATCGGCAAGCTGCCGATGGCGTGGGTCGACCCCGCTTCGGCCGACAGCCGGATCGTACTGGCAAGCGGCGCCGAAGCGCTGGCGGAATATCAACGCGCACTGGATGAATGGCGAGTGCTCACCGCAGCGGCTCTGGTAGGTCTCGTCGAGGAAACGATGATGATCGCCGCGGAGTTCGCCAAGAACCGCTACACGCTGGGCGTGCCGATCTCGACGCTGCAGGGGATCTCGCATCCGCTGGCCAACATCGCGATCACCGTGCAGGGCGGGCGCAATCTCGCCCGCCGCGCGGCGTGGTACCTCGACAACGAGCCCGACGAGCGGCCGGAACTGGCACCGTCCGCGTTCGTGTTCATGGCCGAGGAGGCATCCAAGGCGGCGACGATGTGCGTGCACGTCCAGGGTGGTCTCGGTGTCTCCGCGGAGGCGGCCGCGACGGCATATCTCGTCCGTGCACGCGGGTGGACGCTCGCAGGCGGCGACCCCGGCGCCAGCGCGAAGTACATCGCAGAGCTCGTCGCGGCCCGCGAAAGTGGTTCAGGAAAGGGCGCATAGGTGGATTTCTCACGGGTTCAGCTGTCCGACGACGATCAGGCGTTCCTGGGGGAGGCGCGGGACTTCCTGCGTACCCATGTCACGGAGGACGTCATCCACCGCGATCGCGAGACCGGGGACAACTTCGACGAGGGTGTGCACCTCGCGCTCGGCGCCGCGGGATACCTGACGCAAGACTGGAAACCGGAGTCCGACGGCGGCTTCAACCGTGTGCGCCGCCGGATCTGGGAACTCGAGAAGCGACGCGCACACGTGCCGTGGGTGACCTCCGGCACGACCGCCATGATCGCGCGGTCGGTGGAGAAGTTCGCCTCACCGGAACTGAAGGCGGAAGTGATGCCGGGGGTATTCAGTGGGCATATCCGGCTGTGCCTCGGTTACACCGAACCCGAGGGCGGGTCGGACGTCGCGACCTGCAAGACCCGCGCCGTGTGCGATGACGACGGCTGGATCATCAACGGTTCCAAGATGTTCACGACTGGCGCGCACAACTGTCAGTACGTCTTCCTGAGCACCCACGCCGATCCCGACGCGCCGAAGCACAAGAGTCTGACGATGTTCCTGGTGCCACTGGACTCGCCGGGCATCGAGATACAAAGCATCCGCACCGTCGACGGGGACCGCACCAACATCGTCTACTACAGCGACGTCCGAGTCGACGACAAGTATCGGCTTGGGGAGGTGAACAACGGCTGGACGGTGGTGCGTGAACCGCTCAATGTCGAGCACGGCGCGGTGGAGGCCGCCGCAGACGGACTGCAGGATGTGTCGATCATGATGCACCAGGCCGGTTTCATG
>Ga0157378_10000830_pt1 | contig 28750 bp, 25 predicted proteins | sample M65metaG_FD_115309 | JGI IMG/M metagenome (GOLD analysis project Ga0157378, IMG submission 115309) | Miscanthus rhizosphere microbial communities from Kellogg Biological Station, Michigan, USA - M6-5 metaG | ecosystem: Host-associated > Plants > Roots > Rhizosphere > Soil | place: USA: Michigan... | reverse complement strand
CGCCGTGTTAGGATGCACCCGAGTCGGGCAGTAGCGCAGCCTGGTAGCGTACCTGAATGGGGTTCAGGTGGTCGGGGGTTCAAATCCCCCCTGCCCGACCAAACCGAACCCATTTCCGCAAAACAACTTAGCCGTACACTCTTCTCCCACCAAAAAACGCCTTTCGGCCCAAGTGTCTAATCGCGCGTCTAATTCGAGTCTTGCATTCTCGTTGGCGCAAGATCGCACCTCCTCGCAAACGATCGAGGCACAGCGAGTTTGCTTGCGCCGTATGTCGAACTTTACGAGTGATCAACTGGCGGTTGCGATTGAAGAGGGTGAATACAGCCAACCGTACTTGCGGACTTTCGCCTGGAGGGAAAATATGGCTTACAACTACATTGGAGTTTTCATCTACAACATTGATGGAAACATGTTCCTGGACAGTCAGGCGGCTTCGTCTTCAGTAACTGTGCAGCCTGGAGTAATGACGTTCGCCAGCCCCACTGCAGCCCCCCAAGGCTGTGATTTTACAGGCACAGGCTGGCTGATCGACCCGGAAACTCCTGGTCCCTCCGGGGGAGCATGTACGATCAGTAACTTAGCTGGAAATCTGTTCTTGAACGGCCAGCTAACTGGGACCCCTCAAGTAAATCTCGTGCCCAGCACGGATCCGGCCCAGTACGAGGGATCGAGCTGGATCGTTTCTCTGACCGGCGGCGGCCAGTGCACGATCGCTTGCTATACCGGAGGTTTTCTCCAGCTCCTCAATGGTACGGTTCAACTTGCTAAAGACGTCAACGCCCCTGGCACGACTTGGTCGCTATATCTGCTTCAAGCGGCGTCTTGGGAGACGGTGATTCTGTTGCAGAACCCCCTCTGATCATGACTGCGTGAAAGATTGAGAACCGAAGATGGTTCGAGGATGTGGCATCAGCCGCCTACGGGTCGAGCCGTCGTTGAACGTGTAGGTCCCGGGCTGGTGTCCAAAGACGATGTGCTTTGCGCGCCGAGGGCATCGGCGCCGGCAACTTGCGCGGGGAATTTCGATCCCGGCTGTCCGGTATGCTCGCCTCATCATGGACGAGCAACAGCAGCCAACCATCCGCATCACCCTTGACGACTCCGTCGCGCAGGGGGAGTACATCAATTTCGCCAACATCATTCATTCGCCGAGCGAGTTCGTGATCGACCTCGGGCGGATCGTTCCCGGGCGCGCGGATGTGAAGATCTACAGCCGCGTGATCATGACGCCGTTGCACGCCAAACAGCTGCTCGAAGCGCTGGCGCAGAACATCTCCATCTTCGAGCAGAAGTTCGGCGAGATTCGCGCGGACGGGGCATCGGTGTTTTCGTCGAACGAACCGTCGAATTAGAACGTGGCCCGGATCAAGATCATCGGAGCCGGGCTGGCGGGCTCGGAATGCGCGTTCGGGCTGGCGCGGCGCGGGCATCAGGTCGGCCTTTTCGAGATGCGGCCCTCGAAATCGACGGCGGCGCATCAGACTTCGAATCTTGCAGAGCTGGTCTGCTCGAATTCGTTCCGATCGTCGAACATCACCAACGCCGTCGGCCTGCTCAAGGCGGAGATGGCCATGCTCGACTCGCTGGTCATCCGCTGCGGAACCGAGGCGCGCGTACCTGCCGGCGACGCCTTCGCCGTCGATCGCGAGCGCTTTTCCGCGGCGATCACCAACGCCATCGGCGAGCAACCGAACATCACCCTGCGGCGCGATGAGGTCACGTCGCTCGATCGCGGCGATTACGACTTTCTCGTCGTCGCCACCGGGCCGCTGACTTCCCAACCCTTATTTCACGCCATTGACGACTTCCTCGGGCGCGATGGTTTGTACTTCTACGACGCCATCGCGCCGATCCTGGCCGCCGACTCGCTGGACATGTCGAAGCTGTACTGGAAATCGCGCTACGGAAAGGGATCATCGACCGATTATCTGAACGCGCCGATGACGCAGACGGAGTACGAAGCGTTCGTGGCCGCGCTGCTGTCGGCTGAGGTGTTCGCGCCGCATGATTTTGAAAAGGCGGCGCATTTTGAAGGATGCCTGCCGGTCGAAGAGATCGCCTCGCGCGGAATCGAAACGCTCCGCTACGGCCCGATGAAGCCGGTCGGGCTGGAGCATCCGGTCACCGGCGAGCGGCCGCACGCCGTCATCCAGCTCCGCAAGGAAGACCTTTCAGACGACTACTTCAACATCGTCGGCTTCCAGACCAAGATGCGCGTGCCCGAGCAGAAGCGCGTCATCCAGATGATCCCCGGCCTGGAGAACGCCGTCTTCGCGCGCTTCGGCTCGATGCATCGCAACACGTTCATCAACGGGCCGCGGCATCTTCGGCCGACGTTTCAGTCGAAAAGCGACGACCGCCTTTTCTTTGCAGGCCAGATTACGGGTGTGGAAGGTTACGTCGAGTCGTCCGCAGTCGGGCTCCTGGTGGCGCGTTACATCGACGAGCTTTCGCGCGACGTGACTCCCACTCCCCTCCCCTACCACACGGCCCTCGGCGCCCTCGGCCGCCACGTGGCCGAGTCGAATTCCGATCGCTACCAGCCGTCGAACGTTACCTGGGCGCTGATCGAGGATGTGATCGGAAAATGTCGGAAGATCGAGAAGCGGGACAAGCAGGTGGCCAGGGCGATCGAGACGATCGAACAGATCGCGAAAACGTAGGTCGGACTCTCCAGTCCGACCTCTCTTGAATACCCCTCGTCACTGACCGTGAAAACGCGGCATGGGGCTAAGGCCTCGCGAGCACCAGGTCGGACTGAGAGTCCGACCTACGTTAGGCTTTCGTGATGCGACACCTTGTAGCGCTCTCCCTCGTTGCGTGCCTAGGGATCGCGGCTACTGCGGATGCGAAGCAGCCGTGGGAGTGGACATCGCGGGAACGGGCGGAGGCGCGGCGCGACCCGGCCAAGCGGCTGGAACGTCTTCGCGAAGACGAGGCGGAGCGGCGAACGTGGCCGGCGTCCGCGAAGCGTCTTCCGCCGCCCGCGGATGTCATCAACGGCGCAAAACATCCCGAGCTCTTTTTCGTCACCGAGCTCTTTGAGTATCTCGTCCGCTCCGCGTTTGTGACGCTGCCGGAGGCCTACCCGCACGTCGTTCGGCAGCGCACTTCCGATCTCTTCAGGGACGACGCTGATTGGAAGCGATTCGCAACAATCGCCGCCGATTACGCCGCTGTGCTGCGGACGGAGCACGACGCGGCCAATGCGCTCGACAAGAAAACCGTTGCCGCGGTGCAGTCGCGAAAATGCGCGGCGGAAGCGCGGGCGCTTCGCCAGGCCCGCCGTACGTTTGGAAAGACGCGATTCGACCGGATGCTCTACGAAACGGTGCCGGTCAGCATGACGTCTTCGTTCAGCGCCGGCACCGATTTCGAAGTCTCGATTGGCAGCGCCCTCGCCCGCGATGAGCGCTGCCAATGAGACAAATCACTTCTTCCTCGCTACCAGCAGCAACCGCGGATCGCCGAGCTTGAACGGATCGCCTGCCGGCGTCGAGCAGAGTTGCTCGATTTCGAGGCCGGCGGCAGCGAACAACTCGCGCAGCTCTCCGATCGTGTAGATCCACGTATGCGCCGTTCGCGTCTCCCGCACGGTGCCGCGCACGAACGAGTAGTCGACATCGAGCCGGCTGGCCGAGGCGTCGTAGGTGACGTTCGAGAAATAGAGAATGTCACCCACCTCCATCCAGCGGCGCGTCTGCAGCGTTGGGAGGAGAGACTCCGCCGTCGCACCGCTTTCGAGGACGAACGCGGCGCACAGTTTCAGCGATGCCGCGAGCGTCCGGAGAAATGCACGTGTTCCGTCGCGATCGCTGTAGCCGAAGCTGTTGCCGAAACAGAGTGCGCCATCGAAGCGATCGCGCCAGGGAAGCTCGCGCATATCGCCGTGATGCCATTCGATCGATACATCCTCCGCGCGTCGCTGCGCTTCAACGAGACATGTGGTCGATGAATCGACGCCGGTCACCGCGTAGCCGCGGCGCACCAGAGCGATGCTGTGCCGTCCGGCGCCACAGGCGACATCGAGGATCGCCTGGCCGGCAGGCGCGCCAAACACGCTCTCCAGAAACGGCAGATCGCCATCCGGCGGCGGTGCCACCGCCAACCAGAAGTCAATCGCCAGCCCGTGAAAAAAATCGTGAGTCCAATCGTTGGTGTTCATTTCGTCTCCATCGTTGCGGGACACACATCGAGCGGTCCCGGCTTCGTGGTGGGTGAGTGAGGAGACGAAATCAGATATCGGCAGTGAGTTTCAGAGGCGGATCCGTTGGGAAGGATACAGCGGCCGCCTTCTTCATCGCCAGCAGATCGCGCAGGCGCGTTGCCGCTTCGGCGATCTCGCGCTGCTGCTGGACGTAGGCATCGGCGAGCGTGCGGATGTTGCCGCCGCAGAAGGGACAGCTCTCCGTTCCGGGATAGACGTACTGCTCGCAGCCGCGGCAGAGAGTCAGGCTGGGCGGGACGCGGTCGGTGGTCGTGCGCACAAGCTCGCTCTTCGCGCGGGGCGGTGGCGGCTCCTGGATGATGGCCTCACTGCTGCCGTCGATCGGCTCGAGCAACAGCGCGAAGCGGCCGGCGTCGAACGGCTTGCCCGGCGCCTCCTCCACCTTCACGATGCGCTCGCGTTTCCCTTCCTTCGCCAGCGTCAGCGCGCGATGGTGGCAGTACGGGTTGTTGCCCGCGCGACCGAGGAGCGTGTGATTGGTCCAGGTGCATCCGGAGCGGCAGACGTCGGCGTAATAGCAGGTCCGGCAGAAACCCCACAGATCGTCGACGGTGCGGTCGCGCGTGAAGCGGAGCTGATCGGAGTGATTCCAGATGTCGTCGATGGTCATGTCACGCACGTTGCCGCCCGAGTAATCGGCGGTCGCCAGCGACGGACAACCCTTGATCGTGCCATCGGCCTCGATGCCGAGGCCCGTGTGGCCGGCCGCACAACCCTGAAAATGGCCGGTCTCGGCATCGGTGACACGCCAGCGATGCTCGTACGGTCCGAAGTAGCCGATGTTGTTGCCCGGCTGCATCAACACGCCGAGGGAGAGCGCTTCGTCGAAGAGCTCGGCCAGGTGCGGCATCAACTCCAGGATCTGGTACGGCTGCATCAGGATCTCATCGTGATCGGCGGCGTTACCCATGGCCACGGTGAGCTGGATCTGCCAGTTGCGGGCACCGGCATCGGCGATCTGATGCAACAACTCGCGCAGATGCGGCAACGTCGTCGCGCCGATCTGCGTGTTCACGCTGCTGGGGATGTCGTACTTTTTGAGCAGGCGCAGCGCGCGCATGGCGTGATCGAACGACCCTTTCACGCCGCGCAGCTTGTCGTGCAGATCCGGCAGACCGTCGAGCGAGAGGCCGCACGAGCGCAGGCCGGCCTCCTTCGCCGCGCGGATGCGCTCTTCGTTCAGCGCCAGCCCGCCGCTCTGCATGCTCGGGTGCATGCCGTGATCGGTGATGGCCCGGATGATGGTGAGCCAGTCGCGGCGAAGAAAGGCCTCGCCGCCGATCACCGTCACCTCGCGCACGCGCAGCCGGGCCAGCTGCCGCACCACATCGAGACATTCCTCGGTCGTCAGCTCCGACGGGCGCGCTTTGCCGGCGCGCGATCCGCAGTGCATGCACTTGAGGTTGCACGCCAGCGTGATCTCCCAGACCACATGGATCGGGTGGCTGCGGGCGAAATCGTCGACCGTGGCATAGCGGTGCGGCAGCTTTTTCTCTTCCATGACGGCGTCCTACGCCTTCTTCTTCAGCGCTGCCTCCAGGTCGGCGATTGCTTTGCCGAGGTCTCCCTGCTGTTGATGGAGATCTCTGGCTTGCGTGAGCAGGCTCTTCATCTCGGTTTTGTCCTGGCGTTTGATGGCGTCATTGATGGCGGCGCCGTAGGGCATGATCGGTCCGGTTGCCATTGCGTCCTCCTTACTTCGCCAGCGCGCTTTCGAGGTCCTTGATGGCCTTGCCGAGGTCTCCCTGCTGCTGGTGCGCCTGCCGGGCCTCGTCGAGGAGCTTCCTGATCTCGTCCTGGTTTCCACGTTTGATGCAATCGTGGATCACCACGCCGTAGAGCGGGCGGAAAGGACTGTGGCCGCCCTTCACCGCATTCTGCAGATCGCGGATGCCCTGGCTGAGCTCGCCGAGCTGCGTTTCCGCTTCCGACAAGAGCTGCTGCATCTCCTGCTGGTTTCCCCGTTTGATGCAATCGTGGATGGTGACGCCGTAAAGCATTCTTCCTTCGCTCATAAGACTCCTCCTTTCGTTACTAGTAGGAGTGACGGATAACGATTCTTTCCCTACCCCCTTCATTGACTCTTTCGGCAGACAGCGCCAAATTGTTACGCCACATGGATGTCTGCCTTGTCTCGATGCCGTACGCGGCAGTGGAACGGCCGTCGATCGCCCTCGGACTGCTTACGGCTGAGCTTCGCGGCGCCGGGATCGCGGTCGAGACGCGCTATCCCTGTCTCGACTTCGCCGCCCGGATCGGGATGCATGCGTACGACGGCGTACTGAACTCGCGTACGACCCTGCTCATCGGCGAGTGGACCTTCGCGGCCGCGGCGTTTCCAGAGATGAGCCCGGTCGACGACGGATATCTGGCCGAGATTGCGGCGGAGATGATGCAGGGCCGCGCGGCGGAACTGAACGCCGACCCCGCGGCCCTTCTCCTCGCGCTACGCGACGAAGCGGCACGATTCACCAACGAGCTCGCCGGCGAGATCGTCGCCGCGCGCCCGCGTATCGTCGGCTGTTCCTCGACGTTCCAGCAGCACACCGCGTCGCTGGCGCTGCTGCGCGCCATCCGCGAGCGCGACCGCGGCATCATCACCATGATCGGCGGAACCAATTGCGAGTCGGCGATGGGCATGGCCGCGGCGCGCGCCTTCCCGTGGGTCGACTACGTCGTCTCCGGCGAGGCCGACGAGATCATCGTGCCGCTGGTCCGCCAGCTGCTCGCGCACAGCCGCGAGATCACGCCGCCGCTGCCTAGGCCTGTAGGTGTCATCGATCGGGCCACGGCACTCCGCCGCGACATCGAGCCGCCGCGCGCCTCGGTCTTCTCGATGGACGACATTCCGACGCCCGATTACGACGACTACTTCACCGCTCTGGAGCGCTCGCCGCTGCGCGATGCCATCGAGCCGGCGGTGGTGGTGGAGACGTCGCGCGGCTGCTGGTGGGGCGCCAAGTCGCACTGCACGTTCTGCGGACTGAACGGCGGCAACATGTCCTACCGCGCCAAGAGCCCGGCGCGTGCGGTGGAGGAGTTTCATCGTCTGGCCGCGCGCTACAGCGTCCGCCGCTTCACCGTGGTCGACAACATCATCGACATGCAGTATCACGAGAGCGTCCTGCCTCACCTGCAGGGTCACGGCTACGACATCTTCTACGAGACCAAAGCCAACCTCCGGCGCAGGCACATGCAGGGCTTTTCCGACGCCGGCGTCCGCTCGATCCAGCCGGGCATCGAGAGCTTTCACGACGAGATCCTCCGGCTGCTGGCGAAGGGCAACAAGGGCTGGATGAACGTGCAGCTGCTCAAGTGGGCGGCCGAACTGTCGATGGAGATCTCGTGGATCTTTCTGATCGACGTTCCCGGCCAGCGCGACGAGTGGTATTTCGAGCTGCTGTCGTGGCTTCCGCTGGTCTCGCATCTTCAACCGCCCGTCTACGCCACCCCGATCCAGTTCGTCCGTTTCAGTCCCTATCATCGCGACGCCTCGGCATACGCACTCGACCTCACTCCGGAGGCTGCCTACGCACACGTCTATCCGCTGCCTCCCGAAGAGATGGAGGATCTGGCCTACTACTTCGCCGAGCGCACTCCCGCCCCTTCTCCCGCCCTCGGCCAGCGGCTTCTGGTGGCCTGGCTGGGCGTGTGGCGGGACGCGCATGAATCCGCGAGCACTAGACCGGTACTGGAAATGCGCCGCGACGGCGAGACCATCGAGATCACCGATTCCCGATCGTGCCGCACGAGCGATCACCACGTCCTGCCGCCGCTCACCGCCCGCGTCTATGCCGCCTGCGACGAGGCCACTGACCGCCGCTCGCTCGCCGAACGGACCGGCGCCGACCCGGCGACGCTCGAGGAAATCCTCACATCGCTGATCGACGACAAGCTTCTGATGGACTTCAACGGCCACCTCGTCGCCCTCGCCGTCGACACCTCCACGTCTCACCCCGCCTGCTCACCAAGCCCCGGCGGTCGCGTCGATTGGGGAGCGGTGGCCCGGGTCGGCTAGCATCTCCAACCTTTCCCTCATCTCGGCGTCTTACCCCGTCGGAGGACTCCTGATGCGCATACGAATGGCGGCATTTGCCGGGCTGGTTCTGGTGTGTCTCGCTGCAGCTCCCTTCGCGCGTGCGCAGCAGATCGATCTCCCCAAGGGAGCTGACGACGCCGCGATGGCGGGCATGGCCGAGCAGCTGATCGCGAAATACGCGAACGACGATCACGACCAGTATCTCGACAACCTGGCCCGGCTTCAGCTCGTCGCCGGCAGGTATGCGGATGCGCAGAAGACGCTCCGGGCCATGCGGCCATCGCTGGCCAACGTTCGCTGGGAGATCTACGCCCATGCGAAGGCGATGAACGCGAAGCCGTTCGACGACGCCTTCCGGCAGTCGTTCCGCGAAGCCCTCGGCAAGCTCGATGACGACGCCGCCTATCGCGTGATCTGGTCCTTCGGCACCTCGGTGCGCGTGCTGCAGAACGCGCTTCGGGACGCGCTTGACCGGCACAAGGGCGCGACCTCGCTCTCGATCAACGACGCCGTCGATCTGGTTCGCAGGTACCTCAGTGTTCAGGCCTACAGCAGCTTCGCGCCATTGATCGCGGAGTTGTTCGCCGAAGACGACCTTCGCCGCTACATCATCGAGAAAGACATCGCCGTCAAGACTCCCGACGGCGGAACCGTCTGCGCGCTCACCGTGCGCCCGCGGCACGCGGCGGGTCGTCTTCCGGCGATTCTCAACGTCACCATCTACGCGCAGCCGGAGAACAATCTCAACGAAGCGCGGCGCATGGCCTCGCACGGCTACGCCGGAATCGTCGGCCTCACGCGCGGCAAAGGGTGCAGTCCCGACCAGCCGATGCCCTACGAGCACGATGCCGCCGATACGGCCACGCTCATCGACTGGATCAGCGCCCAGCCGTGGAGCAACGGACGCGTCGGAATGTACGGCGGCAGCTACGAAGGCTTCACCGCCTGGGCGGCGACCAAGCGAATGCCGAAGGCGCTGAAGGCGATCATGGCCGGCGCGCCGGTCGCACCCGGAATCGACGTGCCGATGGAAGGCAACGTCTTCTGGAACTTCGTCTACCCCTGGCCCTTCTACACCACCGACACCAAGACGCTCGACGACGCCACCTACAACAACAACGCCCGCTGGAATCGCCTGTACCACGACTGGTACGTAACCGGCCGCGCCTGGCGCGACCTCGACAAGATCGACGGCACACGCAATCCGGTCTTCGATCGTTGGATCTCGCATCCGAGCTACGACTCCTATTGGCAGGCCACGATTCCTTACAAGAACGAGTTCGCACACATCGACATCCCGGTGCTGCAGACCGCCGGCTACTACTTCGGCGGGCCGGGCGCCGCGGTCTATTACTTCAACCAGCACTATCGCTATCGCCCCAACGCCGAGCACTATCTCGTCATCGGCCCCTACGACCATGTCCGCGGCCACAGCGGAACCCTGGGACTCCTCGGCAACAGCATCATGACCAACCTTGCCGGCTATGACCTCGATCCCGTCGCCCAGCTCGACGTCGACGCGTTGCGTTACCAGTGGTTCGACTACACGCTCAAAAACGGTCCGAAGCCGGCCATGCTGCAGGACAAGGTGAACTACGAGGTGATGGGAGCGAACGTCTGGAAACACGCGCCGTCACTGGCGGCGATGTCCAACCACACGCTGCGATTTCATCTAAGCGGGAATCGGCTCAGCCGGAAAAAAAACGCGGGCTCCGTCGCACTGACCGTGAATCTCGCCGACCGCAGCGACGCCGATCGCGAAGCGCCCGGCGGCGGAGTGCTGGACAAGGCCATCGACACCGCGAACGCCGTGGTCTTCACCAGCGACCCAATCCAGACGCCGGCGGAGCTGAGCGGCCTCTTCTCCGGCCGGCTCGATTTCATCACCAACAAGAAGGATTTCGATTTCAACATCGGGCTCTTCGAGTTGACGGCGAACGGCGAATACCTGCAGCTCGCGCCGTACTGGGCCCGCGCGAGCTACGTCGCCGGCCTCACTCATCGCCATCTGCTGACGCCCGGCAAACGGCAGCATCTCGAATTCAAGAGCGTCCGCCTGATGAGCCGCAAAATTGGGCCGGGCAGCCGGCTCGTCGTCGTGCTCAGCATCATCAAAGGCACCGGCCAGCAGATCAACTACGGAACCGGCAAAGACGTCAGCGACGAAACCATCGCCGACGCCAAAGAGCCGCTGAAGATTCGCTGGTTCGCGGACAGCTATATCGATCTTCCGCTCTGGCGTTAGAACTTCCAGAATCACGCGCTTCCAGAAGTACACCTTCACACCACTCTGCCGCCAAACGTCTTCTCTACAAACCTACAACCAGAGAGAAGGTGGCCCATGAGCGGATGCATCCCGCTGTCGGAAGTGCTCCACGCCGAATACAACCATCTCTACCCCGGCGAGCCGCTCGATGACTCGATCAAGGATGATCTCGATAAAGTCGTCGCCGCGCTGCACAAGAGAAAACGGGCCGCGGTCTGCATCTCCGGCGGCGGAATCCGCAGCGCCTCCTTCGCGCTCGGCGTCCTCCAGGGGCTGGCCAAGCTCGGCACGACCGCCAAAGAAAGCGTCCTGGCGCAGATCGACTATCTCTCCACCGTCTCCGGCGGCGGCTACATCGGCTCCTGGCTTTCGGGATGGGCCAAACGCAAAGGGAGCATCGAAGGCGTCATCGACGAATTGCGGACGCCGACCGGCGACAAGCTGAAGCCGGAGCCCCAGCCGGTCCATCACCTCCGCGAATACAGCAATTACCTGACTCCGAAACTGGGACTGCTGTCGGCCGACACGTGGGCGTTCCTCGGCGCCTACTTTCGAAATCTGATCCTGATGTGGCTGGTGCTGGTGCCGCTTTTCCTCGGCGTGCTCGCTCTTCCGCGGTTCTTCGTCAGCATGGCCGTGAACCAGCAGGACTGGCCTGGGTGGTGCTTCGAATGGACGGCGATCGCATTGTTCTACTGGGCGCTCGCCTTCGTCGGCTTCACGCGACCCACCGCGAAGCCGACATCGAAGAAGCGGCTGTACGGCAACGGCGCCTTCCAGTTCCTCTGTCTGCTGCCGCTCTGCCTCTTCGCCGCCACGCTGGTCATCGGTCACGCCTGGTGGCCACTCCAGCATTACGGCCTCCCGAAAATGATCCTCCTCGCGGTCATCGGGTCCGTCGTCTCTTCGCTGATCTACACCATCCGCAAGTTGATCGATGAAGGGCCGAAGGTCTGGTTGAAACAGCTCGGCGAGCTCGTGGTTGCGGTGGTCAGCGGCACGCTCTTCGGCGTCCTCGTCTACCTCTTCCTGACTCAGTTCAACTCGCCCCTGAAACCGATGGAGCAGACCGACATCCTGGCGTGGCTGGGCGGACATGTGCCGCTGCTGAGCAGCTCCATGGCCGCCTCGTACATCGTCTTCGGCATCCCGCTGGTGATCCTCGCGCTGCTCCTGCAGGCCACGGTCTTCGTCGGCGGCACGGGACGATTCAACGACGATTTCGACCGCGAATGGTGGGGCCGCGCCGCGGCGTGGGTCATCATCGCCGGACTCGGATGGATCGTCATCACCGCGGTAGTCATTTACGGACCGATCGGAATCTACTACGCGCCGAGGACCATCAGCGCCATCGGCGGGGTGGCGGGACTCTTCGCCCTCGGAGCGGGGAAGAGCAGCAAGACCGGGGCGAACGAGAAAGAAAAGGAAGAAAGCCCCACCAGCGCAATCATGAACATGCTCCTGGGATTGGCGACGCCGATCTTCGCCCTCGTCCTTCTGGCCGCCCTCTCCCTCGGCACCACCGTCGCGCTGCGCGCCTGCCTGGAACAACGCAACATCGTCGCCGTGCGGCCCAATCAAAGCACCGACGTTGCTTTCCTGAAACGCACGTCGTGGACGTTCGAGGAAAAACTCAAACAGACGCAAGTGCCTCCAAAGAAAGTTGCAGAATTGGGCACCGGCGAGCAAAAGCTCAAGACCATCGAGCATCCGGCCATCGAAGCGGACAAGCTCGCCGGCCTCGATCACCTCTACGTCCTCGAGCAAACACCGCTCTGCACCTCCTACGTCCTGGTCTTCGGCGCCCTTCTCCTGGCCGTCCTGGCCTCATCGCTCATCGGTGTAAACCGCTTCTCGATGCACGCCCTCTATCGCGACCGCATCGTCCGCGCCTACCTCGGTGCGTCGAACACGAATCGCAAGCCGAATCCCTTCACCGGTTTCGATCCCAACGACAATATCTTCATCAAAGAGCTTCGGGCGCTGCGGCGGCCGATGCACATGGTGAACATGTGCCTCAACCTCACCAGCGGCGACGACCTGGCGTGGCAGGAGCGGAAAGCGGAATCGTTCACCGCCTCACCGCTCCACTGCGGCAGCCTCAATCTCGGCTACCGGCCAAGCGATGAATACGGCGGTCCGCGCGGCATGAAGCTCGGCACGGCCGTGGGCATCTCCGGCGCCGCCGCCAGCCCGAACATGGGCTACCACTCGTCGCCGGCGCTGGCGCTCCTTCTCACTTTCTTCAACGTCCGCCTCGGCTGGTGGCTCGGCAATCCGAAGGACGACAGCACCTACTACCTCGACAATCCAAAGTCGTCGCTGCGGCCGCTGCTCTCCGAAACCCTGGGGATGTCCGACAACAAGCAGCCGTACATCTATCTCTCGGACGGCGGCCACTTCGAGAACCTCGGTTTCTACGAGATGGTGCTCCGCCGCTGCCGCTACATCGTCGTCAGTGACGGCGGCCAGGACCAGAGCTTCACGTTCGAAGACCTCGGCAACGCCATCCGCAAGATCCGCATCGACTTCGGCATCCGCGTAGTGATCGACAACGTACGGCTCTATCCCCGCGACCTCGGCGGAACGAAGAAATTCGAGCACCCGAAGTACTGCGCAACCGGCCGCATTCTTTACTCGGAAATCGACGGGAACGTGGAAGACGGCGAATTCGTCTACATCAAGCCGGTCTTTTACGGTAACGAGCCGAAAGACATCTACAACTACGCCACCGGTCACGACGCGTTCCCACACGAGCCTACACTCAGCGACCAATTCTTCAGCGAGTCGCAACTGGAGAGCTATCGCGGGCTGGGGGAACACGCGGTGCAGGAGAGCCTGGGGAAGGTAGATCCCAAGACCGTCAAGTCGGTCGCTGAGTTCATCGCAGCGGCTACTAACTACGCCCTGGATCCACCGCCAGCGGTGTAGCCTCCAACGGAGCTCGAATCGAGTACTAGGAAATCTTGCGAACGGGCTCCGTTGGACGACGTGGCTCCAGAGTCACGGCGGGCTTGCCAATCTCGACGTTTTCCTCGAGATACTGGCATAACGCGTCAAGGTCGTAATTGAACTGCTTGAGCAATTGTTCGCGCGCGGCGCGAGTTTCTTTGACGATTGGGTCTTCCCACATGTCTAGTCCTCGATGAGTTCTTCAGGCGTACAGATGACGGGAGGCTCAAGACCCGCGGCTCTACATGTCTCCATCACGAAGCGCAGCATACGGGCATTTGCTATGTGTTTACAGTTCCATGTGACGAGATAGTCCATTCCATGCACCGTCGCAATGGCGATGTGAAGAGCATCCGATGCCGCTTTCTTCGGCAGTCCTCCTGCTGCAAGCAACTTCGACGCGAGCGCTCGACTCTCGGCGGTTTCGCTCAAGAGCGTGACCGGCTCAAGCACCGATAATCGTGCAGCCGCGGCATCGGGGTTACCGAGCTGCGCCTCTGCCACAACCAGTCGTGATGCGTAAAGCTCGAATTCGGACACGGCGCTCTGCCACCATTCGCGCGTAAGTTCCTGATGCGCGAAGGCGATGACGTCGCGGCTGGGACGAGCGGTCAGATAGCTGATGACGCTCGTCTCGACGTACAGTTTCGACCGCATTCGGCGAACCGTAGCCTAACCTCGACGACACCGCAATTGGATCGGAGCTCGCAAGACCCTGTTCGATTCCGAACACCACCCTTCGAAAGCGAACGCGGAAGGCGCTACGCGATCCGTCTAACCCCTTTCTTTTCAATGATCCACTCCTGGCACCACGCTTGGTTATGTAGCCGCCCAGCATGGATCGGGAAATCGCACAGGCTGTTCGGACGCGGCGCACTACTCGGCGGGTGATCGTCGGCGTCATCGCGGCGGCGGCGATCATTTTCTGCGTCGCGGCGACGGTGAACTGGTTGCGGCCATCGGTGCGGCGATCGGATCTGCAGATTGCACGCGTTGAGCGCGGCGTGGTCGATGCCACGCTGCAAGCGACGGGCACCGTCGTTCCCGAGATCGAGACGGTCATCTCCAGTCCGGTGGAGGCGCGCACGTTGCGGATTCAGCATCGTGCCGGCGACCGGCTGCACGCGGGTGATCCCATCCTCACGCTCGATACTTCGGCCACGAAACTCGATCTCGACAAATTGAACGACGCCGTTGCGCAGAAGGAGAGCGCGGTGGTGCAGGCGCGGCTGAAGGCCGACGAAGACATCGCCTCGGCCTCGGCGGCGCTGGAGCAGAAGCGGCTCGACTCCGACATTCTCCAGCTCAAGGCGGTACAGAACCAGCGGATGCATGCCGAGGGGCTGGTGTCGGCGCAGGACGAACTGGTGGCGGTTACTGCCAAGAAAAAGTGCGACATCGAGATCGCCCAACTTCGCGATGCGCTCGCGCGGGTGCGGAGAACGACGCAGGCACAGATCGCCGCGGTGCAGCTCGATCTGCGCACGGCGCAGCGGGAGCGCGATCAGTCCGAGCGCCAGCTCAACCTGGCCATGGCCCGCAGCGATCAGGAAGGCGTTCTCACCTGGGTAATGCCGGAAGTCGGGGCCACCGTTCGCAAGGGCGACGTGCTGGCGCGCGTGGCGGACCTCTCCGCGTATCGGGTCGTCGGCACCATCCCCGACGTCCACATCTCGAAACTCTCCGCCGGCATGCGGGCGCACGTCAAGCTCGACGACGTCACCACCATCGACGGCACGATCTCCAGCATCGATCCGCGCATCGAAAACGGCGTGGCGAAGTTCTACGTCACGCTCGATCAGCGCGCGCACCCGCGGCTGCGCAACAACCTTCGCGTCGACGTTTTCCCCATCCTCGGTAGCCGCGGCAACGTCCTGCGTCTCCACCGGGGAGCGCTCGGGCAGAGCGAAAGAGAGGACGTGTACGTCGTCCGCGGCGGCACGCTCGTCCGCACCTCCGTGCACTGGGGTCTGACCGGCGACGAACTGATTCAACCAATCGACGGACTTCGCGAAGGCGACGACGTCGTGATCTCGAACATGAACGACTACCAGGGGATTAAGGAACTGCGACTGAAGTGAAGGTTGCCGCAATCAGGCAAACGGAGGAACACACAATGATCACACTCAACAACATCGACAAGGTCTACCGCACCGAGCGCGTCGAGACGCTCGCCTTGCAGAACATCAACCTCGACATCGCAGACGGCGAGTTCGTTTCGATCATGGGGCCGTCGGGCTGCGGCAAGTCGACGCTGCTGAACCTCATCGGCCTGCTCGACAAGCCCACCAACGGCAGGCTCACGCTCGACGGCCAGCACATCAACGGCGCGGCCGACCGGTCGCTGGCGAAGATGCGCAACGATAAGCTCGGCTTTGTCTTCCAGAGCTTCCATCTCGTCCCCGATTTGACGGTGCTCGACAACGTCGAGATCCCGCTGCTGTATCGCAAGATCGGATCGGCGGAGCGCCGCAAGCGTGCGCTGGCTGCGCTCGATCGCGTCGGCCTCTCCTCGCGCGTCCATCACTTTCCGACGCAGCTTTCCGGCGGGCAGCAGCAGCGCGTAGCCATCGCCCGCGCCATCGTCGGGAAGCCGCGCATCGTCCTGGCCGACGAGCCCACCGGCAACCTCGACTCGGCCATGGGCGACGAGATCATGGGCATTCTCGAGGAGCTGAACGAGAAAGACGGCACCACGGTGGTGATGGTCACGCACGACGACCGTTTCGCGCAGCGGACGGGTAGGACGATTCGTTTGTTCGATGGCAGGCAGGTCGCGTGATGACAGCCTGTCATTCCGAGCCCGCCGGAGCCCCGCTTCGAAATGTTGAGGCTCGCTCGGCTCAAGCAGCGGGGCGTAGGACGGCGAGGAATCCCCGGCCGTTAGCCGCGCCACCGCCCGTCCCCGGTTTCAGCCGGGGATTCCTCGCCGCGCTTTACCCCTCCGGGGTGTCGCCGGCTCGGAATGACAGGTAGAAAAGGACAACACAATGCTGAAAAACTCACTCAAGCTCGCACTCAAAGTACTGGCGCGGCGCAAAGTCTTCACCGCCATCTCGCTGGCAGGCATCACCTTGACGCTCTCCGTCCTGATGGCGGCCACGGCAATCCTCGACAACGTGCTCGCGCCTCGCCAGCCCGAATCGCGGCTTGACCGCATCATCACCCTCGACTTCGTACTCATGCATGGGCCGGAAAACACGGAGCGAAGCAATCCCGGGCGCGGCTTTCTCGACAGGACCATTCGCAATCTGCCGGGCGTCGAGCGCACGTCCACGTATAGCGAGATTCAGAGCGCTGTGGTCTACGACGGCGCGCTGCGGACGGAACTGCCCTACCGGCGCGCCGACGCCGAGTACTGGAAGATCCTCGACTTCCGCTTCCTCGAAGGCGGTCCGTTCAGCGCGGCCGATGAAGCGGCGAATCGTGCCGTCGTCGTCATCACCGAGGACGTTCGGAAGAAACTGTTCGGCGGCAATGCCGCGCTTGGAAAGATGGTCGACATCGGCGGTGAGCCGCATCGCGTCGTCGGCGTCGTACCGACGGTACCCTTCACGCAGACGATTGCGTACAGCACGTTGTGGGTACCGCTTGGGCCGGGCACGGACGAAGAGAAGAAAGCCACCTTCGGCAACCTCATCGCCATCGTTCTGGCGAAGAGCAAAGCGGACATTCCGATGATCCAGCGCGAGTTCAACACGCGCGTCTCGCACGTTCCCATCGACGATCCGAAAACTTTCAAGGAGATCCGATCCGCGATCGACACGACGTTCGAGGGGATCGCCCGCAACCTGACGGACGACAAGTTCGGCGAGCGTGGCCCGATGGTCGTTCGCATCGGATTCCTGGCCCTGATGCTGCTCTTCATGACGCTGCCGGCTCTGAATCTGATCACGCTCAATCTCAGCCGCATCCTCGAGCGCGCCTCCGAGGTCGGCGTGCGCAAAGCGTTCGGCGCCCCGAGGCGGATGCTGATCGGGCAGTTCGTCGTCGAGAACGTCGTCCTCACCGTCCTCGGCGGTGCGGCGGCGTTCGTGCTCGCCTTCATTCTTCTGAGCATCTTCGACGCCGTTGATTTTCTGCCCGGCGCGCACTTCGATCTGAACCTGCGCGTCTTCGCCTGGGGAATGCTGATCGCCGCATTCTTCGGCGTCTTCTCCGGCATCTATCCCGCCTGGAAAATGTCCCGTCTCGATCCTGTGAATGCCCTTCGCGGAGGTGCGATGTGATTCGTCATCTGTTGAAACTGGTGTGGGCGCGGAAGCGCGCAAACGCCCTGCTCATCGTCGAGATCTTCTTCTCCTTCGTCGTCGTCTTCGCCGTGGTCACGCTGGCGGCTTCCATGATCACTCGCTGGAACAAGCCGCTCGGCTTCGACTATCACGACGTCTGGTGCGCTCAGGTCAGCTTCCCGCGCGTGGCCACACCGGGCAACCGCGATGATGAGCGGGGCCGGGCCGCGATCGGGGCGATGCTGCGCGAGGTCAAGGCACAGCCGCAGGTCGAGTCGGCGGCCGCGGGTGACATGCCGCCGTACAGCGGCGGCACCTGGATCTCCGATCTGACCGTGAATGGCCATGCCATTGACGTCACCTCGGACACCGCGTCGGACGATTTCGCGAAGGTGATGCGCATGCCGGTGTTGCGCGGCCGCTGGTTCAATACCAGCGACGAGACCATGACCGTGGAGGGCGTGGTCATCGACGCGGATGTCGCCAATACGCTCTGGGGCACTCTCGACGTCGTCGGAAAGACTCTCCAGGCCGGCAAAGAAACGTCTTACCGGATCCTCGGCGTGATCGCGCCGTACCGCAAGCATGGAGAGTTGTCGCAGGACCACGAGAACATGCTCTTCCACCGCTTTTCGCCGACGCAGACGAAGGGAAACGTCGTACGCCTGATCGTCTTTCGCGTCCGTCCCGGCACGCCGGCGGATTTCGAAGAGAGTCTCATCAAGCGCCTGCACGGGATCGAGCCCGACTACAAAGTGCGCATCCAGCATATGGATCAGATGCGTGCGCTGATGAACAAGGCCTTCATCGCGCCGGCGGTCGTGGGCGGAATCGTGGCCTCGTTCCTGATCGCCATGGTGGCGCTCGGACTTTCCGGCGTGCTGTGGCAGACGGTGACCCGTCGCACGCGCGAGCTCGGCCTTCGCCGCGCCCTCGGCGCGACCGGCAACGAAGTCAACCGCCAGATCCTGCTCGAGGTGGCGCTGCTGTCGACGCTCGCGCTCATCGTCGGCGTCGTCGTGGTGGCGCAGCTGCCGCTGCTCGGCGTTTTCAAAATCGTCAGCCCGCCCGCGTTCAGCATCGGCTTCACCGGCGCGCTTGCGACCATCTACGGCCTCACGCTACTGTGCGGCCTGTATCCGAGCTGGCTCGCGGGCCGCGTCCAACCCGCGCAGGCGCTGCATTACGAATGATCCTCATCGTCGACGACGACCCTTCGATCACTGCTTCGCTGGCGCTCCTGCTGAAGCAGCACGGTCATCGATCGTCGTCGGCGCACAGCGTCGACGAGGCGCTCGGAGTGATCCGCTCCGAGCGCCCTTCGCTGGTGATTCAGGACATGAATTTCTCCCGCCGCACCACCGGCGAGGAAGGGTTGGCGCTGCTCGAGGCCATCCGCGCGGAACAGCCGGAGCTGCCGGTGATTCTGATGACGGCGTGGGGCTCGATCGGCCTGGCAGTCGAAGGAATGAAGCGCGGTGCGGCCGATTTCATCACCAAGCCGTGGTCCAACACACTGCTGGTGCAGAGCATCGAGACGGCGCTGAAGCTGGCGGAGACGCGCGATGTCGCATCCGAGGCGCCGAGCAGAGCGGAGCTGGACGAGAAATTCGACTTCGGAAAAATCATCGGCAGCGATCCGAAGATGCTGCGCGTGCTCGAGCTGATCGGCCGTGTTGCCCCAACCGAGGCCTCGGTGCTGATCATGGGAGAAAGCGGGACCGGGAAAGAGCTGGTCGCGGAAGCGATCCACAACAACAGCCGCCGCCGGGGCCGCGCCTTCGTCAAAGTCAACCTCGGCGGGATCTCTTCGACACTGTTCGAGAGCGAGATGTTCGGCCACGTGCGGGGCGCCTTCACCGACGCCCGCCAGGATCGCAAGGGGCGGTTCGAGGTTGCCGACGGCGGAACGATTTTTCTCGACGAGATCGGCGAGGTCGATCAGGCCTCGCAGGTGAAGCTTCTGCGCGTATTGCAGGATCGGACCTACGAGGTTCTCGGCTCCAGCCGCGCCCGAACCGTCGATGTCCGAGTGGTCTCGGCCACTAATCGCGCGCTGCACGAGCTGGTCGGCCGCGGCGAGTTTCGCGAAGACCTGCTCTACCGGCTCAACCTGATCACCATCCAGCTTCCGCCGCTGCGCGAACGGCGCGCCGATATCGCCCGTCTGGCATCGCATTTCCTCGGCATGGCCGCTGAGATCTATCACCGCGACGTCGACGTCATCGCCCCGCGGGCCATGGAGTGGCTCAAGACGCAGAACTGGCCGGGCAACATCCGCCAGCTCCGCCAGACCATCGAGCGCGCCGTGGTCATGGGCGATGCGAAAGAGCTGACGCTCGACGATTTCGTGGCCGTCCGCGATCTCGAATCGCGCGAGCGCCGCGACGCCTCCCTCCCCGACGCCGGCACGATGACCCTCGACGAAATCGAGCGCGGCATGATCGTGAAATGCCTGAAACACTATGACGGCAACCTGTCGCGCGTGGCCGAGGCGCTGGGGTTGAGTCGCGCGGCGTTGTATCGGAGGTTGGAGAAGTATGGGATCGATGCGTGAGGCGACGGAGCGCTGGCGTCCGCGCCGGCTGGCCCAGCGGCGTCCCGCCGCTGCGGTTACCAGCGAATTTCCGGAGTCTTGCCGGGCAGGCGGCGGGACGCCAGCGCTCCTGAGACACTCATGACCCTCCGCACCAAACTGCTGCTCTGGTTCATCGCCCTGCATCTCGTCTTCGCGGGCCTCGCCGTCGTGGTGTTGATGGAGGACCAGATCTGGCTGTTCGTCGTCGAACTGTTCTTTGCCGTCTCCATCGTCATCAGTTACCGGCTGGTCACGGCGCTGTTCGTGCCGCTGGAGTTGATCCGGACCGGCTCGGAGCTGATCAGCGAGCGCGATTTCACCTCGCGCTTTGTACCGGTCGGGCAGCCGGAGATGGACCGGCTGATCGAGATCTACAACGCCATGATCGACCGGCTGCGGGACGAGCGGCTGGCGGCGGAAGAACAGCAGCAGCTGTTGCAGAAAATCGTCGAAGCGTCGCCGTCCGGAATCGTCATCTGCGATTTTGATGGTGCCATCGAGCAGGTGAATCCGACCGCGCAGCGGCTGCTGGGCGAGCCCGCGGTCGCAGAGGCAATGCCGCAGGTGGCGGTGGGCGAATCGCGGCTGGTCACGCTGGCCGGCGCGCGGCGATTGAAAGTGTGGCATGCCGAGTTTCGCGATCGCGGGTTTGCCAAGACCTTCTTCGTGCTCGAAGAGATGACCGAGGAATTGCGGCTGACCGAGAAGACCGCGTACGAAAAACTGATCCGGATGATGTCGCACGAGGTCAACAACTCCGTCGGCGCGGTGCGGTCGCTGCTGGAGTCGGTGCTGCGCTACGCCGATCAGATCTCCGCCGACGATCGCGGCGACTTCACCAACGCCCTGACCATCGCCGCCGCGCGCATCGAATCGCTGAATCGATTCATGACCGGATTCGCCGACGTCGTCCGCCTGCCGCCGCCGCATCTCCGCGATGTGGAGCTGGCTTTTGTGGTCGACGACATCGCCACGCTTCTTCGGCCCGAGCTGGAGCAGCGACGCATCGCCATGCGCATCGACGTCGCCCGCGAGACCATCGTTCGCGCCGATCAGAGCCAGATCGAGCAGGTGATCATCAACGTCATCCGCAATGCCATGGAGTCGGTCGGCGACGATGGTGAGATCGCCGTCGCGTTTCACGATGGCGTTTTGTCGATCGCCGACACCGGCCGCGGCATCGATCCCGCCGCCCGCGACGAGCTGTTCACGCCCTTCTTCACCACCAAGCGCGAGGGCCGCGGCCTCGGGCTGACCATCGTCTCCGAGATCCTGACCAACCACCACCTCCCGTTCACGCTGCAGAACCGGGAGGGCGGCGGGGCGGAGTTCCGGGTGACGTTTACTTGATGTCGGCCAGGCGGTACGTGCTGTCGTTGGTCCGATTATCGATGACGGAGCTGTAGATGAATGCCGAGCCTGGGACGGCAGCGACGCTCACGAGAATCTGTCCACCTGTCGGAATCGTTGGGGTGCCGGTGAACGCAGCGAATGAATCCTGCTCGAAGTAGTTCGCCGGATACGTCACCGAGCGTGTTGCCTGCACGTTTCCCGCGGCGTCAACAAGGGTGATGTTGAGAGTTGCCCCGTTGTCGAGTGTTCTCACGCCGATGTTCATCCGGAAATTCACAGGGTCGTCCGGCGTGAAGAGAGCCCCGCGGCGGAAGAAGGTGATGGCGTCGGCCGGCGAGAGCCCTTCCTCCGAGAAGCCGGAGGTGCCGGCGGTGCCGCCGTCGCTGAAGACGCGCGCGGTGACGATCGGCATTGCGCCGCCGTTCGTGACGATGTCGACCGAGCCTAGTCCGCTGGTTCCCATCGCGGCGATCAGGTCCGGGTACGACTGGGTCTGATCGGGGACCAGTATGAACGGCAGCACGGAATCGCTCGCGCTGGCGGACTGACCCTGCTTATGAAACGCAAAACTTCCGGTCATCGTGGTGGCGCTGGCGTTCCGGATCTGCACAGCGGTGCGGAAAAACGAGCTCGCCCCCTGCACCGCTCCGGCGACGGGCAGTATCCGCACGAGCAGCGGGTCGCTGCCGTACGCGACCGCGCTGAAGCGATAGCGGGGGCTGTAGTTCGACGGCGATCCGAGCGCTCCGGCCGTGCTGATGTCGCCGGTGGTGATCAGGTTGTAGCCAACATTGCCGCCGTAATCCATCGTACGAACCGAGCCGCAGGTGTTGAACGGCTGTAGTTGTACGACTCCGATGAGGTCACCGAAGGCGAGCGCGACCGGCGGGATCAGAGTCACGTCGTTTCGTCCGTCTACGGAATTAAAGGGTCCACGAGTGGCTACGACGGTGAATGATGCATTGGTCGTAAATCCCGCTCGGAGAAACACGACTTTGAATGCTGCCGTACATGCACGGCTCCAGTAAACGCTCGCTTTGTTCACCGTTCCGGCCGCCGTCGCGAAGTCCGTCAGATTCACATAGCTGACCGGCGCAAGGGTCTGGCTGATGGTGCTGGTATTGGTAGGGTCCGGAACGTGGACTCCGACGGTCAGCGGCTGGGCAGCTAGCGAGGAGACGAAAAAGATGGTGAGTATCCCGATGATGATCCGCACGTCAGACTCCTTCGAATCGCAGGCAGCATAGCAGTAGCTGGGGCCGCGTTTCGGGCAACCAAACGCTGCCGGGCCGTGCCGGCCTGGCGCACGACGGAGGCGGGGCCGAGTTTCGGGGTGATGTTCGAACCCATTCCGCAAGCGAGACCTTTCTGAAGTCTGTCTGGAAGTTGGTACTTGCCGAAGGCAGACTTTCGACCCAATATTCAGTTACTTCACAATTCGTCTGTCCCGGGCTCAACGCATCGAAACGCGAGGAGGACTGCGGATGTACTTCAACAACCGAGGCGAACGGGTTTCACGCGCGCGTTGGAAGGAGATGTACGAAGCCTTCCGGAACCGTCAGGAGCTGATAGCGGCAGGACTCACCAGCCGGCGCGACCTGATGAAACTGGGATTGATCACCGCCGCCGGTACGCTCGTGGCCAAGCGCGGCCTGAGCTCGTGGGGCGGTGGGGATTGCCGCTACGGATCGACCGGCTGCGGCAACTGCGCCAGTCCCATCACCACTCCGTGGACCATGGACATGCCCATTCCGCCGGTGAAGCAGGCCATTCCGGTCAGCTCGCTCACCGGGCCGGCGCCGACCGTGAATCCGAACACGGCCATCAATCCCGCGACCGGCCTCCCCTACGAAGGACGAACGCGCGCGAATCAGGCGCCGGCGCTCGGTTTCCCATTCCCCGCGGCGCTGGTCTATCAGGTGACGCAGCAGCAACAGGCCGTTCAAGTCTCGCCGAGTCTGCCACTGCAGAATCTCTGGACCTTCGATGGCACCAGTCCCGGACCGACCTACGTGGCGCGCTATGGCACCCCGATCCTTGTACGCAACATCAATAATCTGCCGGCGGCCAATGGCGGCTTCGGACTCAATTCCGTGAGCACACATCTTCACAATGGACATACACCGTCGGAGAGCGACGGCTTTCCTTGTGATTTCTTCGCCGCCGGTCAGTATTACGATCAGTACTATCCCAACGTGCTGGCCGGCTTCAATTCGACGCACATCAGCACGAATGGCGACATCAATGAGTCGTTGAGCACGTTGTGGTATCACGATCACCGCGAGAATTTCACAGCGCAGAATGTCTACAAGGGCCTTCTCGGCTTTTATCTGCTGTTCAACAATTTCGATACCGGCGATGAGACCACGGGATTCCGCCTTCCGTCGTTCCCCAATTACGACATCCCGATGGCCTTTGCCGATCGCTGTTACGACGCACAGACGGGATTGCTCGCCTTTGACACGTTCAATACCGACGGCATCCTCGGCGATAAGTTTCTGGTCAATGGCGTCATCCAGCCGGTGCTGCATGTGAGCCCCCGACGATACCGGCTGCGCTGGCTGAACACGGGGCCGTCGCGCTTCCTGCAGGTTTACGTCACCGATCTGGCCAATCCATCCGCATCGCAACCCTTCTGGCAGATTTCGAATGATGGAAACCTGCTGCCGAAACCTGTGCAGGTGCCGGCAGTGGCGTTGGGCGTGGCCGAGCGAGCGGATGTCATCATCGATTTCGCGCAATACGCCGGCAAGACGATCTACCTCGAGAACCGCCTCGATCAGCCGAACGGCCAGGGCGGCCCGACCGGCGGCGTTGTCTCTGGCGGGCAGGGCTTCCTGATGCTGAAGATCATCGTCGACGGGCCGGCGGTTGCCGACAACAGCGTCAATCCCGCCACGCTGCCAAGCTATTACGCGCTTCCGAGTGTGAGCGGGTCGCCACTGGTCACTCGCTCGTTCAACTTCGATCAAACGCGCGACGGGCAGTGGACGATCAACGGAAAGCTGTTCAACTGCAATACGGTGCGGTTCAAAGTGAAACAGAATTCCCTCGAACAGTGGAACTTTGACGGCGGCTTCGGATGGTCGCACCCGATTCACGTGCACCTCGAGGAGTTCCAGATCACTTCGGGCGCGCCGGGGCTCTATGGCAGCAGCAGCGATGATTACAACAATTACAGCCACTGGGGCAGCCAGTACTGCTGGAGCGGCTGCAGCAGCGGCAGCACCGGCGTCAATCTGTCGCGGAAAGACGTCGTCCGGCTGATTCCAAGGGGCAACGTAAAGGTGAAGATGCGATTCCGCGACTGGCTGGGCCGCTATCCGATGCACTGCCACAATGTAATCCACGAAGATCACGCAATGATGTTGCGGTTCGACGTCGCTACGACCGGCGACACGAATTCCAACCCGTAAGGAGACAGCCATGACCGACATCTCCAGACGAAATCTGCTCACTCTCAAGCAAACATTCGCGCCGCCCGACTCGGGACCGGAAGTGATGCGCAAGCGTTACTTTCCGAACGTGCCTCTGGTTACGCACGAGGGAAAACATGTACGCTTCTACGACGATCTGCTCAAAGGCAAGCTCGTCGTGCTGAATCTCATGTATGCCGACTGCACCGCTTCGTGTCCGATGATTACGGCGAATCTGCTCAGAACGCAGAAAATCCTGCAAGAGCAGGTGAAACAGGACATATTTTTCTACTCACTCACCATCAAACCGCACGAGGACACGCCGCGGAAACTGAAGGATTACGCGGCGATGCATCACGTCGGGCGGAATTGGCTCTTTCTCACGGGCAATCCGGGTGATCTGGAGCTGCTGCGCAATAAGCTCGGCTACGTCGATCCCAATCCGGAAAAGGACCGAAAGGACAAAGCGCTGCACAGCGGCATGGTGCGCTATGGAAACGAGCCGCTATCCCAATGGAGCTCGATCCAGGGAAGCGCTGACCCGGCCTGGATCGCCGAGGAGATCATGTTCGTCGTACCGCGGGCCATGATGAAAACGGCCGCGCGGGTTACTTGATATCCGCCAGCCGGCGCGACGCCAGCGCTCCGTTGCGCTCTCCTACCGCGAGATCTCCAGCGCTGCTGCGTCTTCGCGCAGCGGCGGCGCTAACCATGTGTACGGACCGGCCAAGGTCAATCCCGCGCTCTCGAACAGCTTGCGGTACCACGCCGCCGGCCGGCGGATCATCCCGTTCAGATCGCCGATGATGTCGTCCTCGGCCGTCAGCACTTCCAGAAAAAGCACGCCGCCGGCGACACGGACCAGCTCTGGCAGCCCGGCGCGGATGTCGTTTTCGTCGATGTAGTGCAATGCGTCGGAGCAGACCACGAGATCGTACGGGCCGCGCAGTCGCGCCGAGGAGAGCTCGGCGAAGGACGCCTTGCGGATGTTGCGTTTCGCGCCGAAGCGCTCGACCGCGTAGTCGCTCGGATCGAGTCCGAGGTACCTCGCGCCGGGCCGCAGCGCCTTGATGTGCGGCTGCCACGCCCCTTCGCCGCAGCCGGCGTCGAGCACGGAGCGCAGCCGGCGGCGGATGAAGTACTCGCACTCCGCCACCGCCAGCGCAACCTTGCGCCGCACATCGTCTTTCGTGCTGACGCGGTTCCGGCCGCGGTACCAATGGTCGAAGTAGGCGCGGTCGTATCGTTTCTCGGTCATCGCCCCGATTATGGAACATCGCTGCCCTTGGCGATTTCATGCGATCCCAAGTATGTTTAGGGTTGCGTGATGAGCGACAGCCAACGCATCCTCGATTCCATTCGCCGGCTCGTGCGCCTGCTGCGTGTCAGCGACCGCCAGGCGCAGGCGGAGCTGGGCATCTCCGGTGCACAACTCTTCGTGCTCAGGGAGCTCGGAAAAACGCCTGCCTTGTCGCTGAATGATCTGGCATCGCGCACGCTCACCGATCAGAGCTCCGTCTCCGTCGTCGTCACCCGGCTGGTCGAAGCCGGCCTGGTGACGCGCGATCGCGACGAGCGCGATGCGCGGCGGCTGGTCCTGCATCTCACCAGGGCCGGACGCACGCTGCTGCGAAGGGCGCCGGCGGCGGCGCAGGAACGTTTGTTGAACGTCTTCGATCGCCTGCCGGAAGAAGAGCGCAAGCGCTTCGCCGGAACGTTCGAAGAGATCATCGACGCTGTCGGTGCCGAGGACGGACCGGCGCCGATGATTTTTGAAGAAGACGCGGACCCAACCGAGGAGACAACATCGAAGAATGCGGCAGCCAAGTGATCTGAGCGTGGAGGGAGCGGCGACGACGGAAGGGATTCCGGTCGCGCCGGACATCACGGAGCCGCGCACACCGATTGAACGGGCCTTCATCGACAAACGGGTCGTCCTCATCTGCATCTGGTCAGTGCTGCTCGCGATCGTCACCGGCTTCATCGCCCAGGCGCTGGTGGGGCTCATCGGCATCGTTACCAACATCGCCTTCTACGGCCGCTTCTCCACCACCTTCGTCTCGCCCGCCGGCAATCACCTCGGATGGTTCGTGCTCCTCGTCCCGGTGATCGGTGGACTGATCGTCGGCGTCATGGCCCGCTACGGATCGAAAGCGATTCGCGGACATGGAATCCCCGAGGCGATGGAGCAGGTGCTGTTGAACGAGAGCCGGATTCCGGCGCGCGTGACGCTGCTCAAGCCGGTCAGCGCGGCGATCTCCATCGGCACCGGCGGCCCGTTCGGCGCCGAGGGACCGATCATCGCCACCGGCGGAGCGCTGGGATCGTTGATTGGGCAGATTTTCAAAACGACGGCCGACGAACGGAAGACCCTCCTTGCCGCCGGCGCCGCGGCCGGAATGGCGGCGACATTCGGCAGCCCGGTCTCCGCGGTCTTGCTGGCCGTCGAGCTGCTCCTGTTCGAGTTCCGTCCGCGATCGATCGTGCCGGTGGCACTGGCCAGCGCGGCGGCCACCGCCATCCGCATGCTCTACGTCGGCACCGAGCCGATCTTCGCTATGCCGATGCTGGCGCGGCCGAGCGGCGAAGCGCTGGCGGCGTACGCCATCGTCGGCGCGCTGGTCGGCTGGCTGGCGGTCTACGTCACACGCGCCGTCTACTGGATCGAGGACCTCTTCGAGAAACTGCCGATTCATTGGATGTGGTGGCCTGCCCTCGGCGGGCTGGTCGTCGGCGCGGTCGGTTACTTCGCCCCGCACACACTCGGCGTCGGCTACGACAACATCGAAGGGATGGTGGCCGGCCGGCTCGCCGGTCAGGCGGTGGTCTTTCTCTGCGTGATGAAGTTCCTGTCGTGGTCGATCTCCCTCGGCAGCGGAACATCCGGCGGAACGCTGGCCCCACTCTTCACCATCGGCGGCGGCGCCGGCGTGGCCCTCGGCGAGCTGGCGGCCAAGCAGTTCCCGTACTTCGGCATCGATCCGCGCATCTGCGCGCTGGTGGGGATGGCGGCGATGTTCGCCGGCGCCTCGCGGGCGTTGCTGGCGTCGGTCGTCTTCGCGTTCGAGACCACGCTGCAGCCGATGGGACTCCTGCCATTGCTGGCGGGATGCACGGCCGGTTTCCTGGTGTCGTCGCTACTGATGCGCAACACGATCATGACCGAGAAGCTGGCCCGCCGCGGCGTACGCGTGCCGATGGAGTACGCGGCCGATTACCTCGACCGCATCTCCGTGAGCGATGCCTGCTCGCGCAACGTGGTGACGCTGCGCGACGATCAACGCATCAGCGAAGTGCATGCGCTCGTGCCGACACACCAGGGCTTTCCGGTAGTCGATCGCGATGGCCGGCTCCTCGGCGTTGTGACGCGGCGCGACTTCATCGACCGCGAGCCGTACACGCGGGTCGGCGATCTGATCCGCCGTCCGCCCTCGGTGGTCTATTCGGACATGTCGCTGCGCGAGGCAGCGGACCACATGGTGCGCGAGGAGATCGGGCGCCTGCCGGTGGTCGAGCGCGGCGATCCATCGCACGTCGTAGGCATGCTGACCCGCAGCGACCTGCTGAGCGCCCACGCGCAACGCTTGGAGGAAGGGCGGCGCTGACGTACTCTTCCGTCACATGACGAGACAGGAGCTTCTGGCGAACATTCCGCTGTTCGAATCGCTCACGCAGGACGATCT
>Ga0157378_10000829_pt1 | contig 28789 bp, 20 predicted proteins | sample M65metaG_FD_115309 | JGI IMG/M metagenome (GOLD analysis project Ga0157378, IMG submission 115309) | Miscanthus rhizosphere microbial communities from Kellogg Biological Station, Michigan, USA - M6-5 metaG | ecosystem: Host-associated > Plants > Roots > Rhizosphere > Soil | place: USA: Michigan... | reverse complement strand
CGTCGACCGTGCCCTTGAAAATGAGATCGCGCATGTCGGCGATGGTGGCCATCTCCGTTCCGGGCTGGTAGGAGGTGAGCGGGACGATGGGGTCGCCGGGGTTGACGGTGCGGGTGAGGATGGTGCCGGCGGCCGGCGCGCGGATGATCGACTCGGTTCCGGAGATGGTGAGCCGGCCTTTGCGCGTCAGGTCGCGATTCTGTTCGGCCTTGGTGAGGGCCACGTGGGCCAGGTCGTACGATTCTTTCTTCGCTTCGACGTCGGATTTCGGCAGGACGCCCGATCTCGAGAGTTGCAATGACCGTTGATAGTCGCCCTCGGCCTTCCGGAACGAGGCCGCGGCCGATTCCACTTGGCGGTCGACCTCGGTGACCTCGAGCGGCGTCGGATCGGGCGCGATCTCGAAGAGCGGGTCACCGGCCTGAACCGTGTCGCCGACCTGGACCAGCGCCCGTTTCACGATGCCCGAGATTTTCGATTTGACCGAGAACTTCTGCCGCGGCTGAATCTGGCCGACGGCGACTGCCTTCTCGACGATCGAGCCCTGGGTGACTTCGACCTGTTTGAAGCCGCCGTCCCCCTTCTTGCCGCTGCGCGTCCACGCGTAGAGACCGGCGCTGGCGCCGGCGAGCACGACCAGAATGAACAGCGTTTTCCATAGCTTCCGCATGCGGTTTCTCCGAGTTGCCCCAACTTGTACGAGGAATTTGACGCTTGGTTAACGTGAAAGTTGGCCGGACGGCGAAAGCGGTTTCCTCCGAGTGAGATTTGACGGATTACACGCACAGGCATAGATTTACGGAACTCAACCGAGTCTGCAGTCATCAGCAATCTTCCCTATCGAAGTCAATCAGGGCCGTAGTCCGTCAGGAGCCTGCCTGATGTTGTCGCTGCTCGCCGAAGGCGATGTCAGCAGAGGAGAGGATTCGTCATGGCCGATTTTTCCGTCGATATTTCTTCTGATGGTGGTACGACGTCGTTTCAGCCGGACCCGCTCAACGTCCCGGCCGGCTCACTCGTCAGCTGGAACAACAAGACCAGCGTCAATCACGTAGTGAGCGCGCCGGCGCAGGGAGGGGCCGGAGCCGTGCCGGCATTCCAGACCACCGACACCTTCCCGGGCCTGTCGACGACGCCGGAGTACTACATCCCGAGCGGCGCTCCCGCGGGAACGAACTACCCATACACGCTCGATACCGGCGAGACCGGAACGATCACCGTGGTCGGGGTGAAGGTCATTCCGGATATCTGATCCGCCGCTTTCCATCCGTTTGTGAACGGGCCGCGAGAGAGCGGTCGAGGAGATGATGATCATGTTCGAGAACCAGAGACGCCTCATTCCCGCAGCCGTCCTTTCGGGGGCGATGATGCTTCTTCCTCTCATCCCGGCGCATGCCCAGGGCACAGGACCCGGTACAGGCGGCGGCGGAGGCACAGGATCCGGGAAGCCCAAAGGCACCGGCAAGGCCACGTCGTCAGTCGTCCAGTCTCAGGAGCAGGTGGCCTGCCTCGGGCAGAAGGACCTTCTCAAGATTCCGGAGATTTCATCCAACGGCACCGGACGCCTGCGCGGGCGGATCACGGTGACCAGCGAGAAGGACCGGATGACGTTCCGCAATCCGATCAGCGGACAGCCCGGAATGACCGAGGCCTGCTGGCCGCAGTGGGTGCGCGCGTTCCGCAGCCCCGACGCCGACCCGCCCTACCCGCCGCTCGCGGATCTCAACGAGCTGCAGGTCGGTCCGACGCTGCGCGCCCGCGTCGGCGATTTCATCGAGCTGACGTTCCTCAACAACATCAATCCCGCGGTCTTCGGCGCATCGAGCGACGGCCCGACGAAGGTCGACGCCGGCGATACCGGAAACTGCGATAACACCTCCGCGCCCTATCCCGGCAACGTCAGGGATAAGGATGGGAAACTGCTGAGCGACTCGTTCCCGAACTGCTTCCACGGTTCGACCACGGCCAACCTTCACTTCCACGGAACGCACACGAATCCCAACACCACCGGCGACAATGTTTTCCTGGAGATCCTCTCCTCCAACCGGCTGGTCGGCGCTCCTCCGATCGCTCCTCCCGATTTCACCAAGTTCTTCGCCGATTGCGAGCTGAAGCTGGCGCCTCCCGGCCCCGTCGAGTGGCCGCGCAAGTGGGCCGACCTTCCGCCGAGTTACACCGGTATTCAGACGACCCCACCGCCGCCGGGAAGCCAGAAGGCGCTACTCCAGGCGTTCGACAATCTGCCGAGCACTCCGGCGGCGAACAAGCTCTGGCCGAAGAATCAGGCGCAGCTCGACATCGGCAACTGGCCGCAGTATTACCTCGGCTCGTATCCTTACTGCTTCAGGCTGCCTGACTACGATGCGGCCATGGCTGCTCCGCCGGCCGATGCGATGGCTTCGATGAACCATGGCGGCGCCGGCTCGGTGGAGCGCGATGGCTCCGCGGCCAGCAACAGCCTCTCCGAGGCGCTGCCGACGCATCCGCTCAAGATGGGACAGTCGCCGGGAACGCATTGGTACCACGCCCACAAGCATGGATCGACCGCCATCGACGTCAACAACGGTATGTCGGGGGCGTTCATCATCGAAGGGAAGTACGACGACGAGATCAACGCGGCGTACAAGGCTTACGGTCCCTACTTCACCCGCAAGGTTCCGGTGATGGTGATCAATCAATTCGGCGTCTCGCCGAACCTCAAATCGCCCGGCGGCGCGGACCGCGGACCGGATTTCTCGGTGAACGGGCGCGTCAATCCGATTGTCACCATGCGCCCCGGCGAGGTGCAGATGTGGCGCATCGTCAACTCCTCCAGCCGCGCCGGCGTGCTCTTCTCGCCGTCGACGACCATCAACGGCAAGCCGGTCACGTTCCAGTGGCGGCGCATCGCCCAGGACGGCGTGCAGTTCAACGATTACAACTACCAGCTGCCGGGACATCAGAATTCGCCCTTCCTCCTGGCCGCCGGCAACCGCGCCGATCTGCTGGTGATGGCGCCGGCCTGCCCGGCGCCGGCGACGACGTGCACCGCGCCGCTCCAGGTTCAGAACGAGGTCGATCCGGACAATCCGTCTGTCGTGGTCAACCTGCTCACGGTGAAAGTGGCCGGGACTCCGTATAGCCCGCCGATGCCGTTCATGGATCACGCGCCGTCGTTCCCGCCGTTCCTGAACGACATTACCGACGACGAGGTCAAGGGCTGGCAGACGATCTCATTCGAGACGGTGGCGCAGGTTGCTCCGCCCGCGCAGCCGGCCATCCACACCATCAACGGCAAGAAGTTCGACGGCGAAGTCGGCGTCAGCGTCCTGCTCAACAAGGTCGAGGAGTGGAAGATCACCAATGCCACGATCGGCATCTCGCATCCGTTCCACATCCATATCAATCCGTTCCAGATCACCGAAGTCTTCGATCCGAACGTGACCTTGCCCAGCGCCAATGGCACCGGAACGATCGCCATCACCTCCGGCTCGGCGACCGTCACCGGAACCGGCACGACGTTCACGACGCAGCTCGTGGCCGGATACACGATCACCGCGGGCGGGGTGACGGGAACGATCAAGTCGATCGAATCGAACACGTCACTGACGCTCAGCGCGAACGCGGCAGCGAGCGGAAGCGGCGCCTTCACTTACGTTGCGCCGAAATACGTCACCACGCAGGCCGCGCTCCTTCAACCTACGCTGCAGTGCTACCTCAACCCCGACGACTCTTCGACCTGGAAGCCCTGCAATCCCGCGGTGGTGCCGTCGTCGAAGAACCAGATCTGGTGGGACGTTTTCCCGATCCCCTCCGGCATCAACGGCACGAAGGCCGACGGCACGACGATCATCATCCCCGGCTACTTCAAGATGCGCAGCCGTTTCGTCGACTACCCCGGCTACTTCGTCATCCACTGCCACATCCTGGCGCATGAGGATCGCGGCATGATGACGGTGGTCGAAGTCACCCCGCTGCTGCCCCCGTTCTCGCACCACTAACCTGACGACGCCCCGGTGAGGTTTCTCACCGGGGCGTTTGATACCCTTCACCGGTGAATCTTTTCCAGGTCGACGACTCAGGCTTTCTGTTCATCTCGCCGGCGATCACCGATTGGGCGGATGTCCAAGCGCAGGGCATTGACGTGGTGATTGATCTCGAAGGCGGCCTGGACGAGTGCATCCCAACCGCTCCTGAGTCGTGCCTGTACGTCTACTTCCCGATCTACGACGAGGAGCTGCCGAATCTTGCCCGCCTGGAGGCGGTCTCCCTCCTCGGCGCGCATCTGGTCCGGCACGGTCACCGCGTTCTCTCGCATTGCGGAATGGGTTTCAATCGTTCCGCGCTGGTGGCCAGCCTGATCCTTCACAAGCTGGGGATGGATGGGCCGGCCATCGTCGAGCGGTTGCGCGCCCGCCGGCCGGGAGCGCTCTTCAACGAGGTCTTCGCCAACCACGTGAGCTCGCTTTCCGCCGGCGATTCGTGAGGAAACGTTCAGGAGCCGGAGACGTCCAACCCTCATGTCCCTATCGACCCGTTTGACTACCGCCCTCGTTCTGCTGCTCTTCGCCTTCCCGGCACTTCCCCAATCGCGACCTCGATCGGGTCCCGGAACCGGCGATCCCTACGAGAGTCTCGTTCCCTGGCGATTCCTGGAGAAGGGAAGCGCGTTCGTGAACGCGCCGCTCGTTCTCTACTGGCTGCCGGCCTCGGCACAGGAGACGGAAGCCTCGCCTCTGCTGACGTCGCACGAGCTGGTGCAGGCCACCGATCGCTGCATCAGTTTCGCGGTGGTCCTTCCCGCGGATACGGCGATGATCGAAAAGCTCGGTCAGAGCGGAAAGCTGCCGGCAATCGTTCTGGCCGATGCGAAGGGCGATGTGCTCGGCCGCGTGGAAGGTTCCCGCGGCCGTCTCACCGCGCCGCCGGTCGAGAAGATGGTGCGCGATGAGCTGAACAAGCGCGGCGAGACGATGTACGCCCGGATCACCGAGGCCAAGAAGCGCGCCGCGAGCGGCGACAAGGATGGGGCTATCGATCTCTACCGGAAGTTGTGGGACGAGCGCTGCCTCTTCCCACTCGCCGGCCGCGAGGCGCAGCAGGCATTGAAAACCCTCGGCGTGATCGTGGTCGAGCCGCCGCCGCAAATCATGGTCGATCCGAATCTTCCCGTCCCGGGAACGGCGCCGGCGAAGGCGAAACCGAAGCCGCCCGACGGTCATTGACGGCTCAGCGAGCGACGGACTCCAGAAACTCCCGAAACGGTTTCTCCCACACCGCCGCCCACGTATGCGTGCTGTGGCCATGCGTGGCTTCGCTGACCGGCAGGAGCAGGTAGCGGCCGCGCTTCACGCGCTTGATGGCCGTCTCCATGATCCCCAGCTCCGGCGGGTTGATGAAGTCGTCCGCGGAGTTGATGGCCAGGAGCGGCGCGGTGATGCGCTCGAGCTGCGGCGAAGGGTCGTAGTTGCGCGATGACTCGATGGCATAGAGCAGATCGTCGCCGTCGGTCGTGGCCACGCGCGTTTTCATCTGCTCGCCGATCCAGCGATCGGCATCGTCGCGCGTCGGCGCGGATTTCTGCCACTGCAGAGGCGCGCTGCCGGCCAGCAGGAGGATCTGCACCGCAGCGGCGACATCGTTGCGCTGGAGATCGTCGATCATCATCTTCCGCCAGACGCGATTGCGCCCGGCGATCTGCGCCGGAGCGCTGGCCAGCGGCACGAGGGCGTCCGCGGCGTCCGGCCAGCGCTCGCCCCACATCCAGGTGTGCATCCCACCCATCGACGTCCCCATGACCAGGCGGAGATGATCGATGCCCAGCCCGGCGACCAGCAGGCGGTGCTGCAACTCGATCATGTCGTCGTAGTCGTAATGCGGAAACTTCGCGCGCAACCCATCACTCGGTTTGCTCGACTTCCCATGCCCGATGTTGTCCGGAATGACGATGAAGTACCGGCTGGCATCAAGCGCCCCACCCGGCGCGAAGAGCACGCCGGCAAACCGATCGTTGAGAAACTGCTGTAGCGATCCGCCGGTCCCATGCAGCACGAGCACAGCATTCGATCCGTTCAACTTCCCGATGGTGGCGTAGTGGATGCGAACCTCAGGCAACACCTCCCCGCTGCGAAAGTGAAAGTCCTTGACGATGAAGTCAGCTTCGACAGGCTTCGCCGTCTGCGCGCTCGCGGCGACGGCGATGAAGAGGAGGGCGAGGGTGGGGAGGTGGCGCATGGGGGGAGAGTCTAACGTGTGGCTCGTGTCATCCAATAGCCGGGTGATCGCCGGTCGTGCGCAAACGCGAGGATACGAATCGCGCCCGGCAGCTCGAGATACACGACGTGGTACGGGAATCGCCTTACGGGTGTTCGACGGATGAGTAAGCCAGCCGGAACATCGGGTACCGGTCTGCCCGTATGAGGCCACCGGGCGATGAAGGCGATCGCTTCGTCGATCGCTTCCAGGAACTCGTCAGCGAGGCCGGGCCGTCGATCGTCGTACCATGCAGCGGCCTCTTCGAGCTCAACGGCGGCCTCACTCTCAGTGCGAAACCGAAGAGTCACCGCTGTTTGAGACGTCGTGCCACGCGGTCTCGAACGTCTTCCCACGGTTCGCCCACAGATTCGCCCGATAGGACTCGACGTCCTCGCCTTTCGATCTCTTTCGCCCACGCAGCCTGAACCGCGGCCGGATCTTCTGGCGAGTCATCGAGGCTAGCCAACAACTCCGTGGCAACGTTCGCGCGCTCGTCGAGGGGCAACGTCAGCGCTTCCCGTAGCAGTTCTTGTGCTCGGTCGGTCATGGCGTTGATTGTAGACTCGGTCATGTCGGTGAGCAACCTGCAGTCGTATACGCTGGCTTGGAGAGCTGTTCGGCGTTAGTTTCGAAATTCACGCTCAAACATTGAGGTGACCCATGTTCAGGATACTGATTGACACCTGCGTATGGCTTGATCTTGCAAAGGAGCCCAAGCTGGTTCCCACACTCGGTGTCGTTGAGGAGTTACTCAGGCTCGACATAATCAAGCTGATCGTCCCCCGCGTTGTGCTCGATGAGTTTCGGCGGAACCGGGAGCGTATCGCCAATGAAAGTGCCAAGAGTCTATCGACGCATTTCAGACTCGTGAAGGAAGCAGTGGGTAAGGTTGGTGGTGACAAAAAACGCGTAAAGGCAGTTCTCTCGTATCTCAATGACGTGGATCACAAAATCCCGATCATCGGCGGCGAGGCGGTGGCAACGCTCGATCGCATCGAGAAGCTCCTCATTAACGCCCCCATCATAGAAACATCCGACGCGGTGAGGGTTCGAGCAGCTCAACGGGCGATTGAGAAGAGGGCGCCGTTTCATCATGGCAAGAATGCAATGGCCGATGCGATCCTAATCGAGGCTTATGCCGACTGTGTGCGTGACAAAACAGGATCCGGCGTTCGCTTCATGTTCATCACACACAACAAAAGCGACTTCAGCCTTGAACACGGCAATCACAGATTGCCTCACCCGGACTTGGCCCCCCTCTTCTCGCGCGTCAAGTCGCTGTATTTCGTCAACCTGCCAGAGGCGCTCCGCCGTATTGAGCCTTCGCTTGTCACGGATATCATGCTTGAGTACGCGTGGACGCAAGAACCACGTGGCCTAACCGAGATCCTTGAAGCGGAGGAGCTCCTATTCAATCAGGTCTGGTACAACCGGCATTGGAACCTTAGGATCGCCATTGAGAATGGAAAGATAGAAGTCGTAGACAAAGAAACCTATCCTCGGCCAGCCGGTACGCCGGAAACGATCCAGCGCGATGTGTGGAAAAGGGCTCGTAAGGCTGCTCGAAGTGTCGAACGTCGCTATGGCAAGAAGAACCTCGGACCGTGGGACGACTTCGAATGGGGCATGATCAACGGCAAGCTCTCAGCACTTCGGTGGGCCTTGGGAGACGAGTGGGACATGCTTGATACCTAGCGCGATATCGGTGCGAGGCGCGCGTTGCGTCAAGTGCTCTCCGTCGGCGGGGTCGGTGGTTTGAATCCAGCGGACTGATCGAGCGCGGTTGCGGGCGGAAACTGACCGCTCCAGATCGGCTTCCATCGCATCGTTGGCAAAAAACGACATTTATGCGGTGCTCCGCGACACGTCGGGCGGCGTCATCTCGTGGTCGGGTCCGTGGCAGGCGTTGGCGACTCAAACCCTCCGAAGTGCCCGCGCCGCGAGCTTCTTCGATCGCTCGATCTTCTGCTCCTGGCTTCCTCCTCCTCCGACGCTGATGCGGAGGATGGTGTCGCCTTTGAGGACGTAGAGGGCGCCGGCGACGCGGTTGCCGCTCCAGACGGCGGCGTCGCCGATGCCGCGCACTTTGCGCGCGGAGCTCTCGTGCTCCTCCTCGGCTTCACGCGACAGAGTGGCGCGGCCGCGATCTTTGTCATCGTCATCGTCCTTCGCTTCGCGGGCGTTGGCGAAGTGGTTGCGCCAGAAGGTGGCGGTCTTGCCGCGCATTACGTCGACGCTGATCGAGTTGGTGAACGACGGGAGGACGTAGAAACACTGCGACACGCGGAGGCCGCTCTCGTTGGATTCGGTCAGCTTGACCGATTTGAGCGCTTCCCCCTGCACGCGGGCGATATCGCGCTCCGTGAGCAGCTGGCAGGCGTTAGGGAACCGCGGCGCGGCCGCGGTTCCCATCATGAACAGGACGGCTGTCAACATCTGGATCATCGAGTCAGGTACGGAGTGGTCGCCGTCCAGACGCTGACCGGACCCGCGCTGAGATTGATTGTTTTCACGACGTAGACGCCGCCGTGCGTGAGGGTCTGATTGATCACGGCGATGCCGTTGACGGAATCGGCCGTGGCCAGCGACAGACCGGTAGCATCCGCCACCGCCACGCGAATGAGCATTCCCGCCGGCGCCGCGGCGACGATGGAGATTCCTTCGGCGTTGTCCGGCAGCGTGATCTGCGATACGAGATTCTGCCCGAGGGTGAGGTTCGAGGTGTTTGTCGTGGTCGTGCCCGGACCGCTGGCCGGTTGCGCGTTCGACGACGAGCTTTCCAGCGAGAAGCTGTCGAGGTAAGTCACGCCGTTGCCGCGGATCTCGAGCGTGTGCGATCCCGGCTGCAGCGGGCCGTACTTCTGGCTGAAGACGAACTGCGGGTTCTGCATCGTGCCCACGGCGCCGAGGAAGTTGATCGTGCCCTGGGAAACGCCGTCGAGGAAGATCTCGGCCGTCCCGCCTTTCGTGCTCTTGGCGTAGTTGTAGGTGATCGAGCCGAACTGATTCGACGGCACGGTGAAAGCCAGACTCGCCTTCGGTTTGCCGCTGGCGAAGCGGAAGTGTCCGGCGCTGGCGTTGCCGTCCTGGAGCAGGTGCCAGCCGTTGGAGTAAGCGATGCGCGAGTCGTTGTCTTCGATCGTCGTCACCGTTGGCGGCGCGCAGAAGTTGTTGCCGGCCATGAGGTAGGTGGCAGTCGTCGCGGCCGTGTCGATCGCCGAGCGGCTTGTCGTGACCAGGCTGCCGGTGGTGACGAACGTGCGCGCCAGCAGGCCGCCGATGACATCGCCGGCGACGGCGTTGCCGATCTTTGAGGTCGACAGCACGAGGCGGATCGTGCCGTCGGCGAGGAAGGTCGATTCGGCATCGCAATCGCCCAGCAGATGCGGCTGACCGACGGCGGTCACGACCGCGCTGGTCAGATCGATCGTGCCGTATTGGAAGGCGACGACGCCGGTCGGGTCGGTGTTCATCTCCACGTAGTACGAGCCGCTGTCGGTGGTGGGGAAGTTCCAGAGGATGCGCCACTCGGTGCCGGGAGGAACGCTGGCCAGCGAAGCCACCTTCATCGTGAAGACCAGCTTCTGCGAGCCATCGGGATAGAACGGCTCGGCGATGGAGACCGACTGGATGTCGAGCGCCGGACTCGCGGCGGCGGTGCTGTCGCCGGTCGGATCGTTGATCATGGTGACGCCCGGCAGGTTGCACGAGCTGCCGGTCCCCGAGGAGCTGACGGCGTTGCTGCCGCACGAGGAGCCGGCGGCGTTCGTGGCCGTGACCGAATAGCTGTAGGTTCGCGACGGATCAGCCGTCGGATCGGTGTAGGAGGTCGACGTTGTCGTGGCGATGGTCGTGCCGTCGCGCAGAATCGAGTACTTCGTGATCGGCGAGCCGCCGTTGTTGCCTTCCGACCAGGTCAGTCTGGCCAGCGATCCGTTACGTGTGACGGTGAGTGCGGGCGCAGACGGAGCGGTCGGCTCGGCGGGATCGAACTCGGCGAACATCCGCCGGCCGCCGGTCTGCCGCAGGATCGAGGCTACGGCGGTGTAGGAGTTGCCGCGCGCGGCGTCGGGCGCCTGGGTGCAGGAGTCGACGCAGCCGTCGGCGAAGGCGATGAGCATGCGGCCCTGTTTGTCGACGGTCATGTCGTTGAAGTCGAGCAAATTGCGCGAGCCCTCGGCGCCGCCTTTGAGCCAGATCGGCCCGCGCTGCACCGGATCGTTCGGGGAGGCGTTGACCAGGTGCCATGTCGAGCCGCCGTCGTAGGTCGCGGCGACGTACATGTTCCAGACGCCAGGGAAGGTGCGGGAGTCGAGCGCGCCGATGCTCTTCGACCCGAGGAAGGCGAAGGCGGCGCGGTTGTCATCGCCGGCTACCACTTCGGAGAAGACCACGTTCTTGATGCTGGCGGCGGCGCCGACGTCCTTCACGTCATGCCACGTCTGCCCGTGATCGTCGGAGATGGCGATGACCGGGGAGTTGTCGTTGTCGGCGAAGCCGAGGTAGACGCGCCCGTTCTTCGAGATGCTGACCGAGGGATCGCTTCCCGCCGGCAGGCTGTTCGGAACCGTGCGTACGTTCCAGGTGATGCCGTTGTCTTCGGAGACGACTACGCCCTGCTTGCCGCCGCAGTCTTTGTTCGGCACGTAGGCCACGCCGTCGGGGCCGACTTTGATGTGGCCGTGCAGACCGCCGCATTGCGAGGTGTAGATCGGAACGGCGGGGCCGTAGGTCAGGCCGCCGTCGAGCGAGAGGGAGCAGTTGGCCAGCGCCGTGTCCTGCGCGCAGTAGTAAACGGCGTTCGGATAGAACGCGCCGGCGAGCAGAGGCGCATGGAACGGGCCGCCGCCGACGGTCTGGTGATCGATTCCCGAGGCGATGCCGGCACCGTGCGACGGCAGCCAGAGATCGCCGTCGTTGTCGGTGATGGCGGAGAGGCTCTCGGTGCTGGCCAGCACGAGCTGCGAGACGATGGTCCGGCCGACTTTCGAGTCGGTCCAGAGGATCGGGTCGAAGCTCTCCGTCCCGGTAATCGGCGACTGTTTCGGGACCCAGGTCGAGGTCGGACTGGTCGGGCAGGAGTCATCGAACGAAACGCGGAACGTGGTCACGAATGACTGGAAGAGGGCGTTGCCGGTGATCCAGTTCGCGCCGATGGACGGCTCGCCGGCGTCGGTGCCGAGCCCCGAGGCGAGTTGAGTGGCAGACGGCGTGAAGAGACTGAAGCGAGGCGGCAGGCCTGTTGCCGGCGTCGCCGCCGGGAAGGGGGTGCGCTGGATCGTGGTGAAGGTGAAGCTCGAAGGCGTCGTGGTCGAGTTGTAGAGCGCGGTGAGCGCGTGGCCGGAGTCGACGAACTGCGGAACCACTTGGATGAGCAGAGTGCTGCTGACGCTGCCGCTGACCGGAACCAGGCTTTCGATCAGCGTCGGCGCGGGACCGATCCCGGTGAGCGGAACGATGGCGCGGCCGATGAGCCGCTGCGGTTGGGCGCGGTCGGCGGTGTAGTCGGGATCGGCGAAGACGCTCACCTGAATGGCGCCGCCGATGGCGATCGTTTCCGGATTCGCGGTCGACCAGTACCACTTGAGATCGAGCGTTCCGGCGATGTTGCCGGAGTAGGGCCCCGACCAGTAGATCGCCAGCGGGTTGCCGACGTAGTCCGCGTTGACGACGGACGGAGGCCCGGTCTGGATCACTGGCGCGGTGCCGGTGGGCGGGCTGGTGTCGAACGTCGCCGTGCCGATCGTGTTGCTGGCGGTGTCGTTGGCCACCTTGTTGGCCTGATCGGCCGGGTCGCCTTTGAAGTAGTAGGTGGTTTGGGCGAGGAGGGTGGCGGAGAGAAAGAGAGCGACGAGGGTGACCAGAACCAGGCGCGCGCGATTCGGCATGAACAACTCTCCAATTCGTCGATTATTTGCATGAATTGGTAGTAGTGCTACCAACTTAGGTCGAGCGCTATGCTAATTTCGCGCCTATTTCTGCCAAGACGGTCGGAGTTTGGCGAAAAAAAGCCCGCCGGGAACCGGCGGGCCTTCCGAATTGCGATCGAGTCCGATTACTTATTCATATCTTGTCCGGCCTCGAGCTTCTTGATGGCGGCCTCGATGTTCTTCTTGTTGCCTTCGTCAGGCGCCTGGGCGAGGGCCGCCTTCGCCGCTTTCAGCGCCTCGGGATAACGGCCGACCGCGGAGTAGCCGCGGGCCAGGCCGAAGTTGACCGGCCAGACTCCGGGATTGCGCTTGGCGTTCAGCTCGAAGACTTTCAGCGCTTCCTCGTTCTTGCCCTTGGCCATGAGCTGGCGTGCGTAGCCGTGTAGGTCGAAGGGGGAGGCGCTGGGATGGTTGAGCGCTTCTTCACGCGTCTTCGCGGCCTCGGCGGTCTTGCCGTTCGCTTCCTGCACGTCGGCGAGCGTGATCAGGTTGGTGAAGTTTTTCCGGCCGATGCCGCCGCCGCCGCTGACGGCAGTCTGAGCCCACACCAACGCGTCGGCGTAGCGCTTGTTGTCATACGCGTAGCGCGCGGCCTGCTCCCACGACGAATCGGTGAAGCCGGGCGAAGTGCGCAGCTCATTGCGCAGGTTGGCGATGTAGTAATCGACGGCGTTCGGAACGGTGATGTCGATCGGCACCGCCAGCTCTTCCCATTTCATGGCCACGGTGGCATGGTCGTCTTTCCGTTCGGTGAAGTCGAAGGTGAGCACTTCGCGATATTCGGTCTTTTCCGGTTTGGCTTTCACACGCAGCACATCCTCGGCGGGGTCGTAGAAGAAGCTGCCCCAGGAGGTGTGGTTCCTCGAGAAGATCCAGGTCCATTCGTCCTGCTGCGGAATGGCGAAGAGCGCGTACGTGCCGGCCGGAAGCGGGGAGCCGTTGACGACGATGTCATGCGAGGTGGTGAAGACGGTGTTCTCGTTCGCACCGACGCGCCACGGACATTCTTTGCAGCTGCCGAATCCGAGGTTGTTCAGGCCCCACGGGACCAGCGTGCCCCAGATTTTTCCGCGACGATCGACGCCCTGCGGGCTGTGGACGTGCGGGCTGCTGTAGTCGATCGAGATTTTGACGAGGCCGATCTGTTGCGTGACTCCGGCCCGTTCGTTACCGCCCGAGGGAGGCGTGGTGATTTGTGCTGTCGCGCCGAGGGCTGTCAGCGCCACAGCGGCGGCTGCGAGGAAGTGTTTCATTGGTCGCTCCTTTCGAATGCGTCAATGTACGCACCCCTCGCCTCCGGGTCGTCAGCGAATGGTGAACATCACCAAAGCTTTTCCCACCACTTTTTCTCGGGTGGCGTTATGACGGCGACGTTGAGGTGCATCTTCCGGCGCATCTCTTCGAGATTCCAGCCGGTCAGCTCGGCCGCGTTCTGCGCTTCGTGCTCCTGACGCTTGCGAAGCTCGCGGCGATAGACGGCCGAGGCGTCGCAGTTGCCGGGGTTGGCAGGATTGTGAAGGACGTAGCGCGCCTGGAACTGGTTCTGATCGCCGGTCTGCTGAAAGACGAGATCCTCGGGGAAGTGCTCGCGGTCGTAGCGGACGTGAAGGCGCGTGAGAAAGACGGTGCTGCCGGCATCGAGCCAGAAGACGCCAAGCTTCCGCAGTTCATCGTTCGAGAGCGGCTCCGATGCGCAGGGATCGCACCAGCTCATGTTCCAGGCGTATTCGAGGAAGACCGCGCTCATCTCCTGGCGCTTGACCTGCTGCGAGAAGAGCGCCTTGTAGAACGGCGCGAAGTCTTTGCGAACGAAGAGCGGCACGTCGACGTCGCTCGGCAGCCTCACGGTTCGGTAGTTGGTGGTCTCGACGCGGCCGTTGATGGTGATGGCGTAGACGAACAGCTCCTGCGCGCCGTTCGCGTTCACCGTGCCGAGGCGGATCGGCAGCATGAACTTCGGCGACTCGTAGGCCACCTGCAGCGGGCGGAGATAGTTGAATCCGAGCCGAGCCTGCTCGCCGAGGTTCACCTTCGCCACGAAGAAATGCATGTTCTGGCGGATGTAGCTCCCCAGCACCGCGGCGGCGCCGTTCGGCATGGTGTAGCCGTTTTCGACGAGCCACGTGACCAGACCGCTGCTCTGCGTGGCGGAGAGGATAAGGATGTCGTATTCGCCGACGGTGTATTTCGCTTCGATGGTCACGCCGAGGCTTTTCGCTCGCGCGGGTGCCGCCGCGCTGACCGTGATCGCCTCGGACACGGCATTCTTCATGACCATCGGCGGAGGCGGCGGCGCGCACGGATCAGGATCGAAATACTCGACCAGCCGCGGCGACGAGTAGGAGTCGAGATGATCGATGAGCGCTTTCTCGGCGACGTGGATCTGTCCGCGCTCGATTTTTGTCGGCACGGGGATGACCACGGCGAAGTCGCGCACGTTGCCCTGAAAGTCGTTGGCCATGGTCATGACGGTCCTGTCCTGATCGCGGACGATGACCACCTGCGAGGCATGGTTGAAGAGCTTTGTGTTCCCCTTGGCGACGTAAAAGCCGCAGAACGCATGCGCCTGCGCGGCCGCGAAGAACGTGAGGATGAGGATGAATGTGCGTTTGGACATGACTGTCTCCTATGCAGTTGCAAGGTTGCTGGGTTGCTTGGTTGATGGGGTGGCGAGGCCGCGGACCGCGCGGTTCCATTGGTAACGCGCCGCCGGCAGCAGCACGTCGATGATCGGGACGACCAGCGCCGCCGCGGCGAGCGACCAGAGAATCCCGTTGGTCCGGAAGAGGCGGTAGTTGATGTACCAGCCGCCGAAGGCGACCAGCGATGCGAAGAGGATCCGTCCGGCGCGCGAGTCGGGCGTGGTCTTCGGATCGGAGATCATGAAGAAGGTGAAGAGCAGCAGCGCGCCGCTCTCGAGCCGGTGAATGGGAATCGTCAGCGGCTCGCCGACCCAGAGCGAGCGGCCGATGACCAGCGCGCTCCAGGCGATGATGAAGGCGTAGGTCACGTCGCTGCGCGCGGCGCGATTGACCACCAGCCCGCCGATGCAGGTGATGAGGAATCCGAAGAAGGCGACGTTGCCCCACTGCCCCGGCGAGACCCAGACGTGCTTCGACATCAGCATCAGCACGACGATGGCGATGTTGGTGGGATTGAAGATGTGCTTTCCGCGAATGCGGATGACGAACTTGCTGGCGACGGCGATGACCGCACCGGCGAGGAGCAGCACCAGCGAATCACTTCGCAGCAACAGTGAAAGCGAGAGCCCGGAGATGGCCGCGCTACGCGGATCGAACGCCACGCCCTTGATCCGCGCGCAGATCGCCTGCGTGCCGATGGCAGTTCCGATGAGCAGCACGGATCGAGCGAGCGTGATGTCGAATCCGAGGGCGAAGATGCCGTAGAGGAGCAGGAGAGTTAGCGCGCCGATCTGGTAGAGCCGCGGGTCGAGGCGTTTCATGCGCTGTTGGATGCGCGGGTTTGTTGAAAGGAAACCATTTGAACCACAGAGACGCAGAGAGGTTTTCTCTGTGCCCTCTGCGTCTCTGTGGTTGATTGATTTTTTAGAGCAGCGAAGGAGCCTCGATCCCTTCACCCTCCGCAAAACGCGACGGCCGCAGCGAATGGATGTCGATCGACGTCCGCCCATCGACGATCAGCTCTGCGATGACGTGGCCGATCGCCGGCGCATGCATGACGCCGTGTCCCGAGCAGCCGTTGGCGAGATAGAGATTCGAAATCGCCGGCGCGCGGCCGAGGATGGCGTGATGATCGGGAGACATCTCGTAGAGTCCAGCCCAGCAGGCGGAAAGGTCGATCGGAATGTCGCGCACGATTGGCACGCGCGCGTGCGCGAATGCGAGCACGCGCGGCAGCCAGCCTTCCGCATCGAACGAGGTGTCGTAGCTTGATGGCGGTGAGTCAGGCCAGAGCAACAGCACACGCCGATCGCGAACGCGGAAGTGAAAACCGTCGTCGGCCCAGACCGTCATCGGCATCGTGTCTGACAGGACATCCGTCTCGACTGTCGCCGCAACCTGCCGGCGCAACGGCGCAACCGGCAGATCGACGCCGAGCGTCGAGGCCCAGGCGCCGGCGGCGTTGATGAAGACATCGCCGTAGACATCGCCGCGCGACGTTTCCAGCGCAACGATGCGATTGTTCTCGATCCGCATTCCACGCACGGTCACGCCGAAATCGAATCGGACGCCGTTGCGCTGCGCCGAGGCGGCATAACCGTTGAGGATCTTCATCGCTCGGATGAAGCCATCGGTCGGGCAGAACGTGCCTCCGACGATGGCGTCGTCTTCGACGGCCGGATTGATCGCCCGCACTTCCTCTGCATCGATCACACGCGCCTCGGCGAGTCCGCAGGCACGCTGCAATTCGTTGGCGGCTCGCAATTGCGCCATGGCCTGCTCGCTGCGGGCGATGAAGAGATAGCCGTAGGGCCGATAGCCCGAATCGACTCCAATCTCCTCTTCGAAATGCCGGAGTTTCTCGCGCGACAGCAGCGACAGCGCGATATCGGCCGGCGTGGCGAACTGCGCGCGGAATCCGCCGGTGGCGCGCGGCGTGCTGCCCGCGCCGAGCGCGTCGCCGCGATCGATCACGACCACGTCGCGAATCCCGCGCGCGCTGAGGTGCCAAGCGATGCTCGCGCCGATCACGCCGGCTCCGATGATGACGACCGAAGGCATGGAACCCGCAGATTATCGCCCGGGACGTTCGACAAACGGCCTTCCGTCCTTCAAACTGTCAATTCCCAGATAAGAGAGAGATCCGGTGCTTCGCATCCTCGACACAACCCGCTACGGCGTTTCGCTGTTTGCGGTGCCCACGCTCGTTACGGCGGCGCTGATCTTCGTCTTCGGAGTGGGTGTGCTCGTGCGCCGCGCGTCACGCGTGGCCGGGGCCTTCTTCGCCATCGCCGTCTCGGCCTCGGTGTGGCTGCTGGCTTTTACCTTCATGTATTGCGCTAAAGACGCGGCCGCGGCGCTGTTCTGGTCGCGCATGGCCTACTTCGGTGTGCCGTTCCTGGCGCCGTCGATTTATCACTTCACCGCGGAGATGCTTCGCATCGCCAAGGAACGGCGCGGCGCGATCCTCGCCGGCTGGACGACCGCGGTCGTGTTCTCGGCGCTGGCGGTGAGCGGCGTGCTCGTCGAGCGCGTGGAGCGTTTCTGGTGGGGCTTCTATCCGCGCTACAGCGCTCTCGTCGCGCCGCCGTTCCTCCTGTTTTTCTTCGGCTATCTGATCATCGCGCTGGTCGAGTTTCTTCGCGCCTATCCCAAGTCGCGCGGCGTCGAGAAGAAGCGCATCCGGCTGCTGCTTATCGCCTTCGCCGTGGCCTACCTCGGCTGCGTCGATTACCTGCCGAAGTTCGGCATCGCCGTTTATCCGTTCGGCTACGCGGCGCTGCTCGGCTTCGTGGTCATCGTGGCCATCGCCTTCCGCAAATACGATCTCGTCGCCATCACGCCGTCACTCGCGGCGCGGGAGATCATCGGCACGATGGCGGACGTTCTCTTCGTCTGCGATCGCGACGGCCGCATCGAGTTCGCCAACGCCGCGGCGGAGCGGGTGCTCGGCTATGCCGCGGAAAGCCTCGTCGGCCGCCAGTTCGAAGAGCTGTTGGTCACAGGCGAGGAGGATCCGTTCTCGGAGTCGTTCCGCCGCCAGAGCATCCGCAACATCGAGCGCCGTTTCGCCGGGAAGGACGGACTCCGCGTCGATCTGATGATGTCGCTCGCTCCGGTCGTCCATCACGGCGAGCCGGCCGGCGTGGTCATTCTCGGCCGCGACATGCGCGAGCAGAAGGATGCGGAGCGCGAGGTGCGGCGTGCAGTGACGCTGCTCGAATCGACGCTCGACTCCACCGCCGACGGCATCCTCGTCATCGGCGACGGCGGCCGCGTGCTCACCTACAACCAGCGCTTCGTGGAGATGTGGCGCATCCCCGCGGAGTTGCTCGAAGCGAGAGACGACAAGGGACTGATTGGCCACGTTCTCGATCAGCTCGTCGATCCGGAGCACTTCCTCCGCACGGTGGAAAGCCTCTACGCGCAACCGGAGGCGGAGAGTTTCGAGCTGCTCGAATTCAAAGACGGGCGGCGTTTCGAGCGCTACTCGATTGGACGGGCGGTCGAAGGCATCGCTAACGTTCGGGTCTGGAGCTTCCGCGACGTCACCGCGCGGTTTGCCGCCGAGGCGGCGTTGCGCGAGTCGGAGCTGCGCTATCGCCTGCTGTTCGAACAGAACGCCGCCGGCGTCTGCGTGAGCGAAGTTTCCGGCGTGATCATCGACTGCAATCTGACCTTCGCCTCGATGTTGGGGTATTTGCGCGCGGACCTGATCGGCCGCCAGGCCGGCGAGTTCTACGCGCACCCGGCGCAGCGAACGGATCTGCTCTCGTTGCTGGATGATTCACGCACGCTCAACAGCGTCGAGCTCGAGCTGCGGAAGAAGGACGGCCAGGCGATCTGGGGCCTGATGAACATCACCTTGGTCGGCGATCGCATCCACTCCACCGTCGTCGACATCAGCGATCGAAAGCGCGCCGAGGAACAGATCGAGTTCCATGCCTACCACGACGTTCTGACGCATCTTCCGAACCGCAAGCTCTTCGCTGACCGGCTCACGCAGAGCATTTCGCGGGCGCGCCGTGCGAACAAGCCGCTGGCGGTGATGTTCGTCGATCTTGATCATTTCAAGTCGATCAACGACACGCTCGGCCACGAGGCCGGCGACGAGCTTCTGCTGGAGATGGCCGTCCGACTGCGCGCAAACGTTCGTGATGACGACACAGTCGCTCGCCTCGGCGGCGACGAGTTCACCATCATCCTGGCCGAGCTCCGTCATCCCGAGGATGCCGTCAGCGTGGCCGAAAAAATCATCAAAGCAGTCGAACAGCCGCTTTCGATCGCGGGAACATCGATCGAAGTCTCCGCAAGCATCGGCATCGCTCTTTTTCCGGAAGATGGTGCCGATGCCGAGTCGCTGCTGCGCAACGCTGACAGCGCGATGTACCGCGCCAAGGAAGCCGGCCGCAACACCTACCAGCTGTGCACGGACGATATGAAGCGCCGCGCGGTCGAGCGGCTGTCGCTGGAGACCCGCCTGCGGCGCGCCATCACCGAGGGGCAGCTCGTTCTTCATTACCAGCCGCAGGTCAGTCTGACCACCGGCGCGGTCATTGGCGTCGAAGCGCTGGTGCGTTGGAACGATCCGGAGCGCGGACTCGTGCATCCGTCGGCCTTCATTCCGATGGCCGAGGAGAGCCGGCTCATTCTTCCCCTCGGCGAGTGGGTTCTCCACACCGCATGCGCCCAGATGCGCACGTGGCTCGACGCCGGCCTCGAGATTCCTCTTATGGCCGTCAATCTCTCGCTGCGTCAGTTCCAGCAATACGACATCGTTCAAAGCGTCCGCCGCGTCCTCGCCGAGACCGGACTCGATGCCGGCGCGCTGGAGCTGGAGATCACCGAGACGGCGGCGATGCAGAACGCCGAGACCACGGTGGAAGTGCTCCAGGCGCTGCGCGAGCTCGGCGTTTCCATCGCCATCGACGACTTCGGCACCGGCTATTCATCGCTCAACTATCTGAAGCGCTTCCCGATCACAGCGGTGAAAATCGATAGCGCATTCATTCGCGATCTGGCCACGAGCGATGGCGATGCCGCCATCGTCTCGGCCGTCGTCGGCATCGCCCGCGCTCTCAAGCTGCGCGTCGTCGCCGAGGGCGTCGAGACCGAGGAGCAGCTCTCGTTTCTCCGCCGCCGCAGCTGCGACGCCGCGCAGGGCTACCTGTTCAGCCGCCCGGTCTCCGCCGCCGTCCTGCCGGAGCGCCTGGCCGAGCATCGCTTCGATGAGCGCGCGGTACGGCTACACATGTAGCGCCGCTTCAGCCTCTTCGTGCAGCACCGGATACTTTCCTGTGAAGCACGCCGTGCAGTAGAGCCGCCGCGGATCGTCGTCGTTGCGCACCGCGGTCAGCATCCCCTCCTCGGAAAGATAGCCGAGCGAATCGGCCTCGATGAAGGAGCGGATGTCATCGACCGACTGCGCGCTGGCGATGAGCTCGCGACGCTGCGGCGTGTCGATGCCGTAGTAGCACGGCCCGGTCGTCGGCGGCGAGGAGATGCGCATGTGCACTTCGCGCGCACCGAAGTCTTTCAGCATCCGCACGATTTTTTTCGACGTCGTGCCGCGGACGATGGAGTCGTCGATCAGCACGATGCGCTTTCCGGCGACGATCTCGCGCACCGGGTTCAGCTTCACCTTCACGCCAAAGCTGCGGATCGATTGCTTTGGCTCGATGAACGTCCGCCCGACATAGTGATTGCGCACCAGGCCGAATTCGAACGGGATGCCCGATTCGTGCGCATACCCGAGCGCGGCGAAGACACCGGAGTCGGGGACGGGGATGACCACGTCGGCGGCGATTGGGTGTTCCCTCGCCAGCTGCGCGCCGAACCGCTTCCTGACCTCGGCCACGTTGTTGCCGAAGATCACGGAGTCCGGCCGCGCGAAGTAGACGTGCTCGAAGATGCAGCGCGCCTCGCGCGGTCCGGTGAATTCATGAACGACGCGAACGCGCGGCACCGGCTCGCCGCATTCGATGGCGATGACTTCGCCGGCGCGCACCTCGCGAATCGTTTCCGCTTCGATGAGGTCGAACGCGCAGGTCTCCGAGGAGACCACGATCGATTCTCCAAGCCTGCCGAGGACGAGTGGGCGGAATCCATACGAATCGCGCGCCGCATAAACGCGGCCCGGCGCGAGCAGAACGATCGAGTAGGCCCCTTTGACCTGCGAGAGCGCATCGATGAGCGCGCGCTCGAGGCTGTTCTCCTTCGACCTGGCGATCAGATGGACGAGGACCTCGGTGTCCGACATGGTGTTGAAGATGGCGCCATCGGCCTCGAGCCGCCGCCGGATGTCAGCCCCGTTGACCAGGTTGCCGTTGTGCGCCAGCGCGATCGGCCCCTTGCTGGTCGACGCCACCAGCGGCTGGGCGTTGCAAAGCATCGATCCGCCCGCGGTCGAGTAGCGCACATGCCCGATGGCGATGTCCCCCGGCAGCCGCCGCAGCCTCTCCTCGGTAAAGATCTCGGCGACGTACCCCATCTCTTTCTCGGAATGGATCTGCGGAGCCCCCGCCGCGATGATCTGCTCCCCAGTCCCGCTCGACGCCCCGCTGGGCATCCCGATATTCGTCTCCGACCGCCGCCGGTCCGACGACACCGAAGCAATCCCCGCACTCTCCTGCCCCCGATGCTGCAGCGCATACAACCCGAGGTAAACGATATTCGCTGCGTTCTCATGGTTGAGAACGGCAAAGACCCCGCATTCATCGTGGAACTTGTCGAACATGGGGGGAGTCTAGCTCAATAACTAGGTGTGGGTCTGGCCTCACCGATCTGATCAAGGCCAGTGAGAGTTCGTGCACTCGAGGTCGGCACCTAGTGGCTCGATATCTACCGCCGCCTCCACACAATCCTTGGTGCAGTACTTACCGGGGTTTATGTTCAAGTTACGAATGCCGATGGCATTGTCGCCAGCAAGCTCTTGGAACATGTGAAAATGAATGCCCGTCCCTGACGTATTGAAAACATTAACGTTAGCCGTGGAGTTCACTTCAACTGTCCGGCTGTTGTTTCCTGTGAATATCATCGTATCTGGGAACGTGCCGGTCTCATAGGCAACGTACTTGGCCAGGCATTTCGGATCGTCTTGCGCCGTACCGTCAAAAATTGCCTGTTTCTTGAAGCACTCATCCACAGCGAGAGCACCGCCAGTAAGATCAATGTAGGTGAATGCCTTGGGATGAAGCCTGCTCCCATGTACGTCATCATCCAGTTTCTTTGGGTTCTGGCCAAACATCAATACCTTGGACAGGGCGGGTGCTGTTGTGTCAAATGATATTTCTCGAATGGTGGGGCCAGACGGGAGGCCGACCACCCGCACCTGCTGCCCGCTCAGGTCGAACCATGTCTCGCCCGCCGGCGCGCCGAATAGCCGCGGAAAAGTTGGGGTGCCCACTATATCGTGATCGGTCACGACCATCTTTGGCACATGGCCTGGCGCCGCCACGAGTACGGCGCGGCTGATGTCCCGATTGTCCACTTTCACGTGTGCGATCAAGCCCTGAAAAACAATCTTCATTTGCATTTCTCCTTGCCGTTCTTCTTACGAATAGCGATGGCATCATGGCCAGTGACTGTTTGTGCACTCGACGTCAGCCCCGCGTCCATCGGCTGGCTTGGCTGAACCCATCGAGTTAGCACCGCAATTATGTCGGTCTCTAGCAGAAGTGCCTGACACTGGCGTAGGCTCAGGCTTTGGAGCATGTACAGGCAGACAACCGACGCAGACGGCGGAGTCGTCGCCTGAGTTGGCGACAGGTTTTGGGCAGCGGATGCCGCTGGCGTACGTCGCTGCGATATTTAAGAACTCGTGAAAATGGTTGCCTCCGCCCGCGCGGTTGAAAATCTGTATTGTGGCGTCTTTTTGGATGGTGAGGGAGTGTCCTTTTTGATCTTTTAGCTGGACGGTGTCAGTATTATCTGCTGTGTAGATTACGTGGCGTGCGAGACATTTTGGATCGTGCGGGTCGGGTTCAGCAAACTTCGCCTGGCTATCGAAACAGTCGAGCATATTGAGCGAGCCACCGGTAATGTCTACATAGGAAAACGCCGAATCGTGGAGAGTTTCATCATCATAAATCAAATCATCCAGAGCTATCGTCGTGGAGTTGAACTTGAGCACGGCTTGAAGGCTGGGCACGTCATATCTAAAGTGAGTCTTCCAGATGGGACTCCCCGGCTTTAGGCCGGTCATGTTCACAATTAGGTTCCTCAGATCAAACCACGTAAAGCCACCTGTCGACTTCAATACTGGAAATCCGTTATTAGTAAAGTCGCCTTCTGCCGCGATCAGGACCGGCCTGTGAATTTTGTCAATGTCCTTTACCAGGACACATCGGCTGGCGTTTGTGATTTCCACATGCGCAATGAGCCCTCTGAAAATGATCTGCATTGGTTTCTCCTCTATTGATTGATCGCTCCAAACACCTGAAACCCGCCCCATGCTCGCACTGCGCGAAGCTGCGGATCTGCAGAGCGGAGCATTCCCAGCTGAACTTCGCGTAACGCCGAAGCGGGAGTGGCGCCACTTCGTAACATCTCGTGAAGACGAACGGACATCACTCGTGATGTGGAGTCGTCAACATTCCACAGCGTTCCGACAACTGACCGATAGCCGCTTGCCAGAAAGGCGGTAGCGAACGTGGAAATGGACGAACCGGTTGATTCGCCGGTTGCAGTCCCACATCCGGCCAGAACGGCCAATGCGCCGGAATGTGCGTGCGTGGCGGCGATCTGCGCGATGGTTACGTCGCCCCGGCTATGTCCATCCGGCGCAAGGAGCAATGCGGAAACAGATGGCGTGGGCTCATGGGCAACGACGTGAGCGGCAACATGCAGTATGTCGCTTGTTTCGGCTGCGTATAGAAAGTCGGAGGCCGTCGCCTCGCTGCCGATTCGCGCACTGACTCCGTACAGTTTCCCGATTTCCGATGCCTCAGCTGCCGCATCGTCCAGCCGAGGCATCCCTGGGTGCAGTTTTATGTCGAAGGATGGATCGCCGAAGACCGTCACGTGCGGCTGTGCCGAAGGCGCACTTGTACGCCGGCGGAGCGCTACTGTCGTACTGGGTGCGACCGTCAGTTCCGAATCCTCGACCAGAAAACGGTTGGTCGTTGCGTCAGGCAACGCAGCGAAGGGAAGTGCAGCCGTAGTCATGTCAGTAATGATGACCAGCCGGCGCGGAAACACAGGCCCGAGCGCCGGCAGAAGAATGCGGCGAAGATGGACTCCAAGAGTGAGAATGTCCGGCATCCGCTGGTGGACGATGGCATCGTTCCATTTGGCGATCAGCGTTGAGAGATCCTTCTTGGAGACGTCGGTGACTAAGCCGCGCAAACCGGAACGATCCGCGACCACGGTGACGAGCCGGTCCGCCAGCGCTGTGAACTGTAGAAGCGCTGTATCACCGGGAATTGCGGCGACGAGTTGCTGTCGATTGGCAACACCGCCGGCCGATCCCTGAATGGCAAGACGTTCTGCGATCGAACGGGCTCGGCTGCGTTCCGCGATGAAAAACGCGGTCTCCCAGTCTCCACGTCGCGCCAGGAGCCCGATCAGTTCGTCGTAAATCGCGGCGGCCGTTCCGATAAACGCTTCGCGAAGATCAGCACCTTGAACGCTAACGCCACGTGTTTCTACGGCGTTGATGGCGCGGTACAGGTCAGCGATTGCTTCGTCGTTGCGCGCAAGCTGTTCGCTCGCGCGGGCTCGTTGAAGATAAACTTGAGGCAAGTTGGTTTGCCGTCCCGTCTTCGTCATGAAGGCTATGGCATAGTCGAGAAGCGAGATCGCGCGCTGTGGCTCCGACTCAGTGACGATAGCTGCTTCCGCGATGCCGACGTCAGCGACCGCGGCATCGCGCAAGGTGTGGTCGTCGAGCGCTTCGGCAGACGCGCGCGCGACGCTGATGGATCGAGCAGCGCGGTCGTCGTGATGCATGCGCCAATCGGCAAGAGCCATCCAGACTTGTGCATCGACGCGACGACGCGGATTGGGCGTCGGATTTGCGGCAAGCATCAGTTCGAAAAACGAATGAGCAACTTCCCATCGCTCGCTGCGCACTTCATTCCGCGCTGCCTCGCCGAGCACCGTTTCCATGACCCCGGTGTTGCCGAGATCGGTTGCAGCCTCGAATGCGAAAGAACGCAGCTTCCAAGCTTCTTCCGTCCTGCCGAGAATCGTCAGCACGTTTGGTATGTAGGATGTCAGTAACGCCGCGTCCTGGCGCTCACCGAGATCGATGAGATCTCGACGCGATTCCTCGTAAGCGGCAAGGGATTCCGAGATCCTGCCGCTGTTTGCGAAGATCGTCCCTTTCAGCCACAGCGTCTGAGCCCGGAGGGTACGATATTGCGCAGGCACTACATCCAGCAAACGTTCCGTCTCGGCGAGCGCCGCAGCGGTCTGGTTCGCGTCGTGAAGGGCGTTGGCCCGGTAGTACTCGGCCACCAGCGCCATTGGGCTTTCTGCGTCGCGAAACATTGACTCCGCTTGTTTTAGCAATGAGAGCGCGTTGGTAATCTCTCGTTTCGCGTAAGCCATCCGAGCCGTACTGTAGGTAGCATATGCGCGTGAGAGAGCGCGAGGATCACGGGAACGCTCGATCGCCCGGATCGAGTCAAGTGGCAGCGATTCGCCCGAGCGCGCTTGAACGGCTTTCGCGACAGCATGCGCTGCAACAAGCCAATTTTTGGCTTCGGATGACTGTCCGGCGACCTCGGCCAGGCTCCATCGGAGAGGGTACAGGGCTTCGGCCGCGACTCGACTCTCCTGCGAGAAGTCGGCCACGATGCGCGCAACAGTGACATTGTCTCCCCGAGTCGCTGCGTCTTCGAGCGCGACGGACTCCGTTTTCCATTCGTCGACCTTTGTGCGCTGTTCGCAGCGGACCAGCCGATTCCGAGCTTCCATCGCCCATTTCGACGCCCCGTCCAGAAGCAGATAGCGGCGAAATGACTGGGCAGCAGCGGTCCGGAGCCGTAACGCCTCCAGCGTCATGGCGTGGTTGAAGCGTGCCTCGGAAAGCGAGGGCTCGATATCGAGCGCCCTCGTCGATGCGCCCAACGCAGCCGCCAGCATACGCAAGTCGTTTTGCTGTTTGCCGGCCTCAAAACGGACCGCGCCAAGGGTGCTCCAGTAACGCGACTGTTGTGGAGACTGCACCGCGGCTGCCTCGAGCATCGTGATGGCGATGCGCGTATCCCCGATTGCCAAGGCGGCCACGCCGCGTATGTACAGCGTTTCGGCATCCCCCTGCTTTTCGTCGCGATTGAGGATGTCTCTCGCAACATCTCTCAGCCGCACGAGTTCTTGCGTATCGGAAGCCGCCGCGGCGCCACGCTGGATCGCCAGAGGCGCATATGGGAAGCCAGCCACGCGCGCCTCGAAGGGACGTTGAGGGAGATTACGCGCAGCCGTCGCCAAGCGTTCAAGAGGGGCAGGCCGGCGCGTAGTTACGAGTAGTTTTGCCACGACGAAGGCAGTGGCGATGGCCGTCGCCACAAGGACAACCGCGACATAATTTGATGTCGACTTGGACATGCCTCTCCGGCTCCGTTTTATGGACGGACTTCGTCAAACCTTTCGCAGGTCTTGGGAAGAGTTAGTAGAGTGTAGCTCAGTACTATTGATGTTGACGGAGGGAATCAATGCGTTCGCGCGCTTCGTCTGCCCATTTCGAGGTAGCGTCTATGTGAAGGTAGGCGGTATAGGCTTTGATCGCGTCATCTCGTCGTTCCGCGCGTCGCAGCACAACTGCGCGATTGAAAAGGGCATCGGTGAGTTTTGGATCAATGGCCAGAGCACGATCGGTGGCTTCCAGCGCCTTTGCGAGATTTCCAGTTTCGACTTGCGCCGCTGCGAGATCGCTCCAGTAGCGTGCTTCGCTTGGCTTTTTCAAGACAGCAGTCGTCAGTTCCTCAACGGCTCTCTTCCGCTCGTGCACGAGGAGGTGCGCGACTCCATGCGCATGAAGCATTTTCGCATCGCGAGCTTCTTGCTCGAGAACAACGCCTGCTTCGAGTTCCATGCGCATCGTCTCAGGATCCTTTTCCTGGTCTGTTTCACTACCGCCTCCACGAGGGGCGGACCAGGTCTGATACCGAAATCCGCTCAGCTTGGCTTCGACGGGTCTGGGCTTGACGCCGGCAGTAGCTGTGACGAGGTCGGTGACCGGATCTTGTTGATGCCAGACGAACACTCCGATTCCTGCAGCGACGACAACCACGGCTGCCGCAGCCACCCACCACCGCCGCTCCGAATGCACGACCACCGGCTCGATGAACTCCGCCGCGTCCACCACCCCGATCCTGCACTCATCGCAATCCGCGATGTGAGCGACTACGGCGGTGCGGCCCGCATCGTCGAGGGTGCCTTCGACGAAACGGCCGAGGTCTTCGGCGGGGGGGTGGGTCAGTAGCGCGGTCATGGCGGTACCTGCGGGGTGGCGTTGGCGCCGAAATCGACGTGGAGGGCGTCGGCGCCGTGGATGAGCATGTCGCCAATGTCGCTCATCGCCACGCCGGCTGCAAGAAGGGCTTCGCGCAGGACCATCACCAGACGGTCGATGCGGCGATAGAGCTGCTTCTGGTCGGCGTGCAGCATCTTCGCCATCGTCGAGACCTTCATCGCATCGATGAAGCGTAATTTCATGATCAATCGGTCCTCGGGCGGAAGGCGGTCGAGCTCCCGGCTCAGGACCGCGCTGGCGCGGCGGGCCGCGACTTCCCGCTCGCCGCTCAACAACTCGTCTTCCGCCGACGCTTCCGATGCGGGCTCACGCATCTCCTCCGTCCGTTCCATTTTCGTCGATCGCCGCGGTTGCCGAACCACGATCGATCCTGCCAGCACATCCAGCGCCCGGGAATCGAGCTCCGTATATTTTTGACGGACAATCGTCGAAGCTTCCGTAATCCCGAGCCCGTCGCGGCTGACCAGACGCTCCAGATAGATGGCCGCGTCCCCTCCCTGGCGGGCGCGCACCGACGGCCGCCACTTGCCCCATTCATGGATCTTCTGATCGAGGTAATGGCGCGAGATGACGATGGTTAAGTACGTGGGAAGAGAGCACTTACGCTCGAACTTGCGCAGGACCGCGTAGTCGTCGTCGATGAGCTTGAGCTTCGTCGCCGAGGCGAAATCCTCGGCATCGGCACCGGTGAGCCCGTATTTTCTGCTGACGAACGCAGTCACGCGTTCGATCAGAGAAAGATTCTCGAGAAAAAAGGTCTCCCAGTTCATTGGCCCGGCGCGAGCGGCAACGATGCGTGTCTGTTGACGGTGTGGCGATTCTAGACGAATTGCCACCGTTGGCTGGCGGCGAATGAACGGAATTACGGCAGAACTGGGAACTAGTTCATCTCACGCGAAGACGCGGTGACGCGGAGTGGAGCCACTTGACATCCTCCAACTTTAGACTTAGTCTAATCACCGTGACTGACAGCGTGACCATCCTTCAGCAGCATGGAATCCAGCCCTCGGCGCAGCGCGTCGCGGTTGCGGACTATGTGCTGCAGACCGTTGAGCATCCTTCGGCGGATCTGGTTTGGAACCGTGTCAAGGCGCGCGTGCCGTACATTTCGCGGGCCACGGTCTACAACACCCTGAACCTCTTCGTGGCGAAGGGATTGCTGCGGGCGCTGACGCTGGCCGAGGACAGCGTGGTGTTTGATCCGAACGTCGAGAAACACCATCACCTCGTCGATGAGAGCGGCACCATCCACGACATCCCGTGGGACAAGGTTCAGGTCTGCAACATCGAGACGCTGAAAGGATTCGAGATTCACGACTACCAAGTGGTCATGCACGGCGTGCGTAAAGGCGCGCGGCGCAAGGCCTGAGATTTTTTCGCACGCAGTTAGACGGCGTCCAGAACGCGACATCGTCCAAATCAAAAAGGAGAGTAACGACAAATGCCCATGCTTACCGTTGGTGACAAGTTTCCGCAGTACAGCCTCAAAGCCTCCGTCAGCACCG
>Ga0157378_10000818_pt1 | contig 28962 bp, 28 predicted proteins | sample M65metaG_FD_115309 | JGI IMG/M metagenome (GOLD analysis project Ga0157378, IMG submission 115309) | Miscanthus rhizosphere microbial communities from Kellogg Biological Station, Michigan, USA - M6-5 metaG | ecosystem: Host-associated > Plants > Roots > Rhizosphere > Soil | place: USA: Michigan... | reverse complement strand
TCGCGCCGCGCGCATACCGTACGGTGGCGTAAGAGATCGCCAGCAGGACCGCCGCGGTTAACAGGATGAGCAGATCTCTGACCGGCAGGATCATGTCGGATCGACGAATAACCTCTAGTTATCGTTTAGTAGTGGACGAGACAAGACTGCCTCATGAAGAGGAGTGACAGGAAGCCATTTTTCCCTACCCTGTTTCGGATACTCCTGTCGGATCGAGCGCTGGGAGCAGAAAGCGGACGTCCAGCTCGTTGCGCTCTCCAACCCCCTTCCCCCCTCCCAAATTGCTCCGTGACTCCCTCGCCGATTGCGCGTATGGTGGCCACTCGTCGGGGGAACTTCCTCGGCCCTTCAGTCCTTCTGAACTAAGTCAGAACCTCTGGACTCACCCCTCTTAGCTTCCCTATCTCTCCATCCGGCATCCCGTGGCGGGAGAGCTCCGGCTTCGGCCGGGCAGGAGCATCCAATGAAACTCTATGTGGGCAATCTCTCCAAACAGGTCACCGATGCGCAGCTCAACGATCTGGCCATCCCGTTCGGGGCGCTGATCTCGGCAAATGTCGCCGTCGAGCGGAAGTCGGGCGAATCGAAGGGTTTCGGCTTCCTCGACTTCAGCAATGACGACGAGGCTCGTGCCGCCATCACCGGGCTCGATGGGCGCGACGTCAACGGGCAGGCGCTGAAGGTCAACGAAGCCAAGCCGCGCGTCTGATCGCAATGTCGGAGTGCGGCTCCCCCGCCGCACTCCATCAGTGAAGGAGAGAAAAGTCATGATGACTTACCTGTCGATTGCAGCCTTTGTCGTCGTTGCCATTCTGGGATGGAACCTTTATCGGCGGCTCGGCGGCGATCGAATCGCGCAGTTCAACGACAAGCGGAGAGCCGGTTCGCGCATGGTCAGCCCGGGAGAATTCGTCGACGGCAACCGGCATCTTCCGGTGGCTCTGGCCGTCACGCAGTCGATGTTCTTCTACGAGAACTCCGACATGGAGGCCTCGCTCGACCTGCAGTGGGTTCGCGAGATCGAATACGACACCCAGCTGGCCACCGGCGCCAGCGTCGACGGGGGCAAGGTCCTGCGCCTGCGCTGCTTCAGCCAGGTCTTCGAGTTCGTGATCCCGAACGACGTCGTGGCGCGCTGGCACATGATGCTTCCCCCGCGCCGCGCCATCGAAGCGGCCGTGGTAGCGCCGGCAGCGTGAGGATTTCATGACCAGACAAATCGTTCGCACCACCGCCGGAAAAGTACTTCGCAGCGACGACCTGATCGCCGATGAAAAAGAGGTGGCCGCGGCGTTCCTCCAGGCCAATCCCCATTTCGGCAACCCGCATGTGGTCCGATGCGACTGGTGCCGCGAGACCCGAACGTTGTTCCGCGACGAGAACGAGGGGCCGTTCAAACTCACGTCGCACGGCTGGCTGTGCGAGACGTGCGACGTGCGGGCGTCGAGTCAGGAAGTGAAGTTCTGATCGACCTTCTATCGGATGGCATTCACCGTGCGATCAGGATCAGATCCCGCGACTCTTCGGGATCGAACGGCGCTTTCTGATACGAACCGAACACCTCGATCGACGCGAATCCCGCGGCGCGGAAGGAGCTCTCGATCTGCAATCTTCGCCATCCGCGGATCTCGACACGCCGGCTCGTAACCAGCTCGATTGGGGGCTCGCGGTCGCTGCGCTGGCGGAGGGTGGTGGGCATGAAAATCACGCGGCCGTCGGGTTGGAGGTCCATCGTTCGCAGGAAGATGATCGTTGCTTCCTTGTCGTCAGGGTCGGGAAGGAACGTGAGCGGCAGGGCGCGCTCGTTCTTCGCTTCGATGCGGTCGTAGTTGATGATCTGCAGCAGGAACGGAGCGTCCGGAAGAAGAACGCGACGGAGGCCGGCGGCGAGACGGGCGATGTCGTCTTCGCCGGTCAGGTGCGGGAGGACGTTGCCGACGCAGAAGGCCGCGCCGAACTGGCCTTCGACGACCGAGGTGAGCTCGCGCATGTCGCCGGCGAGAAATCGCACGCCATCCACTTCGGCGGCGCTGCTCTTCTCCAGCATGGCCGGCGACGAATCGACGCCGGTGACGTCGAATCCCTTCGAAGCCAGGAATCGCGCGTGCTCGCCGGTGCCGGAGCCGAGGTCGAGGATGCGTTTCGAAGGAGCGGAGTGCAGCAACTCTTCGAAGAGCGGCCATTCACGTGTGAGCCGATCGTCCCATTTGATCAACCGGCTGTAGTCGAAACCGGAGTAACGGTCGTCGCTCATCGGTCAATCACCGCGGCGCATACGTCACCGATCGCGAGGTGACGATGCTCTTGCCGAGGGCGGTGGCTCGGTCATCCTGTTCGTTGCGCGAGGCGTAGAGGCGATCGCCGGAGACGGCGAACTTCCACTGTTCCTTTCGGACGTTTCCGGCCTTCAGAAAGAGGATGGACGCCGAGTAATTCGAATCGCGCTCGGCGGCGATCGGGATGCCGTTGTTGTCGATCCAGACGCGGAGCTCGACCTGCGGCTCGTTGACGAAGCGGCCGCGCGTGAGGGAGAGCGTCGGCTTGACCTTGATGCGCAGCAACGTCGCCGGCTTGCCGTCGCGAGGCGATGCTTTCTGCTCGAGCAGCGTCGCGCCGTTAAGACTGTCGAGGAGCATGGCCGCGGCATCGAGGGCGTCGATGACATCGAAGACCGTGAGCGCCACCATCGCCGTGCGGGTGGGCGTGAGGGTTTCGGGATTACGCTTCTTCTTGTCCGCCTCCGCTTCCGCAGCGGCGAGCGCGCCGGGCGAAACGTGGATGTTCAACCCGCCAGGGCCGTCTTCCACATCGAACGACGTCGCGGCGGACCGCAACGCACTCTGCGCATCGCCGCTGACCTGAACCGTCGCCGCAAAGGGCGCCTTTGCCGGATACCGGTGCAGGACCTCGCGAAGATCGGCCAGCGGATCGCCATTCGCGGTCGACGCCGCCAGGGACCCGGCGAGCAGCAGCAGGAAGGTCCGTGAGGCAATCATGGTGTGTTCATTAACTCACATCACTGTGCATTTGACGCCACACTGGATGGCCATATCCTTCTCATCGATCATGAAGACAACCTGCGCTTCGATTCTGCTTTTCTGCGCCGCCATCGCCGCATCCGCACAATTCACCTCGCCGCTGGCGACCGGAGTTCGTCTCGATCCTGCCGGGCACGCCATCGAACTTGGGAGCATGCCGCTGGGGATGGCGCTTGCGCCGGGCGGCGGAAAACTGGCCGTCGTGCTGAGCGGCTGGCGCGAGCAGGGCCTGCAGATCGTCGACTTGAAATCGCGCGCGGTCACGCAGACGCTCACGCAGGAGGCGGCGTTTTACGGCGTGGCCTTCTCGCCGGACGGCGCGCACTTGTATGTCTCCGGCGGGAACGACGACTCGATCTTCTGCTACTCGTGGAAAGACGGCGCCGCCGCGCTGGAGCGGAAGATCGTCCTCGGCAAGCAGAAAGAGGACAAGACCGGTTCGCGCTATCCCGCCGGCCTGGCGGTGTCGAAGAATGGCCGGTACCTCTACGTCGCCGAGAACGTTGGCGACGCGCTCGCCGTCGTCGATCTGACCACCTCCGACATCGAACGGCTGCCGACCGATCATTATCCGTACGCGGTCGAAGTGGCCGCGGACGGCAACGTCTACGTTTCGAACTGGGGCGACGACAGCGTCTCCATGTTTCACGCGCGCGCGAACGGGACGCTGTTCGCGAAAGGGCGGCTGCGCGTTGGGCTTCATCCATCCGCGCTGGTGGCGAACAGCTCCGGCTCGCGCCTTTTCGTGGCGCTGGCCGGCAGTGATCGCATCGCGGTCGTCGACACGCACGCGCACAAGGTGGTGCGGATGTTGAGCGATCGCGCGCCGGCTGGTCCGTCCGAGGGAAGCACGCCGAATGCGTTGGCACTCGATGACAAGAGGCTTTATGTCGCGGAAGGCGACAACAACGCGGTCGCTGTCTTCGATCTCGCCACCTCCAAACTGGCGGGACGCATCCCCTCCGATTGGTACCCCACCGCAGTTGCCCGCGTCGGCAACGAGCTTCTAGTGCTGAACGGCAAAGGGCACGGCAGTCACGCCAATCCCGATGGGCCGACGCCGGGTCAGGGGATCCAGCGCAAGCTCGGCTACGACCTGGGGCAGCTCAATGGAACGTTGCGCGTGATTGCGACGACCAACTCGCTGACCGGCTACTCGCGCCGCGTGGCCGCCGCGAACAACTGGACCGCGGCGCGGCCGTCGCGGCGCTATCCGCCGTTCAAGCACGTGGTCTACATCATCAAGGAGAACCGCACCTACGATCAGATCTTCGGCGATCTGAAAGAAGGCGACGGCGATCCGAACCTGGTCTTCTTCGACCGGACGTCGACGCCGAACCACCGCGCGCTGGCGATGCGCTTCGGCCTCTTCGATCGCTTCTTCACCAACGCCGAGGTCAGCTCGCAGGGGCACATCTGGTCGACGGCGGCGTACGTTACCGACTACGGCGAGAAGACCGTGCCGTCGGTCTACTCCGACCGCCGCGCCAGCGTTGACGGCGAGGAGATCGACGAGCCGGAGAACGGCTTCCTCTGGACGATGGCGAAGAAGGCGGGCGTGTCATTCCGCGATTACGGCGAGATGGTGGCGCCGGAGGCCTGGCCGAAGACGCAGGCGGACCTCGGCAGCGACATCAGCCCGATCTATCCGCCGTACAACGTCGAGATCCCCGATCAGAAACGCGCCGATGCCTGGATCGACGAGCATCGCCGCTTCGCCGCCGACGGCAACATGCCGGCGCTGGAGGTGTTGCACCTTCCCTCCGATCACACCGCGGGCGGCAATCCGAAGTACCACACGCCGCGCGCGTACATGGCCGACAACGATCTCGCCCTCGGCCGCATCATCGAGGCGCTTTCGAAGTCGCCGTACTGGCGCGACACGGTCGTCTTCGTGCTCGAAGACGATTCGCAAGCCGGTCCCGATCATGTCGATTCGCATCGCGGACCGCTGCTGGTGATCTCCGCCTACAACCGTCCCGGCACGATCCACCGCTTCGCGAACACGACCGATGTCATCGCCGCAATCGAAGACATCCTCGGGCTCGATCGTCTGTCAAAGTACGACTACTTCAGTCGCTCGCTCGCCGATGTCTTCGGGACGAAGCCCGATCTCACGCCGTATGCCGCGATCACGCCGGAAGCGAACAGGGAGGAGATGAATCCGGCGAAGACCGCCGCGGCGAGATTGTCCGAGGGGATGGACTTCAGCGGGCCGGATCGCATCGATGACGCGCGGTTCAACGCGCTGCTCTGGCTGATGATCAAAGGCGACCGGCCCATGCCGGTCGCCCAATCAAAAGCGTCGTTGCACTTGCTGCAGATCAGCAAGTGATCAGCGCAGCGGGCGCAGGTCGATGATCACCCGCAGGATGTCGCTGAGGATTCGAAGGTCGCCGCTGACGCGGACGCCGTAACGGTAACGAGCGTAATAGCCGTCCTCGTATCCGCGACGGAATCCTTCGCGGAAGTAGTAAGCGTATTCGTCGCGGTCGACGTAGAGCCCGGTGTAGCCGTAGTCGGCATCTTCGTAGGCGTACGAGTTTCGATAATCGAAGCGCCAGTGATCCGCGCGATCCGCCCGGCCCGCCTCAACGCCCTGCTCGTAGCCGTAGTTGACGGCGTCCTGCAGAAGCTGCGCGGCGTATTGATTGATCTGGTAGTACCGCCCGCCGCGCGAGTAACGGAAGCTCGGCGCGGTGTAGAAGTACGGGTCGCGGTTGTAGTCATACGAACGCTGCAGCGCGAGCTGCTGCTGGCGGATGCGCTCCAGATACTGCTGCTGATAGCGATACTGCGCGTTGCGCTTCTGCTGTTGAAGCAACCGCGCGCGCTGCTGGAGGACGCCCTGCTGTGCCTGAAGACGCTGGTTGTACTGCGATCTGCGCAGGCGATCCTGTTCGATGAGGTCGCGCTGGCGTTGCACCGGTAAACGTTGCTGGAACGATGGCGCAGGAACCGGCTGCGGCTGCGGCCTTGGTTGAAACTGCGGTTGGGGCTGAGGCACGGGAATCGGCTGTGGCGCAGGTTGGTAGACCGGCTGCGGCACTGGCACCGGCACTGGCTGCGGTTGCGGGCGGCGTTGACGGACGGGTTGCGGCTGGGGAACGGGCTGCGGCTGCGGCACCGGCCGGGGTTGACGCTGGGGCTGCGGCTGCGGCACCGGTTGCGGCACCGGCACTGGCTGCGGCGCGGGTTGAACCACCGGCTGGGGCGCGGGCTGCACGGCTCTCCCTCGTCCCCTCCCCTGTTGCTGCTGATTCTTCTCTTCCTTCTTCTGTTCTTTCTGGGCCTGCTTCTCTTCCTTCTTCTTGTCCTTTTCTTCTTTTTTCGGCTGCTCGGCCTGCGTCAGATCCTGCGCGTAAGCCTGGACAATCGGGGCGAGCAGCAGTGCGGCGGTGAGGCCAACTGCTGAGGCGATCGTTCTGGTGGTGCTTCTCATGGGGAACTCCTTCTGATCAATTCGTGATCAATCCGGTTCCTCTGCAGGTTACGCGCCGCTCTCAACCGTAACGATCAAACGACTTGCATCGCCAGCGCGCCGCTCACGATTTCGATCATCCGCGCGACGGTGGAGGCGTCCTTTACGGCGATTCGGATGGCGTTTGGTAATCCCATCGTGGCCGTATCGCGGATGAAGAGTCGTTCTTGCCGGCACCTGGCGACGACATCCGCAGCGGACGGTCCGTCCTTCGGAAGATGACAGAGAAGAAAGTTTGCGGTCGACGGCATGACGTCGAGCCCGAGACTGGCGAGGTCATCACACAGCCGTGTGCGCAGCTCGTGCGTCTGCCGATATCGCTCCGCGTAGTAATCGGGCTCGCGCAGCGCGGCGACGGCGGCCACCTGCCCGGTCAAACTGACCGCCCACGGCGGCGTGATCGATCGCAGCTTCTCCAGCAGATGCGGACCGGCGCAGAGGTAGGCGCAGCGTGCGCCGCTGAGCGCGTACACCTTCGACATCGATTTGCAGATAACCACGTTCTCGCGCGTGACGGCGAACTTCTCCAGCGACTGATCCGCGCCGGTGTAGTCGACATACGTTTCATCAATCCACACCAGCGTCGACGCCGGCACGTTGCGGAGAACGTCTTCGAGCTCTTCGCGCCGCACGTGCGCGCCGGTGGGGCTGTTCGGGTTCACCAGAACGATGAGGTCATAGCCGGGTCGCAGCAGCCGATGCGGATCGAGCAGGTAACGATCTTCGCGCGCGAGGGGAAGGCGATCGACGCGGCATCGGATTACTTTCTCCAGCACATGCGCGTACTCGCCGTAGGTGGGATCGGGCAGGAGCACGCACGAGCGTGGCGTCAGCCACTCGCGCAGCGCGAGGTAGATGAGACTCGACGAGCCCGCACCAGGAAGGATGCAGTCGGCATCGACGCCGCGCGTTTGGGCGATCGTCCGGATCAGCCCTTCGCATCCGACCGGCGGCGACGTGCGCAGCAGCCACGGCAGATATTCGTTCAACGCACTCATCACGCGCGGCGACGGCGGAAACCAGGCGTCGAGCACGTCGGCGTTGATCACCGAGGCGCTGCGATCGAGATGCTCGAAGCCGTCGCCGATGGCGTCGAAGAACGCGCCGCCGTGAAAGCACTCCGCCGGCTTGTGAAAGGGAACGGGCAGATCCCACGCTGCTTCCTGGTCGATGCGCACCAGCAATGCGGGATCGATGCGCTCGCGAATGGCCGGCACCAGGCCGCTCATCGGGACGAATGCCACGGCGCCTGACTGGAACTCGGCAGCGAACGGCTGCAGCCCGGCTTTGACGTAGATCTCGCGGACTTCGCGCCGTCCGATGGCGATGATGCGCGTGCCGCCGTGCGCTTCGACCCACCGAAGCGCGCCGTACATCAGGAGCGCCGCGACGATTCCGCCGCGATGCTCCGGCATCACCGTGAGGATGCGGATCTCGTACGTCCGTTGGTCGAGCGGGAACGGGGTCTGGTCGCGTCGCAGGTATTTGTCGATCGAATAGAGGCCGTTCCGCGGAGGAGTGATGCTGACGAATCCGGCGATGGCGCCATCGATCGCGGCTACGACGTAGGCGTTGTCGCGGTCCAGCGAGTCGGAAAGCCGCGCCTCGGCATTCTCGGGATGCTGCCGCAGCTCGCGTGCGTAGACCTCGTGGCGCAGGCGGTAGATCACGGCGCGGTCTTCGCCCGAAGCGACACGACATCTGATTCGCGACTCCATACCGATCGGTATGGAACTATAATTCCGGCCGTGTTCGAGAGTCAATACCGACCGGTATGGTGAACCGCACGATCCAGGACTGGGAGGACGCCGCGCTCGCCGCGATCGCCAGAGACGGCCTTGGCTCGCTGGCCATCCCGCAGCTGGCCCGCTCCCTCAACGTGACCAAGGGAAGCTTCTACTGGCACTTCACCAGCCTGCAGGAGCTCATCGACAAGTCGTTGAAGCGCTGGGAGGAACGGGACCAGACCACGCTCGACGAGCTGCGCCGGATCGCCGATCCGCGCGCGCGCCTGGCCGCGCTGTTCGAGGAAGCGATGGAGCAACGCGAGGCGCACGGCCTGTACGTCGCGCTCTCGTCGTCCACCATCCCGCACGCGGCCCCGGTGATCCGGCGCATCTCCAACCGCCGGCTGAAGTTTCTCATCGATTCGTACGTCGAGGTGGGGCTGAAACGGCCCGAGGCAAGATCGCGGGCGTTGTTGGCGTACGCGGCGTACATCGGCGCACTGCATCTGCGGCTTACGAAAAAGAAAGACATCGACGACTACGTCGCGCACGCGCTGAAGACGTTGATTCCGGCAAGGCCGCTACGCCAGCGACGCCGTTAGTGTGCGGATCACGCTGCGCGCGATTGCGCTGCAGTGAACCGATGTCCGACGACGGCCGTAGGACAAGAAAACAGGAGAGATTCCCATGCGCCGTCGCCTCATCGCGTCCGTCATCTTCTCGCTTGCCGCGTTCGTCGCTTTTGCCGCGACGGGGCGGCATCATGCCGTGAATCCGCCGGCGGCGGCACCACCGGAACCCATCGTCTCGCTCGATGCGCGGCGGTCGATGGTGGTGACGGATGTGGCCTTGCTGGAGGGATTCACCTTTCAGCGATTTCTCGATCAGATCATTGCCCGCAGCGGCGTGCACGGCCTCACGTCGTCGCAGCTTTACCGGCAATGGTTCGATACGCAGAATCCGAAACCGGGACTGGCGGATCCGGCGGGGCCGCACTGCGACGACTTCCTGACCAACGGCACGTTCTCCTTCAACGGATTCCCGCGGCGCTGTCCGACGGCCGAGGGGGAGCTGGCGGCAACGCCGTTCACGGCCGGGGAGTACATCCCGATCGCGCTGGTCAACCGCTTCGACGCCACGCCGGCGGACGGATCGAACTGCGGGCAGTACCGGATCATCTTCGCCAGGAAGATGGCGGCCGGACTGCGGTTGCACATCATCCTCGAGCCGGTGGTGCGCAATCCCAACCCGGCGGCGGGTCTGGCCGGATGCCGCCCGATCGCCCAGTTCTGGGCTGATCTAACGAAGATCGATTCGATCGCGGAGCGCCGCGCCAGGCTCGAGCAGTTCTACTTCGACGGCATCCCCGGCGTTGCGCCGGTCATCGATCCGGATCACTTCGGCGTGACCGGCGGCGGCATCCGCACGACCCAGGTCGGCGAAATCGGCGCCGCGCCGCGGATGTATCAATTCCACGTAACCAAAGACTGCGGCAATGGGAACGATTGCACTCTGCGAATGACCCCGGATGTCCTGCCGAACATGGTCTTCGGCGATCTGTTCGATGCCACGAACAACGGCACGCAGGCGAAGGCGTTCCGCGACCTGTTCGTTGCGCAGGTGCCCAATCTGGCGATCCGTAACGCCAACGAGTTCTTCATGGAGACGCCCCGCGACTATCTGATGGCGGAGAGCGATCCGACCGACGGTGACAAGGAATTCGAGTACGTCACGGCGTTCAATCGCTCCAAGTTGACCGCTCCCGCGTTCAAGACCGCCATCCAGGCGAAGCTGACCTCGATCGGGAGCACGCTGACGCCGGAGCAGATCGTCCGCCGCGCGGAAACACAGAGCTGCATCGGCTGCCACTTTTTCGGTAATGACGTCGGCGAGGGCGTGACCTTTCCGAAGTCCATCGACGGCATTCAGCACGTAACCGAAGACACACCGGAAACGGGCGAAGCGGGGCAGCGCTACCGGATCTCGGTGGGCATGCGCGACGCCTTCGTCCCTCACCGCATGCAGATCCTGATCGACTATCTCAACACCGGGAAGGCGCCGGTGCGGTCGCAGTAATCGCGGTCTCGCAGCAAATGCCGCGAGACCGCGAACCTTGCACTAGCCGTTCGGATCGAGACCGGCGCCGCGGTCAAGAGATGCCGCGGTGCAGCCGCCGTTCGGGTCGATCGTGCAGCCACGGTCGATCGCGCTTGTCCTGCCTCCGTTCGGATCGATGCCCCTTCCGTCGTCGCCGGCCGCGGTCAGTGAGAGGGAGTAAACGAGCGCCAGGATTGCGGTGATTCGTACGATGAACATGAGTGTTGCCTCCTTGCTATCGATACGGTCCGATCGCAGGAAGGCTTCGATCGCGGGAGGAACGTCACGCCTCAGTCACCCATAGGACACCGCAACGCGGTCACCGCGGCACGAGCGCCACGATGCGCACCGGGCCGCCGGAGCCGCCAGCGATCTTCATCGGCAGGGCCATCAGCCAGGCGCCGCGCGCGGGGAGGCGCTCGAGGTTGGCGACGTTCTCCAGGCCCGGAACGTTGGCGCCGAGGGCGACGCGATGGACGATGAAATCGGTCGAAGGGCCGTAATCGATGCTGGCCGTATCGACGCCGATCGCTGCGACGTGGCGCTCGGTCACCAACAGGCGCGCTGATTCTTCGCTGAATGACGGGAAGTGCAGCTTGTCCGTCGCGCCCGGCGTGTCGTCGCCGAAGTAGGCCTTGCGATCGGGCCAGCGTTTTCCCCAGCCGGTGCGGAGCAGCACGATGGTGCCGGCGCCGATCGCGCCGTTGCGCGCCTCCCATGTTTTCACGTCGTCCGCGGTCAGCCGGTAATCGGCATTCGCCGCGGCCTTGCCGGCGACATCGATCACGACGACAGGAGCGATGAGCTGCTCGAGCGGAATGGCGTCGGAGGTCAGTCCCTTCGCGGCGAAGTGAATCGGCGCATCGAGATGCGTCCCGCCATGCTCGGGCGTGCAGATCGAATACGAGGAGTAAAAATACCCGCCAGGCGTCGGACCGTACGCGAGCTCTTTGTGCTCGAACGCGGAGGGCGACGTCGGCCAATAGAGCGTGTGCTCGTCAAACGACCACGAGAGGTCGACGAGCTGCGCGTTGCGCGTGTCGATGAGCGGATGCGACGTGGTGCAGGCGCAGAGTGCGATGAGCGCGAGAAGAACGAGGTTGCGACGCATTGGGGGATCGTAGCGCAAACCTATAATTGGCGGTTCTCATGGATGAAACGCCCCAATCGAGCATTGTTCTCTACCAGACCGAGGATGGGCGGACGCGCGTTCAGTGCCGGTTTGAAGACGAAACGATCTGGCTGACGCAGGCGCTCATCGCCGAGCTGTTCGACAAGGACATTCGAACGGTCAACGAGCACCTTGGTAACATTTTCGAGGAGGGCGAGCTGGACCGGGAGGCAACTATCCGGAAATTCCGGATAGTTCGATCTGAGGGCACCAGGCGGGTTGAACGAGAAATCGAGCACTACCGCCTGGAAGCCATCCTCGCCGTCGGTTACCGCGTTCGCAGTCCGCGAGGCACCCAGTTTCGGCAATGGGCGACGGCCCGCCTCAGCGAATACCTGGTGAAGGGCTTCACGATGGACGATGAGCGGCTCAAAAATCCGCCCGGCCTCGGAGTCCCCGACTACTTCGATGAGCTGCTCGAACGGATTCGTGATATCCGCGCCAGCGAGCGGCGGATGTATCTGCGCGTCCGCGAGATCTTCGCTCTTGCCGCCGACTACGCTCCCAACGAAGCCGAAACCCATCGCACGTTCCAAATCGTCCAGAACAAATTGCATTTCGCCGCGACCGGCAAGACCGCGCCCGAGCTGATCGCCGAACGGGCAAACGCCGCCTCGCCGAACATGGGGTTGACCAGTTGGAAGGGCGACGTTGTACGGAAGGGCGACGTCACCATCGCCAAAAACTATCTCTACGCCGGGGAGATTGAAGAGCTGAATAGGATCGTGGTGATGTTTCTCGATTTCGCCGAGGATCAGGCGCGGCGACGCAAACAAATCTTCCTTCGCGATTGGCAAACGCGCCTCGATGAGTTCCTACGCTTCAACGACCGCAATGTCCTGCCGGGAGCCGGCGCGGTGAGCCGCGAGGAGGCTGACGAAAGAGCGGAGCGCGAATACGAGCACTTCGCGTCACGTCGACGCTCGCATCGAGAAGCGGAGGGTGAAACTGAGCTCATGAGGCAACTCGAGGAAACGGCGAAGAATCTGCCACCCAAAAAATAACGGCGGCCCCCATTCGAGGCCGCCGCCATCCGAAGATGCTGGACCGGACGTCCTAATTCTTCTTCGTTTCTCTTCCTTCGTTGTGTGAGCCGCTGTCGCGGGATCCGCTGTCGTGCGACGGTGGAGGCGATGGCGGAGGCGACGACGAGCGATCGGGATGCGACGCCGGAGGCGGCGAGGACGAGCCGCCACCGGAGGACGATCGATCGCGCGATCCGGAACCACTCGACGATGACGAATGATCGCGGGAAATGTGCGCGCCGCCGGTGCCGTCGATGATGCGGCGCGGTACATCGCCTCTCGATCCCGTCGAGGGAGGCGGCGTTGACGACGGGCTGCCGTCATCGTGGCGGCCGACGGCGCGGCCGCGCCAGTCGGTGCCAGGGGCCGGCTTCGGTGTCGTATCGCCCGAGGGAGTCACCGCCGGAGTCTGGGTCGGATCGTTGCGGCGCAGACCGCCGTCGACCGCGCGGCCGCGGCGCCAATCGGTCGAAGTGCCGTTCGGGTTCGGAGCGATGACCGTCGCCGGCGTATCGCCGCGGCGCACGCCACCGGACGGCGGCTCGCCGCCGGGCTGTGCGGAGCGGCCATCACGTCCGATGATCGGCGATTCGGTGCGAGGCACCGTGCCGTCGGCGCCACGATTCACGCGGCCTTCGAGCGTACCGGTCGTGCCCGGAGTCGGCACTCCCGAGGGCGCGCCGGTGCGGACCGGAGGCGTGACGATCACGCCACCACCGGCGAGCACGGGCTGCGCGCGGACCACGTGCTCACGAACGGCATTGGAAAGCTCCGGGTCGCGGCGGAAAAACGGAGTCATATCCGCCGCGGACCCGGAACCCTCTCTGCCGGTACCACTACCGATACCACGACGGAAGATGCCGCCAACCGCCGCGTTCGGATCTTTGATTTCGTTTCGGTTGAAGCGCGCGGGCCCGCTGCTGACGAGGCCTACGTTGCCATCGCGGCGCAGCCGGTCGCGGATGGCGTCAGCCGCGAGCGAAGCCTGGTCGACGTGACGATTCATCAGTTGATTCGGGACGACGAACGTCCATGGACGGAGGTCGACCACGCCCGGGTTCACGCGTCCCGTCCAGCCGCCGCCGTAACCGAAGCCGGCACGCTGGTACGGCCGGTAGGCCCAGTCGTAGTACGGGCGATAGCAGTCGTACCACCCCATCGGCGCCCAGCCGATGTAGCTCGGGCCGTACATCCAGTAGACCCACGCCGGCGCATACGCGGCGCCCGGCAGCCAAACCCACCCGTACCGGGTTTCATACGCCCAGCGGCCGTAGTGGTACGGCACCCAGCCCCACGGATCGTACGAGACCCACACCAGCACGCCGCTGGGGCTGTGCCGCCAGTAGCCGTTGTAGTAAGGACGCCAGCCGGCGACGACGTTGGGACGCCAGCACCAGCCGCCAAAGTCTGCAGCGAAGAACCACGATCCGTTCGATCCGAGCTCGGCCTCGGAGTACGCCAGCGACCGATCGAGATAGCGACCCGTCGCCGAGCTGTACTTCCCGGCGCGCTGAACGAACCAGCGCTCGAATTCGTCGGCAGTGTTGCGGGCGGCGACGAGGTCGTACATCCCCTGGTCATCGACGTGCGCCTCTTCACCTTCGCGCAACCGCGTCGTGCGCGCCGGCGTGCGCACTTCCATCGTCCCGTCGAACACGGTCACGCGGTCGTGATTTTTTGAATCGGCTTCGACGGCGTAGATGGCGATGTCGGCGGCGGCATAGCTGGCGTTGGCGGTATCGAGCCGGAGCAGCTCGCGCGTTTCGTCGTCGCGCTGGATGGCCACGTGGCCGTACTTGAGCTCGACGACGGTCTGGTCGGAATCGCCGTCGTACGAGTCGAGGATGGATGTGAAGACGACGGAGGTGGAACGATCGAGGGCGATGACGTTGCCGTCGGCCATGTGAATCTCAACGCGGCCGCGGCGTCCCGTGGTGATCTGATCGCCCGGAAAGACCGGCATGTTGATGCGCGAGTCGACGTCCCTCCCATCCTCGGACTGCCGGATGGTGGTGTCGCCGTCGTCATAGGTGATGTAGGAGTGGCTGCGGTCGCGCCCAAACGACGGCAGCGCGACGGCGATGGTGGCAAGAAGAAGAATGATGAGCTTGCGCATTGTGATTACCTCTCGGGCTGTCCGCCGAAGTGCGGGGGACGTGCCACGGAACGGCAGAGTATTCCACGCTTGTTTTCAGTGAGTTAGATACGGCGGTGACCCGCCCGGCGTCGTCCGCTCTCCTCATGCGAGGACAGCACGTCACGGGAGTAGGTCAGTGAGGGGTGAACCTCGCGGACGGAGCGCTGGCGTCCGCGCGCGGCGTCTCGCCGCTGAGTTGCCCGCGAGTGGAATCGGTCCATGGGCGGCGAGACGCCGCCGATCCAGCCGGCGGGACGCCAGCGCTCCTCGCGGTCAGTTGGCGATGCCGACGGCAGCCAGGAACTTCCGCGCGACGACCGGCGCTGCGAACTGCGCGACGTGCGCACGACCGGCGTTTCCGAGGCTCGTTCGAAGAACGGGATCGCGAAGAAGTTTCTCCAGCGTCTGCGCGAGCGCGGCTTCATCGCCCGGATCGACGAGCAACGCCGTGACTCCGTCTTCGACGACCTCGGGGACGGCGGCGACTCGCGTGGCGATGATCGGGAGCGACGAGGCCATCGCTTCGAGGAAGACGATGCCGAAGCCTTCCTGCTCCGTTGGGAGGGCAAAGACATCGGCGTTTCGGTACTCGGCGGCGAGGACAGTGAAGGGGAGGTGGCCGAGGAACTGGACACGGTCGGCGATGTTCAGATCGTGGGCCAGATGTTCGAGGCGTTCGCTTTCAGGGCCGATTCCGACGACGCGGAGGACGGCGTCCGCGGTCAGTCGCGCGAAGGCGCGCAGGAGCGTGTCCACGCCCTTGCGCGGGTAGAGATGCGCAACGCAGAGGATCCGCGGAGGATCTGTTTCCTGTGGCGCCTCGGACAATGCAACTTGCCAGGCATCGAGATCGATCAGCTCGGGGACGATGACGATTTTGTCTTGCGGCGCGCCGTAGAACCTGGCGATGCGGCCGGCCGAGTAGGCGCTGGTGGTGATCACGCGATCGGCCCGTTGCACGTGCCAGCGTTCAAGTCGGGCCTGGATCGCCAAGGCGATGCGGCTGGCACCGTGTTCGTGACGCGCTTCGTCCGCGAGGACGCCTTTGATCGCGGCGATATGGCGGCGTGCCGCGAAGACGCCATCGAGGTCGAAGCCGATCACGGCGTCGGCTGCTTTGTATCGCAGTTCTTTGCGCACCCGGAGGTTGAACAGGATGCGCGACAACGTCGACTCACCGCCACCGGCTTCCGGGGCAACAATCAGGACCTCGTGCCCAAGCGCGACGATGGCGTCGCGGAGAACCGAGATCCCGACCCAAGTCCCGCTCCCACCGGACACAGTCGGGGGCGTTCCGGTAATAAAAATCAAACGGGCCATGCGGTTTGCATCAAACGAACCCGATGACGGATGTCGACGAGATCCGGCGCTACTACGACGCCATCCTCCCCTACTACGACGAGTCGCTGGCGGATCGCGGCGACCTTCCGTTCTGGGAGTCGATGGCCACGCGTTGGGGCGCGAAGCGGATTCTGGAGCTTGGATGCGGGACGGGTCGCGTCACCGAGGTGCTGCGCAGGCACGCGGAGGTAATCGCGGTCGATCTGCTCGTGGAGATGCTCTGGCGCGCGCGACGAACAAGAGCGCAGTTGGTCGCTGCGGACCTTCGGCAATTCTCATTTGCAACGACGTTCGATCTGATCGTGCTTGCCGACGATCCGATGGCGCATCTGATTTCGAATGAGGATCGCGCGAAGGTCATGCGGCTGATCGCCGAACATCTGTCGGCCGATGGACGCGTCGTTCTCGAAGGTTTGTATCGTCACGAACCGAGGCAAACGGCCGACGAATCGTGGATTCCAACCGATGTTCCTTTCGTCTGGAAGGCGAGTTATCGGTACGGCGTCGCTACGTTGCTGCGTTCATGGTCGCGGCAGGAGGTCGAACGTCTTGCCGATGCCGGGCTTCAGGTCGAAAGTTTTTGGGGCGATTTTGACGAGCGGCCGTTTCGGGACAATTCGGAGCGGATCATCGTCATCGCTGGTCGACGTTAAGTCCCGTACTGCAGTCGTTGCGCGAGGATCTCCGGCAGGCCGGCCTTCAGAATCGAGGCCTGCGTTTTTCCGACGTCATACGCGACGCGGAAGAATTGCACGGTCAGTTTCTTCGAATCGAAGATGGCGAACGACGACGCCGGATTGCGATCTCGCGGCTGGCCCACGGAGCCGGGGTTGATCAGGTAGCGATGCTCGGCGTCGAGGCGGACGACCACGTCACCGCGGACGGCTACGCCGTGAACGCGGTGCTGGCGGTCGATGGAGAAGATCACCGGCAGGTGGGTGTGGCCGTAGAGGATGATCGGGGCGGTGCTGGACTCGAAAATCTCGCGCGCGTGCCCTTCGTGAAACACGTACTCGTCTTCGTTGTGCGGCGCGCCGTGGCAGATCAATACGTTTTCGCGCTCGAGCGGCCCGAGGGGCAGCTTCTCCAGGAAATGGCGATTGCGGGCGGAGAGGTGATCGCGCGTCCAGAGGGCGGCGGCTTTCGCGGCATTATTGAAACCCTCGGCGTGATCGAGGCCGGCGGCGACGCGGTCGTGATTGCCGCGGATATAGAGCTTCGGCGCACGCATCGTGCGCATGGTGTCGAGCACCTGGTTCGGTTGCGCGCCGTAGCCGACGAAATCGCCGAGGCAGATGACCTGATCGAACTTCTTGCGGCGGACGCGGTTCATCACCACGCGCAGCGCCTCGGCGTTCGAGTGCAGATCGCTGACGACGAGCGCTCTCACGTGCGCGCTCCTCTCCACGGCGCGCGATTGGCCGGGTCGAGGAACCCTTTCGGCAGTTCCAGCAGAAGGCGCTCGACGATTTCGTTCGTCGTCTCCTCTTCGCGGACTTCGATGGTGATGTCGGACATTCGGTAGTAGCGGATGCGGCTGGCGTAGAGCTCGTGAGCGGCGATGTCGTCGCGGAAAAGCGGGCGTTCGGTGGCTTTCTCTCCGATGCGGCTGCGCAGCAGCGAGTACGGCGCTGAAAGATATACGGAAAGCCCCTCCGATTGGATCAGTTGAATGTTTTCGTCGAAGGTGAACGTCCCGCCGCCGGTAGCGACGACGGCGCTTTCGAGGTGGCGCGTCGAGCGAAGCACGTCGCGCTCGCGCTTGCGAAAGTACGGCTCGCCGTGCTGGGCGAAGACGTCCTTGATCGAGGCCTTCTCTGCCGACTCGATCAGTTCATCGAGGTCGAAAAAAGGGGCACCGATCCGCGCGGCCAGCTCGCGGCCAACTGTGGTCTTGCCGGCGCCCATGAAGCCGACGAGGTAGATTTTCATTGGTAGTGGAATCGTAGATTAGCCGATTCGTCAACTAATCGACTGCTTTCCCCACTCGAACTCTTCCATGAAGCGCGTCGAGAAGTCGCCGCGGATGAAGCGCTCGTTGTTGATGATGGCGCGGTCAAGCGGGATGGAGGTCTTCACTCCTTCGATGATGAACTGCTCCAGCGCGCGGCGGGCTCGCGCCAGAACCTCGGCGCGATCCTTTCCGCGGATGACCAGCTTGGCGATGAGCGAGTCGTAGTGCGGCGGGATGACGTAGTCGCGATACGCGGCGGTGTCGACCCGCACGCCCGGACCACCCGGGAGGTGAAACTCGCGGATCTTCCCCGGGTTTGGCGCGAAGGTCACCGGATCCTCGGCGTTGATGCGGAACTCCATGGCGTGTCCGCGCAGGTGGAAATCGCCGGTCGGGACCGACAACGGCAACCCCGAGGCCACGCGAATCTGCTCCTTCACCAGATCGATCCCCGTCACCTCCTCGGTGACCGGATGCTCGACCTGGATGCGGGTATTCATCTCCATGAAGTAAAACTCGCCGTCCTGAAAGAGGAACTCGATCGTGCCGGCGTTCACGTAGTCGACCGACTTGCACAACTTGATCGCGGCATCGCCCATGGCCTGGCGCAGCTCTTTGGTCAGCACCGGTGACGGCGATTCTTCGATCAGCTTCTGGTGCCGGCGCTGGATGGAACATTCGCGCTCGCCGAGGTGAACTACGCGGCCGTGCGTGTCACCGAAGACCTGGATCTCGATGTGGCGCGGATGCTCGAGATACTTCTCGATGTAGACATCGGCAGAGCCGAAGGCGCGCTCGGCCTCGTTGCGCGCGGTGTCGAATGCGCTCTGCAGCTGCGTTTCATCCCCGCAGATGCGCATGCCGCGTCCGCCGCCCCCGGCGGAAGCCTTGAGGATCACAGGGAAGCCGATGGTCTGGGCGATCTCGCGCGCTTCTTCGAACGTGCGCACCGGCCCGTCGCTGCCGGGCAGGATCGGGACGCCGGCTTTCTTGGCGGTGTCGCGCGCCACGGCTTTGTTGCCCATGAGACGGATCGACTCCGGCGTCGGGCCGATGAAGGTCAAACCACACTCGCCCGCGATCTCTGCGAAGTGGGCGTTCTCGGCCAGGAACCCGTAGCCGGGATGGATGGCATCGGCGCCGGTGATCTCAGCGGCGGCGATGATCGAGGAGATGTTCAGATAGCTCTGCCGCGATGCCGCCGGACCGATGCAGACGTCATCGTCGGCATAGCGGACGTGAAGGGCGTCGCGATCGGCCTCGGAGTGGACGGCGACCGTCTTCAGGCCCATCTCCTTGCACGCCAGAATGACGCGCAGCGCAATCTCGCCGCGGTTGGCGATCAGGACTTTCGTGATTGTGGGCATAGGCTACGAAGACAGCTTCACGGCGAAGAGTTTCTCGCCGTATTCGACCGGCTGGCCGTTCTGCGGATAGATCCTGGTGACGACGCCGTCGACGTCCGACTCGATCTCGTTCATCAGCTTCATCGCTTCGATGATGCAGAGAACCTGCCCCTTGCTGATGCGATCGCCGACGTTGACGAACGGCTCCGACTCGGGATTTGCCGAGCGATAGAACGTGCCGACGATCGGCGAGGTGATGATGTGCAGCCCGGCCTCGGCGGCGTCTTCCTCCGCTTTCGCTGTTGCGGCTTTCTCCGCGGCCGTGGGCGGAGGAGGAGCGGGCGGCGGCGCGGGGATCGCCGGTGCCGCGGGCTGGTTGCCGGCGTAGGAGTGGATGACCTGCGGCGGCTCGGTCGACTTGCCGTCGATCTTGACCTTCAGACCGGCCTGTTCGATCTCAACGCCGGCGATGCCGCGGTCTGCAACTTTGTCGATCAGTTCGAGAATCTCTTTGAAATTCAAATTGCCTTCCCTCAGACCAGCTCGTCGCGAAGCGCGTACTTCGCTTTCGCCAGTTCGTGCCGCGCGCGTCCGTAATTGCCGTCCGGCCGCATCACGAGCAGGAGAAAGTACTCCGGCGTGACCGCCGAGAGCAAGGTAATGTACTTCTCGGTGACGAGCGAGAGCTGCAGAACGTCGCCCGTATTGAGGTCGGTGTTGGAAAGCCGGACCGATTTGACGAAGCCTCCGAACTCGGCGCCGAGGACGTCCAGCGGCACCCGGCCGTCGTTGATGGTCTCGATGGCGATGCCGTCGAGGGCGATGAGCGTGACCGCCAGCGTCCCCTCGATCCGGTCGCGCAGCGATTCGAGAACCTCGCGAAAGTTGTTACGCACCGGCAGGCTCCCGTCGGGACACTTTCTTCAGCCACTGCTCGAGGACGACCGCTTGCGCGTGACGGTGAAGGGTGGCGGGATCGCCAGGCTGCGGAGGGGGTTCCTCGGTTGCTGGGTTGCTGAGGGTTTGGGTTGCCGGGTTGCCAGGTTGCCCGGTTGCCGCTTCAGACTCAGCCGGAGATTCGGCAACCTGGGCACTTGGCAACTCGGCAACTTGCCGATCGAGCGCATCGAGCTTCCCTCGGACTTCGTCGTCGTACGGATCGCGCTGCAGGAGGTGCTCGTAGATCTTGCGGGCTTCGTTGATCAGGCCCTGCCGAACGTACAGATCGGCCATCGTCGTCGTGGCGGTGAGATCGTCGTCATCCTGCGCGGCGGCTTCGGGCTCGGCGGGTGCGAAGAGGTCGGCCGCGGGCTCCGAAGACTGCGGCGCTTCATCGAGCCAGACCGAGGGAACTTCGGCGGCCAGCGGGGCTTCCTCGATGTGCATCCCTTCGGGCTGCTCCACTTCGAGCGCCGCGGCGGTGTAGCCGGACGGATCCTCGAACGGACTCTCGGCGTGCTGCGCCGACATCGGGATCTCATCGCCGGTGTCGAACGGCGATTCGGCCGCGCGTGTGATCGGCGCTGTCTCGTCGAATGGAGAGTCCGGAACGGCGAACGGCACGTCGGCGGTCGCGGTGAATACGGGTTGTTCGGGCTCGACGTCGGGATGAACCTCGGGCTCGGCAGAAGCTTCCGGCTCGGCGAACGGCGGCACTTCCTCGACCGGCTCTTCCGCGAATGGTGCGGGGGCAGCAGCCTGCAGCTCGCGATCGATCTGTTCGATCTTCGCTTCGAGCTCCTCGTCGCCCGGCATCAGCGCGTGGACGAGCTTGTACTTCTTGATCGCTTCGACTTTTTCGCCGAGGTCGTAATAGGCGTCGGCCAGCAGACGGGCGGCGACGACGTTGCCCGGATCGACCTGCAGCGCGGTATTCAACGCGTCGACGGCTTCCCCGTTCTTCTGCTGCTCGCGCAGAACGCGGCCGAGGCTCACCCACGCGGAGAGATAGGTCGCATGAATGCCGAGGCCCGTGCGGAGGACCTGTTCCGCCTCCGGCAGCCTGCCGTTGCGGCGCAGTTCCTCGGCCAGCGGAAAGAAAAGTCTGCTCCTGGGATCAGTCTTGATCCGGAATTGCAGCTCTTCGATTTTTGCGTTGATGCCGGGTTGAGCCATTTGCTGAACTTCGAATTCTGCTTAACAAGCTGGGGCGGCGCAACCTCGGCCGCAGAAACGAACCGCCCCACGGAGGGGCGGTTCGTCGAATGGGACTCCTTTTGCGGTTACTGCGACGAGCCGCTGAGTTGCAGAATCTTGGGACTGTGAGCGGCGTCGTTCGAATTGATCGTGACCGTGCACTGCGCACTCGAGGGTGCGGTCGTTCCGTGGTACGAGGCGGTAATCGTGGTGTTGTCGCACACGCTGAGCGTTTGCGGAGTGGCCGGCGTGGTGACGGTGATCTGTCCCGGACCAGCGCCGCAACCCGCGCCCGAAGTCGTCACGCTGTTGATCGTGAGCGGCGCGCCGCCCGTGTTGAAGATCGTCAGCGTCTGCGGCGGCGGATTGTTCACGGTCGGAGTGACTGCCGGCGGTGTCGGCGGCACGATGGTGGCGCTGAACGGTGCGAAGCTGGTCGGATTCAGCGTCAGCGTCGGCTGCGCGATCGGAGTGATGAAGAGACCATTCTTCAGCGTATCGGTGCACCCGGTCGTGAGGCTGGTGTAGGTCACATCGAACGCCGTTCCGATTTGCGCGTTCGCACCGGTGCCGCAGGACTGCGTCAAGAGGGGCTCAGATGTTGGCACCTGGATCACGAACGTCGTCGTTCCGTCGCCGTTGTCCGTCTGCGAGGTGATGTTCGCGCCGATCTGCCCGACGGTGATGCGCGGGAAGCCGACGGCATTGGCGACTCTGACCGAGGCGTTGCCGCCGAGGGCCACCGAACCGGGACTGACATTGACAATGACCGGCTTGGAGACGCGGTAGATCCAGCTCACGGGAGCCGTGGCCGTATCGCCGTTGTCGACGTTGGTCACGACGATCGGGCCGGTGGAATCGGCGCAGGAGCTGAGCGCGATCCCGTTGGAAATGCCGGTGATCTGCGTGCCACTCACCGAGATGACCGAGGCGGCGATGCCATCGAGGTAGACCGTTACCGGGTCGTTGAAGCCGCTGCCGTCGATCTTGAAGCGGGTGCCGCCGGTGAACGGGCCCTGGTCCGGCGTGATGGCCGTGATCTGAGCCTTGTTCACATAACGGAACGCCGATGTCGCAGTGACCGATTTTCCGGATTCGACATTGAGCACTTTGATGTCGATCGGGCCGGTCACGACGCCGGAGCCGTTCGGGTTGGTGTCGCGTGCCACCGGCGACATCACCTCGATGGTGTGGAACGTCGTGGTTAGGACCTGCGCCGCAGCGGAGCCGAAGAATACCTGCACGTGAGCATCGAACGCGTCGCCGGTGATGGTGACGCGCGTTCCGCCGTCGATCGGACCGGAAGTCGGACTGAGCGAGCGGATGACCGGCGTCAGCACCGGCGCGGTGTAGGTGAAGGCGCCGGTCTTGGTGACGCGCTGTTCGCTCGCCGTACCTGCTTCAACGATGACGGTGACGTTGGCCACGATCTGCTGGCTGACGCCGAGGTCAAAGGCTGGAGTGATGACGGTGATCGAGGTCGGCGTGACGTTCGTCGCGAAGGCCTCTTTGGCCGGCGAACCGTTGGCCGGATCGAAAAGAACGCGTACCGGAGTGCGGAAGTTCGAACCGGTGATGACCACCGACTGGTTGCCGGTCGGCAGACCGGTAGCCGGCGTGACGGCGCTGATGGTCGGCGCATTCGATGGCGGAATCGGAGGAATGACCGGATCCTGGAAATTCAGGGTGAGGCTCTTGGTCACATTGTTGACGGTGGCCTTAACGACCACAGGACCGGCGATCGAACTGGTCACGGTGGCCTTGGCCACGCCGTTGGTAATAGTCCTGATGAGGGTGGTCGGATTGTCCTCTGTGTCGGTGAAGTTCGCGTTGGCCGCCGGCGTGACCACGAATTCGACGGCCGTACCGTTCGGCACGGGGGCATTGTTCTGCGTCACCGTCGCCGTGAGCGTCGACGTGGAGGCCGTGAACGGCGTCAGGGTCGTGGCGGTCAGGTTGACGGTCGCGCCAGTCGGCGGCGGCGTGCCCGAACCGCTTCCGGAGCCGCCGCTGGTTCCGGTGATCGGAGGCGGTGCGGTGGGCGACTCTCCCTTACATCCCGCGAATAGGGCCAATAACGCCATGAGCGTCAATAAGATGAATCGCTGTTTTGTCTGCTTCATGTCTACCCCCGTCAACTCCTCGTCACACCCACTCAGATCCGGCACGGCAGCCGGCGCGGGAGCCTAGAAACAGCCGCCGCAGTTGTAGCAGAAATTCACTGGAAAATTGGCCGACCCCTGAACGCGATCACCGGCCAGCGTCTGGCCGTAAACCGTGAGAATGATGTCCAGCTTCACGAATCCGAGTCCGGTCTCCGGATCTTTGCCGCCGTTCACCGGCTGCAGCGCTATGAAGGGCGCCTGGTTGAAGGCGTTGGTCTCGAAGGCGATGAAATCGCTGAGACTCTGATTCCCGCCGGTCAGCGTGACCACCTGCGAGGTGGATCGGACGAAACTGGGCGGAACGAGCTTGCCGCCGTCAGTTCGCAGATAGGTAACCTGATAACGATCGAGTTTGACATCGAGCAGGTCCGCCCGCACCGGGTGCAGCGGATCGTTCTGCGGTTGCAAGGGCAGGATCCGCAACGTCACCGTGCCGATCGATGAGGCACAGCCGCTGGCCCCTCCCTGCAGATCGATCTGATTGAGGGTCTGCGTTCCCGCGACCACCAGTTCTACCGCCCCCGACTCCTTCGCAACCGAGTTGCACGACAGGATCGCCACGCTCGGCAGCGCAATCGCGACGATCATTGCGATTCTCTTCAGCCTCATACCACCCCTCCAACTCTCCCGGATCATCCGCTGCAAAAGACTTTCGACTGTTTACGACGCCCTGACGATGCGGGGCGTGATGAAGATCAACAACTCGTCATGTTCGGAGTTGTAATTCCGCGTGCGGAACAACGCTCCGAGGATCGGAATCTGATGAACGAACGGCATCCGGCTCTGAGAGTTGTTTTCCTTGACCTGATAAATACCGGCGATGACCGACGTGCCCCCATCGCGCACCATCAACTTCGTTTGCGCGCGCCGCGTCGACAGCGGCGTGCCCGAGCCGCCTTCGATATTGAGACCGGTGGCTGGCTCGTTCTTCTGCACCTGAATGTCCATGATCACCGTGCCCGCCTCCGTGATCTGCGGAGTCACGGTCAGCCGCAACGTGGCGTCGACGTACTGAACGGTGGTGGTGAAGTTGATGCGGGTCTGGTACGGAATCTGGAAACCGCTCGTGATCTCGGCCTGGGTGTTGTCCTGCGTCATCACGCGCGGTGCGGAGATGACCCGGGCGATACCCTCGGTTTCGGCAGCCAGCAGTGCCAGATCCAGCGTGAAGGTCCCCAGAACGTTCTGCAGGGAGAACGAGACCACCGGGTTGCCCGCACCGAAATCGAAGGGGCCGCCCACGGTATCAATGCGATTCGGGAAGACCAGACCGGTTCCGGTTCCGGCGGACGGATTCATCGTTCCGTGGAAGCCCCAGTTGAAGCCGTACTGCTGAATGAACAGCTTCGTGGTCTCGACGATGCGCGCTTCGATAACCACCTGGCGCGTCGGCACGTCGACCGACTCGATCAGGTTCCTCATCGTCTGCAGGTAGGTCGGGATCTCGCTGATGATCAGCTGATTCGTGCGCGCGTCGACGATGATGCGGGCGCGGGGCGAGGCCATCTCCTTGAGCAGCGTGGAGACGTCCTGCGCGCGGGCGTACGACAGTTTGAAGCCGACCGTGCTCAGAGGCACGTTCAGCCGCTCCTGATCGGTCAGACGGCGATTCGCTTCCGACTCGTCGGAGAGACGCTGCGCCGTTCCGACGCGCATGACGTTCCCCTCGAGCACGTACGCCAGCGAGTTCTGGTGCAGGATGATCTCCAGCGCCTGATCCCACGGCACGTCGACGAAATCGACGGTGACCGAGCCGGAGACGGCCGGGTCGATGGCCATGTTCAATCCGGTGAGCTGCGCAAACGTGCGAAGGACGTCCTTGATGTCGGCGTCCTTCAGATTCAGCGAAATCGGCTCGCCGGTGTAGACCTTCTCGCCGCTGGCCAGCGTCCGCCCTCCGGGGCCGGTCTGGGCACCGGACAACACCGTGCCGGTGGGTCCGGTCGGGGACGGCTGCGGGTCGGAGAAGACATTCTCCGGCGCGGGATCGAGCGCGGGAGCCGATGCGGAGTTCGTCGTGCTCGTGGCGGTCTTGCCCTTCTTCTTCGAGGCGGGCGGCGTCTGCGTCTGCGGCGCGTTGATCACCGCCTTGGCCGGTTTGCGCTGCTCCGGCATCTTCCAGGTGGCGTTTTCGGCAATCGTTGGAGCAATCGTCGGTATTTGGGCCGGGATGTCGGTGGCCGCGGCCGTCTTCGTCTGCGCGGTTCCGTTCGTGATCGGAGGCGCGATCGGCGTAGCCGCAACCCGCGGTGGCTCCTGTTTCGGCGCCGGAGCGGGCGGTGGCGGTACCGGAGTCGCGGCAACCGCCGCGGGGGCGTCGCCGAAGGTGATGCGGAGCGCGTCGCCGGCCTTGGTCACGCGATAGCCGGTCTTTTCATCGACGTCGAGAACGACGCGAGTCACGGCATCCGGCGCGCTCTTGAACTGCGAGACCCGGATCTTTTTCACTACGGGGTCGGAGACGTTGATGATGTTCTTCGCCAGCTTGTTATTCACGCCGGTGAGGTCGATGACCACGCGCGACGGCTTCTCGAGCTTGAAGGCGTTGTAGGCGACGTCGCCGTCCGTGGCCAGGCGCACTTCCATCGCCGCGCCGGCGCCGCTGGTCTCGATCTTCTTGAGGGTCTTTGCTTTGTTCGCGGGCGGGAGTGATTCCGTGATCACCGCCGGCTCTGCGGAAGGCTTGCTGACCTCGGCGATCGGCTCGCTCTTCACCGGTTCCTGCTGCGGTTCCGCTTTCACCTCGGCGGTCGCTACCGGCTCGATGTGCTGCGGAACGACCGGCGCCGGAGGCGGCGTCACTTCCGCGACCGCAGGCGCGGCCACGGCCGGAAGGTTGATGACGACGCTGTTCCCCTCGGCAGATGCTTCGATCGTCGTGGATTGGTTCAGGTGCACGCTCACGCGCGTCAGGCGCGAGCCCATCTCGGTCACGTCTTCGACGGACACGGAGGCGACGGACGGCGGAAGATTGGACGGAATGGCCAGCGCTGAGGCCTTCGAAGCTCCCGTCAGATCGATCACAAAAAGCTCGGGCATCGGACTGTAGGAGGTGTAGACCGGGCTGGCCGTGGTGCGCAGAACCAGACGCGGGGATGGAGAGAGCTCGACGTCGACGGCGGTGAGCGACATTCCCGCGGCAGCGACCGAAGCGGAAGCTTCCGAAGGAGCCTTTGCCGAGGCGCTCCGTTTCCAGATCGACGCGTGCGCGCTGGAGACGCCCGCCACCAGCATGCCTGCGATCAACAGGATCAGCTTGGCTCTTGTCATACTTCTCAGGTTCACCATCTCACAGCCCTCCACACACATGGCCTGCACTACCCAGCACTACTTCTTCTGAGATTCGGAAGAGAGTTCCTTCACCACTTCACGGAATCGCTCGATCCGGGTGGGGTCGTTGACCTCCTGCCGGAAAACGATCGAACTGGGGGTGATCCGAATGACCTCACCGTCGAGGACCTTATCCCCAATCTTCATCAGATAACCTTTGTTGTCGGGACCGTTGACCATCGCCACGAGTCCCTGCTGCCGCGTCTTCACCACACCCTGCAACTTGATCTCATCGATCAGGAAGCCGGGAGGTCCGGGCGGGCGCTGGCCCGCCGCGAGCTTCGGCGCGGGACCGATCAGCGACTGGAACGGATCGCGCCGTCCCTGTGGATCGTAGTGATAGGCATCGGGAGCGCTCGGCTCCTCGAGAATCTCCTGAAGGCTCTGCTGCATGGCCTGTTCGGGATTCTGCGTCGCCGTGGTTGCGGTCGTTGCCGTGGCTGCAGCCGAACGAGTGGCGGCCGTAGTCGGCTTTCCCGGCGACTGCGCGAACAGCGTCGCCATCGCCGCGACGACGATCAGAAGAGACAGCGCGAACCGGCTCACTCTCATTTCTTGGCGCCGCCTTTCGCCGTCGTCGTCGTCTCCGCCTCTTTCGGCTCGACATAGACAAAGGTCTTGGCCACGAAGTCCGCCGTGATCGTCCGGTCGGTCTGCACCTGCAGGGCACCGATCGAAATCTGCTCGACGTTGATGATGCGCGTGAAGTTGCTCAGGTGATTAAAGAGCGTCGCCAGGTTGTGGTACTTGCCGTCGACCGAGACCGAGATCGGCCACTCGGCGTATGGGTCGCTCCCCTGCGCGGCGGCGAGTTTCGGGAAGGTCAGCTTGCGCAGGGTGAAGTTGCCGGCGTCGACGAGGGCTTTGATCTTCTTGATGATCTCCTCGGTGTTGCGCGTCGACGGCAGGATGCTGCGCAGCTTCTTCAGCTCGACTTTGAGACGGTTCACTTCTTCGCGGAACTGGGGCAGCTTCCGCTGCGCGGAACGGCCCTGTTCGATCTTGGTATCGAGATCCTTGAGCTGGGCATCGGCGGACTTGATCTCATCGTCCATCTTGGAGATGAACATGTAGTGGACGACGCCAATGATGGCAATGGCCAGCACCAGCCCGACGATCAGGCCGAAGTACCAAGGTTTTCCTTCGAGCGAAAGCCCCGCCATCACCCCTCCTACCGCTTCGTTGCCGCCGACGTTGACAACGTTCCGGTCGTCCCCGTCGAAGACGCGGTGCCGGTCGCGGTCCCCGTGGCCGCCGTACCGCCCGCTGCTGTTTCACCCTTCGGCACATAGCTGAAGTGAAAGTTCATCGTGTAGCTGTAGACCAGCGGCGCCGCCGAGATCTGGGTGACGTTGCCCAGATCCGGTTCTTCGAACATCGGATCGTTCTTGATGTTCTCGACGAAATTGGCGATCGCGTTCGGGTTCAAGCCCCGGCCGTCGATCGTCACCAGTCCGCCGTTGACGGTCATCTTGTCGAGCCAGATCAGATCCGGCAGGTCCTGGCTGATGCGATCCATCAACCGGACCGGCCCCTTCTGGTTCTGCTTGAGCTGGTTGATCAGGTCGATCCGCTGCTGCAGACTTTCCTTCTGCTCCTGGTAGTCGGCAACTTCCTTGATGATCTGCTCGAGCCGCTTGGCCTCTTCCTGATTCCGGGTCACGGCCTCCTGGCGATCGGCAAGTTTCCGATTCTCGAGGAACCACCAGCCGCCGGCGACCACGATTCCGATGATCAGACCGCCGGCCAGAAAAACGTTATTGAGATTGGTCGGGCCGGCGGCGACCGCAGCCATGCCGGTAACCGCTCCGGTTCCCCGGACCGCACGCCCTTCCCGCACTAAGTTGATCTTAATCAAGCATCCCCCAGCTTCCGGATGGCCAAACCGACGGCGATGGCCATGCTCGGCCCGATTTCGGCCAGCTCCTCGGGGTTGAATTCTTTCTCGTCGACCGTGATCTTCTGGAAGGGATCCATGATCGCGACGGGGATACCGAACTTGTCGCGGAGGATG
>Ga0157378_10000817_pt1 | contig 28974 bp, 29 predicted proteins | sample M65metaG_FD_115309 | JGI IMG/M metagenome (GOLD analysis project Ga0157378, IMG submission 115309) | Miscanthus rhizosphere microbial communities from Kellogg Biological Station, Michigan, USA - M6-5 metaG | ecosystem: Host-associated > Plants > Roots > Rhizosphere > Soil | place: USA: Michigan... | reverse complement strand
GAAAGCCCGCCGCGCTCTTTTCTTTGCCCGATACGAAGCCTCGAAGCTCGGTTCCCGCGTCATCGAATCCGAACACATCCTCCTCGGCGTCCTGCGCGAGGGGGAGGAAATCATCAAGGAGATTTTCTCGCGCTTCAACGTGAAGCCGGAACAGATCCGCCGCGAGGTCGAAGGCGATCGTCCCTTCGTCGATCGCATCTCCTCATCCGCCGAACTGCCGCTCTCCGAGGAGTCGAAAAAGATCCTCGCCTATGCCGCGCATGAGGCGGAATCGATGCTCCATCAGTACGTCGGCACCGAGCATCTGCTGATCGGCATCCTGCGCGTCGAGTCGTCGACTGCCGCGCGCATCCTCACCGCCCGCGGGCTCAACGTTTACGGCGTGCGCGAAGAGACCATTTCCATCCTCAAAGAGCGCGAGGCCGACAAACAGAAGAAAGAGCTGCCGTTTCTCGCCGAGTACGCCCGCGATCTGACGGCGATGGCGCACTCAGCGCAATTCGATCCGCTCATCGGGCGCGAGAAGGAAGTGGAGCGCATCATCCAGATCCTCTCCCGGCGTACCAAGAACAATCCCATTCTTCTGGGCGAGCCCGGCGTCGGCAAGACAGCCATCGTCGAAGGTCTGGCCCAGCGCATCGTCGACGGCAACGTGCCGCTCTTCATCGCCAACAAGCGCATCCTCTCGCTCGATCTCTCGCTCATCGTCGCCGGCACGAAGTACCGCGGCCAGTTCGAGGAGCGCCTCAAAGGGATCATCAAGGAGCTGAAGGAAAACACCGACATCATCATCTTAATCGACGAGATCCACTCGCTGATCGGCGCCGGATCCGCCGAGGGCTCGCTCGATGCGGCCAATATCCTCAAACCGGCGCTGTCGCGCGGCGAGATCTCGTGCATCGGCGCCACCACGATCCGCGAGTACCGGCGTTACATCGAGAAGGACCGTTCGCTGCTCCGCCGTTTCCAGGCCATCAACGTCGCCCCGCCGAACGAAGTGGAGACGCTGCAGATCCTGGAAGGCGTCAAGGAGCGTTACGAGAGCTTCCACAAGGTCAAGTATTCGGACACGGCCATCCGCAGCGCGGTCTATCAATCGAACCGCTACATCACCGACCGTTTCTTCCCCGACAAGGCCATCGACATCCTCGATGAGGCCGGCGCGAAGGTGAAGCTGCGCCGCGTGGCCGACACGCAGAACCTGCGGCGCCTCGAGTCGGAGATCCGCTCGATCGTCAAGGAGATGAAGAAGGCGATTTCGGACAAGGATTTCGAGAAGGCCGTCTTCCTGCGCGAGCGCGAGATCGAGCTGAAGGAAGAGGTCGAGCGCTTCAAACAGGAGCGCGAGGCCGTCGGCGAAGAGATGATGGAAGTGACCAAGAAGGACGTCGAGGAGATCATCAGCTCCTGGACCGACATCCCAGTGACTTCGATCGAGGCCGACGAGGCCGCGAAGCTCATCAACATGGAAGACTCGCTGATGCGGCGCGTGGTCGGTCAGGACAAGGCCATCCGCGCCATTTCGCGCGCCATCCGCCGCTCCCGCCTCGGCGTGGCCTCGCCCAACCGGCCGATGGGCTCGTTCATCTTTCTTGGCTCGTCAGGCGTCGGCAAAACCGAGGTCGCGAGGAGACTTGCGGAGTTCCTCTTCGGCTCGCAGCGCCACCTCATCCGCTTCGACATGTCGGAGTACATGGAGAAGCACGCCGTCTCGAAGCTGATCGGATCGCCTCCGGGCTACGTCGGCCACGAAGAAGGAGGCCAGCTCACCGAGCGCGTCCGCCGCAATCCGTACTCGGTCGTCCTGCTCGACGAGATCGAGAAAGCGCATCCCGACATCGCCAACATCCTGCTGCAGATTCTCGAGGACGGGATCCTCACCGACTCGCTCGGCAATCAGGTCGACTTTCGCAACACGCTGATCATCATGACCAGCAACCTCGGCACGCGCTTCCTGACCACCAAGGGCCACATGGGTTTCCGCGAGAAGTCCGACGAGGCCGACCAGAAGTCCGCCGAGGCGATGATTCATCAGGAGCTGAAAAAAGAGTTCAGTCCCGAGTTCATCAACCGCATCGACGACATCATCATCTTCAACCCGCTGACCCAGATCGAGCTCCGCCAGATTTGCCGCCTGCTGGTCGACGACGTGAACATCGCCCTCGTGCCCAAGGGCGTCCAGATCGCCATCGACGACTCGGTGATCGACTGGCTGCTCCGCCGCGCCGAGGAGGAGTCCAACTCCGGCGCGAGGCCGCTGCGCCGCGCCATCCAGCGCTACATCGAAGACGAGCTCTCCGAGTTCCTGATCCGCCACAAGGATTCCGTGCCGGAGTGGATCGACTTCACGATGAATGCGAATGAAGTGCTGCTGATGCCGCGGAGCAGTGAGGCGTTGACGCCGTAGAGGAAACTCTTGCGCAACCTCTTATGGGAAGCGCGGCGTAAATTTTATTGTCGCCTCATACGGACCGCTGGTTACAGGTATGTTGACGATCCCCGGAATAGTTCGGACCTGCATAATCCCGTTTGCCTCGCTGACGGCTCCATAAGGCCAGAAGTCGTAAGTGCCCGGTGGAAGAGCGACCAGAAATGCTTCACCACGTGCGTTGGTAACGAGTGACATTCCACGTGCTCGCGCGAGGAACTGCGCGAGCTGCGGAGTGATGTATTCGCCGTTGTAACGAAGAAGAAGATGTATGTTTCTAACTGGCTCTCCGGTAGCGTCATCAATCGTTTTCACCAGAATGCTGGCCGAGGGATTGGGGACGACCACTCGCCTTGGCTCGTGAGGAAGTTCAGCGCCTCCGGCTATTCGCACAAGGGCGAAGGAACCGGACTTCGGCAGAACGGCGAGTTGCGCACCAAGAGCCGGGTCGATGTCGATGTCCACACGTCCACTTCCGTCGGTCACCGGCAAGGGTCCCTCAGGGAGACGCTCATGGACAACGACCGCGCCCGCCAGCGGCACTTGATCTGCGCCAACGACCAGCAGCGGATACCCGGTCGCCGGTGTGAGCTCCACGTCGACCTGCTGATGTTCGTCATCGCCCGACAACACGAAAGAGCGTGCGTCGGCCGAAAGAAACTTGGGCGCCTCCGCAACGATTGAGTGGCTACCGGGGCTCACACCTTCGAATGCATAGCTGCCATCGTCTTTGGTCGAAGTGCCTTCCGACTTGTGCGTGCCATTTGGCAGCATGGAGTCGAGAGTTACAAGCGCGTCAGAAATCGCCTTTTTCGACCGTGCATCAACAACCCGGCCAGTGACGGCCCCTGCTGGGATTTGAATGTCCCACTGGGCGTTCGCCAGCTCCTCAATTTCCTTGGCCGAGATGTATGGAGCGGAGAGCGCTTCAGCCGAGATGAGCGCGGCATATCGGCCACCCTGCCAAAGCTCTTCTCGAAACATGCCGTCATCGTCAGTCGAAATCGTGCTGCTCCAGCCGAAACGAGAGGATTTCACCAGGATACTTGCGTGCGGCAAGCGTTTACTGCCGCGCGCAACCGACCCGGTGAGGTCAATCGGTTCAATCCTGACCTCGAGTTGCTTTCGTTCGCCTGGCTGAAGCGTGACAGTGCTGGCTGTTCGTTGCAGCGGCCTTTCTCCGGCGATTGTCAGAACGTAGTCACCGTCGGCGAGACTGTCTGCCGTCCAGACTGACTCCGATGCGATCTGACCATGTCTCACGCGAATATGTTTCTTCCCATCGATCAGTTCGAGGTCGAGTGAGACAGTTGGATATTTCGCTGCGTCGCGTCTGACCGTTACGAGCAGCGTTCCTCCGGCTGCAAGCTCGATCGGAGGGAGCGCTTGATTCGCGCGGGTGCGCGTGAGTGCAATCACCCGTGTGCCGTACTGTCCTCGTGAAACGGTGATCGACAACGGCGCGTCTTTCGGCCCCAGCTCAGCCGCAAATTCGCCTTGTCCATTCGTGACGGCGATTGTCTTTCCCGAGTCATCCGCAATCAATACGCCGCCGAGCGGTGCTCGCGTGCCACGGTCGATAACGCTTCCCGAAATCACAGGGAGAGGCTGCAACAGGATCCTCACCGGGGCTGCCTTTTTTAAAGCATCGATCCGGAGAGACCGCGATTCGTGATGAGGCGCCGAGACCTGCAGGGTGTAGGCGCCGGGAGGCAGCGATAGCTCGCGCAAAGAAACGACCGTAGCGCTGGGAATCGACCAGTGCCATTCGAGGCGAGGTGTGTCCATCGATGCGACGACAATGTCCGTATCCAAAGGCCAACTCTTGGACGCGCTCTCGATTCGCAAAGGCACGAGAACACGCCGGTCCGGGGTAAGGCCCACGGATGCACGGCCGGCCTCAGATCGCCCGAATGTCGCCCGTGCTCTGTCGCCGCTCAGATAAAGGAACAGGTGGGCCATCGCGGGATCAACGACTTCATGCGTTTGCCGTGTTGCCACGCAATGGGCTGTTTCGGATCGGAATAGACCAGCCGACGAGCTTACGCAAAATTGCCCCGACGCTTCATTCTGACTGGAAGGCGCCGGGGCAACAGCAATCAGCCACACGAGGAACGTGGCAAGCATCGATCAAAAGCCGCGACGCATATAGCCCGCGCTGCTCGACGCGGCCAGAAACGGCTGCTGAGTCACGTTTGAAAGAAAGAAGTTGCCAGCCTTTGGTTCCACCACTTGCACGCTCGCCACCTGCATTGTGAGCTTTCCGTTAATGCAGCCCATGGGGCTCGGTGGACAATACCCTGAAGCAATACAGCCATGGTTGTCCGGGAATTCATCGCACACCGTGTGAATCCCGTCATCCGCACAATGACGAGCGATACAGTCAGTGCAGGCGTACAGGTTTGGGCCGAAACATACGCAGAGCAACAGAACCAACACCGGAATGAGTCGTCTCATCTTCAAATCCTCCAGTTCCTGCATTATGCCAGAAGAGACCTATCGGTTCATGAATAATTCCGCCCCGTGTTGGCGGCGGCGCAGCCTGGTACCGCTGAGCCCGGCGTGCTCAGGCATCTCCGAAGTACGATGGTGCCCGTGACCGCACTCCACGTCGACCTCGCCGTCCCCGCGCAACTCCTCGTCCTCATCGGCGGCGGCGAGTTCTCCTTCGGCGAGACGCGTGAGATCGATGAGTTCCTGCTGCGGAGCATGCCAGCCGAGCGGAGGACTGTCGCCTTCATCCCCGCCGCCTCGGGGTCGGCGGAGTACGCGGGGCATTTCGGCAAGTACCTGCACGGTATCGATCCGAATATCGAAACGGTGAACGTGCCGATCTATCGCGGTCGCGACAGCCGTCGGCAGAAGAATCTGAATCAACTGCTCGCGGCGGGGATGATCTACCTCGGCGGTGGCGTCACCAACAACCTGCTGGCGGTGCTGCGCGAGTCGGCGGCCGACCTGGCCATGCGCGAAGCTGCGGCCAACGGCACGGTCATCGCCGCGATCGGCGCCTCGGCGTCGTGTTTTGGCATCGCTGCGCGGGACATGCACGGGATTGCTGCCTCGCTACCGGGGCTGGGTTGGGTCGCGAATACGGTCGTCGAGACGGCCTTCAATCCGGATGACGACGCCAACCTTCGCCGGCTGATGTCGGTCCCCGACACGCTGCTCGGACTCGGAATCCCGGCCCGAACGGCCCTGGCCATCCGCGGCGACGGCAGCACCGAAATCGTCGGTGGCGGGAACGTGGCCGCGTTCCGCAAGGCGCAGGCCCGCTAGTTGCACTGCTGGGCTCGTTGCGGAGGCCGACGATTTCCACCGAGACTGCTGAACAGATCCTCACCATCGACGAGCTGACGCGCCTCTTCAGCGTGCTCTCACACGACCTCAAGTCGCCAATCTTCTCGATCGACGGCTTCAGCGACCTTCTGCTGAGCGACTACAACGACAAGCTGGACGAGGAAGGGCAGGACTTTCTCCGCCGCATCCGTTCGAGTGCGCAGCAGATGAAGCGGGCACTCGACGAGATGTCGCATCTGGTCAAGCTGCTGGCGCGTCCCAGCGTCCGCCGCCTGACGCCGCTGCGGGAGATCCTCGAAGAGGTCATCCTCAAGTGCAACTACCAGATCGAGGAGGGCGATGTGAAGATCGCGCTTCCCGATGAGCTGCCGACGGTCAATGTCGATCCCGAGAAAATGCGCGAAGCGATCGGCGCCCTTTTCGCCAATGCGCTCTTCTTCAACGACCGGCCGAAGGGTGAGCGGACCATCGTTTTCGAATGCGACGTCGATCCGGACGGCTACCGGCTCTGCGTCCGCGACAACGGCATCGGCATCGATCCCCGCTACACGAATCAGATCTTCGAGCTGGGGCTGAAGCTCGACAAAGCGCGCGGCGGGGGGCCGGGTTACGGCCTCTATCTCGCCAAACGCGTCATCGAGAGCCACGGAGGCGCGATCAGCGTCGAATCGGCTCCCGATCAGGGCGCCACGGTCTGCTTCACGATTCCGCGCGCCTGACTACTGGCCGACTGGAACCAACGTGGCGGTGGCGGTCCCTTCGATCGTCCGCGCTTTCGGTCCGTCGAGCACGTCCTCGGGCAGGGGATCTTCGCCCGGGAGACCGATGATGCGGATCATGACGTAGCGGTCTTCGGCGACGTCGACGCCGAGGAAGTGCGCAGCTGCCTGGGAGAGATCGATGGCGAACTTCTTCGCGTAGGGGCCGCGGTCGTTTACGCGCAGACGCAGCTTCTTGCCCGTGGCCCGCGCGGTCACTTCGACCCAGGAGCCCAGCGGCAGGGTCAGGTGCGCGGCCGAAACCTTCTTGTTGTGGTAGCGCTCGCCGTTCGCGGTCAGGGTGCCATCGAGAGAGGTGGAGTAGTAGCTGGCGAGCCCCGACAGCCGATGCTTGATGGCCAGGGCGGTGTACTTGAGGATTCGGAGCTTGAACGGGTCGGGATCGGGCTGAGCGACCGGAGCGGGCGACGGATCGCCGCACTCGAGCTGATACGCCTGCATCGCTGCGTCGCCAAACCTGACGGCTCCCTCGCGAACAAAGCTCTGCGCTTTCGACGGCTGGGCGAGTACCAGCACGGCGGCGACGAAGAGCCCTAATGTCAGTTTCTCTTTCATTTCGTTCAGCACAGCCCGGTCATCTTAGCCGTAATTCAATGGTCGAGCCAATTCATGCCAGGTCCGGAGATCTAACCTATTTTTAATCAAATAGTTAAGTTGAGTCTGGATGGCTTCAGGTTTGCAAAATAACTTCCGACAGCGATCCGTTTCGGGAGGGCAATGGAGATGAACGAGCTCAAAACCAGCAGGCCGTTTCAGGAGAGATTCCTCGACGGATTCGATCGTTCCGAGCTGCGGAACGAAGTTCAGAAGGTCAAGCCGCGCCGGCTGAGCGGCCTGCGTCGCAAATACGCGGGATGGGCGCTCGGCGCGTCGCTGGCGTTGGGAGGGATCGGGATTCCTCTCAAGGTCACCAATCTTCTCCAGTCGCCAGCCCCAAAGGCCCACGCGAACCCGGACGCCGCGATCGAGAAGCCGGTGCCTGACCCGCCTGACACCACAAACGAGATCGCCAACGACCTGGCCACAGCGAAACAGATTGCCGATCAGGTGACCGGCGGCGTAACCGGGGCGGTTCACGACGTCGCCAGTACCGTGGCCTCAACGCCGTCGCAGGTCGCCGAGGCGCCGAAGGCCATCGCCAGTGTGGCGGAGCAGGTCCGGCAGCGCTTTTTCCAGAAAGAGGTCCCCTTCGGCGGGATCATCTACGACGAGGCGAAAAAGAACGACCTGCCGCCGGAGCTGGTCGCGGCCGTGGTTCACACGGAGTCGAAGTTCGTCCCGACGGCGCGATCGAATCGCGGCGCGGTTGGACTGATGCAGCTCGTTCCCACCACCGGCCGCTGGCTTGGCGCCAGCAACCTCAACGATCCCGCGCAGAACATCCAGGCGGGCGCGAAGTACCTGCGCTATCTCACCGATCGTTTCTCAGGCGACCAGCAGAAGGCCATCGCCGCCTACAACGCCGGTGAAGGCAACGTCCGTCGTTTCCATGGGGTACCGCCCTTCCGCGAGACCCGAAACTATGTTCAGCGTGTCCGCAGTTTCCAGCAGGACCTCGGCGCTCGCGCCGACGGTCAAGGGGACGTCGTCGGGGCCGCGCAGTAGACCCGCATACAATACCGGGCCATGTCAGGGCCTCGGTTGATCGTTGGCGTGATCGTGATGGGGATTGGTGTGCCGCTCACGATCTTTCTTCTCCTCGGGCTGCACACCCCGTCGCAGTTCCTGACGGTCGCCGCGACGACGTTCATGGCATGGGGCGTGGGCGACTTCCTTTCCACGATCCTGGAGAAGCCCCGGCTTCAGAACCGCTCGCCGGGACTGGCGCTGAAGGAAGATCTGGAACGGCGAAAGGCAGTGGATTAGTCGCTAGTCCACTGCTTCATCTTCTGCAGCAGCTGATCGATCGTCAGCATCCGCTCGGCGCCATCGGATTCGCGGCGGAAGATGGCGTGGTACCAGCCCTTCATCCCGATCGGGCGGTAAAGCTCGTTGCCCATGCGCAGCTTGCCGCCGGAAACGAGTCGCAGGAAGACCTGCTCGTACGCGGACCGCGTCAGGCGCCGGTCGGGGAACGGGGTTTTGTAGCTGGTCGTTCTGCGCTCGCCGGAGCGGCGCCGTTCGCTTGCGCGATTCATCAATGACGTGGCGCGTCGATCGAGGTACTGCACCGGCCGAGGAGGAAGCAGCGTCGCCGGCCTGTCCGTGCGCCGGCGCGAACGGGCGACGGGCCTCGGGACCGGAACGGCCGGATCGGGAGCCTTTGGGTCCGTCAGCTTGTGCGATTCCGTCAGGTGAATCTGCCGTGCCTGGGCGCGTTCCATCACATACGCGTCGATCGATTGCGCTTCCCACGTCTCCCGCGCCGACCGGATCAGCTCCAACTCCGCCTGGTAGTTCCTCAGCTCGTGGATGACCGAACCCCAGCGGCAGAGGCGGCCGACGTCGTCGTACGCGGCCGGCCGGTCGGCCAGCTCCAGCAACGACGGCGCGCGGCCGGAGAGGATGGCGAAGAGCAGCCGCATGCTGAAGGGATCGGAGTACTTGCGGATCGAGTGGCGGAAGTACCAGGCCGTCCGCTTGGCCATCGTCCGCAGCGACATCGTCTGGCCGTGCTGCGTCTTCCAGATCGGCGCATTCACGTCGCCCGTGTAGGGGCTCTGAGGATAGTGAAAGTCTTTCGTCAGCCACCCTTTGCGTGTCGTGTGCTTGCCTGGGATGACGCCATTGACCACCGGGATCGGAAGCTTGCGAAGGATCGAAAGATCGTAGGTCGGCCAGCTCATGACCTCGCGGACGATGCCGACGATCAGAGTCGCCGCGGCGATCATCAGGCCGGGATCCGGCGTGAAGTCGACCGTGACCTCGATCCTGCCTCCCCGGGGACGCACGCCGACGCCGGTCGAGCGCCGGTTCGACGCCACCAGCATCACCGGAACGGGAAGGATGTACGCCAGCAGCAACGCCAGCGCCTTCTCGTTGCGGCCGGCGCGCTGCTGCCGTTTCGGGATCTCGTAGGAGATGTTGTAGTGAGTGCTGTAGGCCTTGAGCCGGACCGTGTGGCCGTTGGCTTTTTCCCACTTCGTAAGTTGGTCGCGGACGAAGCCGATCTGTTCCCAGAGGTTGCGCACCATGCGCGCGGTCGAATGCGGCGCCAGCTCGATGACCGGCGTGACCACCTCGATCACACCGCGGTCGAAGTAGACCGCGCCACCGGTCGGGAGCTGCAGAGAGGTCTTCTCGCGCGGCAGGAGCGGCCGGTCGATGAAAGCGCCGGGATGGCCCCAGTACTCGCGGGGATCGACCTCGACCTCATCGAGCCAGACGTTGAACTCCGACTCCATGCCGATGACCGGCATGGCAAGGCGGGTACGCTGCAGGGCCTTGTCGAGTCCGCTACGGTTCTTCGAGTTGGGCATACGAGGCATTGACGGATTTATGAAGCTACTGCTGAGGTGCAATAGCAAACCGCAGGCCTACGCTACTCGGTCGGTACCGTCCGTCGATCCTTGCGCCTGCGGTCCTCGAACGCGAATCGCGGCCGGCTCTCCTGCGGCACTTCCATCCGATCTTCGCTGATCTCCCTCGGGATCACTGTGATGTACCCGAGGTCGAAGTGGACGTGATCGTCGGCATTGGCGCCGGTGACGTGGCCGTACGGGAGGATGTGAATGTCGTCGCTGAGATCCTCGGCAATGCCGTTGTACTTCTCGATCGTTTCCTTCCCTTTCAGGATGGTCGTACCGATGCGGTAGATGTCGGCGGCCGTGGCCCACATGTGCGGGGTGGCGGTGAGGGAGAGCTTGTGCGAAGGCGAGCGGTAGCCGCCGTTGACCGGGATGTGCACCGAGGCGCCGACCTCGCGGCGGAACTGCTCGAGGTAGAAAGCCAGCACGCGCACGGCGCAGGGAACGTAACGCGGAAACTGCTGCAGGCGCGCCGCTTCCTTCAGATCGACGAGGGTGAATTCGTTGAGGCCGAAGTGGGGCGAAAGGCGGATGCTGACAGCCGCCTCATGGTCCGGGATCTCGTAGAAGTAACGCGGCAGCCGATGGCGCCGCCCCTCCGCGTCCTTCACCATCTCGCCAGGTTTGAGCAGGGTGCGAAGCTCGTCATCGAGATCGAACGCATCGACGACCTTGATGCCCGTTTGTTCACTCATCCGTCAGCCCGGCCAGCGTGTTGTAGATGTCGCGCGAGACCTCGGCCACGGCATTGCTGCGGCCCTTTTCGGCGCTGAACTGCGTGAGGATGACCAGCACGTACGGCTTTCGGCCCTCGAGGTAAACGATTCCGGCGTCGTGATGCACGGTGGAGATGTTACCGGTCTTGTGGGCTACGCGCGCGGCCTTCGGCAGGCCGGCCGGGATGCCGCTGCGGTATTGCTGGTCGAGCATGATCGCGAGCATCTCCCGGCTGGCATTTTCGGAGTAGGCCTTGTCCTCGGCGATGACGCGGAGCATTTTCAGCAGGCCGTTGGCGGTGACCTCGTTGTTGAGACCTGCATCGAACGCGGCCTGATCTTCGACGCCGCGCAGGACGCGAACGCCGTCGATGGCCAGCTCGTCGAGCGCGTGCTGGATGGTGTCGATGCCGACGACGTCGACGAGCAGGTTCGTGGCCAGGTTGCTCGACTTCGTGATCATCCAGTAGGCCAGCTCGCGGACGGAGAGTGTCTTGCCGAGGTGGCCGTAGACGTCGGGATCGGCATCGCTGCTGAGATCGAGCATGAACGGCTGCTGGTTGACGATGCTGGTGAAGCGGTTGCGCACGTGTACCGGCGCGTCGAGCGCCAGCTCGCCGCGATCGATCTGGCGGAAAACGCCGAGGAGAACCGCCAGCTTCATCGTCGAGGCGGCGTGGAAGTAGTTGTCTGCGTTGTACGACCACTGGATGGTGGTCTGCGCATCCCAGAAGGAGATGCCGAGCTCCTCGAGGTCATGCTCCTTCTTGATCCCGAGAACACTGCGGTAGAGCGAGATTTCGGATGCGGCGACCGAGGCGGCTGGCGTTGCTGTCTTCATCGGCCTCCCGCGCGCAACCACCGCCCGATGCGCTCGATTCCGGTGCCGATAGCCTCGAGCGACGCCGCGTACGAAATGCGCACGAACCCTTCACCCATCGAGCCGAAGGCAATGCCGGGGATGACCAGCACCGCCGCATCGGTGGCGAGAGTCTTCGCGAAGACGACGGTGTCGCAGACCGGCACCGGGACGAAGGCGTAGAACGCACCGGCAGGCGGAGGGATGGTGACTTCGAGCTCGCGTTCGATGGAGAAGAGCGCCGTCTCTCGCTGCGCGCGGAACTGCGCGCGGATGCGATCGAGCCACGATTGGTTCCAGGCGTCGTCGCCGAGGATCGATTCGGCCAGCGATTGCGAAAACGCCGAGGCGCAGGTGGCGACGTATTGGTGCGCCGTGACGATCGGTTTCATCACCGCATCGCTTGCAAGCACCCAGCCGAGGCGAAGTCCGGTCATGGCGTGGCTCTTCGACATCCCGCCGACGACGATGACGTTGTCCGACATCCCGAGCATCGACGGCGGCGGTTCGTCGTACCAGATCTCGCGATAGACCTCGTCGCTGACGACGAGCGGGCCGGCATCGGCGATGCGCTGCAACGTCTCGCGGTCGATCACGCTGCCGAGTGGGTTCGACGGCGAGTTGACGATGATCAGCTTCGTCTTCGGCGTGATCCGTTTCAGAAGCGCATCGACGTCGAGCCGCCAGTCCGAGGGGTCGAGGTTGTACGGCACCGGCGTGGCGCCGGCGATGCGGGCGATGGTTTCGTACGAGATGAAACCGGGATTGGGAACGAGCACTTCGTCACCCGGATCGACGTACGCCTGGAAGATGGAGAAGAGCGCCTCTTCGGTGCCCGCGGTGATGCAGACCTCGGATTTCGGATCGAGCCCTGGTGCGACTAACTTGCGCAGCTGCATCGTCCCCGCGTTGGCGGTGTAGTGCCACGAGCCGGTCGACGCCGCGCGCACGGCAAACTCGCGAAGCGTTTCATCCGGTTCGACGTTCGGCTCGCCGATGCCGAGGTTCACGCTGAGCGGCGTTGCCAGCGCGTTGATCTGGCGGATGAGGGAGATTTCGATGCCGTCGAGGCGGTGGGCGGCGCGCGGTTGCTGAGTTACTGGGTTGCTGAGTTGCTGCGTCATCGTCGATTCACTTCTTTCACCAAGCAACTCTGCAACCAAGCAACCCAGCAACTACCGAAGCGCCTCTTCCAGCGCCGTCGCCGAATCCGTTTTCTCGTCGCGATACTTGATGATGACCGGCGTGTAGATCTGCAGCGCGTGCTGACCTGCGAACTCGCCTCGCATCGGGCGCGAGCCGGGGATGACCACCGCGCCGTAGGGGATCTCCAGCGGGCGTTCGGCGGTCTTGCGGTAAATCTGGCCGCGGACGACGTCGTAGACCGGCGTCGATCCGGTGAGCACCACGCCGGCGCCGATGACGGCCCGCGACCGGACGATGGTTCCCTCGTAGATGCCGCAGTTGCCGCCGACGACGACGTCGTCTTCGACGATCACGGGGAGGCCGCCTACCGGCTCGAGCACGCCGCCGATCTGCGCGGCGGCGGAGAGATGGACGCGTTTGCCGATCTGCGCGCAGGAACCGACCAATGCGTGCGAGTCGATCATGGTGTCTTCGTCGACGTACGCGCCGACGTTGACGTACGCCGGCGGCATCATCACCACGCCTTTGGCGATGTAGGTGCCGCGCCGGATCGAGGAGCCGCCCGGCACGATGCGGATGCCGTCCTGCGCCCGGAAGCGGCGCGTGGGCATGGTGTCCTTGTCGATGAACGAGAGCGCGCCCGAGGCGAATTCGGCGGAGACACCGGCGCGGAAGGCCAGGAGGATGCCCTCCTTCACCCAGGTCTGCGCATGCCAGACGCCGTCTTCGTCGCGCACCGCAGAGCGGATGGTTCCTTTCTCCAGCTCGGCGAGAAAGAGGCCGATCGTTTTCACGATCTCCATCCGGTCGGTGGCGGGAGTGATCGCCGCGAGGCGTTCCTGAATCGTCATCAGGCGCTCACCGTTTCGAGGAGCCGGCACTCGTGCAGGACGGCCTCCATCTTCTTGCGGCTCGCTTCGGTGACCGGCGCGAGCGGCGGGCGGACCGCGTCGCTGTCGATGATGCCGAGGAGTTTGCAGGCGTACTTGACCGGGCCGGGATTCGACTCGATGAAGTTGCCGGTGAGCAGCGGGAGGACGCGGTAGTGAACGGCGCGCGCGGCGGCGAAGTCGCCGCGAAGCGCGGCGGAGACGAGGTCGCTCATCAAGCGCGGGATTTCGTTCGAGGCGACGGAAACCAGGCCGTCGGCGCCAGCGCCGATCAGCGGCAGGGTCCAGGCGTCGTCTCCGCTCAGCACGAGGAAGCCGTCGCGCCGTCCGCGGATGACGGACATGATCTGTTCGAGATTCGCCGACGCTTCTTTCACGCCGATGATGTTCGGGATCTCGGCGGCCATGCGCAGCGTGGTCTCCGCGGTCATGTTCAAGCCGGTGCGGCCGGGGACGTTGTACATGATCATCGGGAAGCCGGCCCTCTTCTTCTCGATGGCCTCGGCCTGCATCCCGAAGTGGCGGCGCAGCCCGTCCGGCGTCGGCTTGTTGTAGTACGGCGTGATGGTGAGGACGCCGTTGGCGCCGATGTCGATGGCCTGTTCCGCCAACTCGATCGCACGCGCGGTGTTGTTGCTTCCCGCGCCGGCGAGCACGGGCACGCGGCCGTTCGCGCGGCGCGTGACCAGCTCGACCACGCGGCGATGCTCGGCCGCGCTCAGCGCCGGGTTCTCGCCGGTGGTGCCGCAGGGGACGAGGAAGTTGACGCCGCCGTCGATCTGGAAATCGACGAAGCGCTCGAGGGCTGCTTCATCGAGCGCGCCGCTGTCGGTAAACGGCGTGATCAGGGCTGTGCCGAGGCCGCGGAAGTTGGTCATGACATCACCAGTTCGTCGAATCGAAAGAATCCCTTGCGGCCACGCAGCAACGCTGCTGCCATGACCGCGCCGCGGGCGAACCCTTCGCGGCCGCGGGCGCGATGCGAGATCTCGATCAGGTCATCGGGCGAATCGAAGAAGAGCGTGTGCAGGCCGAACTCGGCACCGACGCGCGAGGATGCGATTGCGGGATCGAGCTTGCCGTCGCTGCCGACTTTGACCGCGCCGGCGATGCGAATGGCGGTGCCGCTCGGCGCATCTTTCTTTTGCGAGTGATGGCGCTCTTCCATCCCGCTTTCGTATTGCGGAAATCGCGCGACGAGCTCGCCCGCGCGTTGCGCCAGGCCGAAGACGACGTTGGCGCCCGGCGAAAAGTTGGATGCGTAAACGCATCCAATTCCTGCTTTCTCCACGCGCTCTTTCACCTCGGCCAGCCGATCGTTCCAGCCGGTGGTGCCGATGACCAGTCCGATCTTGTGGTCGCAGGCGAGTGTCAGCGTGTCGTCGAGCGCCCCCGCATGCGAGAAGTCGATCATGACCTCGGCGGCGCCAATCGGCTCTTCGCGGCCGAGATCGCGGATGCAGACCACTTCGTGCCCCGATTCGATCGCAACCTTTTCGATGGTCTGCCCCATCTTGCCGTAGCCATGAATGGCGATCTTCATACCGCCACCGCCTGCTCGAAGAGGGCGTGGTGGATGCGCTGGATGGCTTTGTCGGAATCGGCGTCGTTGACCACGATGCTGAGGTTCAGACCGGAGCGGCCGAGGGAAAGCATCTGCATCGAAATGCCGCGCATGGCTTCGAAGACGCGCGCTCCGACCAGCGCATCCTCCAGCAGATTGCGGCCGACGATGGCGATGATGCATTGGTTGTCGATGACTTCGACGTCGGCGACACCGGCGAGCTGCGTGGCCAGTTTGTCCAAGTCGTGCCGTTCGTCGACCGTCACGGAGACCGAAACCTCGGAAGTTGCGATGAGATCGACGGAGATCTTCAGCGTCTCGAATTCCTTAAAGAGCCGCGCCAGAAAGCCATGCGCGCCGAGCATCTTGTTCGAGGTCATGTGCACGACGGTGACGTTGCGCTTGCGCGCCACCGACCGCGGACCGCTGCTGCGCGAGGTTCCCTCGCGCGTGATGAGCGTGCCGGGCAACGCGGGATTCTGCGTGTTGAGAATGCGCACCGGGATGCCAGCCTCGATGGCCGGCTCCAGCGTGCGCGGATGGAGCTTGGCGCCGAACGAGGCCAGCTCGGCAGCCTCTTCGTGCGATAGATGGTCGATGACGCGCGCAGACGGCACGAAGCGCGGATCGCAGGTGAGTAGACCGTCGACATCCGTCCAGATCTGCACCTCGTCCGCGCCGACGGCGGCGGCGACGATGGCGGCGCTGTAGTCGGACCCGTTGCGGCCGAGCGTGGTCGTTGCGCCATCGACGGTCCGGCCGATGAAGCCGCCGAGGACCGGGATGTGGTTTCGCTCGACGATCGGAAGCAGCGTCTTCCGCGCCGCGTCCGAGGTCAGATCCATGCGCGGCGTGGCGCCACCGAAATGATCGTTGGTCCAGATCACCTCTTCCGACTCGACATGCTCGCCGGGAGCGATCGCATCATCATCGAGTAGGCGAAGAGGACGGAGGATAGCTTCTCGCCGATGGAGACGATCTTGTCGTGTGCGCGCGGTGTGATCTCGCGCAACAGCGTGATGCTGCGCAGGACGGTGTGGATCTCCTCGATCTGTTTGTCGAGCCGCTTGACGAAGGTTTCGAAGAAGTCGTCCCGCTGCTGCACCAGCCGGATGGCCACATCTTCGTGCCGCTGCCGGACGCGATCGATGATCTCCTCGACCCGTTCCCCATCTCCCGCGCACGCCGCCTCGGTGGCGGCGACGAGGTCGTTGGTCACGCCCGCGAGCGCGGAGACGACCACGATCGGTCCGAGGTGGCGGCGCTCGGCGACGATGTCGATGGCATTCGCCACGCGCTCGGCATCGCCGACGGAGGTGCCGCCGAATTTGATGACGATCACGACCGCCCGCCCTTCCAGTGGCCAGTGGTCAGTAGATCAGTGGTCAGGAAACTCTTACTGACCACTGACCACTGACCACCGACCACTCGGATCACAGCAGACCTCGCGCTTCCAACAACTCCGCATTCAACAACGCCGCACCCGCTGCACCGCGGATGGTGTTGTGCACCAGCGCCACCATGCGGATGTCGAGGAGCGGGCAGGGGCGGAGGCGGCCGACGGTGACGGCCATGCCGTGCTCGCGGTCGCGGTCGAGGCGCGGCTGCGGGCGGTCGATCTCGGTGGCGTAGTGGATTGGCTGCTTCGGCGCCGAGGGGAGATTGAGGCGCTGCGGCTCGCCGGTGAAGGAACGGATGGCATCGCGGATGGCGTCGAGGTCCGCACCGCCGTCGCGCAGTTTCAGCGAGATCGTCATCAGGTGGCCGTCGATCGTCGGAACGCGATTGACCTGCGCGGAGATGCGGAACGGCGCGTCGGTAAAGCGTTCGTTCTCCCACGTTCCGAGAATCTTGCGCGGCTCGGTCTCGATCTTCTCCTCCTCGCCGCCGCCGATGTACGGGATGACGTTGTCGAGGATGGCGTACGACGAGACGCCCGCGTAGCCGGCGCCGGAGATGGCTTGCATCGTGGTGACGTGCAGCTGATCGATCCCGAAGCGCCGCTCGATCGGCGCGATGGCCATGGCCAGGCCGATGGTCGAGCAGTTCGGATTGGTGACGATGTAGCCGTTGCCGCCGCGCCGTTTTCTCTGCCGCTCGATCGCGCCGAGGTGCTCGGCGTTGATCTCGGGGATGAGCAGCGGGACGTCGGCGTCCATCCGGTGATTGCGGGAGTTGGTGACGACGACGCAGCCGCGATTCGCGTATTCGTCCTCCGCCTCGCCGGCCACGGAGGAGTCGAGACCGGAGAAGATCAGCCGCGATTCGAGCTCCGCGCCGAGAGGTTTGACGTCGAGCGCTGCGGCTGATGAAGGAAGGAGCGTGTCGAGGCGCCAATCGGCCGCATCGCCGTACGACCGTCCGGCGCTGCGCTCCGAGGCCACGACTTCGTGCAGCCGGAACCACGGATGCGCTTCGAGGAGCTGGACGAATCGCTGTCCGACGGAGCCGGTCGCGCCGAGAACCGCCACGGGGATTCGGTCGCTGCCGCGCGATTCGGCGCGTTCAGGCATTGTCAATGTTTCTGTCATTCCGCCTCATGTGTTGCAAAAGCGATTCTAAGCTGAAGAAGGCGGCCAGATGGACGATCTGGATGGCAGTCGTCCAAGCCGCCAGCGGTCCGACGCCGATGCCGCCGAGGTGCGCGGTGAACGGCGCGTGCAACGGACCCCAGCGAAAGAGAATGGATCCATGCATCGGAGACGTTGTCCCTGCGAAGTCGTGAAACAGCGCGACCTCGGTGATGACGACGTCCCAGATCACCAGCCACCACGCGGCGATGCGCCAGCGCGCCAGCGCGGGAACCAGCAGCGCCGGGATGATCACCGGAACGAGCACGTACCAGTACCAGCCCTCTTTGCCGCCGATCGGGATCGGGTTGCCGCCGCGATTGGCGAGGACGCAAGCGATGACGTTGTAGGTCTGTGCGAGCGCGAACGCTGCGAGGGAGAGGGTTGCCAGGTTGCCAGGTTGCCGGGTTGCCCATCGTCTGGCCACGATCAGGGCGATGAGGATCGGCCCGAGGTAAACCGCAATCGCCGCTGGCCGCAACGCATCATTGAACTGCCCCGACGTCCACGCCGCGCTGGCAATCGTCACCCGCACGATCTCGCTAATGCTCACCCTCGCGTCGTAAGCCACGCCGCCGGGCTGATCGAACGCGACAACTCCGAGCGGGTTGCTCGTTCGCGAGGAAAGCTCGGCGAAGGTCAGGATGACGGCGACCAGCGAAGCGAGCGCCACGATCAAAACACGCGCTTTCGTCGTCCTCTGCCGCCACCAGAGCACCGGCAGGATGATCAGCAACGGCCACGTGTACATTTTCGCGTTCAGCGCCAATCCCCACATCAGCGCCTCGGCGATGATCGCCAGCGGCCGGCGCGAGCCGATCACGCTGATGCAAACGGCCACCGCGACGAGCATGCAGGCGAAGGCGTCGTTGCCCGCGCGGATCACCAGCGTTTCCCACGTCGGCAGCGAGACCAGAATCGCGCCGCCGAGGATGCCGATCGGTCCGAACCAGCGCCGTCCGATCTCCGCGGTCGCAAGCACGGTGATCAACGCGAACAGCAGCGAGAGTGCGCGCCACATTCGCAGCTCGAAGAGCGCGCTGCGAATGGGTACGAGCGGCGCGACGAGCGAGTAGTAGAGGCTTGTCTGCTGCGCCTCGTAGTTCTTGACGTAATACGGTTTCAGATCGACGGGCATGAGCGGGCGATCGATGACGACATGGCCATTGCGCGCGGCAACGATCACGTGCCAGGGCTCGCCAGCTTCTCCCATTGCAGGCATCGCATCAGGCATCGCCGCAATGCTCGCCATCAGGTACGGCGGAATCGAAACCTCCGTCGTCGTCGGGTTGCGATTCTCCGCGCGTACGAACGCCAGCCGGGCCACGTGATACACCTCATCGAGTCCGGCGTACGGCGGCAGCGCCGCCATCTGCAGCAGCAGGCGCGCGGACGCGCAGACGATCAGCAGCGCGTACGCGGCCTGGGTTTTCGTCAACCTCATTTGACGATGGTACGCTGCGGGCCCGCTTGGCCACGCACGATCCGTATGCCGCGCTCCGCGTCCGCAACTTTCTCTGGCTGATCGTCGGCTACGCAACGTCGACGGTCGCGCGCGAGGCGCAGATCGTCGTCGTCGGTTGGCAGGTCTTCGAGGCTACGCGCGATCCGTTGGCGCTGGGGATGATCGGGCTGGCTGAGGCGCTGCCGTTCATTGCGGTCTCGCTGTATGCGGGGCATGTTGCGGACCGGCTGGCACGACGGCCGATCGCAATCGCTGGCACGTTCGCGATGCTGCTCTCCGCGATCGCGCTGCTGCTGTTCACCACCAGCGGCATGATCGGGAAGGGCCGCGTCTGGCCGATCTATCTGGTTATTTTTCTATCCGGCATCGCACGAAGTTTCATCCGGCCGGCGTTCACCGCGCTGTCGGCCGAGGTGGTGACGCGCGATCTCTTCGCAAACGCGGTGGCCTGGCGCAGCTCGACCTGGCAATTCGCCGCGGTCCTCGGGCCCGCGATGGGCGGATTGATCTACGGCTTCGCGGGCGCGGCGGCAGCCTACGCCGTCGTCACCGTGATGATGGCGCTCGGGCTGGCTTCGCTCTGGCTCATCACTCACAACGCCCGGCCGCAGCAGGGCGATGTGATGCCGATCGGCGAGAGCCTGCGCATCGGTATCAAGTTCCTCCTCGGCCAGCGCATTCTGCTGGCGGCGATGACGCTCGATCTTTTCTCCGTCCTCTTCGGCGGCGCGGTCGCTCTGCTTCCGATCTTCGCCCACCTGCTCGGCGCCGGTCCGCAGGGCCTCGGCGTGCTTCGCGCCGCGCCGGCAGCGGGATCATTGATCACCGGCATCATCCTGGCGCACCGCGCGCCGATGCGGCGCACCGGATCCGCGCTCTTCGCCTCGGTGGCGATGTTCGGCCTCTGCATGATCGCCTTTGCCATCTCCCGCAACTTCTGGATCTCGCTCTCGCTCCTGGCGATCAGCGGCATGGCCGATAACGTCAGCGTCATTATTCGCGGGACGCTGCTGCAGACGCTGACGCCACAGCACCTGCTCGGGCGCGTCTCGTCGGTGAATCAGATCTTCATCGGCTCGTCGAATGAGATCGGCGCATTCGAATCCGGCGTTGCCGCGCGCATCCTCGGCACGGTTCCCTCGGTGATCTTTGGCGGAATCATGACCCTCGTCGTCGTCGCGCTGACGATGGCGTGGGCGCCGCAGCTGCGAAAAATGCGCGAAATCGACGGAATCGATCGCTGAATCGCGCGTTTTTCTACCCTTCGTAGAATTTCTTGACGCGCGCGATAGGCTCGGATCGATGTCTCTCCCTGACCCCATAAAAGGCCGCGGCGCCAGCTGGAATCCACAGAACCGCTTCGAGCGCATCGAGTACGTTCAGGATGAAGATGGTTCTATCAATGCTGATGAGCCGGCGCCGCTGCCGCGCACGATTTTTCTGCGCGATCCGACGCGGACGATCCTGGCCCACAACGACAGTCCGGACGTCGGCTTCGATACCAGCATCAATCCCTACCGCGGCTGCGAGCACGGCTGCATCTACTGCTTCGCCCGGCCGAGCCACGAATACCTCGGCTTTTCGGCGGGGCTGGAGTTCGAGACGAAGATCCTGGTGAAGGAAGACGCGCCGGATCTACTGCGTGAAGAGCTGATGTCGAAGAAGTACACGCCGCGCACGATCGCTATCAGCGGCGTGACCGATCCCTACCAGCCGATCGAGCGGAAGCTGGAGATCACCCGCCGCTGCCTGGCGGTGCTGGCCGAGTTCCGCAATCCGGTGGGCATCATCACCAAGAACCATCTGGTCACGCGCGACATCGACATCCTCCAGGAACTGGCGGCGCACAACGCCGTCTCGGTACACATCTCCGTGACCACGCTCGACCCCCATCTGGCGAATCTGATGGAGCCGCGGGCATCGCGGCCGGAGCTGCGCATCGCGGCGATCGAGATGCTGGCCAAGGCCGGGATTCCGGTCGGTGCGATGGTGGCGCCGGTGATCCCGGCCATCACCGATCACGAGATGCCGGCCATCCTCAAGGCGGTCGCTGACGCCGGCGGAACGTCGGCCGGCTTCGTGGTTCTGCGACTCCCATGGGCCGTGGCGCCGCTGTTCGAGCGCTGGCTCGAGGAGCACTTCCCGGATCGCAAGGAGAAGGTGATGAACCGCGTGCGCGAGTTGCGCGAGGGGAAGCTCTACGACTCGGAGTGGCGCGTTCGTCAGCGCGGCAAGGGGATCTTCGCCGAGCAGATCAAATCGATGTTTGACGTGACCTGCCGCCGCCTGCACCTGAACGAGAAGCGCTACAACATGTCGACGGACGCTTTCCGCCGCCCGACGCCGCAAGGTAGTCTCTTCTGACGATGGGACAGATCTTCGAAGGCAAACATGTGCTGGTCCTCGAACGCGAGGGCTGGGAGTTCGTCGAGCGGAAAAAGGGGAAATCGGCAGTGGTGATTCTCGCGGTGACCGATGACGACCACGTCATCTTCGTCGAGCAGTTCCGCCGCCCGGTCGACGCGCGCGTCATCGACTTCCCGGCCGGTCTGGTCGGCGACGAAGAAGGTCACGACGATCCCGACGAAACCGCTCGGCGGGAGCTGGAGGAGGAGACCGGCTACGTCTGCACGGCGGTCGAGCGCCTCATCGCCGGCCCCACATCGCCCGGCATCACCTCGGAGACGGTGGCTTTTTACCGCGCGAGCGGACTTTCGCAGCGCGGGGCGGGAGGGGGCGTGGAGGGCGAGGACATCACAGTTCATCGCGTTCCGCGCGCCAGCATTGTCGACTGGCTGAATCAGAAACAGGACGAGGGCGCGATGATCGACGTGAAGATCTGGGCGGGGTTGTGGTGGTTGTCAGTCGCGTAACCGCGCCAGGATCTTCTCGTGCACGCCCCCAAACGCCCCTGATGACATCACCAGAATGACGTCTCCCTCCCGCCCATCGCGCGCGACGACCTCCGCGATGGCGTCGAAGTCACCGATCTGCTCCGCGCGAATGCCATCCGCGTTCAGCCGCTCTACGATCGTGGATGCCGACATCATCTTGTCGAGGCCGTAGCGCGTTTCGTAGCGGCCCTGGTGAAAGATCGGGCCGATGATGACGCGGTCCGCCTGGTGGAAAGCCTCGATGTAGCCAGCTTCGAATTCCTTACGACTCGATGTGATCGAGCGCGGCTCGAAGAGCGCCCAGATCCGCCGGCCCGGATAGCGCTTCTTCGCGCCGGCGAGCGTGGTGGCGATGGCGGTGGGATGGTGGGCGAAATCGTCGATGACGGTGACGCCGCGCTCGATGCCGCGCACTTCCATCCGCCGTTTGATCCCCTGAAACGTCTCCAGCCCTTTCTGAATCTCCTCGGCGGAGAGCCCGCGCAGCCGGGCGATGGCGATGTCGGCCAGGGCGTTGACGATGTTGTGCTGTCCGGAGAGCGTGGTGCGGAAGCGGAACCACTCGCTCCCTTCCCACCACGCCGTGAACACGCTCCCCTCGGGGGTGAACTCGACGTCGGTGGCGAAGACATCGCAGCCGCGCGACATCCCGAAGGTGAGCCAGCGCGCCCGTGCATCCACACGAAGCGATTGGACGTTGGCGTCATCGCCATTGGCCACGATCACATCGCCCGCCGCAACTTGCCTCACGCCCCTTCGAAAAGCATCGATGATGGCGTCGAGATTCGCGTAAATGTCCGCGTGGTCGAACTCGATGTTGTTGACCAGCAGCGTGTTCGCGCCGTAGTGCAGAAACTTCGGCCCTTTGTCGAAGAAGGCTGTGTTGTATTCGTCCCCTTCGATGACGAACTCCGGACCGTTTCCCAGCTTGTAGTTCTGATCGAAATTCAGAGGGATTCCGCCGACGACCATGCTGGGATCGCGGCCGGCCGATTCGAGCAGCCAGGCCATCAGCGACGTGGTGGAGGTCTTCCCATGCGTCCCGGTCACGACGATGGAGTGCTTGTCCTTGATGAAGAGCTGGTGGATGGCCTCCGGCATCGACGTATACGGCAGGTCGAGCTCGAGCGTACCAGCGGCCTCGGCATTGGTCGACGCGGCGGCGTTGCCGATCACGACCAGGTCGGGATGGAACGTCACCAGGTGGTCTTTCGTATACCCCTCGAGCACCGCTATGCCGAGGCGTTCCAAGTAGGTGGACATCGGCGGGTAGACGTGCTCATCGGAGCCGGCCACTTCGTAGCCGCGCTCCTTCAGCATCCCGGCCAGCGAGGCCATCGCCGTGCCGCCGATGCCGATCAGGTAGACCTTTTTTACTGGTGGTAGTTCTTTGACGTGGGCCATAGCGGCGCGGACTGAGCAAGAAGCGTGCTCCGCGGCGCGGATTGTAGAATGGACGGCCCGCGAGCCGAGGGAATCGTCATCCGCGGGGGGCTGTTCGAACCCGGCGGTTCACAAGAATATTTACGTCGTCCAACACAGGAGGATTCTGTCCATGTTGTCGAAGCGAATTCCAGCCATCATGATCGCGGTCGTCGTTGCGCTGACCGCCGCCATTTCGTTTACCGCCGATGAGCCGGCCAAGGCCAAGAAAGCCGAGCCCGCCGCCGAGAAAGCCGCTGCCAAAGATGCGGCGCCGCGCCTCACCATCGTCGAGCCGATCAAGGATTACGGCACGATCCCGAAGGGTGAAAAGCTCGACTGGGCGTTCGTCGTCAAAAACACGGGCGACGCCGACCTGCAGATCGTCTCCGCCAAGCCTGGCTGCGGCTGCACGGTTGCCGACTTCGACAAGGTCATCAAGCCCGGACAGACCGGCAAGGTCACCGCGCACGTCGACACCACCGCCTTCGCCGGACCGATCGCCAAGACCGTGACGCTGGAGACGAATGACCCGACCACGCCGACCTCGCAGCTCACGATCCACGCGATCGTGAAGCCGTACGTGGAAGCGTTCCCGGCCGGCTTCGTCCGCTTCAACCTCCTGCAGGGCGAAGTCGACGCGCAGAGTGTCGTCCTTTACTCGGAAGAGGAAGAGCCGTTCGCAGTCACCAAGGTGGAGCTCCCCGTCGACCCGGCAACGAACGAGCCGGTCAAGTGGGTGAGCGCGACCTCCGAGAAGGTCCCCGAAGCCGACAAGGCTCCGAACGTCGGCCGCACGGGCCAGGACCAGTACCGGGTGAAGATCACCGTCGGTGGTCCGGACGCCAAGCTCGGTCCGCTCTCGGATAAGATCCACATCATCACCACTTCAAAGCATCAGCCGGATTACTTCGTCAGCCTTTCCGGCGTCGTCCGCCCGCCGTTCCGCGTCGAGCCGAGCGTGCTGAACTTCGGCGAAGTGTCGCCCACCGATGTCGCGGCAACGCGCCTGGTGACGCTCCGCTCGAACAACCTCAAGGCGCCGGAGACCTTCGTCGTCTCGAAGGCTGAGTCGAGCGTTCCGGCAGTCGTGACGAGCGTGAAGCCGACCGCCAACAAGGGCGAGTACGAGGTTTCCCTCCAGATCGCCAAGGACGCCAAGCCGGGTGACGTCGACGGCAGCGTGAAGATCTACACGAACGACAAGATGACTCCGGTCGTGACCGTGCCGATGAAGGCGACCGTCAAGGCCGCCGTGCCGGCCGCATCAGCGTCGAAGTAAACCAATCCCAATCGAATCAATCGAAAGGCCGCCCTCGGGCGGCCTTTTCAGTTGACGATGGAGATCCCGACACCGTCGCCCGTCGCGAGCACGATGGTGGTCAGCCGCGGATCGGTGGTGATGCGCTTGTTGAAGGGGCGCAACGCATCGGTCGAGGGATCGTGGACGTCTTCCGCGACCTTGCCTCCCCACAGCAGGTTGTCGCAGACGATCATCGCTCCCAAGGCCAGCTTCGGCAGAAGCTGATCGAGGTACTGCTCGTACTCGGTCTTGACGCAGTCGATGAAGACGAAGTCGAACGGCCCGGAAAGCGACGGAAGCACCTCGAGCGCCGCTCCCTGATGAAACTTCACCTCGCACGCGAGCTTCGCTTCGTCAACGAAGCCCTTGGCCGTGGCCAGGATGTCGCGATCGAGCTCGATGGTCTCGATGACCGAATCCGCCGGACATTCGCGCCCGAGGACGATGACCGAGTAGCCGATGTTCGTGCCAACTTCGATCAAGTGCCTCGGCTGCTTCGCCCGCACCAGAATCCGCATCAGCTGCCCAACCTCGGGCTCCGCGATCGGGTGGTTATGCTCGGATGCGAAATCCTCCATTCGCGCAAGAAGCGCATCGCGCGGCGGGAGGAGGGTATCGAGATACTCGGCCTGAGTTCGTTTGATGACTTGGTCGATGCGGGATTTCATGCGCAGGAGCTTAGCGCAAGCGATCGTTCCATTGACGCGGGTGGCGCGATTGGTGCGCAACTGCCACCACACGAATCCCGTCAGGGAGGATCACGTAGTAGAGGAAGTACGGGAAATGGTGCAGCGCGAAGCGGCGGATTCCTCGATGACGTTGTTGGCCAAGCGTGGGAAATTCGAGCAACATCGCTGCTGTGCGCTCGAGGTCCTCGAAGAAATGCTTCTCGACGGACGCACTTTTCGATTTGTAAAAATCAGCAGACTCTATGATGTCGTATCGCGAAAGCGTTGTGTAGCGAACTCGATTCACGGTCTAGCGGCGACGCAACTCGCGGTAAAGCTCGTCGGCGTCGATATCGCTGACCTTGCCCGCGTCCTGAAGCGTGATCCGCCGGTCAACCTCATCGAGCCATGCATTTTCGATTTCGGGCGTGCCATGCGCCACGCTCTGTGCGAGCACGTGCGCAAGATGAATCCGATCGCTCTCGGGCAACTCCATCGCGGCGGCTTCGACACTTTCGAGCGTGACTGACATGGCCGAATTCTACCTCGGCGACCTGGTTCTCAGATAACGCGCGTCGTTCAATAAACCGTCGCGCGTTCTCGGAGCGATCGACCGCTTAGCGCAAGCGGGAGCGCCAGTAACCGGGGCGACGTCGGTGGTGAGCGACGGCGATGATGATCAGTTCGTCGCCGCGAAGGCGGTAGAAGATGCCATACGGCCAATCGCGCAGCGTTCGACGACGAACGTCGCCGCCGACTGACTTGCCGATCTTATCGAATTGGAGAAGAAGCTCGAACTCGCGTTCGACGGCGTCGACGAACAGAACGCCGTAACCGCGTCGCTGCTCATCATAGTAATCGCGCGCTTCGAGCAGCTCGCGACGAGCCTCATCACGGACGACGAGAACGCTTGCCATACTTCGCGCGAAGCTCGTGGATCACGTCTTCACCAGGGATGAGCTGCCCGATTCCCGCGTCGATCTCGGCGACTCGGCGCTCGACCTCGATGCTCCAGGCACGATCGATTTCCAGCTCTTCCGCCGTTCGATTGCTGTCCCACAAGGCCTCGGCCAGAATACTTCGCTCTTCCGGGTTCAGCGCCATCGCTTTATCGCGCGCTTCCTCGTATGTCTGCGACATGGCGAAATCTTACCTCGTCTCAACCGCCTCCCGCAGCCGCTCGGCCTGGAAGTGGCCGGTCAGCGGCTCGAGGAGCACGTCGAGGTTGCCGTTCATGACGTCGGGGAGGTTGTGGACGGTCAGGCCGATGCGGTGGTCCGTGACGCGATCCTGGGGGAAGTTGTATGTCCGGATCTTTTCGGATCGGTCGCCGCTGCCGATCATCCCTTTGCGCGTTGCGGAGAGCTCGTCCTCGCGCTTCTGGCGCTCGATGTCGTAGAGGCGCGCTTTGAGCACTTTGAGGGCTTTCGCGCGATTCTTGATCTGCGACTTCTCGTCCTGGCAGGAGACGACCACGCCGGTGGGGAGATGGGTCATGCGCACGGCGGAGTAGGTTGTGTTGACCGACTGTCCGCCCGGGCCTGATGAGCAGAAGGTGTCGATGCGCAGATCCTTCTCGTTCACCTGAATGTCGATGTCCTCGACCTCAGGGAGCACGGCCACGGTGATCGCCGAGGTGTGGATGCGGCCCTGGGTCTCGGTCTGCGGAACGCGCTGCACGCGGTGGACACCCGATTCGAACTTCAGCTTTGAGTAGACCTTGTTCCCTTCGATCAGGAGCGTGGCGTCCTTGATGCCGTTGACGGAGGAGTAATTCGCATCCGTCATGTCGACTTTCCAGCGCCTGGTCTCGGCGTAGCGGATGTACATGCGCATGATCTCGGCGGCGAAGAGCGACGCTTCGTCGCCGCCTGTGCCGGCGCGGATCTCGACGAAAACGTTCTTGTCGTCGTTCGGATCCTTCGGCTGCAAAAGCAGCTGGATCTCTTTCTCCAGCGCCGGCGCCTTCGGCTCCAGTTCGGCGATCTCCATCTCCGCCAGCTCGCGCATGTCGTCGTCGGACTTCAGCATTTCGCGCGCGTCGGCCAAGCGCTTGCGGATGTCTTTCAGCTGGCGGTATTTCGCCACGACGTCGTCGATCTCGGAGACCGCCTTCATCGTGTCGCGGAAGACGGCGACGTCGGTGGCCACGGCCGGATCGGCCATCTTCTGCTGCAGTTCTTCGTAACGCTTTTCAATGTCGTCGAGTTTTTCGTACATGTGCAGTCCCCGCCAAAAACAAAAATGGGAAGGCGCGGCATGCGCCTTCCCACAATCGATATCCGGAGCGTAGCTAAGCGACGGCTGCCTGGGTCTCGTCCACCACGTCGTACAGCAGCGCCTCTTTCAGCGCGGTGATGGCCACGGCCAGCTGCATGTCGTCGGGTTCTTTGGTGGTGATCTTCTGGAGCCACATGCCGGGCCGCGTCAGCATCCGGCAGACCGGATTGCCGAGGTGGCGGGCCGAGAAGCGGATGACCTCGTAGGCCAGGCCGGCGATCAGCGGGATCAGCACCACGCGGGCGAGGAACTTCACCGCGAACGGCACCGTCGACGGGACCAGTGAGAAGACCAGGATGGAAATGGCCATCACGAACATCAGGAAGCTGGTGCCGCAGCGGGGATGAAGCGTCGATTTCTTGCGGGCATTCTCCACGGTCAGATCTTCATTCGCTTCGAATGTGTAGACCGTCTTGTGCTCGGCGCCGTGGTACTGGAACACGCGCTTGATCTCGTCCATGAATGAGATCGAGAGGATGTAGACGAAGAAGAAGAGAGCGCGCAGGACGCCGTCGATGGCGTTGTAGGCGATGTTGCCCATCTGCGGCGCGAAGTAGTGGCGGATCAGGTTGGTGATGCCGAGCGGCGCCAGGATGAAGACGCCGACGCCGAGCACCAGCGCGATCAGCATCGAGCTGGCCACGGCCCAGCTGGACATCTCCTGCTCGCCTTCCTCGTTCTCGGTGGCCACACTGGCCGAGTAGTTCAGCGCGCGGATGCCGAGGATCAGCGACTGGATCAGAACGACCGAGCCGCGAAGGACGGGGAACTTGAGGAAGGGATACTTCGTCGTGACCGAGACGAGCTTGTCCTTCTTGATCGCGACGTCGCCGTTCGGCTGGCGCACGGCCACCGAGTAGCCGGTGAGCGAGCGCATCATCACGCCCTCGATCACGGCCTGGCCGCCGATGAGCATGTCGACGTTGCGGTCAGCGGTCGCGGCCGGCATCGACGCGGTGAGGCCGTTCGTCACGGCGTTGAACGTGCCGCTGATCAGCCTTGCCGCGCCGAGCCACGCCTTCCGAGGGGACATTATTTCGCTGCCGCCTCTTTCGGGCCGGCCTTCTTGGCGTAGCGCTGCTGGAAGCGGTCGATGCGTCCGGCGGTATCGAGCAGTTTCTGCTTGCCCGTGAAGTAGGGATGGCACTTCGAGCAAATCTCGACGCGCAGCTCTTTCTTGGTCGAGCCGGTCATCCACGTTTCGCCGCAGGCGCAGTGCGCCT
>Ga0157378_10000813_pt1 | contig 29000 bp, 28 predicted proteins | sample M65metaG_FD_115309 | JGI IMG/M metagenome (GOLD analysis project Ga0157378, IMG submission 115309) | Miscanthus rhizosphere microbial communities from Kellogg Biological Station, Michigan, USA - M6-5 metaG | ecosystem: Host-associated > Plants > Roots > Rhizosphere > Soil | place: USA: Michigan... | reverse complement strand
TCCGGTGTATCGGCATAGTCGCTGTAATAGCCATCCGCCTCGTGCGTTATTATCGCGTGCATGGCGTGATGAATATCGTCATTCCATTGGGCGTTGTAATGCTCAGGCTGGTCCCCCGCACGCGGGCGCAGGTACGATGCCTGGTTTGCTTCATTCTCCAAAATGAGGTGGATGTGCCGCTCTGCCCCAATCCTGTTGCGCACGGCCTTGCTCAACTCCACGAGAATGTCGGGGTTGGAGTCGTCTACGATCGCATGCACAGCGTCGAGACGCAATCCATCGAAGTTATATTCGGTCAGCCAGTAGAGCGCGTTATGAATGAAGAAGTCGCGCACCACTCGGCTTTCGTTGCCGTCGAAATTGATGCCGTCTCCCCACGGAGTCTTGTGCCGACCGGTAAAAAATTCCGGGGCATAAGCACGAAGATAGTTCCCTTCCGGCCCGAAGTGGTTGTAGACAACGTCCAGCAGCACCATCAACCCCTTGCCGTGGGCTGTATCGATTAGTCTTTTCAATTCTTCCGGACGTCCATAGCTACTGTCCGGTGCGTAGGGAAGAACTCCATCGTAACCCCAGTTGCGCCGGCCGGGGAAGTCTGAGACCGGCATCAACTCAATCGCGGTCACGCCAAGGTCGACCAGATAGTCGAGACGTTCCTGCACACCAGAAAAAAGGCCGGAGGCAGAGAAAGCTCCAACATGCAATTCATAGATCGCGGCCTCTTCCCAGGGCCTGCCTTTCCAATCGGCTTGCGACCACGAAAACCCCCGTGGATCGATGACCTCACTGGCGCCGTGAACGTCTTGTGGCTGGTAGCGCGAAGCAGGATCCGGAACTTTGATGCCGCCATCGACCTGAAATTTGTAGCGGCTGCCAGCCTTGGCTTCTGTGGTGACCAGCCCAAACCAACCACCGCCGGAGGATTCCATTGGCATGGTCTCCAATCGGCGGCCAAAAACGATCACATCGACGCTCCTAGCGGCGGGTGCCCAAAGGCGAAAGCGCACGCTTCTGTCCGCGCCCACCTCAGCCCCGAACGGCATGCTATGCGCGTGCTTCGTCGTCATTCGAATCGTCGTACTTTCTGATGTTGACTCTGCGGTCCTGGCCTTCCATCAGTACGACCATTGAGCGGCCACGCAGCAGGTAAGGTTTCCCGCTAGGATGGACTTCGTCGGGCGCCTTGCCCGATTCGTAGCTGGTATCCATCTGAATCAACCAGCGGGATTTGCCGCCCAAGGGCGGCAGGGTAAAGGTGATGTCTTCATGGTTGGAATTGAGCAACACCACGAAGTTGTCGTCCCGCAGCTTCTTTCCCTTGCCGTCAAGTTCTTCGAGCCCATCACCGGAGAGAAACATCCCCAGGCAGTTAGAAGGATGGATCCACTCATCCTCACTCATTTCTTTGCCCTGAGGATTGAGCCAGAGAATATCCTTCACGCCCTTGATGGGGCGGCCCTGGAAGAAGTGACGACGGTGAAAGACCGGGTGTTTCTTGCGCAGCTTAGTGACGCGACGCACGAAGTCCAGGAAGACCCGGCGTTCGTCATCCAGATTCCATTTCAGCCAACTGATCTCACCATCCTGACAGTAGGCATTGTTGTTGCCGTTTTGCGTGTGCCCAAGAGTGTCAGCAGCCAACAACATGGGCACGCCTTGAGACAGCAACAGGGTGGCCACAAAATTGCGTCGTTGACGGCGGCGCATCGCATTGATGACCGGGTCGTCGGTGGCACCCTCCACGCCCATGTTCCAACTCAGGTTGTTGTTGTTTCCGTCTTGATTACCTTCATCGTTGGCTTCGTTGTGCTTTTCGTTGTAGCTGACCAGGTCCTGCATCGTGAACCCGTCATGCGCGGTGACGAAATTAATGCTGGCGTAGGGACGGCGTCCGCTGTGCGCATAGAGATCGCTTGACCCGGTAAGACGATAGGCGAGCTCGCCCATCACCCCACCGTCGCCTTTCCAGTAGCGGCGGACGGTATCGCGGTATTTGTCGTTCCACTCCGCCCAACCCACGGGGAAGTTTCCCACTTGGTAGCCGCCTTCACCGAGATCCCAGGGCTCGGCGATCAGTTTGACTTGGGAGAGAATCGGGTCTTGGTGGATGATGTCCAAAAACGGCCCTAGTCGGTCAACGTCATGCAGTTCGCGGGCAAGAGTCGCTGCCAGATCAAAGCGGAAGCCGTCGACATGCATCTCCAACACCCAGTAACGCAAGCTGTCCGTGATTAGTTGCTGCACGCGGGGATGCATCATGTTCAGGCTGTTGCCGGTTCCGGTGTAGTCTACGTAGAAGCGGGGGTTGTCGCGATTCAGACGGTAATAGGCCTGATTGTCGATTCCGCGGAATGAAAGCATCGGACCTAGCTGGTTGCCCTCCGCGGTATGGTTGTAGACCACGTCGAGGATGACCTCGATGCCGGCTGAGTGCATGGTTTTCACCAATGTCTTGAATCCGCTCACCGAATCCGTCGAGAGGTAGCGTGGCTCGGGGGCGAAAAAGCCGATGGAGTTATAGCCCCAGTAGTTGCGCTTGCCTTGCTGGACCAAGCGGCGATCGTCGATGAAGGCGTGCACCGGCATTAGCTCTATCGCGGTTGCTCCCAGCCTTTTGAGGAATTCCACCACCGGCGCCGTAGCCAGCCCTGCATATGTGCCACGTAGCGAAGGCGGAACATCGGGATGACACATGGTGAATCCCTTGACGTGGGTTTCATAGATCACCGTGTCGTTCCATGCGGTTCGCGGCGCCCGGTCGTCACCCCAAGTGAAAGCGGAATCGATGACTTTGTTCTTCGGCATGCCCAAGGCGCTATCGCGCCGGTCAAATGACAAGTCTTCTTGCTTATGGCCGAGGCGATACCCAAAATGCGAATCACTCCAGCGTAAATTCCCCTGGATATCTTTTCCGTATGGATCCAGCAAGAGCTTGTGGTGATTAAAACGCAGGCCGCGATGAGGATCGTAAGGGCCGTATACGCGGTACCCGTATAACAATCCGGGTCGCGCCTCAGGCAGGTAGCCATGGAACACCATGTCGGTTTGCTCGGGGAGCTGAATGCGGTGCGTCTCCCGCATCGTGCGCGAATCGAACAGGCACAACTCAACCTTCTCGGCATGCTCGGAAAAGAGCGCAAAGTTCACGCCTTCTCCATCCCAGGTGGCGCCCAGCGGATAAGGTTTACCCGGCCAGACGATACTGAGTTGCTCACCTGCCATTTAGCAAATTCCTCCCTCGTGGTATCACTTTGTAATCTTCAAAAAGAATGGGATACAGCACCCGCTCCGTGGAAACTCTTGGCGGGACGATGGTAGTGCTAGTTCTTGGGCATTTAGAATGTCCCCATTCCAAGTTACTGAGAACACGGTGCTTCCGTATATACAGCGAACCCTGTATCGATTATGCCACCTTTTCCCCAAAAAACACGTCGCCTAGCTCCCTAGCAAGTTTACAGTTCGGGTAAGCGATGAATACATACAACTCTGGATTGTTCCATTGGCCTGTGGCGACTACCTTATGGACGCGCTAGACGCCAAGGAGAAACTCAATGTCAACAATCCTGATCGTGATCCTTATTCTGTTGCTGGTAGGGGCTTTACCCAGTTGGCCCTATAGCACAGGATGGGGATATTACCCGAGCGGTGGCCTAGGATTGGTGTTGCTCATCGTGCTGGTTCTGGCACTTTCTGGCCGTCTTTGAGTTGAGCCGAAGAATAGGGTCCGGCCGAGGCTGGGCCCTCATCTTGTTCGAACTGACTGTTGCTTTGAGCCTTTCGTAGGCATACAGCATCTCATCCTCCCCATCTAGGCTAATTACCGGATATTCCAGGTCCCAGCATTCCCCTAGGCTTATCTACGCAGTTACCGAATTTTGAATTGGCGGAAGAGGGGTGCCCATGGCGCAGCCCGCCTTTGAAAAACGAGCGCTAAAAAAGCTCAAACCAAGGGAGGCACTCAATGCCGCTAAGAATTATCGTTGCTGACGATCATGAAGTAGTCCGCCAGGGCATTCGCGCCGTCCTGCAGAGTCAACCCGATTGGGAAGTTTGCGCCGAAGCCGGAGACGGCCGGGAAGCGGTCGAGAAAACGGAAGCCTTCAAGCCTGACGTGGTTGTCCTCGACGTCGCGATGCCGGGGGGCGGTGGCCTCACCGCGGTACGTGAAATCCTGCAAAGCCTGCCGAATACCAAAATTCTCATGCTCACTATGCACGAATCGGAGCAGGTGATTCGGGAGGTTCTGGAAGCTGGTGCGCACGGGTACCTGCTCAAATCGGATGCCGGGCGCGACCTGGTTAACGCGGTTACAGCTTTGCATCGCAATAAGCGATTCTTTACCTCCAAAGTTGCCGAAATGGTCTTAGAGAATGTGACCAGGAACAAGCTTCGTCCCGAAGTAGCGGTGAAAGACGTATTAACTGCCCGCGAAAGAGAAGTAGTACATCTTCTGGCGGAAGGGAAAAGCACGCGTGAGGTTGCCGAGGTTCTGGGGTTGAGTGTGAAGACTGCGGAAACCCACCGCTCCAACGTTATGCGGAAGCTTGATTTGCATTCCGTAAGCGAACTCGTTCTCTATGCCGTGCGGAACAACCTGGTCCAACTTAAGCAAGGAGCGGATCTCTCACAGTTCAACTAGTGGCCGGAAACGCAAATATGCCTGAGAAGACAGTCGTCCTCTCAGGCATGGGATTCAATCTTTACTCAAACAGCGCGTCGGCCGGTCACCAAATTCACAATCAGCACGATCACTGCAACGACAAGCAAGAGATGAATATAACCGCCCAGAGTGTACGAACTCACCAGACCCAACAACCACATTACCAGGAGAATTACAAAAATCGTCCAGAGCATAGGCCTCCTCAACTTGCCGAATTACAACCAAAGCAGGTTAGCGGTTTACTGCAGGCGGGTCGATAGGCTTAAACATGTAGAGGGCCGAGAAATGCCATGTAACTTTGGAAAGGCAATACCGTGTTCACCTTACCTAGACCGGGCTATTGCTTCCGAGATAGGTAAATTTCACCCGTCTACTACACCCACTACCGGAGAGTATTGAAGTATCCGAGCCGGTAGACTTAGCAGTGTGCTTGATCTGTCCAAATCCTCGATGGCGACGTGTCCCAATCCGAATTTGAGCCGAGACCAGAGCCCTCCTTCTCGGGTTCTGATCGTGGATGATCACGACAGTGCCCGTCGGGCCATGCGCCTGCTGCTCGAGCGAGACAAGAGCCTGGTCGTTTGCGGCGAGGCGGCGGATGGCTCGGAAGCGGTAGACCGGGCCGTGGCACTGCGGCCCGACGTAATCGTTATGGATGTCGCCATGCCCAGAATGAATGGCCTGCAGGCGGCTGAGAAAATTGGCGACGCCCTTCCCGAGTCGCGCGTATTGCTGATAAGCCTAAACGCATCGGAGCACATGCTTCCCAAAAAGAGGGGAACCATCTTCGGCTTGGTCAGCAAACAGCAGGCTGCAGCGGAACTTCCACGCGCGGTGCACGCGGTTCTGGATGGAGACACTTACTTCAAGAGAGAATCCAGAAATTTTTACGGATCGAACTAACTCTTAGGCGATGGTCGGTGGAAATTTGGAGGGAAAGAATGGTATGTGCCGACTGACAGTTTCGACCGCAGAAATCAAGTATCTGGCATCGGATTTCGACAAGTATCCTCTGGCTCCAGCCTCTTTGGCTGCACGAGCTGCCTGTTCGGAATCATGCTGGGTGAGGATCAATACCTCAGTATCAGGGAGTGCTTTTAGAATTTGCCGCGTCGCTTCCAGTCCATCCAGACGAGGCATGCTGACATCCATTAAGACAACCTGGGGTTTGAGTTCGCGGGCCTTATCGACGGCTTCCATTCCGTCCTGAGCTTCTCCGCAAAGCTCAAAACTAGATTGAGTCTTGAGCAGCCCGCGCAGCGCCCGACGCACGGGTTCCTGATCGTCAACGATCATAATCTTGAGAGTCTCAGCTGCCATAGCAATCGATGACATAATAGGCGCCCTTGCCCCTGTAAACGTTTGCGGAAACCGCGGCGAGCAATTCATCCCTCGGCCGCGGGCCCTCAATTCCTAGGCGCTTGCACAACGCCAGTCATAATACCCCAACTAGGTATGAAATCGACATGGCGAAACCAGAGGCCCGAATCACCTCGGTACACGGCCAAAGGATTCTCTTTCAATATATCGAGCGTTTATCAGCAGGGAACTACAGTATTTACAGTAATTGCGACGAGAGAGTTACTGTAGCTTTGATGGATTAGCCAGGTCGCCCTAAAGGGTAGTCGAGGCTGGAATTGAGGATATCCCCGATAGCCCCGGCAGCTCGGATCCGTTACATTGTCCGTGACGTTGCGCTCAAGGCGCACTTCCATAAGCGGGGGCGGTACAGGTTTTTACCGTTTCCTCTGTTTTAGGTCTTCCCGAAGCGGAACGGTGACAGGAAAGACCACGCCCCGCGCATTCCTTGAATTAAGACGCAACCCGGACTTCCTGTTCGGCTTCGATTCTTTCCTGACAAGCCAGGCAATGTGCGGCCCAAGGGACAGCCTGCAAACGTTTGGTCCCGATGGATTCGCCACAGGAAATGCACTGTCCGAAATCGCCCTCGTCAATCCGGTGAAGGGTGGATTCCACCATGCGAAGCAGCCTACGGTCGTTTTCACTCAGACTGAAAAGAAATTCCTTTAAATAGTTTTCATCGGCTCGGTCGGCGGAATCCGATGACCCGCCGGCGTCCACATTGCGGCCTTCTACTTCCGTCCTTGAAGCCGAATTCGATAGGGATTGCTTGCGAAGTTCCAGTTGCTTGCGAAAATTCTTAAGTTGTTTCAGATCCATTAGGGCACCTTAAAATAAATTGTTCACATGTAGATGCGGATGTACGGGGAATAGCCGCACGCCTGGTCCACAACCGCGTTATTACGAAGGAAATACCCTTATGCATGTATTGCTTCGTAAAGAAATGTCTTCTGCGCGCCAAAATCACCGAACTGTGTTAGATGTCGCTCGCCTCCGGCGGGATTCATGTTGACCGATCTTCAATTCCATCAGCCACAGGCAGCACGCATCGCTTCCCCCAACGACTCCTTGTGGATTTCCTGGCCTCCGAATTAATCGGACCTTCATCTCCCATTCATATTGACCAAGTACATAGAAAATGCGCGGAACAATTCAGGTTCGATGCACATGTTCCGTGACTTCTCTCTGAGGTTTTGGTATGAAGCTTTCGCTCGCCCTATGCAAGGCGGTTCTGCCGCGCATCCACCAGGGACTGGCTGTGGCCATGATCCTCCAGATGTCGTTGGCCGCGCCCCTCGCAGCTTTTGCCAACGATCACCACGACAGACATCGCCGCACACTCACTCCCATCAAGCACTTGATTGTGATTATTGGAGAGAACCGAACCTTCGATCACGTCTACGCAACCTATAAACCAAGACATCATCAGGAGATTTCGAACCTACTTTCAAAGGGAATCGTCAATGAAGACGGAACTCCGGGACCAAACTACGTCAAGTCTGCGCAGTACAGCGCCGTCGATAACGACCAGTACGACCTGTCTCCGGATAACAAGACCATCTATGATCCGCTGCCGCCGCCCAGTACCAGTTACGTAGCCACCGCGGGAAGCGACACTGCCGGGTCCCCGTTTGCGACCGCCGCCGTGGCAAACGCATTCGAGACTGATTTGCCGAAGTCCTTCAATCCTTTTCTGCTTACCGGCGCCAGCGGATTGGCGCCCTTCACAGTCGATACCCGCATTGCTAATGCCAATAGCCTTAAGCCAGGGGCATACCAGATCACCCACAACGTCGCCTATGACGCCTTCACCGGAGACCCGGTCCACCGCTTCTACCAGATGTGGCAACAATACGACTGCCGCAGCAGCAATATAACCAAGTGGAACCCCAGCGGATGCTCGCAGGATCTCTTTCCCTGGGTAGAAGTCACCATCGGCACCGGTAGCAACGGAAATCCGCAACCCGCCGGATTTAACAACCTCAGTACCGGCGAAGGCGCACTTTCCATGGGCTTCTACAACGTTCAGCAGGGTGATGCACCGTATATGAAGTGGCTGGCAGACCACTACAACATGTCAGACAACATGCACCAGTCGGTAATGGGCGGCACTGGAGCGAACCATATTATGTTCGGCTTCGCCGACGCGCTTGCCTACAGCGACGGCAAAGGCACGATCACCACGCCTCCCGCCAACCAGATTGAAAATCCCAATCCGCAGCCGGGCACAAACAACTGGTATGACCAGGACGGCTACTCCGGCGGCACCTATAGCAACTGCGCTGATATCGGGCAGCCCGGCGTTGCCGTGATCACCAATTACTTGCAGTCGCTTAAGAACCCCGTAGAACCGCGTTGCGAGGACGGCCATTACTACCTGCTGAACAACTACAACCCCGGCTATAAAGAGGACGGGACCCTGAATACGACCCCCTTCACCCTGCCGCCGGTAAACGTTCGCCACATCGGCGATGCGTTGCTGGAGAAGCACATCTCCTTCGGGTACTACGGCGGACATTGGGACCGCGCGGTCGCTAACTTGCCGAATGGCTATTGCAACATTTGCAATCCCTTCCAGTACGCGACCGACATCATGACCAACCCAGCGCTGCGTGCGGCTCACATTCACGACACCAGCCAACTTCACGAGGACATCAAGAGCGGGCATCTGCCCTCGGTCGTCATCGCCAAGCCAGATGGCACTGTGGATGGTCACCCCGGCTATTCCAAGCTCGATCTCTTCGAAGGATTTACTAAGAGGATCATCGACGAAGTCAAGGCCAACCATGAGCTGTGGGAGGACACTGCGATCATCGTCACCTTCGACGAAGGCGGCGGCTACTATGACTCCGGCTACACCCAGGCCGTCGACTTCTTCGGTGATGGCACTCGCATTCCGCTAATTGTTGTGTCGCCTTATTCGAAGGGCGGCAAGATCGTCCACACCTACTATGATCACGTTTCCATCACCAAGTTCATCGAGAAGAACTGGAGGCTGCAGCCGCTGACCGCTCGCAGCCGCGACAACTTTCCCAACCCGATCGCCTCGCATAAGAACCCTTACGTGCCCATCAACGGCCCGGCCATAGGGGATCTGTTCGAAATGTTCGATTTCGACCATCCCGACTGGTCGCGGTAGATCGTCCGACCAATTCGTTGGTGCCATCCGGCCGGGTCGCAAGCCCCGGCCGGAAACCCTGTTTTGAGGAGTCTTTTCATCGCAGGAATATCTAGGAGGCGCTTTTGCAGTTCTCTCGTCGTGAATGGTTAAAGACAGCAGCGCTAGCGGGTGGCGGCATTTTGTCACCCAAGTTTTCGCTGGCGCTAGCCGCCGATACTGTTCCCCATGCTGCCGGCGCGGTGCGGACCTTGCCCAGCTTTGTTGACGTCCTGCCTACGCCCGCAGTGATCCATCCCAGCCAGAGTTTGATCGAAGTCGCCATGCGGGAATTTCTTCACAAAGTTCATCGCGATCTCCCTCCCACGAAAATGTGGGGATACGGGGGCTCGTGGCCTGGCCCAACGTTCCAGGTGCGGCGCGGACAGCCTCTCGCGGTCAAATGGATCAACAAACTTCCCAGCAAACATTTCCTGCCTATCGACCACACCATTCACGGTGCCGATGAGTCATTGCCTGAGGTTCGCACGGTCGTACACGTCCATGGATTAAAAGTCCTGCCTGAACATGACGGCTATCCCGAAGCGTGGTCGACTCTCGACGGGAAGACAGGGCCGACATGGAGTCCCAATCCTAGCCAGTATCCCAATGATCAGCCGGCCGCTACCTTCTGGTATCACGACCACGCTCTCGGCATCACCCGCCTGAATGTCTATGCCGGACTCGCGGGCATGTATCTTATTCGCGACGAAGAAGAAGGTACCCTTCATTTGCCAAGCGGGAGGTTTGAAATTCCCCTGCTGATTCAGGACCGGTCGTTCGCCGCCGATGGTTCGCTACTCTATCCGCCCGCTCCTCAAGGCACCCATCCCATGTGGATGCAGGAATTCTTTGGCGAGACCATTTGCGTGAACGGCAAAGCCACGCCTTATCTGGAGATCGAGCCCAGAAAATATCGCTTCCGCCTCATCAACGGATCCAATGCGCGCTTCTACAACATAACGCTGTTGCCGGCAGATGCAATCGGCAAGCCAATTGGCCGGGCAGCAGAAGCTCCGCCATTTGTACAGATCGGGAGCGACGCTGGCCTGTTGCCCGCACCGCAGGCCACGCACTATTTGATCTTGTCTCCCGGAGAGCGATTCGATCTCGTTATTGACTTCAGCCGCTATGCCGGCAAGAATTTCGTCGTGACCAACAACGCGCCAGCGCCCTACGCCCGCGGAGGTGAAGTTGTGGCGGCCGATGTGATGCTCTTCAGAGTATCCAAGCCTCTATCCGCAAAAGACACCAGCGCATTGCCGGATACGTTGGTTCCATTTAGCCCTCTGAATGTCTCTGACGCAGTGCAGGAGCGGGTCTTGGATCTAACCGAAATGGACCGTCCCTCCGATGGCTACACCATGATCGGATTGTTGGGAAGGAAGCATTGGTGCGATCCCGTGACCGAAAACCCTAAGGCCGGAACGACCGAGATCTGGTCATTCGCCAACACTACCGGTGATGTGCATCCGATTCACACACACCTGGTGCGCTTTCAGGTGTTGAACCGGCAGCCCTTCGACGTGAACCAGTATCTCCAGAACAACAAACTGGTGTTCACTGGCAATCCCATGCCACCGGAGAGAAACGAGCGTCCGGCGTGGAAGGACACCGTAAAAACCTATCCGGGTTATCTCACACGAGTAATTCAACGCTTTGACCTTCCTGCAGGAACCCAAGTCGCTCCCGGACAGGAATTCCGCTACGTGTGGCACTGCCACGTGCTCGAGCACGAAGATAACGAGATGATGCGGCCCTACAACGTGATCGGATGATTCTCACTAAATCCCGTTAGAATCGTCAGATGCCGGAAACCGCCAGTACTAGACTCGACCGCGTCCTCGGCCAACTACGACTGTACGAGCACCCGCTGCTCGACTTCGGTGCGCGCACCAAAGGCGACGCCGTCGAAGTAGTCATCAACTTCAAAGATCCGGCGATTCCGGTTCATACCTACTATTTCGAACTTCATCCTCGCGACCTCGACCACCCCCAGTTTGAGTGGACCTTCCAGCGCCAGCTCTTCGACTGTCTGCACGACTATCTGATCGAAATGTTCACCCGCACGCCGCAAAACCGCGCCGAACGTCAACGGGAAGGCCTGTGACCCTGCGCCGGAAGATTGAGCAGGAGATTGCGGCCCAGGGACCGATTCCGTTTTCCCGGTACATGGAGTTATGCCTCTACGATCCCGAATTTGGATATTACTCGCGCAATGCTGAGCAGTTCGGCAAAGCTGGAGACTTCTACACTTCAAGCGACGTGCACGCCGTCTTCGGACGGCTCATGGCCCGCCAGTTTGAGGAAATGTGGAGGATCTTGGGGAAACCCAAAGAGATTGAAGTTCTGGAACTGGGCCCTGGTCGCGGCCTTTTTGCGCAAGACGTATTGGATTGGTCGTCTAAGAAGTTCCCTGAATTCTTCAACGCGCTTCATTACTCTCTGATGGAACAGTCCCCAGTGCTGCGCGACCGCCTGCGGACAACACTGTCTATCCATCTGGAAAAAGAGAAGATTTCGATATTAGATTCTCCAGCGCCTGAGGGAACCGCCGCGAGGCGGCGAAACAATGCAGGCCCGGCCGCAAGACCCGGGTTGAAGGTCGAAAGCGGCAAAACCCCGAAGGAGGGAAGGAAAGTCCCGCGGACAAAATCCGGCGCCACCCCTCTCATCATCTTCGCCAATGAATTCTTCGATGCCTTGCCGGTCGAAATTCTGAGCTCGCAAGGTTCTCTCCATCTCGCTGAAGATTTGTCGGAAACCTGGGCCCCATCGTCCGGGGAAGCACTGGAATTTCTCGACCGCTACGGCGTCCACCCCGATCCCAGCGAGCGCCTTGAGGTCCCACTCATTGCGCAAACCTACGCTTGCGAAATCGCCTCCATCGTCCAACGCGGATTCCTCATCGCCATCGACTACGGCTATACCCGCGAAGAGCAACTCGCGGGCCACCATCGCGGCACCTTGATGACCTATCGGCAACATTCGGCCGGAATGAATCCATACCAGGCGCCAGGCCAGCAAGACATTACCGCGCACGTAAATTTCACCGGATTGGCCGCCGCACTGAAAAGCCGAGGCCTATCACCCCATCCGCTGATGACCCAATCGCAATTTCTGCTCGGCATCGGCGAGTCCAATCAATTTGCCGAGGCCTTCGAGGAGTGCCGCCAGCCGCAGGAACGAGCCAAAGTCGCACTTCAACTGAAACATCTAATTACTCCCGAAGGCATGGGAGAATCATTCCGCGTCCTAGTCGCTAGTAAGGCTGTCGAAGCCGCGGACGTTTCCACCCTGGCAGGCCTCAGCTTCGGCCGGGCAAGACGCGATTAATTAACTTCTTGTAGGCGATGAGTACTTTTCATCCAAAGGGATAGTTCGCGGTCTTCTCGACAGCTATCTATATATTTAGCTTAGCAATGGAGGAACCGTGACTAGCGCCGCCAGACCCGCAAAATGGAAGATCGTTCTCGCCTTCTCCATCATTTATTTGGTGTGGGGTTCGACCTTCCTGGCGATTCGCATTGGCGTCAACGAAGTTCCGCCATTCCTGCTGGCGGCCTTGCGTTTCTTTGTCGCAGGCATCGCGATGTATGCTTGGCTGCGTGCCACGGGCACGCCCTCGCCCTCGCGGCGCCAATGGTTCGGTTCTGCGCTGCTTGGTGGAATGATCTTTGTTGTCGATTACGGCTGCCTCTTCTGGTCGGAACAGCGCGTGCCATCCGGGATCGCCGCCGTCGTGCTGGCTACCATTCCAGTCTTCATCACAGTGCTTGAGATCATTTTGCTTCGGACCATGCGCCTATCTCTGGGCTTGGCGATCTCGCTGTTGCTGGGAATCGCAGGCGTGGCAATCCTGATGAGCAATTCGTTCTCATTAGGGCAGGCCCCGATTGATCACGCCGGAGCCGCCGCCTTGCTACTAGCGTCGTTTACGTGGTCGGTAGCAACCGTGATCACACGAAGGACGCCGCTTCCAGAATCGAAGGCCATGAGTTCCGCAACCCAGATGCTGTGCGGGGGAGCGCAATTGGTCGTGGTCTCGGCGCTCGCGGGCGAATTCTCCCGCTTTCATCCGCGTACAGTCTCGTGGAGTGCATGGGCGGCGCTTTTGTACTTGATCGTCGCTGGATCAATCATCGGCTTTACCGCCTATGTGTGGTTGCTGCACTACGAATCTCCCACCAAAGTGGGGACCTATGCGTACGTGAATCCCGTGATCGCGGTATTGTTAGGCTACTTCTTCGCCGGGGAAGCGCTGGGGGCAAGAACAGTCCTGGGGACTTTGTTGGTCCTGGTGAGCGTAATTGCGATCACGCTGAAGCCCAAACCGGCAAGCAACCGCAATGTTCCTACTGAGCGCAAATTTAAGGAAGAGTCAGTACCGGAGGAAATAAATACCTAGATCCGTGAAATCAGCGAGCACCCGCGGCAAAAAAGGTTTTGCGTTACTTCGCCTTAATTTCATCCCGCTTAGCCGCCGCATCAAGCGGACGCACTGGCTCTGTCATCCGGACGGGATCGAGAATGTCATTGATCTCTTTCTCGCTTAGCAGCTTTTTCTCGCGGGCAATTTCGATAATCGAGCGTCCGCTGGCCACCGCTTCCTTCGCAATCTCCGCCGCTTTCGCATATCCAATATAAGGGTTTAACGCCGTCGCCAGCGAGACCGTGGCCTGCACATAGAAGTTGCAGCGCTTTGCATTGGCAGTAATTCCGCTAATGCACTTGTCGTTAAATTGCCGCAGCATATTGGTCAGAATCGTGATCGATTGCATCACACTGTAGGCCATGGTCGGCATCATGACGTTAAGTTCCAGCTGACCGGCTTGCACGGCCATCGCGACTGCCACGTCGTTGCCCACCACCTGAAACGCCACCATGGCCGCCAGTTCCGGGATCACTGGATTGATCTTACCGGGCATGATCGAAGATCCCGGCTGCAAAGCAGGCAGATTAATCTCCGCAAATCCCGTGTTGGGACCCGATGCCAGAAGCCGCAAATCGTTGGAAATACGGATCACCTCCAGTGCCAGGTTCCGCAGCGCGGAAGAAACACTGGCCATGGCAAAATTCGATTGCATGGCATAGCGCATGTCGTCAGCAGGCGAAAGTTTCTGTCCCGAAATGCGTGAGAGATTGCGCACCGCTTTCGCGCGATAGTCGGGATGAGTGTTGATGCCGGTTCCGACTGCGGATCCGCCCAATCCTAATTCGCGCAACGACTCAGAGGCCGCGCGTATCGCGTCTTTGGCGCGGCGAATCGCGCCGGCGTAAGCCGTGAACTCCTGCCCCAAGCGCATCGGGACCGCATCTTGCATGTGGGTACGGCCCGACTTAAGAATGTCGTGAAATTCTTTTCCCTTCGCGTCGAGTGCCGACGTCAGGCTGTCCAGGACCGGATACAATTTCTCCAGTTCCAACAAGGTCGCCAGTCGCATGCCGGTGGGAAAAACGTCATTCGTCGACTGGCCGTAATTCACGTGATCATTAGGATGGACGATCGAGTAGTCGCCCAGGGTTCCTCCGAGAAGCTCGACAGCCCGGTTGGCGATCACCTCATTGGAATTCATGTGAAAGCTGACCCCTGCGCCAGCTTGAAATACGTCAACTACAAATTCCTGGTTCCACTTTCCGTCCTGTACTTCTGTGGCCGCACGGATAATGGCATCGGCGCGCTTGTCGTCAACCAATCCCAACTCTTTGTTTGCCTCCGCGGCTGCCGCTTTGACCATGCCAAAAGCCGCAACCAGAGTAGGATGCGCCCGCATCCCGGAGATGGGATAGTTTTCAATCGCGCGCGCGGTCTGAATCCCATAGTAAACATTCGCCGGAATTTCCTTGGGTCCGATTGAATCCTTCTCCTGCCGGGTAGCCTGCTGCGTTGCGGTCGCCATGGGTGCTCCTGAGAAAGAATTGTCGATAATGAAGTTGTGAAATTAGGACAAGAAAAGTATAGCAAGTTGGACGATGCACTTTGCCCAGACGGACCCGCCGTTTGTAGCATGTCACCCATCTAAGAGGGACAGCAAATGAGGACTATCAGTCGCACGAACCTTCAGCGCCACACGATGACAGTAAAGCGTGCGGGTGCATTGCCGGTGTTTGTTAGTTGGTGGGTGATACCGGCTGGTATGAACTCGACGTCGCCGCTTTGGTGGGTGCGGACAATCGTACCCTTCCCCTCCACCTGGTCAGTGAGCTGATAATCCGACACTGCGACAAGCATATGGTCCGTGGTATGACTGTGCCGGGATGTGATGGCGGCGGGCGCAATGCTCACATCCTCCACGCAGACTCTAGCCGTGCAGAAGAGGGTTTTCTCATCGACGCATGCCGTCGTACTGCCAGGGTTGCAGTAGTGCGTCGTGGTTCCAAGCGGTTCCATCTTGCCTTGCGGGTCGGCGAACTCGACGATTACCACGCGAAACAGCGCCCCGCCTTCATTCTGGGTAGCGTGGGCATAACCCGCATTGCGAAAGCGTACCTCCCCCGCTAGCATCTTGTCGGTGCTCGGCTTGTGCCCAAACACTGTGTTTCGGGTGTTGCCGCCATTTACGAATACCGCCAGCATGTCGTGGGCGTGCTGGTGCATCGGCGTGGCCTCGTGCGGCGCAAGCTCCAGCACGCTCGCGGTCACTCGATGGTTGCGCAGAATCTCTTTTCGTTGCGGTACTTCGCTGTCCGGGACCGGCGCGGGCTCTTGTGCGGCGCACGCGGCGCACAACAACAATAGAGCGACAGAGAGTCGGCGCATAAGCCGCCATTCTAACCGAAGCGACTGCAGTCGATCAGAGTAGATTTGCTAGCCGTCTTCGTCCCAGTTTCCCGCATGCTAGAATCGCTACTTAACTAGGCCCCATGCCCCGTCCGCGAAGCACTTCCGTTTTACCCAAAGAGAAAGAGATCGTGGAAACCAGGCAGATTCCCGATGTCTTAACCCGCGCCGAGTTGCAACCCGCATCCAACCGCCAGGCGGATGTGATGGTGATTGGCGCCGGACCGACGGGCCTTGCCTGTGGCATCGAGGCCCAGCGCGCGGGCTTTAAAGTCGTAGTTATTGACAAGGGATGCCTGGTCAATTCGCTCTACAACTACCCGGCCGGGATGACGTTCTTCACCACACCCGAACTGCTTGAGATCGGCGACATTCCCTTTACCACCGCCCACCAAAAGCCCACTCGTGAAGAGGCGCTTGAGTACTATCGCAAAGTGGCCGAACACTACCGCCTGCATGTCGTGCAATATCAGCGAGTCGAAACTGTTACCGGCAAAGACGGAGATTTCCGCATCACCACATCGGACCGACTGGGACGAATCTTCGACTACCAGGCGCGCAAGCTGATTGTCTCCACGGGCTACTATGACTTGGCGAACCAGTTGCAGATACCCGGAGAAGATTTGCCAAAGGTGTTTCACTACTACCGCGAACCACATCCCTACTTCGATATGGATGTGGTGGTGATTGGGGGAAAGAATTCTGCCGCCATTTCCGCGCTGGATTTGTGGCGACACGGAGCGCGCGTGACCCTTGTGCATCGCGGCTCCAAGATGCACAATCACGTGAAGTACTGGATTCTTCCCGACATCGAAAATCGCATCAAGGCCGGCGAAGTGAAGGCATACTTCAATAGTTCCGTACAGTCGATCGAAGCCGATGCCGTGATCCTCGACACTCCTGAGGGAACGGTCCGCCTGAAAAATGATTTCGTCTTTGCCCTGGTTGGGTACCACCCCGACTACGATTTTCTTCGGGCCATGGGTATCGAACTCTCGGCGGAGCAATGCCGACCAGTTTGTGATCCAGAGACCCTGGAGTCCAACATCCCCGGAATTTACGTGGCCGGAGTCATCGTTGCGGGGTCGCGCACCAACGAAATCTTCATCGAGAACGGCCGCTTTCACGGCCGCCAAATCGCTGCCGACCTGAAGAAGAAACTAAACAACCAGGCGTAACCGTTCCAATACTAAGAACTGTCGTCCCCAAACCAAGCCGAGGGACCTTGCGTTTTCGCAGAGCTGTAAAGGAAGCCTCAGGGTAATATCGTTTTTCCTCTCTTATGGGATCAGGGCAGACAAACGTGTCAGTTTCGTTTTCCGCATACTGGCGACTGGTACGCGAGAACGCAAACTTCCGCTACCTATGGATGGCGCAAATCGTCAGCGAAATTGGCGACTGGTTCTATACCCTCGCACTGTTGAGCCTGGTTTTACAGCTTACGGGGCAGGCGGCATCAGTCGGCCTGGCTCTAATGGTGCAAGTGCTGCCGCAAACTTTCTTTGGGCCGCTGGCCGGCATTATCAACGATCGCCTTCGCCGCAAGTCGGTCATGATCGCGGCCGATCTCATTCGTTTTGTTATTGTCCTGTCGATGCTGCTGGTGCGCTCCCGCAGCACAGTCTGGATGGTCTATCCCTTATTGTTGTTGGAAACTGCCACGGCAACATTCTTTGGACCGGCCCGCAGCGCAGTCGTTCCTAACATTGTCAATAAAGAAGACGTGATCCTTGCCAACACCCTCTCTTCTTCGACTTGGTCGCTGAACCTCATGATCGGTGCCGCGTTGGGAGGGATTGTGGCGGCTCTGTTTGGGCGTGACGCAGTGTTCATTTTGAATGCCCTGTCGTTTCTGCTGTCGGCTGTCCTGATTAGCCGCATGCACTTTGCCGAGCCACATGCGGACGATTCGCCTCCGCTGCGGCCAAAAGATCTCGTTGACTACTCGCCGGTGATCGAAGGCATCCGCTACGTAGGGCGGGACCGCAGCTTGCTAGCAACTGTATTTGCCAAGGCTGGCGAGTTAATGGTGGGTCCGGGATGGGTTTTGTTTACTGTGATGGGGCAGCGCTACTTCGCGGTGCACTGGAGGGGAGCGGATCCAGAGCGGGCCACCATGTTGGGCATGAGCTTCCTCATTGGAGCTCGAGGAATCGGGACATTGTTCGGACCGCTGCTCTCGGCCCGTTGGGCTGGACATTCGGATCGGCGCCTGCGGCAGGGAATTCTGATCGGGTACATCGTCATTGCGATCGGCTATGCAGCGTTGGGTGGCGCATTAAACGTCTGGATCGCGTGCCTGTACATTGCTTTTGCCCACTGTGGAGGTTCCACGGTCTGGGTCTTCTCAACCACCATGCTTCAACTCAACACCGACGACCGATTCCGCGGCCGCGTCTTCGCAGCTGACAACGCGCTTTGCATGTTAAGCATCGCGGTGGGCGCCTACTTCTGCGGGCATTTCATGGATTGGGGAGCCTCGCCGCGCGTACTGACAGTGGGGGTAGGGGTCTCGATGGTATTTCCAATCGTGCTGTGGGGATGGGCCATGCGTCCGTGGCGCGCGCCCGCAGAACTTCAGCCCTTACAACAGTAGCTATTCTTGAAGTACGCGGTCGATCTTGGCGGCTATGATGAAGTCGCTCTCCGTTAGGCCGTCGATCTTGTGCGTCCACAAAGTGATGTCCACTTTGCCCCACGTCAGATAGATGTCGGGATGGTGGCCCTGGTCTTCCGCGATGTCGCCGACGCGATTCACGAAAGCTAACGCCTGTTTGAAGTCAGGGAAGGTGAAGGTGCGGTTGATGTGGTGCTCGTCAACAGCCTTCCATTCAGGCACCAGTTGCAGGATGCGTTCGAGTTCGTGTCCTTTCAGTGGCGGCACGCCGCCCTTGCAGGGCACGCATTTCTTGTCTGCGAGGTCTGTCTCGGTCATGGCTTCAGTGTGCCCCTATCGGGCCTGGGTTTGCAACTTTACAAAACGTTTCGTGCGGAACACTTTGTAAAGTTGCGGGAAACAAATAGTTTGCTCAGGCCGCCTAACAGAGCAACTTGAGATTGGCAATTGAGTTGCGTGATGGCCACTCTGTGAGCGGGTTCAGGCCGATGTCTCAGTGGACGACTCCAACTTTCTTTATCAAATCTGCGAAACGGGAATCGGAGCGGACCTGATCGAAGAATGGGTCAAGAGTCAGCCAGAGCAGATACTCGGCTCGGTCCTCGTGGGCTTTAGTGTACAGAGCAAATTCAGTCGCCTCCATTAGAATGGCGGCGGTCAGGCAAGGTCATCCTCTCGGGATGATCTTGCTCTGAACTCGGCTGGAGTTATTTGGGCGTCTGCGGTGTCTCTTTCATCTCCATACGGGAGTGATCGGCTCCTTCCTTCATTCCCGTGCCGCCCATCGACATCATTTTCACCATATCTTCCATGTGCTGGACCATCGATTCCCAAAGTTCGAGGTCAAGCTGAGCATGCTCCCTTGATGCCGGATCCGATATCGTGCCGACATTGGCTTTCATCTTGTCGAGCGTGGACCGCATTTTGGTAACCTGTTCTTGCATCTGCATGTGATGGTGCATGGCGGTTGCGTGGTCGCCCATCTGGTGATGTGGGGGCGGCGGTGAGTTTTGGGGAGCAGCTTGGGCCAGAAGCCTTGCGGCGTTTAGTGACAGGGCCAGGAACAGGGCAAACAATTTCATAGATCCCTTCTTAAGTCGGTGCCCGTAGTCTAGTGAAGTGGGACCGTCGTTGGCTGTGACGGCTGTCACATTCGGGTTGAGGAAAACCCCGCCCAAGCAAAGGTCAAACGGGGCATCGTTAGGGTCCATTACTACGCAAACCTGGTGGATACGAAGCCTGCTGCCCATGCCTGCTGCCAATTCATTGCATTGCTGGGCGGAGCGGTACCCTGGGGCTGGACGGTGAGAGGTAGCGGATATGGTGGCGGCCCAGGCACCGAACAGTCTGAGTTGATATAGCTATGATGGCCGAACTTCCATAGTTGCGGAAGGTTCGGGGTCTTGCACAGGTTCGCCGGTTGATCCGCGGGATATGGGCCGTAGCGGCCAAGGGCTCCGTGCCAGTACGGGTCTCCGCGAGATATGATGCCGGAGGCAAAGTTCCCGGCGGGAAAGGCCAACTTCAAGACCTCATCCTCACTCGATGCCAGTACGGAAATTTTTTCCAAACGCTGCGCGGCGTCACGGTATTCGTTCACCAGGCAAGTATCGTCGATGGCGGCAGCCATCACGGTGAGAGTTTTTAATTTGAAGGACTGGTCTAGGTTCCGGATAGTTTCGAGCATGGTCCGCGCACCCAGGCTGTGAGAGACAAAGGAGAGACTGTTAACGCCTGCAAAGCGACTGGCCAGATATGAGGCCAGCAGGCGGCCGCTCTTGATCGCCTCGTCGCCTTCGAGCGGATAGTCGACGAAGGGCAGCCAGCGGGAATCTCCCGGCCAGAGCACGGCTACAAAAATGCCGTTGCCGCCGAGCTGAAGCCACTGCTTCCAGCAGGCTAGATTGCTGATACCGTCCCGGCGGTTTACGTGAAGCCGTGAGTGCCGAGAAGTACGTCACGGCCCTGAACCGCCTGGGCCAGTTCGCCATCCATTGGCCGGGAAGGATTCGGGTCAGGCTGCGTGTCCGTACGAACCACTACCCCATTTACATCCGCCGCGGGATTTCCTCCAGCAGAATCAGCGCGGAGATCGATGAAATAAGTCACTTCTTCCAGGCCTGCGCTAGCTTGGAACCTTGCTGAATCGCGCTCGCGACATCTTTTGCCACCGGGGCCAGGGGGGTGGCGAGAATTCCGCCGACTATAGCCCTCCAGGTGTCGAGTGGTTGGAGTGGGCCTGGGGAAATGGCCCAGGCTCCGAGCACAGCCAGACCGACCGCCACGGGCACCGCCAGCAATTTGGAGCTGTTCCGGTAACGTTGGTCGGCACGTTGGTAGCCCTGATCGAGGACTGCGCTGAGCAAGAGATCAAAACGGCCGTAGGAGTCGGTTTCTTCCGGCGTAAACGCTTGGCCAGTGGAAAGCTTCCTCGCGATCGAAGCGAGAACCTTATCGTCGACGCCAGTCGCCGCTGCCATCCTGGCTGCGGTATCGGCATTCAAGTTTAGTTTTATCAGTGCCTTCGCTACGGACTTCTGGTCCGACAACGCCATTCCATTGAGCCAGTTCGATCTCAAAGTGGCCAGAACCGAATCCAGAGAGAGGGCTGAAACGCTTGTTTGAGGAGCAGATGCGGGAATGAAGGGCGATACGACTTTCTTGATGTCGCCAAACCCGCGATTGGAAATTCCGCCACCAAAACCTTTGGAGACGTCCACCAGGCCGTAGGCAGCCGTTCCGAGGGCGCCGATTGCTAGAACGATCTTGGTTAAGTCGAGTGGTGGGAACCCAGTTGCAGCAGTATCCAGCAACATTTCTTGCCTCCAGCATTTGATCCTGGGAAGGGCCCGATTTGCGGGCATTTTGCGTTACGGAACTAGGGACGTCAAGGAAATTTTCCTGATGCGTCGCTTTGCCGCGATTCGAAAAAGTGAACGTGAGTCTCGCTTCACACGCGAAAAGGGGTTTGGACGCACTGCATCGTGCTGTGGCGGTGCGCGGGCGACGGCGCCCGCGCCACACATGCTGCGTTGCTAGAACGGGATATCGTCGTCGCTGATTGGGCCTGCGCCGGCATTTGCCGGTTCGGGGACACTCTGATCGAAGTTGTTGTTTCCGGCGGATGCGCCTCGAGAGTAGCCTCCAGTTTCGCCGCCCTCACCACGTCCGCTCAGGAGGATCAAGTCGCTGGCCACGACTTCGGTCATGTACTTCTTCTGATTGGTCTGCTTGTCATCCCAAGAGCGGGTTTGGAGACGGCCTTCGACGTAGACTTTGCCGCCCTTTTTCAAGTATTCGCCTGCGATCTCTGCAAGGCGTTGCCAGAGGACGACGTTGTGCCACTCCGTGCGGTCCTGCCATTGCCCGTCTTTGTCTTTAAAACGCTCGTTGGTGGCTAGGGTGATTTTGGCAACAGCGGTGCCGCTGGGAGTGTATTTGACTTCCGGGTCCTTGCCGAGATTGCCGATGAGTTGAACTTTATTAAGGCTTTTGCCTGCCATAAATGATGCTCCTTTTGCCCCTCGCTTGAAATCCTTTAAAGGGCCGGAAAACCGCTGGGAATATCCTGGGAAATTAGGGGCTGGAAGCTCAATATATCAGAAGCAGGAGGTATTGGCAGGCTGGAGAGGATTTTTAGTTCCTGGTCTACGGTTTCGAGTTCCTAGTTGGGCTATGTGGAACGCTGAGATATAATGCCCGCCATGTCCGAGACCATGAATCCGGGTATGGTTCCCGATGAGATGAAGTTTGAGCCCAAGTCGAAGGGCTTGACCACTCCTCGGAAGAAGAAGCCCAAAGAGCTGGCGGTGATTACGGAGTGCTGCACCGGTTGTGCGGGCTCACCGGCGTGTGTCGAATATTGCCCGGTACAGGACTGCATGTTCTGGGTGCCGGACGAAGACCATCCGCCGTTCGGACGAATTCAGGTGGATCCGATCTTGTGCATTGGGTGCAAGAAATGTCTCAGCAAAGGGCCGGACGGCTGCTTTCTGGATGGGTGTCCGTGGGATGCGATCGTCATGGTAGACACGCCAGAGGTAGAAATGGAAGTGGGGGTAATGCCGTTCTAGCGGCGAACTACCCCAGCCTTGCCAGCGGACGAGCTTGTTGGCGCCACAAGAGATCCTCTCCCGCCTTTTTACGTTCATGAATATCAAGCAGGTTGCCAAGCGAGCCAAGGTATCTACGGCCACGGTATCGCGGACTATTAACGGCTCGGACAAGGTGAGTCCGGAGACGGCGGAACGAGTTCGTCAGGTGATCCATGACATGAACTTTTTCCCCAATAGTCATGCGCGCACACTGGTTTCTGGGCGAAGTCGCATGGTGGGGCTGATCATCTCAGACATTACCAATCCATTTTTTCCCGAGCTGGTGAAGAATTTTGAGGACCTGGCAGTGGATCGCGGCCTGGAAATTATTATTGGAAACACCGACTACAAACCGAAGCGGATGGTTTCGTGTATTCGCCGCATGCTGGAGCGGAAGGTCGATGGCGTTGCCATTATGACTTCGGAGACCGATATGGCGCTGCTAGCGGAGCTTACGCGCCGGAACACGCCCATGGTCCTGCTGGACGCTGGAAAGACCGGAGATCACAGCGCCAGCGTCAAGATTGAGTACGCGCAGGGAATTCGCGAGGCAGCCGAGCACTTGTTTTCCTTGAACCACCAGCGCGTAGCCTTTATTGCCGGTCCTCAGGAGTTGGAGTCAGCCCGCATACGCCGTGAGGCGTTCGTGGCGGCGATGAAGGCCCGAGGTTATGCGGTGGAAGAAGGAATGATTCAGGAAGGGAACCATCGCATCGATGGCGGAGGTATTGCCATGAGAAATTTGTTGATGCTTGAGAACCCACCCACCGCGGTTATGACGTCGAATGATATGACCGCAATCGGGGCACTGGGAACGATTCACGAAGCGGGAATGCGGGTGCCGCAGGATATTTCTGTGGTGGGCTTCGACGGAATTTCATTTTCCAACCTCACCCAGCCGCCGTTGACCACAGTGCTGATTTCACGCACCCAGCTTGCTCTGACTGCTTTTGCCGCGCTGGAGCGTCTAATCAAGCGCGAAGATGCGCAGAAGTCTGACTATGTCATTCCTGCCCATTTAATTCTGCGCGGATCGACGCGCGCCATCTAAATACTCTCAATCCTTTAACCACTAAGGGCTCGAAGTATCCGAACGAAAGCTCCTCCTTATATACTGGCGGACATGCGAGCCTTGGTTTATACCGCACCGGAGAAGTTAGAGATGGAGGAACGTCCGCGTCCCAATGCGGGTTCTGGCGAGGTCGAGGTCGAAATCGATGTTGCGGGCATTTGTGGGTCCGATATCTCCGGATTTTTAGGGCATAGCGCTCTGCGGAAGCCCCCGCTGGTGATGGGCCATGAATTGGTCGGGCGTCTGAACGACGGAAGGCGGGTGGTGGCGAATCCTTTGATCAGTTGCGGACGCTGCGAGGCTTGCGTGGCCGGTACTCAGAACCTGTGCGGTACGTGGCGTTTGCTGGGCGCGGGGCAGACGCCAGGGTCTTTTGCGGAGTTTGTTACGTTGCCCACCGGTCAACTTTATGAGATCCCCGAGTCGCTGCCCTCCTCGCGGGCGATTCTGGTTGAGCCCCTGGCAAATATTGTTCATATGCTTCGCATCGTGTCGCCTGCGCCCTTTTTTCGTTTTGCCATCGTTGGGGCAGGAACTATGGGGGCGCTGGCAGTTGCCGGAGCATTGCGAGTGGGCGCGCGAGACATGTTAGTGGTGGATGTGAACGACGAGCGCTTGGCCATTATGAAAAAGCTGGGCGCGACTGCGGCAATCAATACCGGTAGTCCGGAAGGTATCGGGGAGGCACAACGTCTGGCAGGACGCGGATTCGATGTTGTACTCGACGCCAGCGGCAGCGCCTCAGCGCGGCAATTCTCGTTTGATCTTTGCCGCCCGGGAGGTCAGGTGGTGCTTCTTGGGATGGGCGCGCAGAGAAGCGAAGTCAATTTCGTGGCCAGCATTCGCAAGGAGCATCGCGTCGTGATGTCGTTTGCCTACACTCCAGCGGATTTTCAGCGGGCGCTCAATTTGTTGGTAGCCGGCGAAATCGATCTCACGCCCTGGACGGTGCAGCTCCCCCTGGAGGAAGGCCAAAAGGCCTTCGAGCGGATGACACGAGCTCCGGGCGGTGCGCTCAAGATGATGCTTGCGGTGTCGAACTGACAGTTACTTTTTGTGTTGTGCGGCAAAGTGAAGGGTTACGGTTTGCCGCGCGTAGGAATTGGAGTCCGCACCGGTAAAAGAGATTTTCAGCTTCTCGTTCCCCTTGTCCGAAAATAGGGTGCCACCGTCCACTGACGAGACTTGGGCGGGATTCCAAAGATTTAGCTCGTAGTCGTTGCCCGGAACACCCTCGGTATCGAGCACAAGACTGCTTTGATCAGCGGACCAGGATTCAGAGATGATCCGAAGGCCTTGACTGGTGCTGCCCAGCGCCGGCAATTGGGAATCCAGAGAAAAGCCGAAATCGTTGCGCGTCCTAAGTTGCAGCGTACTAGTTTCGCGGTCGACGGAGAAATGAACCCCAGCGTGCTGGTCTACGCCGTCGTTTTCCATGTGACTTGCAACCGGGCGCCCATTGAGCGTAACGCCAGCGAGCCGGGCCCGAGGGCTGACAGCTGGAGCAAAGTCAAGCTTGCAATCGCCTGCGCCGCTGCGATGAATCTCTAAGGTGATTCCATCCGCAGTTTTACGATATGTAAGGTCGAGAACGACCTCGCCGATGTGCACGTTTTGCACACGGAAGAAGGTCCAGTGTGCGGGGACGTGCGGGGTAAACGAAATGTAGTGGTTGATGACATTAACTTCAAGGCCAAGCATGCCGCGAAGAATCGGGCTGACCACCATAGCTGCTGACCAAATCTGATGCGGCGAACTCGTAGAAAGCGGCTGGTAATAGTCACCGGAGAGTACTTCGGTGACATGGCCCAAGGAGCCGTCCAGCGCCAGTAAGGCATTAGCGCGAAGATTGGCGTAGGCGGGCTGAACCCGGTGGTATTTGTATTCCCCGACCGAAGCCCATCCGGTAAACAGGGGCCAGACCGAACCGAAGTGATAGCCGCCGGGGTTGTATAGGGGGTTGCGATTGGAGATGATCCGCATCCCCCAATCGGTTTGGTGGTCGCTGGCCGCCAACGCGTCGATCATCTTTCCGGCTTTGTCGGTGTCCATGAGACCAAACCACATCGGGACTGTGGCTAGAACACTGGGAATGTCAACCCGCTGTGAGTTGGTGTCCAGCCCGAAGGCAAGAATATTCTTCTCCGGTGACCAGAAGGCTTGATTCAGCTGCGCTTTATGGTCGGCAAATTCCTGTTCCAGTCGTGAACTAACGTCAGTCTTGCCCGCAAGCTTTGCCAGATTGCCCAGTGCGCGAAGAGATTCCGCACCTACCCCTGACTGATACAACTCGCCCTTGACCGGGACCAGCGGCCCACCCTCTACCCATCCGTGGCCGAATCCGAAATTCTGGGGAATACCTTGTGCGTCGTAGGTCGAACGCAGGAATTGGTAGGCTCGCCACAAGTTGTCCCACTTGGCATTGATGAACGCGACGTCGCCGCTTTCGATGACGTAGTCATTGGTGGCGATGATGAACAGTGGAGTCGCGTCGGCAGAGGCATATCCGTAGGGAAAGTTTTCAAACCACGGCACCAGGTTAGCTGCCTGAGAAATTTCGTGGGGAATTTTGCCATCAGCGCGCTGATACTTGGCGACAAAGTCTAGCGCAGCGCGCGTGGTAGCAAAATCGCTGCTGGCATCAAGGGCAAGCGATGTCCACAGCGAATCACGGCCAAAGAACCAGGCAAAGCCGGGACGCTGCGAATCGCCTGATGTGCGATACCCGGCAATCAATCCGGTCCCTAGGTCGGGATTAGTCACCAACCCTTGCAGCATGCTGACGCGAGACCAGTCGTAGGCCTGCTGTAGTTGAGAGTCGGGAAGATCCAGCTGAACCGTTCGCTGAAGATAGTTCGCGTAGTATTCGGCTGAGTCGTGCAGTGAATTCTCGTAGTTGTTTTCCAGGTGGCGGTAGGTCTTTTCCGCATCCGCCTGCCCCTGGGTCGAAGCTGCCATCACGATGGTCTTGGTGCTCGCACCTTTGTTGACGAGCCCAAGCCTGAATGAATTGTTTCGGGACGAGGAATAGTTAGTGGAATATTCGACCCGGCTTTCTGCCGCCGAAGGCGAACCTAACAGGGCAACGTATTTCTTCTGTTCTTCGCCGAGGTGAAAGGCGTGGAGGTTCTGGTCCCAGTAGAGAAAAGTTCCGCCGAGAGCGGCAGGCCACTCCAACTGAAAATCCCGCTCGAAGACAGCTTCGATTTCTAGAGGTTCGGCGGTCGTAACTTCCAAACGTATGATTGCGCCCTGCTCATGAACCGGAACAAAAAGCGTCTCGCGGACGCTGAAGGTGTTGTTGGCATACACAATCGTGTTCGATTCCGGGCGGGTGACCAGGCTGCGGGCCAGACTCTCAGCCGGCAGGACCTGTCCATCCACGATGAAATTGAAGTGAAAGTTCCGCATGATTTTCAGCGGATAAACCCAGGCTTCGAGATTGCCGGCTTCGTTTCCGAACAGTCCGGCGCGAGTGCCGGTGGCGGAGAGAAATTCCCACGAGCGAATAGGGCGGGAAAGTTCCAGAGATGGTTGGTCTGCAGCCGAAACGGGATGAGGAAGCGCGAAGGCTAAGAGACAAAAAGACGCGAATACGAAACGAAGAAAGCTTTTCAGGTCCGACAAGTCGATTCCTTTAGCGGGACTTCAGGGATGCAGAGCGATACTATTATCCAATGCTGCCCGCCGCAACCTCGGGGCTCAGTATCCTAACTGCTTGTTGACAACGTTTTTTAGACTCTCGGCCTTTTCAAACCGGGCATACTGTTCCAGGAAAAAACGCATGGCATCATTCTTCCATTCAGCAGTGTGGTCGGCGCAATGTGGAGAGAGAAGAACATTCTCCAACCTGTAGAAAGAGTGCCCTTTGGGGAGCGGTTCGTGTTCGAAGACATCGAGGCCCGCGCCCCGTATTCGTTTGGTTGAAAGCGCCCGCAGCATCGCGGCTTCATCAATCACTGAGCCGCGGCCGACATTAATTACTACCGCAGAAGATTTCATCGCCGAGAATTCGGCATCGCTGATCATGTGACGGGTTTCTTCGGTTAAGGGAGCCGTGGCCACCACGTAGTCACATAGTGCCAACATTTCACGCCTCGCTTCCGGCTTGAAATAGCGCTCCACCATCCGATCGGGAGTTTCGGGAATATGACGCTTGGTGGCCATGACCCGCATTCCCATGGCGCGCACTCGCGTGGCAACTGCGCGTCCAATGTCGCCATAGCCGACAATGCCTACCGTTTGTCCCGCGATCTCATCGACGTCAAACTGTTCCCAGATTTCGGCTGACTGGTTGCGAATCATCCGCCGGAAATCCTTGGCGAAAAATAGGATCGCTCCCAGCACAAACTCTCCCAGGGAGGCGCTGAACACACCGCTGCCGTTGGTGAGTACCACGTCGCTATCGATGAGTTCGGGAAACAGCAGGTCTTCCAAGCCGGCAGAACGAGAATGTATCCAACGCACATTCGGGGCCATCTCGAAAACGGGCCGCAGCAGGTCCGAATTTGCCGACCAGCTAAAAATCACACTCGCCGTTGCGGCCTGTTTCGCACAGCCGGATGGCTCCCTGCAAACCAAATGCGGGAGGCATTTAAGCATCTCAAATTGCGGGTCGTCATCCCGGCTTAGCACGAGGACCGTGTTCTTCGTCTCCATGACGTTACTATAATGGGTGGGCGGCGGAAATCGGCCGCTACCAGCATTTTGGTTGAGGTCAGAGCTACATGTGCAGGAATATCAAGACGCTATTCAATTTTGATCCTCCAGTAACGAGCGAGGAGGTTCAAGCAGCTTCGCTGCAGTTCGTACGAAAGATCAGCGGATTTACCAAACCTTCGAAAGCCAATGAGGCTGCGTTTCTGGAGGCGGTCGAGGAAATAGCCGGTGTCTCGGCTCGACTTTTGCGTTCTCTGGAGACGACCGCTCCGCCTAAAAATCGGGAAGAAGAGGCCGCGAAGGCTAAGGCACGCGCTGCAGAGAGGTTTGGAGATTGAGTCGACGGCGCTCAAAACCCTGGAATGAGTTTTAATTCACGGGTCTTCGTACCTGGCTCTCCGTTGTTGGAAGAGGTGGATGTGTCAAACCATATGCCCGATTCGCCGGAATGCTGGCCGCCTCTGCCTCTGGCGGATTGGCGGGATACTTATGCGACGCTTCATATGTGGACTCAAATCGTAGGCAAGGTGCGATTGGCATTGAGTCCGCCGGTCAATCATTGGTGGCATTCGGCGCTGTACGTGACGCCTAGAGGGCT
>Ga0157378_10000810_pt1 | contig 29058 bp, 43 predicted proteins | sample M65metaG_FD_115309 | JGI IMG/M metagenome (GOLD analysis project Ga0157378, IMG submission 115309) | Miscanthus rhizosphere microbial communities from Kellogg Biological Station, Michigan, USA - M6-5 metaG | ecosystem: Host-associated > Plants > Roots > Rhizosphere > Soil | place: USA: Michigan... | reverse complement strand
TCGGCGTCTAATGCATGTCGCTGAAGCGATGTGTTCGCTTCGTGCGTTTCATCCATACTACCCGGTATCGCCTGCGCGTGCCCGCATAGGAAGCAGAATCTTGCATCGACCATCTTCCCGTAGCGGGAACTCCAGTGCCTGAATTGCACCAGGTAGTTCGGGGCAGGCACTAGTACTGGCTCGGCATTGATATTACGCGTGTAGTCGGCAACATCGACAGTGTGCTTGCATTCGCAACGTTCATCATCGGGAGCAGCTTCGCCGTCGATTAGCTTCTGAATCCATGCCAGCTTTTCAGGATCAGTCGCTATAGCCATCGCTTCATCAAAACGACCCATAATGCAAAGGGCGTCGACCAGCGCAGTCCGTGAGCCATCCTCTGTGCGCTGAGCGAGGATGCGTGTCGCATCGTCATGCGTCAGCGTCATCATTTCAGCAGGAGATGACGGTTCGGCTATTGGAATGTAAGGGAAATTTTTGCTTGATTCAGGCATGGTATTGTGCTATACTGTAAGCCAGATATACTTGGAACTGGTGAGCAGTACGAATTAGAAAAGAAGGAGCGGCGTGAAGAATTTGAGCGAGATATTGCATCCTATGAATTACATCCTTGGGATACTGATTATCGCGATGGACTCGTGGATGATAAGATTGGGGCATTTAAACTTCACACGGATAATCCGCTTACTGAATTCACTCTATACATTCGCGGTAAGCGTCTTCCGCATGGGAAGCATTGTGTTAAGTGCAATGAGATAAGAAGGCTTCGGAAACAAGCGAAGAATCTTAAATGAGTAATCGAATCTTCAAAGTCGAAGATGCCGTCGTAATCGACCCAGCGTTTTCATCTGGCCCTAATCTACTCCTCGAAAACCTTCGCCGGAGAATACATACAGTCACGGACGTGACGGGCGTCTTTGCATCTACTATTGAAATCGATGGGACTCATGAGGCACTAAAGACAATCTTCGTACATGCCCGTCTATGGGATGGGAATCTCACTGAATACACAAGGCTTCTCCGTGGCGAATCCATTGTCCCTCGTTCTGGATGTTGCTGTTCTACCTGTGCTGCCGCTCGACGTATCCTACTGCGCGAGAATATTCTTCCAGAAGAAGAATCCTAAGCAGCAGGCTGCGCTGCCGAGGGCGCATCCCCTGTAGCCATTTCCGCCTGCCTGATTACCTCGGATAGACTCGCTGATTCCATGATCAGGGCTACGCCGATGTCGATTAAATTGTCATAGAGCTCTCCAGTCGCTGGATCGAGCACTGGATCATTTATCAATGGAATCGAGTTGCTGAAGAACTGAACCGCTGTTTCGGATGGTATATCACTGGGCGGCATCCGTACGATCAGCTTGCTGTTATGAATAGTGTAAAAGTAGTAGTCCTGAGTGGGTGGTAGGTTGTCGAGGTCCGATCTGTTCTCCCTGTACTTCAAAGGGAACCTGACGCCAGTCATGGTTACACGCCAGTTTTCGCGAGATGCTTTCGAGACTAGTAACACTGGAGTTAGGGCGGCGATTCCTACTTCCCCCGCTACGAGCGTCAAGTCGTACTCATGTACAAGCAGCGTGTAAAGCGCGGGATCAGCAGCGACCCTGTCCGCCAGACGCTGGAGTGCTGCGTCTCTGGTCGACTGAACAGCAGCTCGCCAGAGCCTAGAGTCAGGCTGCGGTGCGCCCTTTGTAATACGATACCATACCGAGTCGCTATATACCGCTGTCGCTGTTACCGCGTCTACTGCCACTGGTATTTACCCTTACTGCGGAAGCTGGCTTGGGACATGTCCTGCTCCTGACATAATTGCGCCAAGTCCATGTTCGTACAACTGAGCCCAAGAACCCATCGCTGGTACATTTTCGCCTTCAACTGGGGAAAGCATTGCCATCGCCCCGCAAAATACTATCCACTGATATTCATCTGCTGCTTGGCAAGCTGAAGTCTTAGTGTAGGCAGGATAAGTGATATTCACACTAACCGATCCCCCACCACTCTGCGCTGCTATCGCTGCTCCGTTATGAAAGATTACGCGACCGTCTATATGATGATGACAGTCGTAGTCGAGTCCTAGCGCATTGAAGATTTCACGCTGAATCTCCGCTGGCTCCCATTCCGTGCCGGGCCTGTTACCAGGAGCTGTTCCGCCAGTTACTACAAAGACTACGCTTGCTATCGAGCCTGCTGTTAGTCCTATCGTTCCACCATGGGCAAGTCCTGCCTGAGTCGTGTAGTAAAGCGCGGCTCTGGGATTATCATGATTCGACATGGTCGCTGCTACGACAGCAGCGTCTGCTGCGAGTACGGCATCGACTACCTCCTGAGTACTCCAGCGACTGTCGAGTACCGTTGAGCTGTAGACTCCGGGTGAGCCGGCATTGAGAGTCAGGACACAGTCAGTCGCTACAGTCGCTAATGATACCGCCATTGCTTAGACCTTGACCTTCGCTGCCGTGCTTGAAATGAAGAACGTTGTTCCACATTTGCTGCATTCATGGATGTAGCCACCTGTTCGAATCAGATGCTGCTTGTGCGCTTTTGCATCCGTGTCAAGACTGACGTCCTCCTGCTTCATGCGAGTAATCAGTTCTTCGAACCTCTGATTACCTACAGGCGGCTCCCATCCATCTGCCTTAGTATCGCAACTTGGACATACTCCGGGAGCGGTCGCATGAAAGCCGCTCTCTGTAGTTTCACGGCCATCGATTACCAGATAGCCATGTCCGCCACGAGGATGCTTGTAACGTTCCAGTGTTGCTCCTTCGGGAGCTTCTGGTTCTGGTAATTTTTCAGTTGACTCTTCAGGTTGATCCATGGTATACTGTCGCTCAAATGGGAATTGACTACAATTCCATTGCGAAACGAATGGAGCGCAAGAAGTTCATTCGCGAGCAATTCTTAACAATGCCCCATCCTTGGGAGATCGGGTTCGACTGGAACGAAAACGATGGTTATGACTTTACTTATATAAAATGGGACGTGGGGGATAGCGACAAGCCATCGCTGCATCGCTGGCCCCGCGATTGGAGTAATATCTCTCCGATAGTACTTTACACGCAGCTCGTTCGATGTGAATTAGACCTATCCGGGACAATGTATTACGGCAGCGCCTTGCATGGAACACTCTGTCCTAAATGCAATGCCATTCGCGCCATGCGACGTAAAGCTCCTAAGTAGATTCTTCCAGAAGAATAAATCGCTACTTCGCCGACCTTAGTAATCGCTGCGCTCGTGCAAGCTCGTCCTTGATATGCGAATGCAGCTCGCTCTCGCTGGCAGCTTTCATTACTCCCGGCTTAGTCGACGGTGGCCCATTCCCTGTATCATAGAACGCCACTGCCGCATCGAAGACTCCGTTGACGATCAGAACCGCATCACTTAGATACGGAACATTCACGAAGTTACCTCTTCCGACAATAGTCAGCCATCCATCGGAAGCGTTCTTCCATGCTGTAAACTTCTGTGCCTGTGTGGTCGCTACGGCCAATGCTGAACTAAGAGTAGTGGCTTCGGTAATAGCATCATCTGCGTCAGTGAATATCTTCTTCTTCTTGTCTTCGGTGATAACATTGTGCGCCACGAGATCGGTCGCAACTGTCTTGAACAATGCCTCTGTGGTTCGTATCTGCGGTAGGTACTTCGCGCATGCTAGTACGATCACGAGCACTAGAACCTGTAGGAAAGCTACAATCTGCTTAATCTTCATTTACTATCTCCTTTTCTCAAACTGTTAGTACATGCTGTCGGGACATAGCGCCTGATCCATTTTGCACGACCAGTATATGTCCACCTGCTGTTAATCCGAGATGCTTTGCGGTAAACACTCCGTCATGCCCACTAGCTACTCGTTTGCCATCGATAAGAAGCGCAGCGTCTAGATCGGTATTGTCCGCGTCTACTACGACCATCTGTTTCTTCTCTTTGTAGCGACTGACGTAAGTAATGACTGGAACGAGTTGTGGCGGCGGGGGAGGCGTCACCACTTCTTCGAGCGACCTTATCGTCCAAGCATCCGCCGAGAAGTTCTCACTTGCAGCGTAATCGTAGGGCATGTAGACAAAGCCATTGTCGCCAAAGCTGCCCCATGATCCCTGTACGATAAATACGCGCTCAGTGTCGCTATATCCGACGAACATCTGCGCGTGCCCGCCTATGACTGGTCCTACTGGCATTCGGACACGTCCGGTCGTAGCTGCATCGTAGTAATTCTGGTACAACGTGGTACCGACCACGAACGGGTAGCTTTCCGCCAAGCATGCACGGAAGGCGTCCACCGTGATATCGACACGCAGGTAAGCCAAGGCCTGTTTGTTCAATGCGGCTTCGTAGACATTTTGCGGAGGCTGTTCGTTGATCTTTACGACATCGTAAGGGAACAGCGACTCGTCGGCAACGCCCCTGTCTGTTATCGCTCTCAGTGCCGACCGTATGTACGCGCCCTGGTCGATAGCCTGCAATCCATCATAAGCCCTCGCGTCGTAGTAAAGCTGACGACGTGAGGGATTAATATTCGAGCCGCCTTGCTTTCGATCTACGAAACCAAACATTGCGCCGACGCTGTTAGCCGTGCAGCTATTCACGGAGCCCTGATTGTAGCAGGGCTTGGGGTATGACTGCGTTCTTAGATCGACCAGTGGCGGCAATTGGATGGGCGCTCCGCCCGGTGGGACGTGCCGCCAGTCCCTCTGGTCGGGAAGATCTGGGATATAACCTAAACCGTATGACATCATTGATTCACTCCATCTTTCTCTGGACAGCAAGTTGACTTCGCTTCCGCATCGCTTTCTTTCGGAAGGAATCCCGAGGCGACATGGTAAGCACTATCGCTGTCTACGATCCAGTCGCCTTCATTGACAGTTACGATTCCCGTAGGTGTATGTACTCGCAGTGTGCCAGTGTACTGGACCTTGCCGTCATCGTCAACTTCATCGCCTTCTCTGTTCGCTAGTACGATCTCGCCCTGCTCCGAGAAGTAAATGACGTCTTCGTAGTTCGTGCCGTCAAATTGAATCGCTCTTGGCATCTGACTTCCTCTTCTTCTGGAAGAATCTTAGTATCCCCTACCGATTCGTCCTTCTCGATTCTCTCCAAATATCTTACGATGCTGACGAGGTTCGCGACTGAAGCCGTCCCACCTCGCTTCCTCGAATAATGGCCCCCATTGCTGCATTTTCTGCAACTGCGTCTGCGCCAGTAGTTTCTGTCGCGCGTTTAATCCTTTCTCTGGATGTGCTATCTGGCCGAAGAGGTTTATTGCGGTATTCGCTATGATTAGAAAATCCTGCTCAGCAATTGGCATAAGGGATGTGTCGTCGAAGATCGGCGGAACTGTATTAGGTCCGGTCGAATACCACATGGTATAAACGCAGGATTGATTATGCTGCGGAAGCCATGCTATTTTCCATTGCCCTGCTTCATTAAAGATGGAAAAGCATGCCGCCACATGGGGATGCGCCCAACCCCCGCCTATCGGCAGGTTGTCGGGGCCGCTCCAGTAAGCAGACATCTCTTCGGGCTTGACGATATCCACCATTCGGGGCATGTGGTAAGGATTCGAGGGGTCGGTGGTCTTGATCATGATCGCCGAGGAAAAGTCGCCTAAGTCGATGTTCGCTTCGGTCGCTGAAGCTGGAACTACTAACGGCCACCGGCCTATGCTCCAAGATTCACGAGTCATGCGGAGCTTGGAGCGGTAGAATGTGGTTACCCCCCAGATTTCCATTAGTACATCAGAATCGTCTAAGATCGCTTCTGGAGGTCGGCCAAGCGCTCTGCGTACCTCGACGATCATGGTAGAAAGAAGCATTGACTTTTTCCTGCGAATGTGCTACACTGCGTACATGAAGTGTCGAGAGATTTCAGACGGTAACATTGTTGCGCAGTACGACGATCGACTTTTAATAATCTCTGCAACTTCGCTCGATCATATTCTCGTTCATGTTAATGGCGACCTGTCTATCGTAGGCGAGGATGCTTGGCGTCTGTATAATGCTATACGAACGTCAAGATTTCATCGGAAGCATTCTTCAATGATCGTCAGAGATATGCGCCATCTTATCGAGCACGCCGAACCCTGCGACGATCTACGTCCCCAACTTGAACACCAGTTACGAGTACATGCCGCCCTACTTGGCGCTGATCTCGACTGGCCCCATTTTACTTGCGGGCCAGTCGCCCTGCGGCGCGAATCCTAACCCTTTAGGATACTTGCCGCTAATCCTTCAAGCTCTGCTTCGTCTTCTGCTGAAAGCCCTTGTCCCGCAGGGGCTGCTTCGACAGGAATCCCCTCTGTGATTTCAGGATCAGCTAACGGAGCCGCTTGATCCAACTCTGTCGCTGCCGCAACTCCCGAGGCCGTCATTGTACCGACTTGTGATTCTTCTGGAAGATTCCGGACCTTTCCGTTTTCGTCGAATGTCCGATTGATTACTTCCCTGGCCTGCGTAGCTCGCTCTCCTAACGGAGTATCTGCTGGCCTGAATTCAAATCCACAACGCCAGCATTTCCGAGGATAACCCCCTCTGACTGAATTCAGCTCCTGACCGCATTCCTCGCACTGAACTTGCTGTATCGCCGCATGTACGGGAGCTGCTGGCTGTAATGCGCCGCCCTGACGAGCTACTTCGTTTGCTATGAACGTCCTGACTTCGTCTGGGCTTAAGCCGCCCCTGTCCATCGAGTTCAGTGTACGGCCAAGAGCTTGTCTTTCTGGCTGACGTCCCAATAACCACATCAGGCGAAAACTATAGCGGTCATAATTATCTGAGTTCTGCGGGTTGCGCATGCGGTCTTCGATAGCAGACAGTCTCGTCTCGGCAACCGTACGGAACTGGTCAATGGATGGAATCAAAACGTCAGTGATAGCCTTCAGCCAGATGTCGCGCAGGAAGGGGCGCTTGTCGATGACACTACGATGCGCTTCGAGCATGCGGCCAGTCTCGAGTTTCTCTGCGGCGTCTTGTAACCAGCGTAACCTGATTGCAAGCATGCCAACCGACTCCAGCTCCTTGCGCCACTTTTCAGGTTTCGTCAGTTCAGCGATTACATCGGGGCGAATCATCTCGTTCAGTATCACGTGGTCAATGTCGACCTTGTCGAACGCGGCGATGTGCGCCAATACGTGCTGCACTATCGAGCGATCTGACTTGAGCGCATTGAGTGTTGTACTGGCGGGAATGGCGACGACTTGAAGCCTCTCGACTACCTTCTGCTCGATGGGATGCATGACGGTGATCATCTTGTGTGGTACAGCAGCATCCAGTCGTCCAGCAAGCATTGATTCCTCGATGGCTCCTATTCGAAACACCTCACCTGCGGGAATGCGGGCATACTGCAATGAATGCAGCATTTCCTTCAAGCCCTCTGCGTCGATGCCGGGAATGTAAACATAATAAGGACCGGGCTCTGCCGTGTTGACTTCCGTCATCGTGATACGAGGGGCCATGCCAGACGGAACTCTTGCAGGCTGCGAGATGTCGTCGAATGGGCTTCTTTCTACTGGACTGCTGCTCATAATAATCTCCCTTTTCTTCTGTGGTTTTCTTCTGGAAGAATCCTTTAGCGGGATTCCCACAAGCTCTGCGAGCTTACGTCTTACCGTGGTGTATGTATCCTTGGAAGCTGCTAGTTCTTTGTGCCCCTCAGATGCGGTCCATCCAATGAGCGCTTCCCTTGCTTGCTCTGTGAACCTATCGTCGGGCGTGGACTGCTTGGCGATGTCGTAAATGTCAGATGCATATCTTTCCCAGGTCATGCACTCTTTCGTACTCGATCAGATTCGGGAATAAAGAACGCTACCGACTCGTCGTAACTTGGCACATCGTCGATACGCCGCTGTACGTAAAATCGGCCATTAAAGACTACGATGTATGGCAGCGATGTATCCTTCCAGTTTACGGAAATCGCATGTTCGTTTCCGTCTTTGGGGTAAAGGTCGAGAATCACTTAATACACCTTCGTTTCTTTTTCACCAAGCGTCGAGAATACCCACGTATTCTTTTGTTTGCGGCTATTGAACTGCGCCTTGTGGGTTTGAAATGCATCACGTATCCGCAGCTTCATCTCTTCGCGTTCCTTCTTAGCAATGTCCTGCTTGGCGTCAATGATACGCATGAGATTGCGCCTCATCTGGGTCTCATCCGGCGCTTCTCGCCAGTCGTGCGTATGGCTCGCATTGTAGTTCTGCTGCCATCGGGCCTTTATGTATTCAAGATCAAGCTCCGAGGGCTCCCTGTAGAAATGGAAGCACGTTCTGTTCTCTTGCTTGGCTCGTGCGCAACACTGATGCGGAACACGACGGGCGATGCAATGCATGCCAAGGAAATAGAAGCCTTGGCGGGGATATGGACCTATGTCCGCCTTGTCGCCGAAGTTCTGCTTGATACGTCGCCTGACCTCATCCCATGGGCCGATGATCTCCGGGGGGATGTACTGGCTGACCCAATGGCGTGGTATCCCTATTTCCTGATTGTATACCATCCACGGATAAGGCAATCCGTATTCTTCCCCATCGGGAATAGTCGCCTTCATCTGGCCGTTCTCTTTCCTACATGGTATCTTTAACGTCTTCGTAATTCTTCCAGAAGAATCTCTGACGTCTACGAGCCAGCCTATTTGTTCGGCTTCAATGACTCTTTGCAGATACTTTAGGTAAGGAGATTCGGGCGTCCACTGACAAGTCGATCCCCACTCCAAACGCAGAAGCGGCAGACCGTTTGGTGCCAGTCCAGCGATTTGATTAAGACTGTTTTGGAACCAGTCCGTGCCGGGAGGTGGATTGAAATTCTTCACTGGGGGCCAAATGTCGTAGGGATTCTCGGACAGAGGCTGTGCGCCAAGCACGAGAGGCTTGTCTGTGTCTATGATGTATTTTGCGTCTGCGCTCATGGCTGTATAAAAGTAGTAAAAGATGCCGGGAATGCCTGTGGCTTAGATGGAATCGAAGACGATATCCCCGTACCTGTCGTATTACGAATCGCTGTAAGCGCTATCGAGTACCCTCCAGAATTACTTCGAGCTGGAGTCCCTTTCAGCGCTCGCTCTACTGCTAGAAACTGTTTCTTCTCTTTGCGCGACAGCGAGCATACATATTCGCCGTAAGGAGTTGTAGGAAACTCATGGTCGTTAAAGTTGGGAATCCAATATCGATAAGATCTCCTAATTATTAGAAATCCAAGATAAAATGCTAGGTTGCCACCACTGTAGAAGTCTACGCTCGTTCCAAGACTGAAATCCTTAACGTACGCCGTAGCAAGGACACTGACGTAATTTTCACTCATGTCCCCTACGTCGAACATCTGACTCTCTACACATTTGCGCCATCCATGCCGCCAACGCGATGGACGAATTTTTACTACAGTCGCCTGCTTACCATGCCATGCTTCCAGCTCGATCTCGGGAGCATGAAACATCTGCCGTAGGCCACCTCCCCGCTCGGGTAGTGCGTATGAATTATTCAGCTTTATTAAAAAACCGTATGTCCTACCAAGGAGCGAGATTGTTGTCGCGATACCAGATTGCCACGGATTCTTCCTCATCCATTCTGCACTCCATCGCATGGTATACGTGCGGCCATCGCTATCTGTCTTGTATTTCTTCTGGAAGAATCTCATGGGAATTACTCTGTGAGCTTCGTAAGTTCCTTTACCATGCTCCCTAAAGCATTCCGCATGCGGTCTTTGAGTTCACTGGAGGGCTTGGCTGCTATGCCGAAATTTGCAAGAACGCTGTCTTCGATCACCGATTCGCATTCAGTAGGTATCTTAATAGGAGGAGGCGGCAACCATCGCGGGGCCATATTCGCCATTCCTAATCCCGATTGCATTGCCTGCATTTGCGAAGATCCTAATGCCATCATCTGACGCCGCGCTTCCCGGATTCGGCGCTCGCTCCATTCTCGCTCTGTAAGTCTTTCCTCTACTGGCTTACCTGCAAGTCTGCGGTTGACCATTGCCGCTGTGCGGAACATGCGAAACAGTACTATTACGTCTCTGTTGTCGCCAAAAACTGCTTCGACATTTCGTTCCGGGTATCCGTACTGATCCACAAGGTCTGCGCAAGTGCGAGCAATGTCCCGAAACACTGGGTCGTTTTCAGCCCGCAGAAAGACACGCTCCCGCTCTTCTTCGCTGATTGTTTGGGGATCGATGGCTTCGTTCATCTTGAAAAATTCGGGAAGGGCTCTTCGCTTCCCTTCCCGATCACGAAGGAAATAAACAATGCTACTTCACGAAAGCATCATACCATGATTCCGACCGGAAGTCAAGTTAATTCTTCTGGAAGAATCCGAGTCCGAGCGCATCTGCTAATCTATACGTATCCTCGTCGGGGGTGTAAGAATGCTCGAAGATTGTACGTATTGCTCGACACATCGATTCGTGGCGTTCAGGTGACATGGTTTTTACGATTTCAGCAGTTTCTACGACTGAGTGCTTATCGAGATCAATGCAGGTTACTTCGTCTTGCCAGAATATCTCGGCCTGCTGACCTTGATAATATCTTCCGTGTCCGATCAATGGCCTGCCTATCGCTGCCCAATTATGAATAATGTGACCAAAGCCGTCGCCTGTAGGCTTGTCGTGGTAGGCCCATCCCGCTCTTGCCATTTCTTCCGCAATAGCAGCTACGGGCGTCAGGAATCCATCGGGGCATGAATGCCCGAAGGATCGAAAGTCGCCCCCCGGAAGCATTGTCTCTAGCTCTTTAAACGGGGCGTACGATTCCGGTATCTTGGCCAAGAGATTCATGAATGAAACTACCCTGTCAGTGCGCATTGGCGGTCGGTATCTGAAAGTAGAAAGATAATCGAATTCCTGTCCGATACAAACTCCCCTGCCAAGCAGTACTGCGTTTGCTGAATCTAGAACAAATGGATCAAGCGACCAATCAATGTGCTGATTAGCATTGCCGACGTGGTAAAGATATCTCGCCCTCTGCTCTTGGGCGAATCGGTGGAAGCCCCCCTGGTTCTCTTGTACGGAAGCCAGTACGAAGTCCCACTTCATGCTCTTTGCTCGATCGAGCGTTACTCCGTACAGTGGACGCTCCGGGTGGCACTGATCGAAAGTAAGAAGTATCCCCGATTCGATTTCGCGATATGGAATAGTATTAAGATACTGCTGCGCAAGCCTGTCGTCTCCGAATACCTCGCCGAATCTCCATATTCCCGCGTCCCACCAAGAATGCCCGACAGGAGTATATAGCTCCATGTTTAGACGATCCTCGAAGAGACGCTGAAGGCTGAAGAATAAGTCAGAGTGATGTCGATCTGCGAGAATCCTCAATCTAGGAACTCCTTCCATTGCGCTGCGATCTTTTGCTTCCCGAAAAGCTTAATTGCACGTTCACGTTGCGCCACCGACCAAGCTGTGGCAAATTCCTTATTACTTAACAATCCATCAAGCATTCGCTTCGCCTGACTTGTGCTATTGGACCAATGCTGCGTAATCTCATGCCCCTCGAATAACTGCGGCCCGTAAGGGAATACTTCCATCCAAGCTGGCCCTATTGATACTACAGGAATGCCTGTCATCATGGCTTCGATTAAGCCGAGGGTATAAGATGCGGGCTGTGTCCCGGTATATAAATATGCACGACTGCTTTGCAGCACGCTTCGCATGTGTTCTTCTGAAAGCTCGCCATCGCCGCCTATCACTTCTGATCCTGGGCCAAATGCTACTACTGGCAATCCCCGCGTTGCTTCCGACCAGAAGCCCCAATTAGTGTACGGATCGCGCTGACGCAGATGCTGCGTGAAGTTGATAACATGCGCTATCTCGCCTGTCCAACCATTCCATTCATCTGGGTCTTTGTAGAAGCGGATCATTGCGTCTTCCCCTGCGAATCCCGGAATATTGCGCTCCTTCGGGGAGTAACGGACAATCTGTAATCCATCTGTCCGTAACGGAGCTATGTTTCGCTCGTTATTCTCAACAGACTGTCCAATTGTTCTCCAGACGACTCGTTTGTGCTTGATTCGATTCCACTGAGGAATAATCCAGTCATGCTCCTTGGCATGTACGCTAATGACATCCGTCCACTCGATTAGTTCGTCTGGTAGATGGCGCTTTGCTGCTTCGAGGTTGTCTGGTGTTCCAAGAGCGTCTACGATGGCCTTAAGATCTGGGTGTGCGGGCGCGGCTATCGATGGTCGCTTTGGATCGTGAGGCTGCGACGGGATAATGTAACTGCCGAGACTAAAGCAATCGTATCCTAGCTCGCTCCATAGCTTAAGCGTGTCGTATTCTTCGATGCTGTGTCCCGGCAAGATTAGAATCTTCATTGTGTTTATTCTTCTGGAAGAAGTTATACCGACATTATAAAATCTTTCAAGAGATCGTATCTACGATCCAGTTCTTTTACATCTACGGAATCGGTAGCGTTCTGCCCGTTTCGTACGTCGGTCACTATCTGCTCTAAAAGCATATCCTGTGGCAACCACGGATTGTTCATCTCGTCTACTATAGTCCGCAGTCTTTTTGCGATGACTCTCAATGGAAGTGTTCGAAATTCGAATATCTGGCAGCGCGATTGAATCGTATCGGGTACCTTATGCGCCTCGGTGGTCGCTAAGATGAATATCGCATGCGCAGGTGGCTCTTCTATGGTCTTCAGTAGTGCATCAAATGCTTTTGCTGAAAGCTGGTGCACTTCGTCTATAATGAAAATACGATACCGATCTCGCGTAGGACTGATCGCCACTGAGTCGACGATGATCTCCCTGATATCTTCGACCCCCGTGCTCGAAGCTGCATCTATCTCCCGTACGTCAATGGAACCCGATCTGGCTATATCGACACAGGAATCGCATGTATCACATGGTGTCGATATCGGGCCATTCTCGCAGTTGAGCGCTTTCGCTAAAACCCTCGCCGCCGTAGTCTTGCCCGTTCCACGAGTGCCTGTAAATAAGTACGCGTGATGGATGCGTTCCTGCCCGATGGAGTTTTTTAGCGTACGCGTGATGTGTTCTTGGCCCACTATCTCATCAAACGTGGTGGGCCTGAAGTGTCCCGTGATGACGTTAGGCATGTTTCACATTATCGCACATTGTGCTTTATTTGTCAAGCAAATTCTTCTGGAAGAATTACCGCTTTAGCCTGCAAATGCTTCTCCTGAAGCTGCCCAGTCGTTGCTAATACCCACTTCGACTTCTTCGAGGAATGGTCTCCAGTATGTATCCCGTACGTAAACCTGCGATAACTCTTCCTGTACTCGCTTTGCTGCTGCTAGTCCTATCTCTGCGTACTCTTCTCTGTTTAGATAAACTTCACGCAAGGCTCGCGTAATAGCAGGGACAGAGGGCAGTGCTTGCCAGCAGCCGCCCAAGTTCCAAAACTTCTGAATGCTTGGAACCTTAATGCCTCCAAAGAGGAACTCTGGGGATGCTGCAAAATCATGCACAATTACCGGCGTTCCTGATGCTTGACATTCAGCTTGAACGAGTCCGAACCCCTCCGCGTATGAAGCTCCTAGTAAAACATCCGCCGCCCTGTACATTAGCGCCATCTGCTCATCGGGCAGCCCCATGCAGATGTCGTAGTCCTCTGTATTTCCAGTGCAATGCTGAAGTTCGAGGTTCCTTATTAGTTCATTGATATCCAAGCCTCCCGCTGCGGGGGAATGCGGGATGAGTGCGGTATGGAATAAGAGTATCGAATCGGGGAACTCCTTGTGGAATTCAGCGAACGCCAGCATCTGCTCGGGGAATGCCTTCCTGCTCGGGTAGTATGCGTTTGCTGCTGCTATCAGGCAGATGAACTTATCCTGCGGAATACCTAATACCTCACGGGCTTCCCGCTTGTCGCCCGGTCGGAAAATATCGGTATCAATTGCATGAGGAATATAAAAACTGTCGATGCCCTTCTTCCGCATCTCGTCTTGACCGAACCGCGACATTGCGACAACGTGCTTTGCTTCGCGCAGTATTCGGGTAAGTGCGGGCATTACGGGAACTGAGTCGACTGGACTGTACGTAATCCATGGTACGTCGAATGAGCGCGGGAATGATGGTCTTAGTACCCATACGTCGTGAAACGATAGGACTGCGTCGATCTTACAATTCTTGACATGTTGAGCAATGATGTCATGCCCCCATCCGTCGCGATACAAGGGTAGGTACTCCACTCCATCTTTACTCAGTGGGCCTCCCTGTAGTCCGTAATGGGGCATGCAGAAGACAGTATGTCCTAGCTCCTGAAAAGCCTGCATTAAGTACGCGCCCTGAGTTCCATAACCAGAACGCGCCCAGTGACTATGCCCCGTAGTGAGTATTCGCATACTTAGTACATACCTGCTTTCATTTTCTGTTTTATAGCTGCTTGGGTTAATGTAACCCGCGACACAGGTCGAAGAATTCGAGCAGCCTCCAATCGCTCTCTAACCTTATTCCGGGTTGCTGTTATATCGTCTTCTGGCTTACTACCAGCTAAATGCTTATTCACGAATTCCGCCTCAATTAGAATTAGCACTGCGATTACGAGATCGCGAGACAACTGCGAGCTAAAGGTCTGAAAGAATTCGTAACATGAATTACGATCATTGGTATTACTGTGTGCGAATACGTGCGACCTGACCGTATGCGCTAATCCGCGTAGAGATTCATCTTGTAGGAAGTTTCGAATCACTCGCTCGCGATCTTGCGATGCTACGTCAAAAACCGTGAAAGCCATGTTTGATATTATCGCACATCTTACGACCTTTGTCAAGCTCTAAATTCCCCTTCCCCAGATTCTTCCAGAAGAAGGGGAACCAGCTTAGTACCTGCTGAACAACTTGACGCGGAACGACGTGGGGGTCGTGGTGCCGGGCAGGTAGATGAGCAGCTTGCCATTTACAACTGCCGCGCTGTTTGGGGCAGTGCCGCCAAAGTATTCAATGCTGAAGTCGTCGATGTTCTGAAGATACTTCGGCGTGATTGTGCCCACGCCGGTGTCGGCTGCTGCTGCCGTAGCGGTCCAGCGCTCGACGCGCCTGTTGCCCTGATAGTCAGGAGCAAGAGCGTCTTGGGGGTTAATGGTTGGAACGAATGTCATGATGCCCTCCCTTCAATCCCCGATTACGCGGGGCCGGTTGACGAAACGAATTCAGGTGATGGGCGCTTAGGATAGCCCGTAAGCATAAAGACCGTTGACTTTATGCCGTGAGTGTGGTAAGATGATTGGGCTATCGATTGATACTCGATAGCCCTGAGCACATCAATCTACTAAAGGAGCAATTGACATGCCCAAACTGACTTGCCGTACACCAATCCCATTGCCTGTTCTTACATCCGAAGAGATCGAGCGCTTTCGTCAAAAGTATACCAAGCGCGGTCCAGATGAATGCTGGCCGTGGCATGGCGCTGCGAACTCCAAGGGATACGGGCATACTTCCGTAAGGCGTAACGGGAAACGAATCTGCTTCTCCGCTACCCGCATGGCTTGGGTACTTGCTGGCAATTCCGATCCCGGTGAAAAGCTTATGCTTCATGGATGTAATAATCCGCCCTGCGTTAATCCTAATCCGAATCGCAAGCATCTCTTTCCTGATACTCAGAAGATTAACCTCCAGCAGATGATGCAAGAAGGTCGTGGGAATAAGGCGTTTGGTGAGCGTCATGGTAATTCGTTATGGTCGGATGCTGAGATTGTTGAAATGCGTAATCTTTACGCTACGGGTCTGACTCTGACGCAGATTGCAAGACGGTATCCTATGGCTATAACTAATGTGGATTTAATTCTCACTGGCCGTCGTCGAAAATCTGCTGGTGGTCCTATCGTAGCTACTACCCGGAAACGTCGATGAAAATTCATGGACGTTTCCGGGGTTAAGGACATCGTCGGCTTACGCTAAGACTACGCGAAAGCTATGGCCGGGCTCGGGAGGCCCGTAATGTCTAGGTTGCTCAGTAGCCAGTGTGATCCGAAGCGCGTAGCGCCCAAATCGTACTTGCATCCGAGGAAGCCTATCCATTGATCATAATCGTACATTGTTACTCGATTCTTCTGGAAGAACCGGAGTAGGTCGTTTCCGCCTACTTCTACATGTCGCCATGTAGTCCAGACTTTATCTTATTCTCAAATCATTGAGATCTGGGCGTGAAGTCGTTGAGGGTTCTGCTTGCGCAGCCTTCCCTGCTGATTGTCCGCACCTGACGGATTGTTACGACTTGCGTCGTACCGCAGGATACTCGGGGTTTCCAGCATATAGCCCAGTTGTTTACATAGCGTCACCGCTACGGCACCCACTATGATACATAGGTGCCTCCAGACGTGTATTGTCTCATCTGGAGAGTGTCTCTTGCATACGCACCGAACTTCATCCATCTGTAATCTCCGGCTTTCACTGGAGTGTCGGACTATATCATCGACTTGCTTATTCAAGTCGCCGGGCGCTGGTTCAGGGTTATTGGTCTGGTTCCTCACCTGATAGTCTCTGAACGTTCTCATCTACCTTAATACCATTCGATGAGCTTCGCTGCGGATTAGCATAGAATTAAATCCTTAGCCTTCCCGCAATTCACCCAGTTGGTTTTCATGATATCGCTATCATGCGAGCCAATGCTGATCTTAGCTCGTACACATTGATGTCGTTGGGATTCACCCCATAGCAGCGATCCGGATCAATCGCCACATGGGTGTCCCAGGTTATACCCTCTCCGAACTTCACGTCAGTGAAGTCCATCCGAAGGGTTCCGCCGCCGCCGTCAAAGCGTTGCAAATTGTCCTTTGTGTTAGCTGCATGTTTCCATACAGAGCGGACTATCTTTTCAACTCGCCAAGAAGCGAGTGCCGGGCGCTGATGGACATTATCGGATTGGCTCCTCTGTCCTAGTCTCTGCACCTTTCCATCTACTCTCATGCCATTCGATGGACTTGGCTCAGGATTGCCTTGGCTTTCGCTGTAGGTTTTTCCTGAATTCACCCGGTAACAATCATGCGTCACCGCATGACGGGCCTCTTTTACAAAGCCGTTGCTCATGTAAGCCGCTTTCTGAGTTGGGGACGACAGGATTAAAGTGTTCCCCGGATTATCGGTACGATACCGGAGCGAGAAGTGCACCTCGACCAGCAGTGCTACCTGTAACCGCTGAGTCTGTGCGTTAAGTGCGATGGATTTCAGGTACGGCCTATTGGCTCGCAACTGACCCTGTATCTCCAGTTTTGTTACTCGATTCTTCTGGAAAAAGTATCGGGACTGATCGTTTCCGTCAGTCTCCTTATGTTTCCATAAGGCTCGGCCTATTTCATCATCTTTCACTTGCGTTTTCTTCGTCGATGTGGTATACTTACTGCCATGACCTATCCAGCGATCTATCCTACTGAAAAGGGTCTTTTGACTCTGCGGGGCGAGGTGCGTATCTGGGAAAACAACAGGTACCGTGTTTATTGCACCTTTAAATGCGCCTGCGGAAAAGAAGGCACTACTCGTAAAGACCGCATCTTCAGTGGCATCACTTCTTCGTGCGGTACGTGCGGTTACCAGCAACAACGTGCTGCCGAAGCCAACCGGACTCACGGCCTCTCTGGTACCGTCGAGTACGACGTCTACATGGGCATGATAGATCGATGCTACAACGAGAATCGCACATCCTATAAAGACTACTGCGATATCTCGATATGTGACAGATGGCTTGGCGAACATGGGTTCGAGAATTTCATTACGGACATGAAAACTCGTCCATCTCCTAAGCATACCATCGAGCGGATTAACAATGATGGAAACTACGAACCTGATAATTGCAAGTGGGATACCCGCAAGAATCAGAATCGTAACTTTGGTCGCAATCGTATGATTACTTACCATGATCGAACTCAGTGTTTATCCGCGTGGGTCGAAGAACTTAGAATAGATCGAAACCGCTTCTACTGGATGGCCCGTAAGGGCTATACTGATGCGAAAGTTCTCTCTATCCTAGAAAACGAGCTGCAAGTGAAAGAGTCGGGCGCTGATCTGGTTATTAAGGAGGCTGAACTCCTCCAGTAGTCTCTGAACCTTCCGAAGGTGTACCCTCGGCTTGGCTGCCGATTACCATATTCTTTCGAACTTAGGCGTCCCGGCAATTCACCCGATTTTCTATTCAGTATTACTACTGAACGGGGCAATCTTTCTTTACCCGTGTCGTTGTTAATCAAGTCTGTCAGTCCGTGTGGGGCTTTTAGCGCCGATCCCTCGTAAGTGAGGTAATCTCCAGCAGTGGTGCCCGCAGGAACTGCGTCGAATGTGATTACCGAGGTCGAACGGTTGTTGCCGCCCGGATCGGATACCACACCTACGTCGGGAGCGCCTCTTGCAATGTTCGTCGATCCGTTGACGAAATGAATACGCGCTCCATCCTTGACCTTGTAGCTTCCGAAGGTTCCGCCGTCGACACGAGCTGTGGCACAGGTTACTGTGCCGTTCGCTCCAGTCGTGGCAGACTTGACTACAGCAATGGCTCCGTTCTTGGAACCAGCTACCTGATAGTCAAGGGTCTTCTTGGCTGCTTCTGTTTGTAGGAGGTAGAGGTCGCTGATCTTGTCGATCAGGGCGTCGCCCCCAATGTTGTCGCCTTTTGTTACTCTGCTTTCGCAGGAGCTGGTCATTTCTGCCAGCTTCTCATGGTTCCTAGAATTCCCATGAGAGCGGAATACCGCATCATCCCATTGGGATGTCCCTTCGCTTATTCTCTCACGCTGCCCTGCGTTCTTCTGGAAGAATGCATGCTTGCGCCCTGTTGACATCTCAGTCTCCAAGTCAATCAGAAGGGATTTCTTTGACCTAGTGTCGCCACTAAGTAAGTCCATTTGTTTGAACACGTCTCCGCTGATCAGAAACGCCGTGGCGTATCTGGCAGGAAAAATTCTCATATCATTGAACTGCATTTGCTTGTTACTTAGCATGCGCTAAGGGCCGGTCATTTCTGCCTCGTCTTACGAGATAAGACGAGAAGATGTTCCGAAATCCGCAACCGTAGACTTTAGATCGATTCCTATCCGATCAAAAGCCCCCTTGTCGATAATACGAAGATCGATATCGGGATACTCTTCTTGGAACAGCTTCAGCTTCCTAGCGGACTCTTCGGACATCCATCCCTTGACTTCGAAGTACGTATCTATCGATGGTACCCAGAAATCAGGAATGTAAGCCGACCCATCCGACAGAAGCCATGCGTGGGCTTCGTATGCCCATTTTAGGTAGTTATTATCGAGGTACCTAGCGAACGCTGCTTCCCAAGTACTTCTGAACTTCGTAATGCGTCCCTGCGAATCAACGTATCGCGCAAAGTATCCTCTAGGACCCGCTATGCTTCGACGCGTTAGGCCAAGCTTCCGAATCTCGCGGTATACAACTCCCTGCGAAACTCCTAGATGCTTGGCAATCTGCGTACCAGTGAATCCCTTGGAGTAAAGCTCGGTCACTACCTGCTGCTGTTCCTGCGTCCTAAAGACTTTATCGGGAGCATTGTCGATTCCCGACTCTCTTAAGACACGGTATACGATATCGATGCTCAAGGATGTCTCCTTGACGATTGCGGGTGCTGCTAATCCGGATCGATGTAAAGAACAAACCTCTTCTTTTCGTGCCTGCGTTAAAGACGCAAATCTACAATCCCTGCCTAGATGTGCGGATCGTAAGAGAAAATCACCCACGACTGTTGTACGTCGATGCATTAACCTCGCGATTGCACGTATCGCCACTCCTGACTCGTAAAGCATGGTGGCTCGTTCTTTTTCATCCGGTGTTAGCATTTTACTCTCATCTTCGGCCTCTAGTAGTTGAGTTGCTACTAGATCGGACTATCGTATAGCCTTCGGCTTGATCCGGTCAGGCCCTTCTCTGTTTAGTCTCTCAGGCTGCACGGCTTCTTCTGGAAGAATCTACCTGCTTGCCCCCTGTTTGCAAGGTTGTAATCATACCACACTTTCGATTCAATTGCAACCTATTTCTCAGCATCCAAGTCGATTAAGAGAAGTTTTCAGTGCTGCTATTTCTAGCAACCGCCCCCAGTTCTGTCGAGGGTTATCGGCAACCGGCATTGCCCCTCCCTCACTGAAAAAGCTGTCCGAAGCCGGCGGTCTGTCGTAAAACGGAATTCGATAGCCACGCTGGTTCACCTGAATCGCTTTCCCTTTATGAAAGCGGTTGTATAGCGTCTGGCTTTCTTCGCCCAAATTGTTACTCGGCATCTTAGCGTAAGAGCCGGGGCTGATCATTTCTGTCAGCCTCTCATGATTCATCGTTATCATGAGGCCGGACTGTCGCATGACCTCAGGCTGAGGCCCCATCTCGTTCAGTCTCTGCACCTGCGTAGTCTGTACTTGCTTGGTGAGGGTGAGCATCTCAGCTTTTCCCCATTAATTAGAGATGGTTTTCTTACTCAGTGTCGCCACTAAGCGAGTCCTAAGAGAAGAACTGCTTCTCGATTTCCGGATTGACGGCAGTCCTAACGACTGCTTCGCTATCGTCTGTTACCTCGCATCTTTGCAGATGCGCGGATCGGTCATTTCTGCCGACCTCTTGCAGTTCAAGTTCCTGCAAGGACGGAACATCGTATCGCGTCAGAGACGCGCCCCCTCGCTTGCTCTCTCACGGTGGGAGTCTTTGACGCCCTTCCGCCCTGTTCCCGATCTCAGGGTCCAAGTCGATCAGAGGAGGTTCACTACTCGATGTCGCCATCGAGCGAGTCCGAAGACCGAACTGGCTAAAAACTAGCTCGCTCATAGCCGTAATCTCCTTTATTTCTCACTACTTTCACGCCGGTTCTTCTGGAAGAATTTACCGGCAATCTTCGTTTGTTCTTGTTACGGCTGGCGAGTCCGTGATTTCGCCGTTGTTGATTAGGACGGCGGGCGGGACCGTCTGTTGCGCCCTTGATATGGAGTTCGATAATGCATCTTGGCGAAAGATGCTGTTGCGCCTGATCTGAATAAGATCATGAAATCATTTGACTTTATGTGGCGTTGGAATTCCAAGCTTATGTGCTATACGGGCGACTTGCTCACGGGTTTTGCCTGTCTTGATTTGCCGTAAGCCTTTGTTATTATGATGGCGACCTGTCTTCGATTTCTGCTGGCTCATGCTTACACCTTGATCTTTAATGCCCGTCTCTCCGAGCTGTCACGCACAAGAGTAATGGTCTGCTTGAGCATTGTACGTTAGGCCCACTCGCGCCGTGACCAATTGGCTGAACGCTATAGCCGATTACGTTCAGGTAGTGAACAATCTACTCGGCGTCCCTTTCGACTGACCGGCTCCTACGAGATCGTCTTCTATCGAAGTGTGGATTCAAATACCCAACAAGCGAAAATAAAACTCAGTAATCTTCGGGAGTTACGGCTATCGCACTCCCTCCTTAACCATGTGTCTTCTGCCTTCTTTCGCATGTCTATAACGTCGTCTAACATTCCCTACCTGCTTCTTCCAGAAGAATTCTACGTCGCGCTGCGGAGATCCGGATAAGATCATTGAACGGGAGGGTCGGACAGGGAACTACCCCTGCAACCTTCCGCGACGTATACGCACCACGTTCGTGCGCTCACCGTTGCGGCTATGCTACTCGCACCCCCGACCCGTATAAGCGAACTAGACGTTCACCGCCTACCAGTAGTTGCCACCGTCAAGCGACAAATGGGAATTGAACCCAAAGCCCAGAGATTCAGATTACGTACTCCTATCTCTCCGAGTCGCGTGTCATTCCACGCCGCCGCAATACATCTCGATATTCTTCCGACCTTTCTCGGGGTACGTCCCGGAAGAACAATGCTTGGACATGATAACATAACTTGCATTCGAAGTCAAGTTTATTCTTCCAGAAGAACCTACGTCATCGATATTCCAGCTTGCTTCATGCGGTTGCGGATTGCCGCTCGTGTGCCCTCGATGTCGCCCGTCACTGTGGCGGGAGCTGCGGGAGCGGGGGTTCTTGCCGTCGAGCCTCCGGGAAGTTCGCGGCGGGCTTTTGCTGCTTCCGCTTTCTGCTTAATCGCGGCAGCTTGAGTCGGAAGCTTCCCGAGCAGTTCCTTCGCTTCCTCAGCCATCGCGTTCGCCCGCAGCGTGGCTATTACGGCCATCGCGTTCAGTCCCCGTTCCTCGTCTCGCTTCTTCCCCTCTTCCTGCCCTGCGGGGCGGCCTGCGGCCTGCTTGAACCATTTCATCGCGGCGGCGCGTGCTTCCTTGAATGTGGCATTCTCGTTGAGGTTCTCGCGGGTGAGTTTTTTGATTCGCTCTGCTAAGCCGGGACGATCCTTCGGTATCGAGTTGGCGTACTTCTCCTGGAACTCAGTATCGAGAGCAGATGTCAGATGCGACTCCACGCGGGACTCTGCTTGGCGCTCTGCGTCAGCGACAGTCCCCTGCTGCGCCTGCTGCTGTCCACCCTTGAGCTTGTCCAGCTCGGTCTGCATTTGCTGGAGCTGCCCTTCCAATGCGCGCTTCTCTGATTGCCTCTGTAGCTGCTCTCCTGCTATCTGGCGTTGAAGCAATTGTTCCCTCTGCGCCCTGCGAACCTGTTCAGGATCGCTTAAATCGAATCCCTGTTCTTGCGCTATCTGCTGAAGGGTCTGGACTCCCGCTATAGGTTGCTGTCCTGTCTGCTGCGGTGCGGCAGTCTGGAATCCTTGCTGCCCTGTCGGTATCGTTGGCGCAAAGCCTTCATTGAGCTTCTCGGCAATCATCTGGCCTATCTCCGGACTCTGGCCGACGATGGCGATCAGGCCGCTGAGTGTTTTGCCGTCGACGCCAGCCACCCTCCGGGCGAGGAAGTCCCACGTCTGCTCCAGTTGCTGGTACTGTGTGCGCTCCTCGTCATTGTCGAAGATCAGTGCCCCGTTCTCCACGTGCCCAAGCTGCTTGCCTTCCAGCTTCTTCATCTCTGTCGCCATGTTCGGCCAGAGGTGGGCTTCGAGTATCGCGTCGACCACGGCATCGTGGTACTCAGGCTCTTCCGTCGCCATGCGCTGGAGGCCCTCGTAGGGATTGAAGTCCTCGAACGGTACGTTGGTGTCGAGGTAGACGCCTTGGCCTTGGGCGGACCTGAGCGTTTCCAGCTCCTGCTTGAGCGCGTTCCGCTCTTGGACTGCTTCTTCGAGCAGTGTCTTGTTCTTTTCGTACGTGCTGCGGAACTGCCTGATGTTCTCAGACTGCCCAAGGTCGAGCTTCTCGACTTCCTCGTCGGTGAGGGGCTTGGCTGCTCCCGCCGCTTGCGCCGCCGCGTCTGGTTGCGCCGCTGGCTGCCCGTCGCCTTGGGGCTGCGCCTGCTCTTGGTGAGGAACACCCGATGCTTCGGTCGGCATCGCGGGACTACCTAATTGCGTACTTTGATCTGCGGGGCTATCTCCGAGATCGATCTCGCTGATCACCATCGACATGATATCTTACCTATCCTCTCTTTGCTTTGTTGTTCTTCTGGAAGAATCTACAGATCCGCAAGCGGTGAGCCTGTCAGGTCTTTGATGATTCCACTTAGTATTGCAATCTCGGACTGCTCCCGTGTATGCATTGCGACTAGCTTCGCTATGATTTCTTCATGCATTCCAGGATGCGCCTTAAGTCGCGCCTGCACGAAAGGCTTATCGTAAAGCGCCTCGATAGCCTGACACTTCCACTGGATTACGCTGCAATCGGCAGGGATGTCTGCGTAATCGATGATGATGATATCGCACGGGGGGCAATCGCTTGGCATTTTTATTCCTCTCTTGAACTGGAAGGAGGAGCAGGAACGCCTTTCATCCCATGATCCGCAAACCAGATATGAAGGTCTCTGTTATACTGCTGCGCAAGGCGTACCTCGCGTTCAAGGTACTGCTCATGCTTTTCCTTCTGCTCTAATTTGAGCTGTAGTCCGTATATCTGCTTGTCCGAATCGCTCTGAGCAGCAGGGACATACTTAATCCCGAACACCACAATGATTGCGCCTACTATGGTCAGAAGCGGAGAGAGCCACCATGGTTTTTCCTTCGCTACTGCCACTGCCGGCTGTTCGACACGCTGATTCAATGCCCGATTTAATGACGTATTACTGAGAAGGAGTGCATGTATCGACTCCCGCATTTCAGCTTCTTCGACTTTAGTCATGGGCTCTTCGTGAGATTCATCACTTTCGGGTTTGGGGCAAAAGTCGACTGCGATCACCGACGGCCTGTGCGACACCAGCCCTAAAGGTCGGTCCGCTGTAGCTTCCATACAGTCATTCTCCTAAACTCCCAGAGCTTGAGAAATTCTTCCAGAAGAAATACCAACAAGCTTAATCAACTTGTCGCTATCGTTGCAGCGCGAACAAAATCTTCCAGTCGGTCACTTTCCGTCATCTCAAAACCTCTCTGATATCAACGTGCTCAATGTCCGCCTATCAACTTCACCGTCAACCCAGTCAGTATAGCAGTAACCAGACTAACCAAAAAGACTATCACCGTCATCCGTCCTGTCATATTCCTCTTCCAGTTTTCCTGTACCCGTATGCGCTTTTCTAGCTCCGTAATGCTCTGCTTATTTTCCGTAATCTGCCCGATGATATTCGCACCTTGCATATTCGACAGCGTCAACTGCACCGTCTCTACTTTAGCTGAAATCTTCGTCGTTTCTGCCCTTACCTCATCGACCCGCGTACTGAGGACTTCAAGTATCTGAAGGCGTTGCTCCGCCGTGCTAGGTGGCTTTCGGGACATCGGTTTTAGCCCGTGCGAATTGAATTACGGCGATGATTGTTTTCTGACGATTGACCAGCTTTTGCTCAAGCGCAATCTCGACACGAAACTCACTGCCGTCCCGGTCGAGTCCATAAAGCTCTTCCTTGCCCGTGCCCATCATGCGTTTGATCGGCTTGAGTGCAAAGCCTGCGAAGTACATTTTATGATTTGCTCTGAATCGTACAGGCACCAGTGTTTCAATCGGCTTGCCTAATAGCTCGCCTTCTTCGTACTTAAACATACGATCGGCGGTTAACGTCGTGCCAATGATAAGTCCCGCCTGAGGGTCGCTGAGAATCTCCTCCATCGTGCTGCCAGTACCGGGCCAGACGAAGATTGCGGGAACCGTGCGGACAAGCGCGTCGGCTTTGTCGCTCTCGCTCAAGAGGCGGTTATGGGTTAGGAGGGCGTCGAGTCGGGTGGTTTCATCAGGCATTAGTTTTATCACGGTTGCGTGTCGTGCTGCGTTGGCGGTAGTAGCATAGCAGCAGACAGTCGGTAGACCAATCTAACCGCGCACGCGAGGAAGAGCAGGGCCGCGAAGGTGTCAAGGATTGCGACGGCCAGTTACGTATCGGCCTTCCATCCACCAGACAATTGCCACTTGAGTATACGACGACATCTAGCACACTGATAGTAGGGGCGATAATGGCCCGGCTCGATTTCAAAGCTGAGCCCTTCGACTGGCCCGCGTGCGTCATGCTCAATCCAGCAAGCGATACGTTTGAATAATCGGACTATCCAGTTGCCCGAATACATTACCGTGCCTCTCTCTCCTTATCCGCCCTGAACACCGGACGGCGTGCGTTGTCATCGCTGTTGATCGCTGTCATCTGACGTATAAACTCAGGCGAGTCCATTACGTTCAGTGGTGGTTTCTGTGCTTCGTATTCCTCAGCAGTCATGCCCGACACCCCCTTAGACGCATAAGCCATGCGCCAAGTCGCCGTAGCTTTAACGATCGCCTCTTCGCGAGTTGAACTTATCGCCCAGAACGATTGCCCTCAGGACGGGTAACTAGCCAGTCAGAATTTCCCATTCCGTCACCGCGATGACGAATAAGAAACTGTCCGCCGTCAATCTGAATCGGTTCGGCTGATTCGGTCATCAAACCACCTCCATCAGTAACGTTCTCGCCATCGCTAGCCACATCTCCCGTTCCGGCGCATCCTCAAACTTCGCCGCAAACACCGGCTGTAGTATACACCACGAACGATAGAGCTGCTTGGCGGCGTTGTAGATCGCCCGGTCGATTTGCTGCTGGCGAATCTCTGCGTTATACTTCGCAAGATCGGCACCGAGAAAGTAACTGCCACGGATGGGACTGACGGGCGGTGGAGGATTAGGATAACTCATTGCTGTGCTTTTCTATCGTTAATCGCGAGAGTAAAGGCCTCTTCGTAAGAGCGCCCCATGTATCCGCGATAAGGACCGGGAATCGTAGGCAATACGCCAACGTAGTACCGTCCGTCACCGTCAGTTTCAGCGAAGCCATGTTCACCGAATACCCGAGCTGCCTTTATTTCTGCTTCTTGGTCTGTCATTGAAACAACCTCTCCACCGCCTTCGGTCCTAGCTTACAATCCGAATAAACCAGATCGTACAGTGCTCGCTCGCCTTTTGCGATATACATACCTTGCATGTAGTCGGGTAGATCGTCGAAGCTGCCGGGCCAGTCAGAGTGCTCTGCGAGGTGGAGGGAGTAGAGGCCGCGAGCGGCGATATGGACCCGATCAGTTGTTATCATTCTGTCTCTCATTTATCTCCGCAACGTGCCGGCCAATCTCACAAAGCAGCTTCAGCACGTGCCAGCGAAACTCTATCTCGCTTAGATCGCCAGCGCCAACCACGCGCGGTTCACGTGGCAGCTTGGGTAGGTAGTTAGCAAAGTCGGATGAGGTCATTTCTTTCCGTCGATCGATAAGTTCCCACAAACGGGACAGCTTGAGTTGACATAATCATACTTTGCCGATGTACCTTCGCCTACACAGTTCGAGCAGTCGGGATCGCTGCACCCCTCGTGATCCCGGCAGCTGTTGAAAGCCACGTTGAACTCATACTGTGCGCGTTGAAGGCAAGGCGTACAGGTGTCTTGTGCGGTTGATTTGATACCGCTTGCGAGAAGCACAAGGCTAAGAATTGCGACGGACAAGGTTCGCTTCATTTAGAGTCCTCCTGTTGGGTTTTTGTAGCACCAATAACTTTCGATACGCCGTCAAGGAAGGCTGCTCGCTGAGAATCGGAGAGAGCAGCTAATTCCTCAAGTGAAGCACGGCACGACGTATTCACGTTGACGCGGTCGATATCCAGCCGTGGCTTCATGCTGTTTCCTTTTCGCGATGCACCGCCATGATATGCTTGAGTACCAAGAGAAAGCTACCGAGACGGAGATTACAGAATGAACAGCGGCGAGGATCACGGCTGAATCTGTAGGGCCAGCGATTAGTATTGTAAGCTTTCATCGCTTGGGCTCCACCTGAACCTCTCCGCGTCGTTGATGTGCCAACATGTGCGCCTTGTAACCTTGGCTGCAAATTGGCCTACCGCAGATATTACATGGCTGATATGCACGGGGCGGTAGATAGCTCGATGTCCTTCTCATTGCTTAATCCTCTCGTTGTAAATCGCTGCTGACCCATGTGCTCCTGCGCCGATCCACCTGAGCCAGTTCATTCCGCGTGGGTATTTCTTCTGTAGGAGCAGTGTTAGTGTAAGCACGCCGCTATTGAGTCCAAAGCAGAGTCCTTGATTCAACTGACCATGCCCGTTTCGCAACAGCCCATTGCTCTCGCGTAGGTTGCTAGTTGAGGTACAATCAGCGATCATCGCAGCACCGAAGGCGACTACTGACAGCTTGGCGCTCAGGTTCCACGGACTACCATTCTTGACCGCCTGTTTGTCACCATGTTTGGCTGGCTTAACAATCAACGGCACAACAGCTTGGGCGGATTGTTGCGGTGAGGATGACGCGGTGTTTGTCACGGTGTTTGGCGCGAAACCTTTCCAATACTGAAGCTCTTGAGCGCGGATGGGTAGTGCGGGGAGGGCGAGCATGACCAAGACTACTAACGGCTGAAAGAACCATTTTGCGCCGTGCCCCCAGCAGTAGCGCCTTTTGATTACCGGATTGTTACAGCGGCATGCGTACATATGACCATCGGGGCAATCGTGCCAGTGAAGCCTTGATCTCATTTTCTCACCTCCCCTCCGCCGTGTTCCAGCAGCCAAACGGCGATGATTTGCGCATCGCTCAGACTGATCGTTCCACTGGCGACGCCGCTGCTGCCGCAATAGGTAATACCACCATACCAATCCGCTACGCCTCGATAACGGTTCAGGTTCAGTATCTCCGCCGCCCGTTCCGCTGACAGCGTAGAAGGATCAACGACAGCTACTCGCTGTTCCTGCCAGAAATCTGCTCGTGATACTTGGGAGTCATGCTCCTTCAATAGCAGCGCCGCGTCTTTATGAACGATTCCGTTACCGTCCGCTATCGCTTTCCGTATGAGATTGATTTCGTTCAGAGCGGGCGCTACTTGCTCAGCTACCGGCTCGGTGCTACACGCGGGACACAGCGCGCATTCCGAACAGTGCCCGCGTCGTTGCTTATGCGCGTAACAGGTAGTGTAATCAACTCCACGGAAGCAATTGCCGCCGTAGACGTGCTCGGCTACCAGGGTGTCGGAGACTATCGCCGCTTCATCAAACGCGCGGCATACATCAGCAATCATCATCGCTAGATTCGCCACGTCCGCTGCCTCGTAGCGAATTGCTTCCTTATCGCCATCTGGAACTTCCGTGAATAGCTCATCGATCTCCTCGATTAATTTATCCTTCAGGAAGGCTAGCATGGAGCGGTCCCAAATCCTCACGCCGTTATCGTCATAAATCTGCCAGCCGCCCTTGTGCGCGTTCTTGTCCAGCTTGAATTGCATCGCTTGGGCGAGAGCAAGAACTTGAGGAATAACGGTCGGGGCTATCGGCGGTTGGGCGACGACACGTCGTAGAACCATCGCCACTCTATCGACCCAATCCAGCGTAGCCGCTCCGAGTGCACACGGTATCAATGTTGAGGCTAACTCGGTCGCCCAGTCGCCGGCCTTTGCGTCTTCGGTGGGCTGCTCGCCTCCGCGTCCTCGCAGTGTCTCAACTGCTTCGTCTATTCTAGCTTGAGGCACAAAGCCATCAACCAAGGGTTGCGCGCTCCGTGGACTAACATCCATCGCGCAGCAATCACTGACCTCCAATCCCGGCTTACCGTGAAACGTAGTGCGTCCGTGTGCGCATTCGGCAAACCGTGCGGGCTGCTCACTTGCTGTTTGAAGCGCCGGACACAGCCCTTTGGCGCATGCACTCTGTGGCCATGCCTTTACGGAATAATCTCGGCGACATAAAGGGCACTGTCGGCTCTC
>Ga0157378_10000809_pt1 | contig 29082 bp, 29 predicted proteins | sample M65metaG_FD_115309 | JGI IMG/M metagenome (GOLD analysis project Ga0157378, IMG submission 115309) | Miscanthus rhizosphere microbial communities from Kellogg Biological Station, Michigan, USA - M6-5 metaG | ecosystem: Host-associated > Plants > Roots > Rhizosphere > Soil | place: USA: Michigan... | reverse complement strand
TACTCCAAGGATGGCTTCTTCCTCAAAGCCATCGCCATCTACAAAAAGATCAACAAGCTCGATCCCTCCAAGCTCGACATCTACGCCAAGCTGGCCGATCTCTACGGCAAACAAGGTCTGGCCATGGAGGCCAAGAGCCAATACCAGGTCCTCGCCGACTACTACCTCAAGCACGGCGATCCCGGGAACGCGCTGGCGATTTACCGCAAGATTTCCGAGCTCGATCCGAACTCGATCAACGTCCACGTCAAGCTCGCCGATCTCTATTCGCAGAACAATCAGACCAAGGAAGCGCTGAAGGAGTACGACCGTGTCGGCCGCATGCTGCTCAAGCGCGGCATGCTCGACGAGGCGGTGCAGGTCTTCAAGAAAGCGCTGAAGATCGATGCCGGCAACATCGAGCTGGTGGAATCGCTGGTCACTGCGCTTCTCGAAGCGAAGGACTACGACAACGCCATCCAGATCGTGCAGGCGTCGATCGAAACGTCCGCTGACAACGCCCGGCTGCTGGCCATTCACGGCCGCATCCTGATGACCAAGGGCGACATGAAGGGCGCCCGCGCCGCGCTCGAGCGCGCTCTCTCCCGCGATGCGAACGATGTGAGCGTCCGCGAAACGCTGGCCGATCTCTACGTGCGCATCGGCAATGCCGACGGCGCTCTCGAAATGCTTTCCCCCGTCGTCGAAAAGGCCCTCGGCCGCGGCGAGCGCGCCAGCGCGGTGGAGATTCTGAATCGCATTCTCCGCGTCGATGCCGGTCACACGCCGACATTGGAACGCCTGGTCGCCGTTTACTCGCGCCTCAACGAGGAGACCAACATCCTCTCCTCGATGAGCAGCCTCGCCGAGGCGCACGTGGCGAAGGGGCACTACGAGAAGGCGGCGGATGTGCTGGAGAAGCTCATTCAGCGCGAGCCGCAGAACGCCCAGCATCGCACCAAGCTGCAGTTCGTCCGGTCGCAGATGGGCGGCGTCGACACGCTGCCGGTGCGGCCGAAAGAAGCCGACGTCCCGATGGCCCCGCTGTCGATGGAGATCGACGAGCCGGTGCCGACGTTCGATTCGTTCGACGAAGGGCCTGCCCTCTCTTTCGATCTCGATGCCTCGGAACCTCTGGAGCTCGACATCGATACCGGCTTCGAGCCGCCGGCACCTGTCATCGCGCCTGCTCCGCCTCCGCCCCGGCCGGCGCCAACGCCTGCGCCCGCACCGCCGCCCGGCCTTCGCCTCCAATCGGCCGTGGAGCAGGCTGCCGTCGATCTCGATCAGGAAAGCGGCGACGATCTCGACTTCATCACCGAGCACATCACCGAGGCCGAGGTCTTCGCCAAGTACGGCCTCGCCGAGAAAGCCGCCGAGCACCTGCGCGCCGTCATCGACCGCGCGCCGAAACATCTGGCCGCGCACGAGAAGCTCTACAAAATCCTGCTGGAAGAGGGCGACGTCGCCGGCGCACAGGCGGCGGCCAACCAATACATCAGCGTCCTGCAGGAACGGGGCGATCTCTCGACGCCCGAAAATGTCCGCGACGAATTCGTCATGCGCGGCCATCCGCTGGCGGCGCCGGCACCGAAGCCGGCGGCAACGCGTCCGCCGACGATGGAGCGCGCCCTTCCGACGCCCGAGGAAGAGGAAGAAGAGCTGAGCTTCGATCTCGACTCCGGCGCCCCGGAATTCGAGTTGCCCGCCGAGGCCGCGGAGCCGGAGTTTTCGTTCGACGTTCCCGAGCCGGAGCCCGAGTTCGACATGCCGTCGTTCGAAAGGCCGTCGTTCGAGCCGGCGCCTGAAGCACCCACGCCGGTCGAGGAGTTTTCGTTCGAGCCGCCACCAGCGCAGCCGGAATTTGAAGCCCAGCCGGTTTTCGAGCCGGCCCCATTCAACGAAACGTTCGCCGCAACGCCCTCGGCCGATGAGCTCCGCGAGCTCGATTTCTACATCGAGCAGGAGCTGTTCGATGAAGCGCGCCAGAAACTCGACGCTCTCGATGCCCAGTTTCCCGGCGACACCGCCCTGCAGCAGCGGCGCGCGCGATATCAGGCGGCGATCGACATCATCACCGCGTCCGCGCCGCCGTCCGCCGATTCGTTTGCGCCGCCGGTCCTTTCTCGGGACGAGATCGAGAGCGAGCTTCTCTCCGCGCTCCCCGATGACGACGACGACTTTTTCACTCCCGCACCGCCGCCACCCCCTCCGCCGCCGCAGCGCGCGGCGCCGCCACCGTCGTTGCCTCCTGCTCACGAGGAGAACCTCTTCGCCGACGAGGACGACTTCTTCGATCTCGCCGCCGAGCTCGAGTCGGAGCTGGAGGAAGAATCGGACGAGGTCTCTCTCAGTGAGGAGGAGCAGTCGCTCGAAGAGATCTTCAAGGAATTCAAAAAAGGTGTCGAACAGCAGCTCGATTCCGAGGATTACGACACGCACTACAACCTCGGCATCGCTTACAAAGAGATGGGCCTGATCGATGAAGCCATCGGCGAGTTTCAGCTCGCCTCCAAGGATCCGATGCGCGCCGTCGAATGCGCATCGATGCTCGGCCTCTGCTTTCTCGAGAAAGGAATGCCGCAGCTGGCCATCAAGTGGTATCGCAAAGGGCTGGAGATGCCAGAGATCACGCCCGAGGAGCACGTCGGTCTGCTTTACGACCTCGGCTCCGCGTACGTGGAAGTCGGCGATACTGACAACGCGCAGAAGGCCTTCGTGGAGGTCTACGGTTTGAACACGAACTACCGCGATATCGTGACGCGCATCAAACAACTCGAAGACGCCCGGCGATAAACCGATGAACCAGACGCTCGAATCGCTCCTCCGCTTCGTCAACCTGACGACTTCCGGCCTGCTGGCAGGCTCGCTCGGCTTCGGCGAGCAGGCTCTCGTTCCTGGCTGGCAGCACGAGCTGCCGAAACACGCCGATCGCGACCATCGCGCGCGCGCCATCGCCGCGCTCACCAACGCCACGAATTACTTCAACGCCATCGGCCCGGTTGCATTGGGGACAGCGGTTACGCTGGCCGTCGGCTCCCGCAACGTCAAGCCGCTCAAGCGCGTGCTCGATGCCGCGGCCGCAGTCAGCCTGGCCGGCGTGCTCGCTGCCACGATCATGGTGACCGTCCCGATCAACAAGGAGCTGGAAGGGCAGGCACCGACCGACTATCCCAGCGATCGTTCCCAGTCGCTGGCGAAGAACTGGTCGCGCGCGCACGCCGTCCGCACAACGCTAGGCGTCGGCGCGTTCCTCTGCGCGGTGGCGTCGAATCTCTCGCGCCGTTCAAAGGCTTAAAAGCCTTTCGCGAAGTGATCAAACCCGCGCGGCTCGAGTAATTCGCCATTGATCCGAACGCCGCGCTCCTCCGTGATGCGCCCGATCGCGTACACCGGCCGCCCAACCCGCCCGCTCAGCTCCGACTCGCGCAACGGTGACGTGAAGAGGAGCGCAAACTCCTCGCCACCGTGCAGCACCGCGTCGCGAACGTTGATGCCGAGCTTGGGACCGAAGCGCGGCAGGTCGGGAAAGGCCGGAAGGCGATCGCCGTCGATCAATGCACCGACGTTCGAGGCGCCGCAGAGATGGTGAAGATCAGTTGAAAGCCCGTCGGAGACATCGATGCAGCTCGTGGCAATGCCGGCGAGCTTCATGCCGAGGGCGACTTCCGCTTCCGGCTCGAGCTGGCGGCGTTTTGCTGATTCGATGAACTCGCGCTCGGCGTAGTCGGCGCCTACCGTTCCGCGCTGCAGGAGCGACAAACCCGCCGCCGCTCCGCCGACCGGACGGCTCAGATAGATGCGATCGCCGCGTTTCGCGCCGCTTCGAAGGATCGGATTGGCCGCCTCGCCGATCAGCGTGACCGAGATGAAGATCTGCTCCGCACGCGAGAGATCGCCGCCGATGATCTCGACGTCGTTTCCCCGCGCCGCCACTGCCAGCTCCTCGATGATCGTCGACGCAATCGATTCCTCCGGCGAACCGATGGCGACGATAGCGAACTGCGGCCGCCCACCCATCGCCGCAATGTCCGAAAGGTTGACGGTCAGACTCTTGCGCGCCACGAACCGCAGCGGCACGTCGCGCGTGAAGTCGACGTTCTCGACCAGCACGTCGTTCGTGACCACCTGCGTCCCGATGACGGCGGCGTCGTCGCCCGTGCGTGGAAAGAGCTCGCGGATCCGCGCGATCAGTTCCCGTTCGCTCATCGCTTGATGACCGGCACAATCGGTACCAGCGGACGATCGAATTTCTCGCCGGGATAAAGGACCGCCTCGAGAAAGAGTCCCGACGGCGGCGCGGTCGGCTCGACGTTCGCCGCATTCTTCTTGAGCCTCACCGCAAGATCCTCGGGCGTGGCATTGCCGCGCCCGATTTCGACCAGGAAGGCCACCAGCTTCCGCACCATCTTCCAGAGAAAGTGCGAAGCCTCGATGCGGAAAAGAATCAGATCGCCGCTGGCGGCGACGTCGCATCGCTCCACGACGACGATGCGCGAATCCTCCTCCTTCATTCGCCGGTCGCTGAACGCGCTGAAGTCGTGCCGCCCTTCGAGCAGCTTGGCCGCGCGCGACATCGACTCGAGATCGAGCCGGTCTTTGATCCACCAGACAAACGGCTTGGCGAAGGCGGTGCGCCGGGTGGCGATCTGGTAGAGGTAAACGCGCGAGATGGCGTCGTGCCGCGCATGGAAGCGGTCATTCGCCCGCGACGCCGCGACGATGGTGATGTCATGCGGCAGCAGATCGTTGATCTTGCGTGAGAGCACCAGCGGATCGACCGTCTTGTGCGTCCGCAGATGCGCGACCTGCGCCGCGGCGTGAACGCCGGAATCGGTCCGGCCGGCGCCTCCGATGTCGGCCTCGCCGACCACCTGCGTGGCGGCGCGGAGCAGATGGCCCTGCACTGTTTTTGGCGTGTTACCCTGCGCCTGCCATCCCGAGTACCGCGTTCCTTCGTACTCGATCGTGAACTTATAAGTCGGCATGCGCCCCGCGTCGTACCAGGTTATCGGTGATCTGCTCGCAGTCGTCTGGGACGACGGCCACGAATCATACTATCCGCTCGAAGCCCTCCGCCGCGCCTGCCCCTGCGCCGGCTGCTCCGGCGAGCCCGACCTCTTCGGCCGCATGTCCGCCGGCCCACCGCCGCGCTACACCCCCGCATCGTTCCAACTCCTGAGCGTCACCCCGATCGGCAACTACGCCCTCCAGCCGAACTGGGCGGACGGGCACGGATACGGGATGTGGACGTTTGAGAGTTTGCGGGCGTTCGACAAGTAGCTGCCGCTTCGCGGCGTTGTCTGCGGCGTTTGCCGCGTTGTCTGCGCTTCGCGCGTTGTCTGCGCCGCGGGCGCGTGGTCCGTACCTTGGGTCTCTCCCTATCGTAAGTTAATGACCACGCGCGCCGCAGCGCGCAGACAACCGACAACGCCAGCGAAGCTTGCAGACAACGCGCGAATGCGCCCAGGCAACCCGCCGTTATCATTCCGACATGAAGCAGCTCCGTCTCATCTTTGTCCTCGTCCTCGTCAGTCTCGCCTGCAAGCGGCCCGCGGAATCGCAGACCGTCGATTCGCGCCAGCCGCGGCAGGAACGGGCGCCCATCCCCACCACCGTCAGTGCCGCGCGCCGAACGCCGATCGTCACCGTCGCCCACGACGTCGGGCCGGCCGTCGTCAACATCCAGACCGAATCGACCATCCGCCGGCGTGAGGCCGATCCGTTCGATCCCTTCGGCTTCTTCGGCGGACGCGATCGCAGCTATTCCTCCCAATCCCTCGGCTCCGGCTTCGTCTGGTCGAGCGAAGGGATCATCGTCACCAACAACCACGTCGTCGAAGGGGCCTCGCGCATCACCGTCAATTTCAGTGACGGGACCCAACTCGCCGCCAAACTGATCGGCGTCGATCCCGACAGCGACGTTGCCGTGCTGCGCGTCGATGCGAAAAACCTCCTCGCTGCTCCCATCGGCACCTCATCCGACCTGCTCATCGGCGAAACCGTCATCGCCGTCGGCAATCCGTTCGGTCTCAGCGGCACCGTCACCACCGGCGTCGTCTCCGCCCTCGGCCGCTCCGTTCCGTCGAAAGAGGCCGGACGCACCTTCACCGATTTCATCCAGACCGACGCCTCGATCAACCCCGGCAACTCCGGCGGGCCGCTGCTCAACATCGAAGGGCGCGTCATCGGCATCAACACGATGATTTACGCCAACGCCCAGGGCATCGGCTTCGCCATCCCGGTCGATCGCGCGAAGAAAGTGATCCAGGACATCCTCCGCTACGGTCAGGTGCACAGCGCCTGGATCGGCGCCGTGACCGCGACGATCACCCCCGAGGAGGCGCGGCGCACGGGATTGAGGGCGTCACGCGGCGCGCTGGTGGCGCGGATCATCCCCGGCTCGCCAGCGCAGGCCGCCGGACTGCGCACCGGCGACATCATCACCGCCGTCGCCGGACGGCCTGTCGATTCGCGTGAAGCCTTCTCGACACTGACCGCGACCGTCGCCGCCGGCCAGCCGCTTCCACTGACGATCGCCCGCGACGGCAACACGCAATCGATCTCCGTTCGCCCTTCCGAGGCTCCCAACGACCTCGGCCTGCGCATTCTCTGGGAGATTGCGGGCCTGCGCGTCATCGACCAGAGCCGTACGGTGGTGATCGACCAGATTGCCAGCGGTTCCCGCAGCGAAAGCATCGGCCTCGCGCGCGGCGACGTCATCGTCGGCGTCAACAACGTCGACGTGTCGTCGGTGAAGGAGCTCAACCAAGCCCTGACACAATCCGCCGAACGATCATCGATCGTGCTGCAGGTCGCGCGGGGACGGTACATCTACAGTCTGACGTTCCCGATGGGCGTGTAAATGCGCGCTTTGCGCACGTTGTCTGCGGCTTTCGCCGCGTTGTCGGTTGTCTGCGCGCGGCGCGTGGTCTCGCACGCCGGAGGCGTGATGGACATTAGCCGGTGGCAAGCGCCGAAGGACGCGCAGCCACCGGACCCCCATCGTCATCCCCATCCGACCCCGGCAGGGGTCACGGACGGCGCTCCCGCACCCCTGCCGGGGTGCGATTCTTTGGGGATTCGGAATCCGGTGGCTGCGCGTCCTTCGGCGCTTGCCACCGGCTAATATCCTGCACGCCTCCGGCGTACGAACCACGCGCAGCGCGCAGACAACCGACAACGCGGCGAAGCCGCAGACAACGCGCGAAGCGCAGCTAGAACAACGCCATCTGCGGCGGCACCGCCGCCGGTGGCGGGATGGCCACCGTTCGAATCCGCTTCGTTCCCAGCAGCAGCCAGAGGTGGCGGCGGATCCATTCCTTCGACTCGCGGAAGTAGCGGAACTTGCGTTCCTCTTTGTGGAAGCGGCGGTTGTGGCTCGCGCCGAGGACGTGGTGCAGGTACTCGTGGTAGATCACCGACTGGATGAAAAACGTCGGGATCTCCGGCGAATTGAGCAGCGGATGGATGCGGATCTCGGTGGTGATGTGGTTGTACGACCCGAGCCGGATCGAGCGGCGTTTCTTGCGCGTAATCTGCTGGCCCCAACGCACCGGGAGCGGCGGGTATTTGAAAAAGTACGTCCTGTGAACGTCGTCGGCGAGCCACGCCAGCCGGTCGAAGCGGTGCTCAGCAATCCCCAGAAGCGGCCGAGTCTCCATTTACGAGTCATTGTGCGGAGAGGACGGCCGCTTCGCAAGGATTAATCGTCGTGTGTCGCTCCGTGGAAGACATTGGTGACGTTCTGCATCGCCGCGGCCGTCACCATCGACGTTCCGGCGGCGATCACCTCGTCGCCCTTCTTCATCCCCAGCCAGACGCCGATGCCGGCGCCGATGACCACCGCGGTGATCGGAAACGATCGGATGTGCTCGCGCCACGACTCCGGCAGCAGATTCTCGATCTCCTCGAACAGCGCCTCCGGCCCGCTCTGGGCGAAAGCATTGCCGAGCTGCGACGCCTTCTCGCGGATCGGATTGTCGTAATCCATCCCGGCAGCGGAGCGCTCGTATTCGTCGTCTCGTGTGGTGGGCATCATCGCTCCCTTAGTCATCGCTATCGTCGCGGCGCAGCAGCAGGCCGACCAGGAATCCGACGCCGACCGAGATCAGCAGCGCCTTTCCGGGATTCGAGCGAACGTAACTGCGGACCTGATCGGTGATGGCGCCAAAATCGACGTCCTCGACCTTCTCGCGCACGCGGTTGTACTGATTCTTCACGGCGTCGGACGCCGCTGAGTATTTTTCGTTCACGAAATCCTTGGCCTTGCCAAAGCGCGATTCGGCATCGCTGCTTGCAGACTCGCTGCTTGTTGTTTCGTCCATGACAGTCTCCTTACGGCCGCTCAGCCTATCAGAGCGGCGCTCGATTGCAGTGACCATGCCGCGCGTACAATCGCCGGCCATGCGGATCCGCCTCGAGCACGTCACTCATGCCTACGCCGGAAGCGCCGAGTCGGCGGCGGTCCAGGTGCTCGACGACGTCTCCCTCGACATCGCCTCTGGCGACTTCGCCGTGCTGATGGGCGCCTCCGGCAGCGGAAAATCGACCCTCCTCAATCTGATCGGCGCCGTCGACAAACCGACCTCGGGGCGCGTGTTTCTCGACGACGTCGATACCTCTGCTCTCGACGAATCGCGCCTGACCCTGCTGCGCCGCAAATCGATCGGCTACATCTTCCAGTTCTTCAACCTCATCCCGACGCTGAACGTCTTCGAGAACGTCGCCTTCCCGCTGTCGCTGGCAAACGCGCCGCGAGGCGAAGTGAAGACAAGGGTGGCCGAGGTGCTGGAGGAAGTGGGACTGGGAAGCCGCGCAACGCATTTTCCGAACGAGCTCTCCGGCGGTGAAATGCAGCGCGTGGCCATCGCCCGTGCGGTCATCCATCGACCGCCGCTGATCCTCGCCGACGAGCCAACCGGCAATCTCGATTCGAAGAATGGCGAGATGATTCTGGATCTCATCCGCGGCATTCATTCGACACGGCGGCCGACGATCGTGATGGCCACACATTCGGAACGGGCGGCCGCGTACGGGGACTACGTGGTGGAGGTGGCGGATGGCCGGCTCCGCGTGTCTTGAACAAGCACAGACAAGAGTGTCTGTGCCACATCGGCCCTGGTTTTTTGGACAGATACCTCTGCATGTGATCAAGACGCTGTCGTATGTGGCACAGACACTCTTGTCTGTGCGGGGCTTTGCGTGATCCTCCGCGCCCTGATCCTCCGCCCCATCCTCCGCGAATCCATGCGGACGATTCTCACCATCCTCGGCATTGCCGTCGGAGTGGCGGTCGTCGTCGCCATCGCCCTTTCGAATCAAAGCGCGTTACGCGCCTTCCAGGAATCGGTCGATGCCGTCGCCGGCCGCGCCAACTACATGATCGTTTCCGACGTCGGCCTGAACGAGGACGTGCTCGTAAAGCTCCAACCGTTCTGGCCAAAAGGCGTCCGCTTCGCGCCGGTCATCGACGTCGAAGGGATGGCGGACGTCGCCCCACAGCCGCTTCCCATCCGCCTCCTCGGCGTCGACCTCCTCTCCGACCTTCACTTCCGCGACTATCGCTACGCCAGCGTCGTCACCAGCGAGCATGAATCGGCAGCGACGTACCTCAGCCTCTTCCGCGACGATTCCGTGGTCATCCCGGCGACGTTTGCGCACGAGCACGGGTTGAAACTCGGTTCGCCGCTGACGCTCGACTTCAAAGGCATCCGCCGGACGATGACAGTCCGCGGCCTGCTCGAGGCGCACGGCCCGGCCACTGCCTTCAACGGAGCAATCGCAATCGCCGACATCGCCGCGGCGCAGGCCAGCTTCGGATTCGAAGGACGCCTGACGCGCATCGACCTGATCGTGCCGGACGAGTCGTTGGTCCGCGACATCGCCCGCGTTCTCCCATCGAGCGCGCGAATCGAACGCCCGGCGCGGCGCAACGAGCGCGTCGAGAAAATGCTGCGCGCCTTCCGCGTCAATCTCTTCGCTCTCGCCGGCGTGGCTCTGCTGGTGGGGATGTTTCTGGTCTACAACACCGTGCTGATCTCGATCCTGCGCCGCCGCAGGGACGTCGGCGTGCTCAAGACTCTCGGTACCTCGGCGCGCCAGATCTTCGGAGCGTTCATCCTGGAAGGCTTCGTCTTCGGCCTGGCCGGCTCCGCGCTCGGCATCGCCCTCGGCCGCGGCCTGGCCTGGCTGATCCTGCGCATGATCGGCCGCACCATCAACGCGCTTTACGTGAGTTCGACACCCGAGGCGATCGTGCTGACGCCGGCAATCATCGCCGCGGGCGTGGCGGTGGGGACGATTCTCTCGTTGCTGTCGGCAATCCAGCCGTCGATCGAAGCGGCGCAACTGCGGCCGAACCTTCTCTTTTCGAATCTCCGAAAGATCCAGCGCCGCGGCAGCCAGGTGGTGATCGCGATCGCCTGCTTCATCGTTGCTGCTCTGCTTTCGCGTCTCCCCGCCTGGAACGGCATCGCCGTCGCCGGCTACATCGCCGTCCTCTTCGTCGTCGCCGGCTTCTCCGCGCTGGCGCCGATGATCGTGACCGCGGCTTCGAACCTGCTGCGCGCACCGTACCGCGCGCTCTTCGGCATCGTCGGCGAACTGGCTTCGGCCACGATCCCCGCCTCGCTCCGCCGCACGTCGATCGCCTCGGCCGCGCTCTCGCTGGCGATCGGGATGATGGTGGCGGTGGCGCTGATGGTGGGCAGCTTCCGCGAGACCGTGCGCGTATGGGTCGATCAGACCGTCAGCTCCGACCTCTGGCTGCGGCCGTCGAAGGGCCTCTCGAACGCCGACGCCGCCGTCTTCCCGAACGCCATCTCCGCCGATCTGGCCAAGGTCCCCTTCATCGCCGCCTTCGACCGCGCCCGCGGGCGGGGCGCTGCCTACGGCGACGCCACCATCACCATCGCCAGCGGCGACCTCGGCGTAGTGGCTCGTTTCGGCGACCTGCCGATGATCACGCCGCGATCGGCCGAGGCGCTGCAAAACGCCGTGACGCAAAACGGAGTGCTCGTGTCCGAAAGCCTGGCGCTGAAGTACGAGAAAAGCGTCGGCGACGAAATCACCCTCACCACGCTCCACGGCCTGCACCGCTTCCCGATCACCGGCGTCTACCGCGACTACTCGAACGACCGCGGCGTAGCGGTGATGGATCGCGCGCTCTACACGAATCTCTTCGGCGACGACACCATCAACACCGTGGTCATCTACCTCAAGCCCGGCATCACCCGCGACGCCGCGCGCAAACAGCTCGAAGCGATGTTCGGCCCGAAATACCACGCCTTCGTGGTCACCAACTCCGAGATCCGCGGCGAGGTGATGAAGATCTTCGACCAGACCTTCCTGATCACCTACGCACTGCTCGCCGTCGCCATCGTCGTGGCCGTCCTCGGCGTCATCAACACCCTGGCCGCCCTGATCCTCGAGCGCACCCGCGACCTGGCCCTCCTCCGAGTCCTCGGCATGTCCATCGCCCAGGTCCGCCGCATGCTGGTCCTCGAATCGTCAGTACTAGGCCTGACGTCGACCGTCGCCGGCCTGGCCATGGGCTACGTCCTGTCGTGGATTCTCATCTACGTAATCAACAAACAATCCTTCGGCTGGACGATCGCGTTCCACACGCCGGTGCGATTGATCGCAGCATCGCTCGCGGTGACATTCATCGCGTCTTTGCTGGCCGGACTCGTGCCGTCGCGTCTGGCGCGACGCATCGACCTGGCGAGCGCGATGAAGGCGGAGTAGTTCTATTTCGGATGCAGCGCGCTCTGAATCAACGACGCCAGACGTGTCCCCGCCTGCATCAGACGCAGTTCGACGTCATCGGCAAACTCGTCCTGATAGTCCTTCGTCAGCACGCGGCCGTGCGCTGCCAGAGCCTCGCAGCCTGAATCGCAGCTGGTCCTCCTGCAGTATTTGAGGTCGGGAAGCGTCGTGATGTCGTACGACTCCTGCGCCCATTGCAGCGGCTTGGAGGTCAGCCACGCCGTTCTCTGTGCGCCGGTGATCGTGGCGCGGAGCATGTCGGCAAACGCGTACACGTCACCGTTCGAAAGATCCTTTCGAATGATCCCGCTGTCCCATACCGAGTGCAGGTTCAGCGTGGCGTCGGGTTTGTCAGGGATTTGCGGGATGGGATAGAAGCCGCCAGTGACCGGCTGGATCAGGTTTCCTCCCTGATCCTTCTCGAAGCTGATGTGCAGCGGCTGATGGATGTCGCCGACCCAGTGCCCGAGGAAGATGAGCGCCTCGGCACGATCCTGATCGTCGGTCTTCGTCCGCAGATCATGAGAATGCTTTTCGATCGCGAAAACAACGCAGTCGTTGTGGCACGCCGTCTCCTGAATCTTCTTCGCGGAACGATCGACGTTGAAGAAGTGCCAGTTGTTGAACGGCTCGAAGTGAAGCCAGGGACTGGCGGTATCGCCTTTCTTTTTCGCATCGACTGCTTTGGAGCGCGCCACGTCGGGAAAGATGCATGCGTCGGGATATCCCTCGATCTTGAGATCGGAGTCCGGCGGCGTTTTGTACGCCTTTGTCAGCCGCTCGACTTCCGTCTGATCCTCTTCCGACAGCAATAGGAACGCGATCCGGCAGACGATCCGGTGTCCCTCCCGGCCCCACGCGAACGCATTGGAACCACAAACGGTAATCAGAAAAAAAACGGCCAGAGCTCTGCGCATGCGCGCCTCCTACGATCGATTTGCGAAGTGTAGCGGAATGGACAGCCGCGGATCGCCGTCCGTATTGAGGAGCATGAAACGCCCTCTCCTCCTCGTCGGTGCTTTGCTCCTCGTCGCCAGCAGTGCCCTCGCCTGGATCCCGCTCTTCCCCGTCAAGGAAGTGACCGTGCGCACCGGCGATCAGATCAAGGTCCCCGTCCACGCCGCCTGGAGCGGCCTCGATACCAGCTTCACGCAATACCACTTCGAATTCTTCAGCGCGGATGAAAGCGTGGCCGTCGTCGAAGGCGTCCTGCAGAACCCGAATCCCGATGGATTCATCACCATCACCGGCATCGCACCCGGCGATACGTCCGTTCGCGTCCGCCAAAATGCCGGCTGGTCGTGGCTGACCATTCATGTCGAATGCGGGATCGAGCCGGCCGTAGTCGCCGCCAAACGGGTCATCGCAGCGGCCCAGGGTCAGACCGTCTCTCTTCAAGCCATCACTTCGCCGTCGACCAGCGCGGTCTTCCTCTGGTACTTCGGCAGAATCGGCGACGACTCTCATCGGATTACGGACGGCGCCGGGCCGGAGCTACGTTTGATGGCCGAGACGGCCGGTACCCGTTACGTGTGGGTAATGGCCCGAACTCCCTGTTCCGCGAGCGCGGCCGAGTTCCGCCTCGACGTCGCGCCGCTCCGAAGGCGAAGTGCGGGGCATTAGGGGTGCACCGCAGCTTTACTTTGGTGGAGGTTTGGTCTCGTGACCAAAGACGGGTCGGGCGCATACACTTGGCAGACATGACAGACAAGAACAGGGAGTTGCCGTGGGCTACAGGACCGGGCGAAATCTTGCGCCACGGCCTTGACCTTTTGCGAAAGGATACCGACACGAATCGGCGCCTAGCGATGATTAGCATCGACAATTCTGTCGAGCTGATGATGAAGACATTCCTCGGTCTACCACGCCGAGTGACAGGCCTTACGATCACCCGTAAGGAGTTCCAGGACGTGTCAGAGAGCTTCCCGGCGCTTCTCGACGCTTTAGAGAAGTTTGCCGGTAGTAAGCTCGACGGACTAGACCTCGGCGCCATCGAGTGGTATCACCGGCTTCGGAACCAGTTGTACCATCAAGGCAATGGACTCACTGTAGAGCGCGATAAGGTTGAGATTTACGCGGAACTGGCAAATCTACTGTTCACAAATCTGTTTGGCTACCGTCTAATCGAGTCACCGACATCTAAGACCGAGTTGTTAGGTGAGTTTTTGGTGTCATGGGCTGACGTCGAGAGAGCACTTCGTAAGTTGGCAGCTAAACATATCTCGGAAGAAAAGGCCCAAAGACTAACAGTCTTGACCGCCATGAAGACTTTACTTCTTCGCAAAGACCTTCCGATGCGAGATGTTGTCGAACTGGAGCAGTATAGAAGGATCCGGAATCTCGCCGCGCATGGCGAACCCGAGTGGGAAGCATCCTTAACCGCCGAGGTGGTAGAACGCGTCAGAACTTTTGCGAAGAGACTCGAGCGGCCTTGACTAGGGACCAACCGTGCGTGGGGGTGGATAGAGCCTCAACCAAGCCGTAGCTGAGTGCTACAGTGGCGGGAAGGACATTGGGTGGCCAAGGCCTCAATTTACCCATTTTTCACTAGGAGGAATGGAAACGCGGGGCCGGCCGAGTAAATTGACATCGTTTACGCTCCCGCGCGGGCGTGATTGCCGGATGGCACCTATGACGAAGCCAGACAACACGAGGAAGTTAACCGACGATGAAATCGATGCGCTGGTTATCGCGGAAGCCGATGACGAGGCAGCATGGGGAGAGCCCGTATCAGTTCCTGCGTCTAAATCGCCGCGCCCTGCGTGGATGGCGCAAATGAAGGAACTCGACCTTGCAGCTAAGCGGTATAGGGCGTGATGGTTACGCTCTGTCTTCTAAGACAGTCATCGCAATCTGCGCCGCGTTCTTCTGATCCTTCCCCCACGGCGGACCGACCGATTTGCCGAGCGCTGCGATCATTCGCGTCGCGTCAGCATTCGGAGCCAGCTCCTTCTCCAGCGTCGAAACCACCGTCACGTCACAGCCTGCAGCGGAGCGAATAAGCGCAGCTGGGAAGAGGACTCCCTCCACCTTGTGCATGCGCACATGCACGGATCGGATTTGCTCAATCGTCCAATCCGGCATCGGCGTTCCGACGAGCACGGCGCAGCCGGCGATCTCGTGGCCGGCATCGTGCGAGCGCTTTACGAATGCACGCATTTCCTTCAAGGCGAGGCGGTGGGCGGAGGCGGTGGCGCGCTCGATGAGTTTGCGCGCTTTGTCCGCGGGGAGTGATTCGGCGACGTGGTAGGGCTGTTTGGCCCAGTCGATGTCGGCGGGGTCGACAAGCTCGATGCGGCGGCGGTCGACTACGACGAGGCCGTCGTCGGATTCGCCGAGGACGACGAGGGCGGCCCAGCCGGAGTGTGCTTTGAAGCCGGCACCGATGCGCATTGGCTCACTCGATCACGTACTCGCTTTGGACCAGGCCGCTCGGATACGAGCGCGTGGAGATGTGTCGGGGGCGGACGTCGCGCGACAGAGGGCCAAATAGCGGGATGCCGCTGCCGATGAGGACTGGGACGCGGGTGATCATCAGACGGTCGATCAATCCGGCTTCCAGGAAGCGCTGGATGGTGATGCCGCCGTCGACGTAGAGATGGTTCAGGCCGCGTTGCGTGAGCCGTTCGACGATCTCCTGCGGGCTGCCGGACATGAAGTCGCACACGGAGCCCTCGGGCGCCTGGAACGCGGACGGGTTGGAAGTGAGCACGATCACCGGCTTCGTCCCGTACGGCCAGGGAGTGAACGCCGCCGCAGTCTCGAAGGTCTTGCGGCCAATGACGAGCGCGTCCACCGAGGCCATGAACTCCTCGTAGCCGTGCGGCTCGGGCTCCTCGGGCAGCCAATCAAAGGAGCCGTCCTTGCGGGCGATGTAGCCGTCGAGGCTTGTGGCGATGAATACGGATGTCTTCATGTTCAAACCCTTATCACCACAAAGACACAAAGATCACAAAGGCGTCTTCTTTGTGTCCTTTGTGTCTTTGTGGTTGAAGTGTCTTTATGACAAATGGAGACGATACGCCAGGAACCACGGCTCGCGCCGCCCGAACTTCGTCGCCAGGGCCGTACCGATTCCGAAGACCGAGGCGAAGCCCCAGATGATCGGGCCGACGATCGGGATCAGGCGCAGCGCGCCGAGGACGAGCACGCCGATCACCACCATGGCCAGATCGCCGCGGAGCCAGTGGCGGCGCTGCAGTTGCTCGCGGGTACGCGAGCCGGCTACCAGCGTGCCGATGGCGTGGAAAACGGCCACCAGGCCGTAGATCTTCGACAGGATGGCGAAGACGCCGAGGGCGAAGAGGAGCGGCAGGCCGACGTGGTAGGGGATCAGGTAACTGAACACGATCGCCGTCAGCGCGAAGCTGGTCACGGCCACCAGGCCGAGGGCGAAGCAGTGCAGCGCGCTGGCACGCATCTCCACCGACGAGTAGCGGATCTCGCGGCCGCTCAGCAGCGTCAGCGTCACCGCGGCGATCATCCACACCGCAAGCAGCGCCACGATCACCGCGGTCTTCTGCAGCATCGCCGTGGTCTCGGCCATGGTATTCGGCGCCTGAACGCCGAAGCCCGGCGGCGCAGCGATCATCGCCGTCACCAGCGTCGCGGCCACCACCGTCAGCGGCAGGAACAGCCTCACCGCCCTACGCATCCATCCCCCTCGGCGAACGCCGCAGCAGGACGATGAGCAAGCCGTTGACGATGAGAAACGCCACGCCGAAGGCAATCTGCCAAACAATCGACGCGGAGCGCAGCGAGGCGGTGGCGCGGTCGATGAGGCCGCGCATCGCTTCCATCGAAGTCAGCGAGCTTTCGGCGACATGCAATGGCGAGAGGCCGGCGGCATCGCAGAGCGCCAGAGCGACGGCGATGACCACGGTGGTGATTCCGAGTACGAGCGGCCAGGGGCGATGCGAGGAACCTTCCCACGGAGCGAGCGGCAGGGCGTTGATGTCGATCGGCGCCGGCTCGACGTCGCTCTTCTCGGCCAGCGCCGCGGAGACGGCGCGGCACCCGGCACACGTCTGCAGATGGGCGGCGTTCGCCTCAGGATCTTCCAGGTATCGCTGACACGCGTCTTCGGTCATAGGGGTTCCACGAATCCTTCGAGCTCGACCTTGAGCAGGTTGCGCGCCCGAAACAGTTTGTTCTTCACAGTGCCGAGGGGGAGCTTCTTCATCGAAGCGATCTCCTCGTAGGATAGCTCCGCAAAGTGCCGGAGTTGAATCAGCTCGCGATAATCGGACGGCAGATTCTTCACCGCCACGTCGATCGCGTCGGCGAGCTGCTTGTTGCTCATGGCGCGATACGGCGACACGCCGGTGTCGGCGAACTCGCGCTCCTTGCTGTCGTCCTCGCCCGGTTTGGGAGCGATGGAGACCTCGTTGACCGTCTTCTTGCGCAGCGCGTCGATGGCGCTGTTCTGCGCGATCCGGAAGAGCCACGTCGAAAACTGGTACTTCGGGTCGTAGCGATCGAGAGCGACGTAGACCTTCACGAAGATTTCCTGGGCCAGGTCGTGAGCGTCTTCGTAGCGATGCGTGATCCGATACACATAGTTGATGATGCGCTTTTCGTAGCGCTTCACCAGCTCTGTGAAACGGTCTCGGTCGCCCTCGAGGATGCGCGCCACCAGGGTGCGGTCGTCGAGCTGCTCACGTTCAGCCATTCGTGGTTACGGTTTCCGCGGTCGAAGGTTTTTGAGTGCTTGTCCGGACAGCTTCCGGAGAACTGCGTGCCGCCGCTTAGTTCGTGCTGCATTCTTCCGAATCTGCTCCTCGTAGTCAGCTCGCTTGGCTTCCAGAACGCTGCCATCGGGCGGGTAGTTGATGTCTGTGATCTCTGACCACTTGATGAAGAGCGGGCCCGTCAGATCGGTGATCGGATTCCTACCCGCGCGGACCAATTCAGCGTCCTTTCCTCTGCTGAATTTGCTGACGCTAACCAGAACGATCCCCTCGATATCGCCGTCTCGTTTCTTTTCGGCGTTGAACACAACGCCATGATAGAGACCACGTTGCGTATGAACGAAGGCAAAGGACCGGCGTAGGACGACGGGGTAGAACTGGTCCTGGTACGGAGCATAAAACGTGTTCCAGAAGCGGAAATACCAAAACTCGGCCACTCGCACAAGGAGTACAAGCGCCTTTTGGATCGACGCGTTCCTCGACAATCTCGGAACGTACGCTGACCTTCCGCCGACGACGCCGAGCCGGCGTAAGGTTTGGCCGTATTTCCAGCCTGCGAGTGCTGAAGAAATACCGAGGATCGCGCCGTACATCACAAGCGAGTTGATGTGACCACCACGGACGTATGCGGAGAGATCAGGATCTTTCTGGAAAACCAAAGCGATGGCCTCCCAATCGACAGATACGCGTGACAGTCCAATTAGAGGAAGAACCACACGCGCGAGCAGGACCGCCTGCAGATTCAGAAAAACTCCGGGCAGCCCCGCAGCGAAGAACTCTTCAACCTGTGGAATCTCCTTTCGGGTGATCAGGTCGTAATTCGTCGCGGCGGCAAACTTAAAGAGAAGATGTGGAGCGTAGAGATAGAAGATGAAGCCAGCTACGAGAAGCGAAATCAACGACTAATCTCTTTCGGTGTTCCCGCCGTTTGACGCTGCATCCTCTTCGAGGGCGGCTCGCACGGAAGAAGCCTTCTCCCTCTCCTTCTCCGCGAGGATCTCGCTGGCGTCGAAGGTATTCCAGTTCGTGAATGAGCGATCCCGAATCACGTTCCCTTCCCCGCCGACCACGAGCTTCGTCCACCAGTCAGTCATATCGTCTCCGTCCGCCAGATGTTGCCGTTAGCAACGAATGACAAACAGATTGTACTCCGCCGTATGTTTTACTGGTCTGCGTCCTCATGATCGAGATCCGCAATCTAACCAAGCGCTACGGTGACTTTACGGCCGTGGACGACATTTCGCTCGACGTCGCCCGCGGCGAGATCTTCGGATTTCTCGGCCCGAATGGCGCCGGAAAGACGACCACGATCCGCATTCTGGCCGGGCTCTCGCTGCCGACCTCAGGCACAGTTCGGGTGAACGGACTCGACGTGACTACGGACGGTGTTCGCGTCAAAGCCACGACCGGCTACATCCCTGACCGCCCGTTCCTCTACGAGAAGCTGACCGGCCGCGAGCTGCTGCAGTTCGTGACCAACCTCTACAACCGCGAATGGCGCGATTGCGAAGCGCGGGCGATGGAGCTGCTGGCCTACTTCGGCATCGCCGGCTGGGCCGACGCGCGAATCGAGAACCTCTCGCATGGGATGAAACAGAAGCTGGTCATCGTCTCCGCGCTGGTCCACGACCCGGAGTTGCTGATCATCGACGAGCCGATGGTCGGGCTGGATGCCCTGGCGCAGAAGCAGGTCAAGTTGCTGTTCCGGCGTCTGGCCGAGGAGAAGAAGACCGTCTTCCTGACGACGCATACGCTGTCGGTGGCCGAGGCGGTGTGCGATCGGATCGCGATTCTCAATCGCGGGCGGATCGTGGCGAGCGGGACAACGGCGGAGTTGAAGAGCGATCGGGCGTTGGAGGATGTGTTTCTGGAGTTGACGTATGACGCGTGACGGAGCGCTGGCGTCCCGCCGGCTGGCTGGGCGCGCGTCCCGCCGCCCGCCCGGGCAAGATGTTCGCTGGTAACCCGGCGGCGAGACGCCGCCGATCCAGCCGGCGGGACGCCAGCGCTCCTTGCATATACTCGCGTCCATGAAGAAGTTGCTCATCCTCCTGGTGTTCGTCTCCGCATGCGCCTCGGCGTCACCTCCACAACCTGACCAGCCCGCCATCGAGTCAACAGTCCTCGCCGTCTACAACGTCATCTCCGGTCCGGCCGGACATCGCGACTGGGATCGTTTCGATACCCTTTTCGCCCCCGGCGCGCGGCTGATCTCGACCAAACGCAAAGACGGCGTGGTGACGGCGACGGTGATGACTCCGAAGGAGTATTCGACGAAGGCCGGCGACTACTTCAAGGATCACGGATTCTTCGAGCGGCCGGCGGCGAATCGCGTGCAGCGGTTCGGCGACATCGCCCATGTTTTCAGCACCTACGAATCGCGGCACGACGCGTCCGACGAGAAGCCGTTCGCGCGCGGGATCAACAGTTTTCAGCTCGTCCGCATCGGCGATGACTGGAAGGTGCTGACGATTTTCTGGGAAGAGGAAGACGCTACCCGTCCGATTCCTGCCGAGTATCTCCCAGCGCGATGACCGCGGTCCTCCCTGCAAGTCTCATTGGGCCGTACGGCGGCAGTCTGGTCGATCTCATCGACCCCGACTCCGATCTCATCGCCAAAGCGAGCACGCTGCCCTCGGTGCAGCTTTCCGAGAGATCGCGCTGCGACCTCGAGCTCCTGGCGACCGGCGGCTTCTCGCCGCTCGATCGGTTCCTCGGCCGCGCCGATTACGAGCGCGTCGTCGCCGAGATGCGGCTGGCGAACGGCACGCTCTTTCCGATTCCGATCGCGCTTCCTGTCGCCGACGACGCGCCGGTGGCGATCGGCGAGGAGGTCGTTCTTCGCGGACCGCACACCGAGATTCTGGCGGTTATGACGGTCGAGGAGATCTACGAATGGGATCGCGACGAGGCGGCGATCCGCGTCTTCGGCACGCGCGACACGCGGCATCCGCTGGTCGCGAAGATGGCGAGCTGGGGACGGCGCAACATCAGCGGTCCGATGCGCGTGATCAGCACTGGCACGCCGTGGGATTTTCGTGATCTGCGGCGCACGCCGGCCGAGGTGCGCAAGGCGCTCGCCGAATTCGGGCACAGCAACGTCGTCGCTTTCCAAACGCGCAATCCGATGCATCGCGCACACGAAGAGCTGGTGCGTCGCGCCATCGATGCGGTCGACGGCGTGCTGCTGCTCCACCCCTCGGTCGGCATGACCAAGCCGGGCGACGTCGATCACTACACACGCGTCCGCACCTATCGCGCGCTGGCCGAGAAGCACTTCCCGCCCGGCCGCGTGCTGCTGTCGCTGCTGCCGCTGGCGATGCGGATGGCCGGGCCGCGCGAGGCGCTGTGGCACGCCATCATCCGCCGCAATTTCGGCGCGAACCATTTCATCGTCGGCCGCGATCACGCCAGCCCGGGCGGCGGTTTCTACGGTCCGTACGATGCGCAGGAGCTGGTGGCGGAACATCAGGCGGAGATCGGCGTGACGATGGTCCCGTTCCGCGAGCTGGTCTACATCGCCGCCGAGGATCGCTACGAGGAGGCATCGCGCGTACCCGCCGGCGCGGAGACGCGCTCGATCTCCGGCACGCAGGTTCGCGACGATTTTCTCGGCGCAGGTCGTTCGCTGCCGGAATGGTTCACGCGTCCCGAGGTCGCCGCGATCCTGGCCGAAAGCTACGCGCCGAAACATCGCCAGGGATTCTGCGTCTGGTTCACCGGCCTGAGCGGCGCCGGAAAATCGACGACCGCGGAGATCGTCGTCAGCCGTCTCCTCGAGCACGGCCGCCAGGTCACGCTGCTCGACGGCGACGTCGTCCGCACGCATCTCTCCAAGGGTCTCGGCTTCTCCCGCGAAGACCGCGATGCCAACATCCTGCGCATCGGCTTCGTGGCCGCCGAGATCGTTCGGCACGGCGGCGCCGTCGTCTGCGCAGCGGTCAGTCCGTATCGCGCAACACGCGATGCCGTTCGCGAAATGGTCGGCGCGAGCAACTTCATCGAAGTCTTCGTCGACACGCCGCTCGACGTGTGCGAGGCGCGCGACACGAAGGGGATGTACGCGCAAGCCCGCCGCGGCGCGATCAAGAACTTCACCGGCATCGACGATCCCTACGAGGCGCCGGCATCGGCGGAATTGACGTTGGATACGACGTCGGCCAGTGCGGAGGGAAACGCGGCAAGGATTGTGGCGGTGCTTTCGGAGCGGGGATTCATTCGAGGTTCGTAGCTACCAGCCGCGGAGCGGCGTTATCTAAGTAGCCCACAGCGTGAGCTGTGGGAACTGATCGGACCCGTATCCAGCCGCGGAGCGGCGGCATATCGAACGTCGCGTGCCCTCTCATTCGAGATATCGCCGCTCCGCGGCTGAATAGGGTTGGATCTGGAACCCACAGCTCACGCTGTGGGCTACATAGATGAAGCCGCTCCGCGGCTGCTTCACCACATCGGTCTCCCGAGAACTCGCCTACAGCAGCTTCTCCACGATCACCACATCCCGCCACACGCCATCCAGCTGTCCGTGCTTCTCGTACACGCCAACCTCGCGAAAGCCGGTAGCTCGGAGCAACGCGCGGCTGGCGGCGTTCTCGACGAACACGCGCGACACCAGCTTCCAGAATCCCGCATCACGTGCGGCGGTGAAGAGCGCTTCCATCGCCATCCGTCCCGCTCCGCGGCCTCGTGCTGCACGCGAGGCGTAGACGGAAAACTCGGCGATGCCGGCGTAGCAGTCGCGTGGGCGATAGGTCGACGTCGCGGCGAAAGCGATCACATCGCCGGATTCATCCTCAACGACTACGACCGGATGGCGTCCGTCGAGCCACTGCACCACGCCGTCCGCGGTGCGGTGGCGCGTCTCGAACGTGGCCACCCGGTCGTCGATCCCTTCGTTGTAGATGCGCGCGATCGCCGGTGCGTCGGCGACCGCGGCATCACGAGCCTTCATTTTCCGGTCAGTTCCTTCACCAGCTTCGGCACGCCGTAAACCTTGTTCAGCGCGTCGAGGATGCCGGCCGAATGCACGGCCACGGCGCGGCCCTGGCGCTCGTCGAACTGGTAATCCCACGGCAACGACTGGATGTTGCCGTCGAAGATGATGCCGACGAATTCGTTGTTGCGATTCACCACCGGGCTGCCGGAGTTGCCGCCGATGATGTCCGCCGTCATCACGAAGTTGTACGGCGTCTTGTCGTTGTCGAGGACGGACTTCTTCGCCATCCACGACGACGGCAGTTTGAATTCGCCCTCGTTGCCGTGTTCGCCAGCGTGCTCGAACGTGTCGCCGATCGCGGTGACCGAAGGAATGGCCTGGCCGTTTTCCGTGTAGCCCTTCACCGTGCCGAACGAGAGACGCAGCGTGAAGGTGGCGTCAGGATAGGTGTCGCCGCCGCTGGTCTTGAACTGGGCGTTGGCGATTTTTGCGTACGACTGGCGCAGCACCTCGGCGATGTTGTCGTCGTACTGCTTGCGCAACTCGCGGGCGCGGGCGTCGACCATGCGCGCCACCTGGATCATCGGATCGTTCGAGGCATCGACCGCGGCCTTACCGCCTTCGCCGAGTGCTTTGCGGGCGGCCACGTCGCGAAGCTTCGTGCCGCGGACGAGCTCCGAGGCGCGTTCCTGCGGCGACTTGCCAGCGAGAACCTGCTGCACGAGCGGATCGTTCGGTGCCGCTTCGAGCCAGTTCGAGAGCGAATCGGCCAGCGTGACGGTTTCGAGGTCTTCGTAAACCGGCGCCTCGGAGTAGAGGCCCTGTTTCAACGAGGGAAGATTGGATTCACGATATTCGCGCAGCCGCTCACCGTTCGGCTTCGTCGATTCGTCGGCGAGACGGAGAAGCGTCTTCGCCGTTTGGAAGAGCGCACTGTTGAAGGCCAGTCCGCCCTCGACGAATCGATACTCGACATAGATCGGCCGATAGGTGGCGATCGCGGCATCGACGTTCTGCCAGGCATCGCCGTACGAGGCATTGAGCGCCGGGTCGGCGGTTACCTTCTGTCGCATCGCAGCCTCGGTTGCGGCTTTCGCCTTCAGCACGGCCGGATCCTGCAGGCCGGCGATGCGCCCGAGGTAGGCCTTGCGCGAATTCTTGATCCCGAACAGCTCATCGTGCGCGCGGCGATCGTTCTCGAGACTCCGCTGCGCGTAGTTCGTCAGCAGCACTTCGCGGCGGCGAAGAAGGGTCAGCGTGAACGGATAGGCGACGTCGCGGTAGAACTGCAGATGCGCCATCGTGTTGAGCCGGCTGGTGGAACCGGGATGGCCGGAGATGAAGACGAGATCGCCGTCCTTCGCGCCGCTCTCGCTCCACTTGAGGTAATCGGCCGGATGCACCGGCTTGTCGTTCTCGTACGCGCGGAAGAAGCAGACGTCGAGGTCGTAGCGCGGATATTCGAAGTTGTCCGGATCGCCTCCAAAGAAGGCGATACCGACCTCGGGCGCGAAGACGAGACGGACGTCGGTGTACTTTTTGTAGCGATAGAGGTGGTATTCGCCGCCCTGGAAGAGCGTGACCACGTCGCTGCGCATGCCGGTCTTCTGCACCGACTCCTGCTCGATGGCGCTCATCACCGAACGGCGGGCGGCCTGGGCGGCGGCGGTGGTCATGCCGGGCGTCACGGCGGCGTTGACCCGCGGCGTGACGTCTTCGATCGACTGCAGCACGTTCAGCTCGAGGTCGACGCACTTCACTTCATCGGCCTGGGTCTTGGCGTAGTAGCCGGTAGTGACGTAGTCGTGATCCTTGGTGGAGATCTTGGCCAGGCAGTCGAGCCCGACGTGATGGTTCGTCAGCGCCAGACCGTCGGCCGAGACGAACGAGCCGGAGCCACCGCTGTTGAATCGGATCGACGACTTCTGCAGATGATCGAGCCACGCCTGCGTCGGCTCGAAGTTGTACTTCTGCTTGAAGACGCTCTTGGGCGTCCGGTTGAAAAGCCACATGCCCTCATCCGCCACGAGCGGAAGAGCGAGAAGGAGCACGAGGAATGCGAGGAAAGACTTGCGCATCGATGTTGCCTCCAGTCAGTTTGCGGAGGGATTCTATGCAGAAAGGGGGGTGGAGGGCTGTGATTGAGCAAGTAGGCGCGTGTTCGAACTGCCCCGCTTACGAAGCCTTACGGTTCGTCCTGACGGGAGGCCGCGGCTCGCGATCCACGAGGCGATCGGCTAACTCGATTTCGAGTTGGCGAAGATGTTCCGCATAGCCTTCAGAACCACCGTATTTCTGAAGCAGGCGCGTACGCGTTTGATGCACCTCTTCGACGATCGGATCTTCATAACCCTTCATAGTCTTCTCCCATCAGTTCGTATGGCGTACAAACGATCGGCGGTTCATAGCCTTCGGCGCGGCAAACCTCGTAAACCAGAGGCAGCGTCACTGCATTCGCGATGTGCTTGCAGTTCCACGTCGCCAGAAACTCCATGCCCCGGACAGTGGCCACCGCGATGTGAAGCGCGTCGGTCTCCGCCTTTGCAGGAATCTGGGTTCTACGAAGCAGATGAGATTTCAAAACGTGCGCTTCTGCAGGCACGCGCAGCAATGTAACGTCGCGCAGGAATTGAAGTCGTTCTGCAGCAAGGTCTGCGTCCCCATCTCCCGCTTCGTCAACGACGACTGACGATGCGAACAAATCGAATTCATTCCGGCGCGTAGCCCACCAGCGTCTCGTGATCTCCTGATGAGCGGCAACTTGAAGATCGTTCCGACTCAGCCATCCGACGAGGTAGCTGATGATCGTCGTCTCGACATAAACGCTAGGCTTCACGGTCTCAGCTTACCGCCAGTTCGCCACAACCGTCAGTGGCGACGGATCCGCCTCCCCACCATTGGCGATAACGCGGCCATCGGCCGCGAGATCGTAATCGGACGATGAGACGGGATTAACGTCGAGCCTATAACGGGGACGCGTGGCGGTCACCGCGAATCCTCCGCGGGTTTGCACGTCTACCTCGGTCAGCGTGTTGTCGGCGGTCAGGTAGTCGAGGTGCGCGCCGTCGGGGGACCAGCGGGCGGAGTGGCCGCCTCCGGTCGTCACCTGCCATTTGCCGCCGGTGCCGAGGAAGGGGATGACGTAGATCTCGTCGCGGCCGGATTCGTTGGAGGTGTAGGCGAGCCATCGGCCGTCGGGAGAGATGCGGGGATCGTGCGCGGCGAATTTGCCGGCGATGACGGGGCGCGGTTGTTCGCCGGCGACGAGCGGGACGGCCCAGATCTGCGGGGCGGCGGGATTCGTCCAGAGTGAGACCGCTACCCAGCGGCCGTCGGGGGAGACGGAACCGGGATCGGCGTCGCCGCTGAGACGGGCCACGAGCTGGCGCGGGCCGTTGCCGTCGGCGCGGCGGCGATAGATGGACGCCCGCTCGTTGGGCGCGTCGCGGGCGGCGTAGATGATCTCGCTGCCGTCGGGGCTCCAGACTGGCGCTTCGTTCATCGAGCCTTCGAACGTCAGGCGTGTGCGAACGTCGCGATCGACGTCGATGACCCAGATGTCGGCGCGCGGCTCGCCGGCGTTGGTGACCAGGCGGTGGCCGTCGGGCGAGAGCTTGAGGTCGTAGTAGCGGGCCACTTCGCCGAGCGTGCCGAGGTTCTTGCCGTCGCGGCTGAAGAGGACCAGGTGCGTGCCGGTCTGCGTACCGCCCGGCTGATAGATCAATGTGCGGCCGGCGGCATCGAACACACCGTGCCACGTCGAGGCATCGAAGCGGACGTTCTGCACGACGATCGACGGCGCGCCGGTCAGGACGCCGCGCCCGGCATCGAACGGCTGTGTGACCAGCGAACCTTCACGCAGCATCAGCAGTCGGTCGTCGACGTAGGCGGCATTCGTCAGCGTCTGCGTGACGACGCGATCGGTACGGCCGTCGAGCGAGCGGATGTGAAGCGCCGTGGCCCGCGAGCCCTGATCGAAATGATTCGCAGCGAGATAGAGAAACGAATTGCCGCCGGGAAGAAACAGCGGCCAGCGATTCGTGGTCATCCCGCCGGAGGGCTTGGTCAGCGCGGTCACCGCGCCTCCGTTGGCGGCAACGCGATAGAGACCGGCGCGCGTTTCCGGCGAGAAGACGATGACGTTCTGGTCACTCCACGATCCGCCGCGGGCGTCGGGCGCATCGGCGATGGCGATGGGCACGCCACCGGAAGTATCGACGGTCTTGAGTTTTCCGTGCGCGAAAAATCCGAGGGATCGGCCGTCGGGCGACCAAAAAGGAAACATGGCGTCGTCGCTGCTGTCGATCTCGCGCGGATCGGCCGAGTCGAGCGAGCGGACCCACAACGTCCTTTTCCCCTCGGGGGAGACGGCGACAAAGGCCACGCGGCGTCCGTCGTTCGACAACACCGGCGAGCCGGCGTAATCGCCGGTGAAGACGAAGCGCAGCCCGGGTGGCGGAACGATGGCTGCGATCATCGGCCGGTCGAGCGTCGCGATCCGGTTGCGCGCCCACGTTGCGATTCCGGCGGCGGCAACGATGGCCAACACCAGCGCGAGCGCCCAGATCACCCGTTCGCGAATCGTTCGCCGTTGCGCGCCGGCGATCAACATCGGCGAGGACGGATTGGTCTGCTCATCGCGGATCCACTGCAGCGCCAGCATCACGTCGTGCGCGGTCTGGAACCGATCGTCGGGATTTTTCGCAAGGCACGTGCGGACGACGCGTTCCAGCGAGGACGGAGTCATCGGTCGCACCGTGGCGATCGGCGGCGGATCGGCGGCGATGATCTGGGCGATCATGCCAGCGCGGCTGGCGGCGTTGAACGCGCGCCGGCCGGTGACCATCTCGTAGAGCATGCAGCCGAAGGCGAAGATGTCGGTCCGGGCGTCGCTGCGTCCGTATTCGACCTGCTCCGGCGCCATGTAGCAGAACGTTCCCACCAGCGTCCCCTCGGCCGTCAGCGGTTCGTCCGGCAGGAGGATGGTGGCGCTCTGCGTCGAGGTCGATGCGATCAGCGCCGCATCCATGGCCTTGGCCAGGCCGAAGTCGAGCAGCTTGGCGCCGCTGCGCGTGAGGATGACGTTCCCCGGCTTGAGATCGCGGTGAATGATGCCGGTGCGGTGCGCCTTGTCGAGCGCGTCGGCGATCTCGATGCCGTGGCGAAGCACGTCGCGGACCGGCAGCGGCCCGCGCGAGAGACGCTCGGTCAGCGGCTCGCCGTCGAGATACTCCATGACCAGGTACTCGATGTTGTTCTGTTGCCCGACGTCGAAGAGCATGCAGATGTTCGGGTGATTGAGGCTGGAGATTGCACGCGCCTCGCGCTCGAAGCGCGCCCGGAGCTGCGCATCCTTCGCAAACTCCGCCGGCAGCACTTTGATGGCTACGTCACGGTCGAGCCGCGTATCGCTGGCGCGATAGACCTCGCCCATCCCGCCCGCGCCGATGGACGCAGCGATCTCGTACGGGCCGAGCCGGGTGCCGACAGGAAGGGACACGATGCTGAGAGTGTAGCGCCGTCGGCTCGACGGCTGGAACGCCGGCGGCCCGTCGGTCGTGTTTGGGGAGTTGCCGCCGAGCCGGCGGCGGTACAGCCGGCGCGGCCGCCAGCGCTACGCTCAGTCCCAACTAGTCCCGTTCATCTTGGCCACGATCTTCGCCACTTCGATGTAATCCGCACCCTCGCCGAGCTGGTTGAGCGACGCGGAGAAAAGGTGCTGCGTGAGCGCGAGCATCGGCGTTGCGGCGTGCTGCTGATGGGCGATCGAGGCGGCGATGCGGATGTCTTTGTCGTGGTGAGCAAGCTTGAAGACCAGCGGCCATTTGTGCTCGAGGAGGCGCATCGGAAGGAGATTTTCCGAGGCGTTGGAGCGGCCGCTGCCGGCATTGGTCACGGCCAGCGCGGTCTTGAGATCGATCCCGTACTGTTTGGCCAGGAGCAGGCACTCCGAGGTGATCCAGACCGTCGCGCCCATGATCGTGTTGGTCAGGACCTTGATGGCGTGGCCGGAGCCGACCGGGCCGACGTGGATGATGGTCTTGCCGCAGAGTTGGAGGATCTCTCGCGCGCGTTCGAAGTCGGCCGCATCGCCGCCGATCATGATCGTGAGCGTGGCATTCTCGGCGCCGACGGTGGCGCCGGTGACTGGTGCGTCGACGAAGGCAACGCCCTTTTCGGCGAGTCGGACCGCGGTCTGGCGGCTGGCGTTCGGATCGCCGCTGGTGGCGTCGATCCAGAGCGTTCCGGATTTCACGGACGGCATCAGCTTGTCGACGATCTCATCGACCTCCACGCTGGTCGGCAGCATGGTGATGATCACTTCGGCATTGGCGCAGTCGGCGAGGTCGTTGGCGACGGTCGTGCCGTGCTCGCGCGCGTGGCGCTCCGCCTTTTCGCGGGTGCGGTTCCAGACCAGCAGGTCGTGTTGTTTGGAGAGGTGGCGCGCCATCGGGAAACCCATGGCGCCGAGACCGATGAATGCGATTTTCATCGGCGCATTCTATGGGGATGGGCTGTCGGCTGACGGCTGTCGGGAAAAACAAAAACGGCTGTCGGTTGCCCGACAGCCGAGAGCCAACAGCCCATTCCGAACAGCCGTTCGATCGAGACCCTCCGGCACGCGTTGCAGAGAGAGAGAGGTAGCTTCAGCAATTGTCCACGGGAGGCACGCCCATTCGCCCGCTCTTCCCGTGGTTTGGGTCCGAGGTG
>Ga0157378_10000808_pt1 | contig 29138 bp, 21 predicted proteins | sample M65metaG_FD_115309 | JGI IMG/M metagenome (GOLD analysis project Ga0157378, IMG submission 115309) | Miscanthus rhizosphere microbial communities from Kellogg Biological Station, Michigan, USA - M6-5 metaG | ecosystem: Host-associated > Plants > Roots > Rhizosphere > Soil | place: USA: Michigan... | reverse complement strand
GAAGTGACGTGGGACGACCAGAAGGTGACTTCATTTGACTGGCGTACGTACCACACGCTGCCGCTGGGTTTCAACGTTCCAACGATGGAAACCGTGCTGATCAACAGGCCCGACAAACCTGCGTGCGGGGCGGGCGAAACAACCATCACGGTCGTCGCGGCCGCAATCGCCAATGCAATTTTCGACGCGACGGGCGCGCGCATCCGCCAAGTTCCCTTCACGCCGGAGCGAGTGAAAGCAGCGCTAAGCGAAATCGGCTGATTCGTACTAAGACGTGATCGGGTCGAATTTGTGACCGCCTCGGGCAAGGATTCCGTCGCGCGACTGGTGAACCAGCCGTCTGACCTTTTCCATGTCCACGCCTAATAACTTGCCTCTGAACTTCTTGAGTTTCCCGGCGACGATAACCGTATCAACGTCTCTGGTGTCTGCGCCCGACACAACCGTGGCGATCGCATTATTCAATGGCATATTGTTGATCTCATCCGCCCGGATCAGCACGATGTCAGCTTCCTTCCCCGGCGTCAGCGTCCCGCATTTATCCAACAGGCCGTTGGCCTTGGCGCCCTGAACCGTTCCAAATTCCAAAACATCGCGCATGGTGATCGGTGCCGGTGGATTCGGCTCGCCTTTGTACTTGCGATTGAAGGCCGCCGAACGCTGCACGTAGAGAGCCACGCGCATCTGCGTGAACCAATCGGTGGGCAACGAACACTCGACGTCCACACTCAGGGCGGGACGAAGTCCAAAGTCCAGCGCCTTTTGGATCGGTGGAATTGCCGGACCAAGGCCGATTTGCATATCGGACGTTGGAGCCATTCCCACCGTCACTCCATTGTCTGCGATCAAACGCCAGCCCACATCGGACACCGCAGTGCAGTGAATGAACGTCAAATCGGGCCCGAGAAGATGGGCTTGATCCAACTCTTCCACGACGCGTGCAGACGTTCCGCTTAAGCCGTCCATCGTGGTGCGCACTCCGACCTTTCGCGCGAACACGATGTCAGAAGCCTTGCCATCGTAGAAAGCCAGCGTGGCCATGGCGACGGTCACCAACTGATCGTCCGAGGAGAAGTATTTTTTCTTGAGGCGGATTAAATCCTGCGGATGCTGGTGATCCCATTTCCCGGTATCCGCCGGGGCGCTATACCCGTGGATCGCGCGCACGCCGGAATCGAAAAGAGCTTGGATGGCACCGTCGGACAGGTCAGCGGAACGTGAGTTGTGCGACCAATCCATCACGCAGGTAACGCCGGAATCGATGCATCCCAGCGCGCTTACCAGGTTCGCGGCATACATGTCTTCCGGCTTATAAAATTGAGCGACACCATCGCGGAAACTGTTGTATCCGGCGATATCGGCATTCGGGATGATGCGCCGAAACTGGTTTTCCCAACAGTGGCGGTGCGTATCCACGAAGCCCGGTATCACGATCATCGATGAAGCGTCGATCGTTTCCGCTTTTGCATTGATGTTCGCTGCCACGTTGACGATCTTCTTGCCTTCAATCAGTACGTCACCCTTTAAAAAATCGCCGACCTTGGGATCCATGCTGATGATCGTGCCGCCCTTCACCAGAATGCGGCGATTGGGATCCCGGTCCTGGCGTTCGATGCGCGCCAGAGTTTGTGAATCGTTGTTCGCTTGTTGAGCACTTGCAGCAGTGGGGAACACGGACGACAGAGCCGTACCGGCGAGCAGACCTGAACCCGTCTGCAGAAAACGACGCCTGGACTTTTCCAGCTCGGAGTCGGATTCAGGCAGCGACGGAATCTTCTTCGACTCATTGCGATTGCGCCTCATATTTTCTCCTTGAGCAAATCCGGTCATGTGCACCAATGCGCTTGGGCACTCCCAACTTTGCGTCGCGACAGGATGATAGTGGATGACGCCACTTTTATTTCGTTAGATAGAAATAACCGACGGTGTTGTTTCCGGGCGAGGCAAACCACATCCGTCCTTGCGAATCGTTGTTTAGCTCGCGCATCCCGTTGCTGAAAGCCGGCGGAGGAAATTCCATGACCTTGCCGGTATCGGGATCCATCCGTCCAACGGTATCCATGATTCCGGACGCATACCAAACATGATGGGTGGCATCGAGACCGACCGGGTATGGAGTTGGTTGCTCGCCCGGGAGATCGTAGGTCTTGAAATTTCTCGTTTCCGGATCCAGGCGGATGATCTTGCCCTCCGTATACAACGCATTCCACACCATTCCATTCGCGTCGATCTGGAGCCGTCGTCGTGAGCCGGTGGCCGGCGGCGGAATCCACTTGGTCACCTTTCCGGTTTTGTACTCGACACGATAGAGTTCCCCGTTCCCGCTGGTCGCATCGAACCATGGGTTGCCGGCTGGATCGAGATTCACTGCATACGTATTGGGAATATCTTTCAGCTCGGTGAACTTTTCAGTCTTGGGATCAAAGCGCAGCGAATACGGCACACCCGAAATCCAGACAATTCCGTTCGGATCCACTCGGACCGTGTTTACTTCTCCCTTCGTACCAGTCTTGTATTCGGTAAATTTTCCGGTCTTGGGATCAAACTTCGAGACTCCGTAGCTCTGCTCCGCGGCGATCCAGACGAGTCCATCGGGCGCCATGAAGACAGAGTGCACCGCGGTTCGACGTTGCTGGTCGGGGTACATGAACTCCTGAAGTTCCCCCGTTTTCGGATTCAGCTTTCCGATTCCATTGATCGCGCCAAAGTAAGGGAGCCAAAGATTTCCGTCGCGGTCGGGATTCGCCGACCAGACAACGCGGCCATCCGGAACCGCGTACATTACATAGACAATTTTCAGAGCCTCATCCGTAAACTGCTGCGGCGACATTACGAATCCTGGAATATCGTTCGGAGATTTCGGCAGTGCTTTTGGCCCCGTGCCGAAAGTCTCTCCCAGATATTTCGACAGGACAACAGCGTCTTCGTCCGTCATTTTTTCAAGAATGCCTCCGGCGATCCGGTTTCTCATTTCCGTGACTGCGCGCTGCCAGGCATTCTCGTCACGCGCCAAGCCGACCATGTTTTGAAATCCGCCGTGGCAACTGAGGCCGCAAAACCGGATGAATTGCGCTTTCCCTTCGCGTTCGGGCAGCAGATGAAACCACTGGACAATCGGAACATCCGTCCAGCGAAGCGTTTGCTTCTGCAAAGACCAGTCAAAGTTGGCTGTTTTTGTTTCCGTCAGAAGGATTCCGCTGCGGGGATCACTTTTATAGCCCATCGCTCTTGCTTGAACCTGGTAGTCACCTGCGGGCAGATTTTCGACGGTGTATCGCCCATTGCTGTCCGATAACACCATGACTGTGATTCGGGTCTTCGCGTTTCGGGCGTCCACAAACGCGCCGCGGAATGGGGTTCCGTCAGGGCCTCTCACGGTTCCGGTGATCGTCGCCGCGTGCCCCGACCAACTGAGCAGAAAAAATGCACAGGTCAGAACTCCGAACCTGCGTAATCCCGATATCAGCATGTTCTCCTCGTTATCGGAAGGCCTGCCGGCATATTGCGTTCTGATCGGCCGACGGTTTTTACGTACTAGATGCAACCCTAGCACCTGAGTTCGGGCGCTTCCGTCTCCGATGTTTAGTGCTCTACAGCACTGCCTTTAGCATCTCGATCCGGAGTGCCACCGGTCTGAGGTTCTTGCAACGCCCTCAAAAACATGAGAATCGTCTTCAACTCGTCGTCCGAATAGGCCTTTATAGCCGCGGAGTGCTGCCAACTATTGCCGTTCGTCAGCTTGATCGCAGAAGGAGCGAACACACGGAGCACTGGTAATCCAGTGGTAAGATCATAGACGCGAGTCTCTTCCTTCACCTGCGCAAACATCACCGCAGGAAAGGTTTTTCCATTCTCGGTTGCCGTCTGCACTTGAGGCGTACTCAAATTACGCAACGCGGATACGTCAGCGGGAACGTGGACGATCGAGGTAACTGGAACTCCGCTGCCGCCCACTTCATGACAATTCGAGCAGCGTCGGAGATCATAGATTGAATCAAAAAACAGTTCCCGGCCGTTCGCCGCTTCCTGAGACAAAGCGGGCAAACGTGCCGCATTTGCGGTACGAATAAGACCGTTCAGGCTCTCCACGTACGCGACCACCGCATTCGTATCGTTTTGAGGGAGTTTCAGGGCCCATGCCGGCATTGGCGTGCCGGGTATTCCGTAGTTCACCACCTTCTCAATATATTGAGCGCTGAGGCCGCGTCCGGCGAGGCGCGGAGCTCCGCCGCCTTCCGTTCCCTTGTCGCCATGGCAGAATCCCGTGCACGACGCGGTAAACACCTCTTCTCCACGCTTCACTTGATCCTGCGGAAACTGCTGGGCCCTGGCAAATCCCGCGGTGAACAGAATCAGAATCATTGCGATGAAGTTGATCCTGTTCTTCATTTCGATTCCTCCGGAAGACCGAAAACAGTCAGTGTCGAGGCCACGCGCCATGTTTCCGTCTCCGGCCACACGCCTCGCGTCATATCACCAACGACCGTCCAGCCCGATGGAGTTGCAAAGTACTGGCGCCCGCTCGCCATGTACGTCACAGGCGATCCACGATTGGGAGCGCCCGTTTGAAAACTCCACAACTTCTTCCCGGTGCGCGCGTCCAACGCGAAAAAATATCCTTCTGGATCGCCCGTAAGTACCAAATCTCCCGCCGTCGCCAGAATGGAAGCGAACAATTCAAATTTATAAGGGTAAGACCATTGTTTCTTTCCGGTCACAGGATCGAGGGCATCGAGATGGCTATACGCGGAATCATGGCCGGGCGGCTCCTTGAAAACCCAAGTGCCGCCGCCGTGGTCCGTGCCTCGTGCCTGGCGCAGAAGTATGTGGTTGCAAAGCTCGAGGGCCGGGATGTAAATGAGGCCCGTATTGGGGGAATATGCGATTTCGTTCCAGCTTTTGCCGCCCAGATTGCTGGGGCAAACATTCCAGGGAGTCTCTCCCTCAAGCACATCGTGGCGCCCTACCAGCTCACCGGTTTGGGTGATGCTTTTAACCCAGTTGATGTTATCGACGTAAGGATAAGTGCCCAACACTTCGCCTGTCTCGCGATCCAAAATGAAGGTGAATCCGCTTTTCGAGGCCTGCACCAGCAGCTTGCGCATCTTTCCGCGCACTTCGCGGTCCATCAACACCATTTCCCAAGTGGCATCAAAATCCCAGGTGTCATGAGGAATTTCCTGGTAATACCAACGCAGCGCGCCGGTATCCGCATCGAGTGCCAGCACGCAATTTCCATAGAGATCGATGCCCTGCCGATGGGTGCCATTGAACGGCGGGCTGGCATCTCCCGTGCCCCAATACACGAGGTTCAGTTCCGGATCATACGAGCCCGTTGTCCAAGGATATCCGCCTCCATACTTCCAGGAATCTCCCTCCCATGTTTCGTTACCCTTCTCACCGGCTCCGGGAACTGCGTAGAATCGCCACTCCAGTCGTCCGGTTTCTGTGTTGTACGCGCTCACATGGCCGCGGGAAGCGCGTCCTCCAACGATAACTTTATTTTTGACCACGATGGGTGCGGCCGAAATGTTGCCGCCGGAATTCACCTTCCATACTTCACGTCCGGTCTTTTGATCGAGCGCCACCAGATTGCCGTCACGGCCTCCGACGAATACCTTGCCGGCGGCAACAGCAACTCCTCGATTATTTTTCAGGCCACCACCCGTGGTCTGGGGAGAGGCCTGATACTTGTATTGCCAGATCAGCTTGCCCGTGGCTCCGTCCAGCGCGAACACGTTGCTGTACGCCGTCGAAATATAAACGACACCATCGATCGCGATCGGCGTTGTTTCCAGTCCGTCAGAGTAATCGCCTGTCTGGAAAGTCCAGACCGGCACCATCTTCTTCACATTCGCGTTGCTGATCTGATTCAGGGCGCTATAGCGCCAGGACAACTGTGTGCCTCCGTGCGAAGGCCAATCCGCGCCGGTTGCGCCTTGTTGCGTCTGGGGCGCGCCGCCACTTTGCCTGCGTGCCGGTGTGGCGCCCGTGTTTGGTTGTTGGGCTTGGAGCAACCCCGGAATCGCGACAAACAGCAGTGAAAGGGCTAAGCGCACACGGTGATCGATCATTTGCCGGCTTTCCTCGGAACAGGATTTAACCATCTGGTTCGCCTGAGGCCATATCGTTGCTCGACCAGAGACTCGTCTTTTTAATCGTCTTTGAAGAAATACGAAGACCAAGTACTGTCTCTGCTAGTCCGGCTTTATCCGCATGTTCCGATATTCCATCGTGCCGCTTTCCGCCTGTATTCCGATGTAACCGGAGGCCGGAAAATCGTGCGCCGAAACGTGCGACAGAAGGGTTCCGTTTAAGTAGTTCCAAACCTCGTTACCTTTGGAGACGATTTCGACGGCGTTCCACTGCCCGGCGGGATTCCGTACTTTCTTGCGCAATTCATCATCGAACGTAAACGTGGCATGGCCGTCCATCGCGTTGATGGTCATCTCCATGTTGGTTCGGCCTTGGATTTCTAATGTTCTGGGCCAGACATCATGCTTGTCGATGAAGAGCAGATATCCACTGTTCCCATAGAAATCCTGATCTTCGGTCGCACCCGGCGTCGGAATGTAGCGATATTCGGCGCGGAACGTAAAGTTCGGGCCGAATTTTTTCATTGGATACATGTAGCCATGCGGCGTACCGGTGTCGTGGATCAGTCCGTCGCTCACCGTGAAGGTCGTTCCCGCGGTCGTCTGCGCACACCCGCCCTCGGTCTTGGGCGGACAATTCGCTCCCACAACAAATCCCCAACCAGTCAGGTCTTTGCCGTTAAAGAGCCGATCGAAGCCCTTTTCGAGGGACATATTTCTCATCATGCTGATGTTGTCCGGCAATGCCTCTTTACCGGCTGGAAACCCGCTCTGCTTGAGCAGGTATGCAACCATGCAGACATACTCCTCGCTGGTGAGGCTATTGATGGCGTACACGGGCTGGGTCGTCTTGATCTTGTTATACAAATCGGCAACGGTGTCCCACATCTGGGGCTTGCCGGAAATTCGGGAGTTGGACAGCAACCACCGGTCGCCCCCTTGCACCCCATACCGCCATTGATTTCCCCAATGCCATCCGAGTCCTGTGTTGTGAGGCATGTTCAAGCCATTGGGGCCATCGGGTTCGGCGGTGTGGCAGGTCCCGCACGCAGCGTAATAGTAGTTTTTCCCGCGAGTAGCTTGATCGTCGGTATAAAAGCCTTCGGAAATTCCCAGATCGTTGAGCGGTTCTTTAACGCTTGCATTCTGCGCTGCAGTCTTCTCCTGAAGCACCATCGCTTTCATCGCGTTCGAGTCATCCGCCAAATCCTTGCCTGCGGGAAAGCCGTTCGACTGGAGCAAAAAGGCAATCACCGCGAGGTTGTCATCGGCGCTCAGGCCGCCAACATTGTTCGCCGGCATGCTCCAGCGCACGCGGGCGTATAAATCGCCGACGCTGTACCACCGCGCTTTGAAGGCATCCCCGACTAGCGGTGGCGTGCTGCCTTCCGACGCGCACACGTATGGCGAAGATACACGCACGTTTTCACCCGGGCATGATCCTTGCAGGTTTTGTAAGTGGCATTTGCTGCAGTTCTGGTCGTAGACCGCCTTTCCGCGCTTGGCTTGAGCCGCGCTATAAAAGGCGCGGCCGGTGCCATTTGCACCGCGCGCGGATCGGGAATAAATCCCGAAGGATATGACCAGCACAAATGCAACAGCACCTATCAGTCGATACATGGCAATTTTTCCTCGCGAATTGGCGGCTTCCGCAGACACATCCACGCGAAAGTCTTTTGTTCACTAAGTTATGCCGCTGAGCGACCCGAAATGTGCAACAAGTTGTGAAAATCGTGGAACTTATTATCCGAAACGCTTTCGGGCTGGATGCTCAGGGAAAGGCGCGACCGGGACGGATTAACGCCTATCGTTTCCTAGGGGAGTGGCCTTTTTGACCACGCGTCAGCCCCCGTAAAAAGCACAAACAGCCTTCTTTTTTCTTCACCGCCAGCACAAAATGCCTCGCCCAGTGGCATACATCAATAAGCACGGGTGCGAATCCGTTCCAATCTTTCTAGGGGTGGCGTCAGAGTGACGCCAAGGCTGAGGTTAGGCAACCAAATCTGATTTGGTCGGAGGGTGGTATGTATAGACTTGGGTTGGTCTTGTCATTGTTCGTTCTGACCTGCACATCGGTCTTCGCTCAGGGAACTTCAACTTTCAACGGTCGCGTAACAGACTCGTCCACCGCAGTCGTTGCGGGGGCGGATGTTTCGGTCACTAACAAAGCCACGGGAGTGACCCGCACGACCAAAACCAATTCGGACGGCCTGTACAGCTTCCCGGCACTGGCTGCCGGCGCTTACGACTTGAAGGCAGAAAGTACAGGCTTCGCGGCGGCGACCCGAACGGGCATTAACCTGGTCACGGACACGACGCTGACAATGGATTTCCAACTGGCGGTCGCAGGAACTGCGCAAGATGTCCAGGTCACCGAAGAAGCCCCGATGGTGGAGACCACGCAATCGCATCTTTCCTCGAACCTGCAGCACGCCGAAGTGCAGGAACTGCCGATGCTCAACCGCAGCGTGAGTTCCTTGATCGCTCTGAATCCGGGAGTTCGCGAAGAGACCACTAACATGAATGTCCCGGGAACATCCACCACGCACACCTATTTTAACGTGGGCGGGAACGGCCGCAACAGCATGGAACTGGTCGACGGCATGGATAATCATGACGACAACGACGCCGGCGCCACCATGGAATTGACCCTGGAAGGTATCCAGGAATTCAACGTCATGGCGCACGGCGCACCGGCGGAATACGGCAGGACCGGTGGCGGAGTCGCCAGCCTCGTGACTAAATCGGGCGGCAACCAAATACACGGTTCCGCTTTCGCGTATGGTCGAAGCGACTCCTTCACCAAGGTCGACTATTTCTCCGATCCGGCCCATGGCGGTCCCGGCAAGCCCGCGTATAGCCGCGAGCAGTACGGGGGATCGGTCGGCGGCCCAATCAAGAAAGACCGTGCCTGGTACTTCGGCGCGATCGAGCGCATCAACCAGGACTACAATCTTCCGATTCCGGCAAATATCGTCGCTCTGGAGCAGTTCCTGGTGCCGTTGAATCTCAGTGTGCTCCCAGCGGCCACCATTCCGCAGCCGTTCCATGATCTCGTCGGTACCGCGAAGTTTGACATTCAATTGACATCGAAACAGACAGTATCCTTTCGCTTCGCGGGGGAGCTGACCACCCTTTGGAACAGCACGCTGGGCGCCTCGAATACAATCAGTCCTCTGCCAGCACCTCCGCTGGAGTGGTCAGATATCAACCATTTCCCATCGACCAATTACGCGCTCAAACATACGTATTTGATTTCTTCCACCATGGTGAACGAGTTCGGCTTGTCGTACCTCCACTATAAGAAAAATGATTACAACATGAACTGCATGGGGCCGACGCAGGGTGGGCAAGGGCCTTCTCTAGGGCTAACAGTGGAGCAGTGCCTGGCCAGGAACCTTACGTTCCCAACAATCGTCACCAAGAATTTTGGCACCGGCGGATGGAATGACTACGACGAGGAGCACATCCAGTTCAAGGAGACTTTGTCGAAGCAAGTCGGGAAGCACGCTTTCAAATTCGGCGGGGATTATATGTGGGTACCGTATGCCAACGGCAGCCAGGTGCTCACCGCTGGATCGCTGGTCTTCTTCGATGATCCCAACGTTATTGCCACCAACACGACGAAATATCCACAAGGGTTTCAGACGCCTGGAATCGTGCGTACCATGAATCTTCAGGCTCAGACCACGCCAAATTTTCAGACCTTCAGAATGTATTATTGGTCGGGCTTCGGACAGGATGACTACAAGATCAGTCAACGGCTGACTCTGAATCTGGGGCTTCGTTATGATTTCCAGCACAACTTGAACCAGCCTCAGTTATTGAACAACCGCTTTTATCAAGTCTTAAAGGCGATTGGCAGTCCGTTCTCTGAGGTGCCCCATGCCTCTAAGCTTGACTTTTCGCCGCGCGTCGGTCTGGCGTGGGACGCTCGAGGAAATGGCAAGGATGTGATACGAGCCAATTTTGGAATGTACTATCCCGTGCAGGTCGTCACTTCCTTCTTCACGGCCAATTATTACGAGAAACCTACGCTCGCTTTCACGCAGACAATCACCGATACGGCAGTTGGAGTCGGACCGCTGGCGAGTTACGTTCTTGGTGGTCCCTTGCCGGTGCCCTTTCCACCCGCTGGCGCGACCAACTTAGTGCCAGGAGCATCCTCCAGCAGCAACGCGAACTCAAGTACAGGCTGGTACGCTCCAGGTTTAAGAGACCAGTACGAAATGATTTCGCATATCGGCTGGGCCCACCAACTTCAGACGAACACGAGCGTTTCGGCCGATTACACCCACATTCAGGGAGTGCACGAGTGGCGTCCAATCGAAATCAATCCGCTCTGCACGACGTCACCGGCGGGCGTTACGGCCCCCGGGGCTCCGGTTTTCCAAGGCCCGTGCGCCAGCCCGGGAGCGACAGGTGCTGGAGCTGCCCCTGTGGCAGTCGGGCAGCGGATATTGTCCAACGCGACGCTAGCCGCGTTTGGCGATAAAAACCTGCTGGGTTCTCTGGGCGTAACTTCTTCCATAGCCCGGTCAAAATACGATGAACTGGCCGTTATCTTCCAACAACGTTCCAAGCGAGTGACTTTCCAGGCGAACTACACGCTTTCCTGGGCTCGCGGCTATGGGGCGAATGTGGGAGGCTTGTTCGTCAGCAACGCCGGTGGCTATGAGCCGGAAATCCCCAGCGCCTATGGCGGCTGCTTCTTCTGCGCTGGAGAATGGGGACCCGGCGCCGCGGACGAACGGCACCGGTTAACTCTATTCGGGATCGTTCAGCTTCCGTGGGGATTCCAGCTGTCGCCGACCTTCACCGCGGCCTCGGCACTGCCCTACCAGATCTACCGTGCAAATTCACCGACCGGTTACGGCGCTCTGAGGTGCCTTGCTGGACCAACCTGCGGCAACGCCACCTCCGTAGGTCCGGAAGTATCCGTCAACGCGCAGCGCGGCTCTCCACTCGTGAACCTGAATACGCGAGTATCGAAGATGTTCAAGATAACCGAGAGCAAAGCGATCACCGGCTTTGTCGAGCTATATAATCTCAACAACCGGCCAAATTTCGGCGCCAACTACGGTTCAAATGCGTTCTCGACGACGTTTAAGACACCTCTTGGCTACATCGGCGGACTGCCCGGATCTTCTGCTACCGTCCCGGCTTCCTTCCAGATGCAGCTCGGAGCGCGCTTTTCGTTCTAGCCCACCACCCCAACTCGGTGATGAGAATGATTTCATTCTCATCACCGAGATACCCCTTCCGCTACTAACTCCTCTGCAGCAGGGGTCGCAATTCCCGGATGTTCTTCACTTTTTCGAGAGCCAGCACCGTGCCGATCAGTTTGTCGCAGGTCTGTAAGCCCAGGACCGGCGCTATCAAATCGCGTACCTTGTCTACTACTTCTTCGCGCGACATCGGATTTTCAACCGTGCCGCGCACGGCCTCCACGCGATCGCTCACCTGCGTTCCGTCCGTCAGCGTCACCTCGACAATCGCCACGCGCGTGGGCATCAGCTTCTGCAGTTCATCGTCCCCAACCAGCTGCACCTTGGCGCGTTCGCGCAGGATGGCGGGGTCCTGCATGCGTGCGGTGTCATGCGTCGAGCGGAACGAAACTGTCTTGTCGACCAGCATGACCGCCACGAGATGCTGGAGACTGATGTCCACGATGTTACGGCCGTTCACGATGGACGCCTGGCTGGTGGCCAGGCGCACCACTACTTTTTGCACCTGATCCGCCGTGAAGGAATGCTTCTTCTGAATGTTCACCATGGCATCGAGAGGCGCCTGAATGGGCGAGCCCACGGTCCACTTTTTGATATTCGTGCGCGCCACCTCGTACTGTTCGCCCAGCTTATCGATCAGGCCCGCGGGATCAGCCTGTGGGGCGTACGCCTGAAAGTAATTGTCAGCGCCGGAAAATATATCATCGACGCCCGTCCAACCGGACTGCACGAGAATCGCGGCCGTAACGCCGTTGCGAGCAGGCATGCCGGCGAAGTCGAAACCTTTTTCAATGTGATCAAGATCGCGTTGCCAGGCAGCTGTACCAGCCGCTTCCTGCGCAGCGTAGCTCAGCAGCCAGCGCATTTGCTGTGCGCTCAAGCTGGCCGCACAGCCCGCGGCGGCCGCGGACCCAAATGTTCCGGCGATGGCGTGGCTGTTTTTGTGGGTCTTGGCTTCGATGTCCCTGCCCCCCATCGTCATGGTCACGCGAGTCCCGATGTCATAACCGAGCGCCATGGCGCGCAGGAAGTGTGAACCGTCAATCCCGAATTGTTCTCCCGCGGCAAGGGTGGCCGGTACGATCGAGCTGCCGGGATGGCTTTGCGAGGGACCGTGGGAGTCGTCGGTCTCGTCGGAATGAGCGAGGAGGCCGTTCGCGAGTGCCGCTTCGATCGCACCGCAAACAATATTGGAAGCGGCGACCGTCGCGACCTTCTCGCCTCCGTAAGCGCGCGCGAATTTAAGGGCGGCGCGACCCGGCGCAAGCTCCGATCCGGAAATCATCGCGCCAAAAGTGTCAAGCGTGTGCCGTTTGGCTTTCTCCAACACTTCTTCCGGCAACTCGCGGCCACGGGCCTCGCTCATGTACGTGCCCAGCCGTTCCATCACGGGGCTGATTGTTTCGGCAGCCTGCAACGCGCGAGGAACAACCAGCGCGCCGGCTACGGCCCAGCCCGCGCTTTGCAGCAAGTCTCTCCGGCTTGGCTTCGGTAATTTCGCGAACGACTGGATCGGGAACTCTTGACGTCGGGACATGCTTCTCTCCATGTAACGGCAGTTAAACTGGACCGTATGTTTTTTGATCGTGGCGCGAACTGCATTTTAGCATTCCGCCGGACAAAAATTGAGGATTCGGTCCGTAATTCTGAGTGAAGGGTTTGCGAAGTCTCCGCTGTACAGGAACGGATTGCTCTTCGGTTGGCCCCGGTCGTTGCCCGATTTCTCCGGCCGCAGTTCCAGTACTGCTATAAATCACAATTTGATCTTTCTCGGAAAATCCTGATTTACTAGATGGACAAATCCTGCGGCGAGAGATAGGCTCATCGCGCAATTTCAATTCAGGCCCATCTCAGGCCCCAACCAAAAGAAGTTATCCCAGGGACTCAGATTCAAGTAAAAGTTTGCGGGGCGCATTCATGTTTTCTGCCCGTTGCTCATTGTGGAGCTGTTCGCATGAGAATTTTGCGAAATTCGGCGATGACAAATGCAGCGTACCGGCATTCCAGGCAGCTTGCCTTCGGATTGCTGCTGGCAATGGTTTGCGTATTAACGTTTATCTCCCCGAATGCTGATATGGCGATGGCTCTGGTCGCCACTCCGGTCGCGCCGTCCATCACCAAGCAGCCGGTAAGCCAAACCGTCGTCGCCGGAAAGACCGCAATGTTTTCCGTGACTGCGGGCGGTTCGACACCGCTTTTCTACCAATGGAAAAAGAACAGTTTACCCATCAGCGGCGCAACCTCCGCTTCGTACGCGACGCCCGCCACATCCGCGGCGGACAGCGGATCTCAGTTCGTCGTGACGGTTACCAACGCACTGGGCTCGGTCACGAGCGCTGCCGCTACTCTGACCGTGAATGTTCCTCCATCCATCACAACGCAGCCCACCGCCCAGTCGGTCCTTGTCGGTCAAACGGCAACATTCTCCGTGGTGGCGGCGGGAACCAATCCGCTGACGTATCAATGGAAAAAAAATGGGAGCGCAATTCAAGGCGCGACTCTATCGTCGTATACCACTCCCGCCACGGTCTTCGCGGATAACGGCGCATCGTACTCCGTCACTGTTACGAATGTCGCTGCGAACGTGACCAGCAGCAGCGCGGTTCTCACCGTCAATGCTCCGCCAGCCATCACCAAGCAACCGGCGAACTCCACCGTAACCGCCGGGCAGACCGCAACTTTCTCGATTACGGCCAGTGGAACAGCCCCGCTCAGCTACCAATGGACCAGGAATTCTTTGCCCATCAGCGGCGCGACATCCGCGTCTTACACCACTCCGGCAACTTCCGGAATAGACAATGGATCTCAATTCGCTGTGGCCATCACCAACCTGGTGGGCACGGTGACCAGTGCGCCTGCCACCTTAACCGTGAACGTTCCTGCTTCCATCACGACTCAGCCGACAAACCAAACCATTTATGTTGGCCAAACGGCAACATTTTCCGTGGTTGCGGCCGGAACCGGTACTCTGGCCTACCAATGGAAAAAGAGCGGGCCTCAAATTAAAGGCGCGACGCTTTCCTCTTATACAACTCCAGTTGTAACGCTTGCGGATAGTGGGTCCTCGTTTACTGTAACTGTTACAAACTCGTTTGGTAGTGTGACGAGCAGCGCCGCCATCCTCACCGTCCTTCCGGCCATTCCACCCGTGATTACGACTCAGCCCTTGAGCCAGACCATCATTGCCTTGCAAACCGCCACATTTTCGGTGGCCGCCAGCGGTACGCCGCCATTTACCTATCAATGGCTGAAGAATGGCTTAGCCATCACCGGCGCAACTTTAAGCTCCTACACCACTCCACTGACGTCGACATTCGATTCCGGTGAAGTTTTTTCCGCGCGCGTCACGAATGCGGGCGGAAGCGCGACCAGCGCCGGCGCGATTCTCACGGTGAATGCACCCGGCCAATTGACGCCGGCCCTTTCTTCGCTAAACTTCGGAAATGTTCTGACCCAAACCAGCGGAATCCTCACAGTGTCGGTCACGAATTCCGGCGGCACGAGCGTGACGATATTGAATGCCACGGTGTCCGGTACAGGAATCATGTCGAGCGGCGGCACCGGGTCGCCTATCGCGCCCGGCCAGAGCACTTCATTTTTGGTGACCTTCGCTCCAGAAACTACCGGTGCGGTTGCGGGCAGCCTTTTGATTTCAAGCACAGCGGCAAATTCGCCCACGACGATTCTCCTCTCCGGTATCGGAGTAGCCCCTGGAACCCATTCCGTCGATTTATCCTGGAATGAGGCTTCCACGGACGTGTTCGGTTTTAATGTCTATCGCGCGACGCTCTCAGGCGGACCGTATACATTAGTGACTGCCGCCCCAGTTACGCCAAGCCAATATCTTGATACGCAGGTTGCCGCCGGGCTTTCCTACTATTACGTCGTCACTGCCGTAAGCACGTCTCAGATTGAGAGCGATTACTCGCCTGAGGCTTCCACGCAGATTCCATCGCCATAAGAAATAACCACATGGTTTACGCAAGCTCGCCTTCCGGCAGAAAACCAGTTGCCCTCTGGCACGTGATGGGTCTCACACGCTGCAACTTTAACTGTTGCGTTTCTATGGGTTAACGTTCAAGCGTCACGCCCCTACAAATTCCGAGTCGCTCGACGGTGCCCGGACATATAGTACCGACGCAGATATGCTCACGCACTGTCGCCTCGAGACTTCGTCCGAAATAGCTGGTGGACTCGCGGAAGAGGTCATCCGTACGTTCGGCGAGGTTCGCCTGCGTGTCTACGGCACCAGCATGGTCCCCTCTATTCTCCCGGGTGATTTTATTTCTGTCCGCCGCGCCGGCATTCCGGATATTTGCGCCGGAGAGATCGTGCTTTTTTTTCGCGACGCGCGGTTTTTTGTGCATCGAGTCGTCCGGCGAACATCGCCGAGCGGCGGGGACAGCCCCGATGAATCGTCTCTGATTACCCGCGGCGACCGGCTGCTTTATGACGATCCCGCCGTATCTGCGGACCAGTTGCTGGGACGCGTCGTTTTGATTGAGCGCAACAACCGGCAGATACCGCTCGTGGCGCGCGGATCGCATCATCCGGTTGTGCGTCTGCTGCAATCCTCAGATTGCGCCACGTCCATTTATCTCTGGCTGGCGGCATGGCGGCGGACTTTCCTGCCCAGGAGGACGATTTGCCAGGCGTAACGGCGGCAACCCAGGCTCGCAGTGTCGTGGTGGAAATCGGCAATCTTCCCATCCGTCTGCGCTGCGGCAGCCCCGATTTCATCCGACAGATTCATAAGCGCTACGCCGGGTACGTGAGCTCCTCCGACAAAGCCAAATTCGAATTTGAAATTGAGCTGGCCCCGCATGGCACACTGTCTGGGGACGAAGACGCGCGCGTAACCTGGGATTCCGGGCGCTGGCTGATGGAACGCGGAGATTTTCGCGCTGAGTGGAATCCTTCCACGGACAAAGGTCATATCCACCAGACTCGCAGCCCGTACTCGCTCGATTCGGTTCTGCGCATCGTTCACACATTGCTGCTGGCTCGCGACGGCGGCTTCCTGCTGCACGCTTCCAGCGCCATACGAAACGGCCGCGCCTTTCTTTTCTCCGGGGTTTCGGGCGCGGGCAAGACCACCATGGTAAGGCTGGCCCCTCCGGACGCTGCGTTGCTGACCGACGAAATTTCTTACGTTGTCCGGCAGGATGGCCGCTACTCCGCCGTGGGAACTCCGTTTTTCGGAGAGCTGGCGCGGGTGGGAGAAAACCTGCGGGCGCCGATCGAGGTGTTGTACCTCCTCGCCAAAGGCCCGGAAAACAAAATCGAGCCCATTGATGGGGCCGATGCCGTGCGCGGCCTGCTCGGCAATATTCTATTTTTTGCGCGCGATCCCGAATTCGTAAAAATGGTTTTTGACGCGGCCCTCGATTTCGCCGCCCGCGTTCCGGTTCGGCGGCTCACCTTTGTGCCTAATTCCTCCGTTTGGGAGCTGATCGTATGAAGAATCATCAATATGTGACTCGAAGCACGGCGATCGCAGCACGCGCGCTGGGCGATGAAACGATGGTGATGTCAGCCACTAATTCCACGCTGTTCACGCTGGACGAAGTCGCCTCCGTCATATGGGAAGCGGCCGACGGCGTGACGCCGCTCGAAGAAATTGTCGTGAACAAAATTTGCGCGCAGTATGACATCGCTCCAGGAACCGCACTACAGGACGCGCAAACGCTGGTCGAACAACTGGCTGGGCACGGCATACTGCTGCTCTCCGACCAGCCTCTCGTGCCTTCCAGCGTGTCGCGCAAGGAAGCTCGATGAGCGGACTAGTAGTGGAAATGGCCGCCAAGGCCCTCAAATTAAATATTCCGCTGAGCGTACAACTGGACTTGACTTACCGCTGCAACGAACGCTGCATCCACTGCTACCTGGACCATGACGATCATGGCGAGATGACCACCGCCGAAATCAAGCATCTTCTGGATCAGATGGCCGACGCCGGAGTTTTCTATCTGACCATCAGCGGCGGCGAAATCATGATGCGCAGGGACTTTTTTGACATCCTCGAACATGCCAGAGCCCGGCTGTTTTGCGTGAAGCTGAAGACCAACGGCGTCCTGATCCGTGAAAAGGAAGCGCGACGTCTTCGCGAACTGGGAGTGGAATCGATCCAGATCAGCATCTATTCGCATCGCGCCGAGGTGCACGATGCGATTACCAAGTTGCCCGGCTCGTTGCGCCAGTCGATCGAAGCGGTGCGCCTGCTTCGCTCCCAGGGATTGCTCGTCAGGCTGGCAAATGTGCTCATGGTCCAGAATGCCACCGATTATCGGGGCGTGCAGGCGCTGGCCGCGGAGCTCGACGCGAAATTTACTATCGACCCGACTATCACCCCCATGATGGATGGCGACCGGTCCATCCTCAGCCTGAATGTGGATCAGGCCGCCCTGCAGAACGTATTCCGGGACCAGGCCCTGGTCGGAAACGTGGAGGAATTTTGCGCTCCCCCGCCCGGAGTTGATGAAGACGCTCTGGACATGCTGCCCTGCAGCGCCGGGCACACTGCTTGTTACGTTTCGCCTTACGGAGATGTTTATCCCTGCGTGCAGTTTCCTTTGCCCAGCGGAAATGTTCGCCGCACGAAATTTGTGGACATCTGGCGCGACTCACCTCAGCTCAAAGAAGTGCGGTCTATCACGCTGCGGGACATGCCGTCGTGCTCCCAATGCACGCATGGCGCGACTTGCACGCGCTGCCCTGGTCTGGCGTACCTGGAGGGAAACATGCGCGGCCCTTCTTCGCAGGATTGCGAAAAATCTTACGCGCGGACCGGTATCCCCAGCGAAAATTACAAGGCGCGGCATTCGTCGCCTGAGTCGTTTTCTTCTCCAAAGCTGGTTCAGATTCAAGGCCTGCAGCCGGCCGAGCACGCCCTTGCAGCCCACGTGGTTTCGGGCGGCGCGAGCGCCTGAGAAGCCTGTTGTTCGTCTCCGCTCTGCAAACCTCGCAGCTCCTCCGGACTCGGCCTTGTCCTGAAGAATTGTTAAACCACTTTCGCTGTTTGCGCAACTTCCGGCGTTGGCAGATTACTGGTATCATCCCGCCGTGGATGCCCGTTCCCTGTCGGGCTTTATCAAGGCCCTGATCGGCGCTCTATTCCTGCGCTGAGAGCGCAGACGAAGTTACGATCCGAGTAGCACAGACTTCAGTCTGTGGGTTTAGTCCTTGCGCGCATTAAAATCCACAGGCTGAAGCCTGTGTTGCAGGACCGTCAATCCGCTCATGAAATTGATTCGAGCCCATTCCTCGTTGAAGTTAGTTACCGCTTCCCTGGCGCTCCGCCTCGGTCTTTCCGTCGCCGCATTGCTCCTATCGCCGGCCGTTGATCTCCACGCACAAGAAAAAATCATTTGGAGCAGTCAGGAAAAACCCATTTCCGAACAGATCCGCGGACTTCGCGCAGTTCCCGATGACGTGAGGGGACAGGCGACAAAAAAACTGGCCTTGCAGATTCGGCCGTTGCCCGTGACCCCAAATAAATTACGGTTGGCCTATAACCTGGCCATGCTGTCCACCGAGGGAGATTTTGGCCACGACATGCTGCAGGAGGTAGCCACAACCCTGGCCGCCGCGCTGCACGAGCAGCCGTTGCCGCCCGAGAAGGGCCAACCGGCGCGTCCCTACATAGAGCTCGCCGAACTGGTGCGCTACGAACACGTGCAAGCGACACTCGACGACCCGCAATTCGCCGCCGCCGTCTCCAAGCTGGAAACTGACAACGGGCGCCGCGACCTGGCTGATTTCACATTGGCTGATTTGGACGGAAAGCCGTGGACCTTGAAGGAACAGCACGGCAAAGTCGTGTTACTAAATTTCTGGGCCACCTGGTGCCCGCCCTGCCGCAAGGAAATGCCCGATCTCGAGAAACTCTATCAGCAATTCAAAGATCAAGGCCTGGTGGTCCTGGCCATCTCGGACGAAGATGCCAGTAAAGTCCTGCCGTTCATCGCGCAGCAGAAAGTTACCTATCCGATCCTCCTCGATCCCGGACGGAAGGTGAACGAACTCTTTCAGATCCAGGGAATTCCCAAAACTTTCGTCTATGACCGCAATGGAAAACTGGTGGCGCAGTCCATCGACATGCGCACACGCAGGCAATTTCTGGAACTCCTCGCGCAAGCAGGATTGAAGTAGTCGGAAGCGGGTTTTGGGACGGCCTGCTGATGCAAGTCTCTAGCTACTATTCTTTTGCTTGGAATTGACGCAGAAGACTAAAAGAAGAAAGGGAGAACGTGTCTAACGTTCTCCCTTTGGCAAAGATGGTGCCGAAACTTCATCATCCAATTGGAGTGCTGGTGACAGTTGGAGTTGTTCCATCCGTGGTCTGGCGGATCACACCGCTCTGATCCGAGAAGAACTTGCGCTGACCGGTCGAAGCCGACTGCGGCACCGCAAGAATCGTATATTGCGTGACCGGAGTAGCCGAGACTGCCGTGTACGTAAAGCTGAAGCCGCTTTTGATCGCCGGGTTTGCGATACCCAGGAGGCTGTCAACGAGGTCCGCGCCGGAGGCGCTAGGTGCCGCACCACCGGTGACTGGTCCAAGTTGAGCAAAGCTCGTGGTCGGAGCGGTGCCATAAGTTGTTTCGTAGGCCACAATTGACGTGTTATAGGTACGCAAGGAAGCAACGGCTGATGCTTCATTGGCTGCCATCTTCGAGCGCAGCAAGTTCGGAATTGCGATCGCCGCGATGATCAAGATGATCGCCACAACGATCAACAATTCGATGAGTGAAAAACCCTTCTGTTTACTGCGCATCTGCTAACTCCTTTTAGACTCTCGACCTTATACTTTGCTAGAAACTGATCGGATAGACTTACTCCGTTGCCTTAAGAAGAGCATTCCTGACACCACAATCGATCCAATGGGGTGCTGACTTGAACATACACTCGGAACTCCAGCGTTGTTCAACAGTTACGTGCTTAGTTTTAAATTCGATTCTGATCGGAGGCAGTTCGGGAATGGGGAAACTACCCGATGTACGACATAAATAGGCGCTCCGTCGCGCCAAAAAACGTCGCTACGGTCGAGTGGACCTATCGTTCGGTGCATCGGGCAAGTTGCCTGCCCCACACATGAGCCTTGGTTGAACCGAGGAGAAGGGCCCTTGCCCTTCTCCCCAGTTAAACCCCAAGATCGATCATCCAATCGGAGTGCTGGTGACCGTCGGAGTGGTTCCATCCGTGGTCTGACGAATCACGCCGCTCTGATCCGTGAAGAACTGGCGCTGACCGGTCTAAGCCGACTGGGGCACAGCGAGGATCGTGTACTGCGTGACGTGTGTAGCCGAGACCGGGGCATACCTAAAGCTGTAGCCGCTCTTGACTGCCGGATTCGCGACACCGAGCAAACTGTCAACCAGGTCGGCCGCAGACGCGCTCGGTGTGCCACCACCGCTAACCGGTCCAAGTTGCGAAAAGTCCGTGGTCGGCATGGTTCCATAGGTGGTCTGGTATGCAATAATCGTGGTGTTATAGGTTCGCAGGGAGGCTACAGCAGAGGCCTCGTTAGCTGCCATCTTCGAACGCAGCAAGTTCGGAATTGCAATCGCCGCTATGATCAGAATGATGGCAACAACGATCAACAACTCGATCAATGAAAAACCCTTTTGTTTACTACGCATCAAAGATGCTCCTTCCTGTTAGTGTGTGCTTCAAAATCGCTCTCTTCACCGCCTGATAGCGGCTCCTGCTTTGGGGGAAAATGCATGATTTGTGCCAATTTGGAACCCCGGCGTTTACGAATTGAGCACACAAGCTAAGTACAAATAATCTCGGTGGTTACGCCGTTTCGGGTTCGGTTTACCCAGTCCCGGGAGAACCGGGCTCCGTGATAACACCCTTTGTTTTGACCGAAATTGTCAGCTGGCAAAGTCAAAAAATGTCCTCGATTTTCGATCAGAGGCTTTGGCTATCGGGGGCGACGCTGACCTTGAAGGTGTATGGAATGCGGAGACGGCTGGAAGAATTTCGGAGCGGCGCGTGAAAATGTAACGGCGCGAACTCCCAGTGGAGAGAGTTCGCGCCGTTCTGTAAGGATTTCTATCGAGCCGACTACCGGTGGCCCATCGCAGCTGGGTGCATCCGACGCGCCAGTTGTTCCATACGGGAAGGCTGCGGCTGTGCTAATGGACGCACGATGCCGTTTCCGCTGGAGACGTGGTCGCTGATCGCGGCCAGGCGCTTCAGAATCGATTGCCACTGTTCCCAGTCGAGCTGTCTTAGGAAGGGCCGCAAACCCTGGATGAATGGATCTTCCAGAAGGGCTTCGCCGTTCGTTTCCGGGACGAAGAAGCGGTTCAGACCGACGCCAAGCGCTTCGGAAATTTTCTCCAAAGTTCCGAGGCTGGGCGTCATCTGTCCGCTTTCGATCCGGGACAGGTACGACCGGGATACGCGCGAGCGCGCCTGGAGCTGGCTCTGCGTCATCCCGCGCGATTCGCGCAACTGCCGGATGCGTTGACCAATATTCTCCACCGTCTCGCGGTTCGGCCATTTCTCGAAGAGCTGCCGGTCATCGCCTGGAAGCTCCTGCGGCTCGGGAGGAGGAATCAGAAATTCCACCTTCGGCGGCAGACAGCGTAAGCAGCGACGGCAATTCCCCGTGCGGGTGCGATACTGCACAAGCCCGCAGGTCTTGCATCGGATTACTTCGCGATCAAGGTCGATATCCACGGCAACCTTATTTCCGTTGGTACTGTTCATTGCTGTCGTACTATTTTGTTCCGACACCGGGTGCTCCTCGCAGACTATTCCGGCATGCGGATGAGAGGGACTTCGTACGTGGGGAAGGCAGCAGCTGGCGCGACCGACATAATGGAGGCATCCGCTTCCAGTGTCAAGTAGTTTCTCTGTCCATTTATCAAATCGGTTAGATCGCGAATTCCATTAGCACTTTCCTACGAGCATCTGGGGCGCACCCCTGGGCATAGTACAAAGTGCCCGCCTTCAGGCGGGCATCTGTGCGGGTTGCCTACCTGCCCGCCTGAAGCCGAGCGCTACACAAGCCAAATATTCCCACAATCCACAGTGCACACAAATACCCCTCGACCTCAAGCTTGCGGTATCCTAGGCGATCCTGGTAGCCGGACAATGCCTTGCTCGGGAATCTCATTCGGGAGAACGAAATGCCAACGCGAAGCGACGCCTGGAGTCTGCTCTGTGAATACACACAAAACGAAAGCCTCCGCAAACATGCGCTGGCGGTTGAGGCGTGTGTCCGCGCCTACGCGCGAAAAATCGGTGCGCAGGAAGATCTCTGGAGCCTTACAGCTCTCCTGCACGATTTCGATTACGAGCGCTGGCCCAATGACGCGCACAGTCCGACCGAAGAACATCCCGCGGGCGGATCGGCGATCCTGCGCGAGCGAGGCTACCCCGAAGAAATGATTCGCGCGATCGTCTCGCACGCCGACTACTGCAACACTCCGCGCGAAACTTCCCTCGAACATACTCTGTTCGCGTGCGACGAATTGGCCGGCTTCCTCACCGCATGTGCCCTCGTCAAGCCGGGCAAAAGCATTTTCGAGGTCGAGCCCGATTCCGTGAAGCGCAAGCTGAAAGACAAAGCATTCGCGCGCGGCGTAAACCGCGACGACGTCCGCAAGGGCGCGGAAGAACTGGGCATCCCCATCGAAGAGCACATCGCCTTCTGCATCGCCGCCATGCGCGAAGCCGCCGATGACCTCGGCCTGCGCGGCACACAAGCCGCCGGTGCTTGAGACGAAGTAGAACAGGTTTCACATGTCGCGGAAAAAATGTCTTGTTATGTCATTCTGAGCGAAGCGAAGAATCTCTCTTTGATTTACGTATAAGAGAACAAACAAAGAGAGATTCTTCGCTGCGCTCAGAATGACAGCGATTTGAGTTTTTTCCGCAGCCTGTTCAGTCTGTATTCACTTCAATTCCGTCGCCAGGCACCAAAAGCTGAAAGAAAACGGGCTGAAACCTCTTCCGATTCAACATTTATGTCGCACAAAAAAACCCGGGCGCCATTCGCGCCCGCTGACTCAAACGACATTAATATGGGAAAGCTGCGCTTACCGGGCGGTCTTCGGGTCGCCTTCCCGCGCGGATGACGACGCGCCGGGTACGTCGGACCGGATGATCGGATCCGCGTCGTTGATGCTGCCTCCCGCCAATTCCGTCCTCAGTGCAAATTTTTGGCGCGGAAACAAAACGAGTTCGGTTTCGAATGTCCGGAAGCCCGGCAAGGCAATCTTAAAGCGGTGCTTTCCGGGTGCCACAAGCATGGCGTGCTGTAGCCCGTAGTACTCATCCACAGTTCCGACATATACGTCGTCCAGGAAAACCGCTGCCCGCGTAGGCACAACGTCCAGCCTTACTTCCGAACTGGTTTTACGGTCTGGGTACACGAAGCGCGGATCTCGCTCCATGCTGACGCGAACGTTTACGACGGCTCTCGGCTCCACCACCACTTTCTTATTGAAATCCGAATAGCCAGCCTGCCGAACGGTGATGTCGTGGTCCCCGGGCAGCAGCCTGAGCCGGTTGGAGCCCTTCAGCTCGCCGACGAAGCCCACATATTGGCCGTCGATCCAAACGCCCGAAGTCTTGGCCACCTTGGACGGATCCATGAACTGAATCTGGCCCATGATGCGATCCTGGGCGTGAGCGAGGGACTGGAACAAAAATAATCCGCAGAACCCCGTCAGGACTGTAAGGCAAGCGACTCGCTTCGCGATGCGTATCAACATATCCCCCCTAAAGCCTCAAGTGTCACCGAATTGTTACATAACTGCTGGATTTAGCAAGCTTTTCAAGTTCCCCAATTTGTCCAAGTTGTGGTTCGAACAAGTTTGTTATCAGCTTGTGAGTTGAGGGATAATTTAGCGGGTGATCGCCGGTATACCTCTTTCGGGATGGGCATCGACCGTGCTATTTTGACCGCCGGCAGAGCCCTGTTATTATTATCTCGCTAAGCCCAATATGCAGATTTTCCCTATAACGCGCCGGAAGACTTACGGCGTCAAGGTCGGCCAATATCAGGTCGGCGGCGGCGCTCCCGTAGTCGTCCAGTCCATGACCAACACGGACACAGCCGACATTGCGTCGACCGTGGCGCAATGCAAAGAATTGGCCGACGCCGGGTCGGAACTCGTTCGAATTACCGTGAATATGCCGGAGTCCGCAGCTACGGTGGCCGAAATTGTAGCCCGGCTGCGCGATCTAGGTTGCACTGCCCCGATCATTGGCGATTTTCACTACAATGGACACGTTTTGCTGACCAAGTATCCCGACTGCGCCAAAGCACTGGACAAATATCGCATTAATCCCGGCAATGTCGGCGCCGGGGCACGGCGCGACGAACAGTTTTCGACCATCTGCAAGGTGGCAGTCGACAATGGCAAGCCGGTGCGCATCGGCGTCAATGGCGGCTCTCTCAATCAAGAGCTGGTCATGCGCAAGATGCAGGAGAATACCGACCGCGATCTCGGCCTCGATTCCGACGAGATCATCAACAACTGCATGGTGCAGTCCGCCATCGAATCGACCGAGCTGGCCCTCGAATGCGGCCTGCGCCACGACCAGATCATCATTTCCTGCAAGCTCTCCAAGCCGCAGAACCTCATCAGGGTGTACCGTGATCTTTCGCGCAAGACCGAGCAGCCCTTGCACCTGGGCCTGACGGAAGCTGGCATGGGCACCAAAGGCGTGGTGTGGTCTTCGGCAGCGCTGGGTATCCTGCTGCAGGAAGGCATCGGGGACACGATCCGCATTTCGCTTACGCCGCGTCCCGGCGGCGACCGGCGCGAGGAAGTCTACGCAGCGTGCGAATTGCTGCAGTCGCTCGGACTGCGATCGTTCGCGCCCAGCGTGACGGCCTGCCCCGGATGCGGCCGCACCACCAGCACCACGTTTCAGGAACTCGCCGAGCGCATTCAGGATTACATCCGCGACAGCATGCCGCAATGGAAGCTACAGTATGAGGGCGTTGAAGAAATGACCCTCGCCGTAATGGGCTGCATCGTTAACGGCCCCGGCGAATCCAAAGCCGCACACACCGGCATCAGTTTACCAGGCACGGGAGAAGAGCCCAGCTGCCCGGTTTACATCGACGGAAAAAAATCCGTCACTCTGCACGGCAATTACGATGAGCTTTCCGCCGCGTTCCGCAAGCTCGTGGACGATTACATCCAGACGAAATATACCGCGCGTACAGCGGCGCCGGTCTCTGCCTCATCCGAGAAGGCATGAGCGTGGGTCCAAGACGTTATGGTGCGTCGACGCAACGAGTCATATCACAATAAAGGCTGAGGCCACGATGCAAGAGTCGTCCCGCAATGCAAGAGTGAATTCTCGACGCAAGAGTCATTCCAAGATATAAGACCCGCCCCAGTAGAACGAAAGATTGCTCCTGCCTTCCAATTCCGTAGAACAAAGAGTCCGCTCCGACGTAACAAGTCCCGTCAGGGACGAACAATCGTAGCCTACCCCTTAAGCGGTGGGCTACGAGCTGTCGTCCCTCCGGGACTTTCACCTTCAATTTGTAACTCGCAATGTTCCGCTTTTCGCCGTCCACCTTACTCCTCTACAAACTCAAGACCGGAATCACAAACCTGCCAAATGCTTTTCCGCCGGTAGGGACCCCCAAATCTCTTCGAGTCGCCTCTTAAATCGTCTTTTGCTGCGTCCCAATTGGATGTAGACTCATATAGTCCCCGCCGAGGAGGAATCATGCGGAATCATTCTTTTCCGCTCGCGGCGGTTCTCGCATTGTTAATTGCGTGCCCTTCGCATGCCGCGGAAAAACCTCGTCCTCCGCAGGGCAGTCAGAATCCGCCAAAAAAAGTCTGGACGAATGAAGATATGGGTCAGCTGCGGGCGCGCGGCCTGATTTCCGTCGTCGGTCAGGAACCGGCGCAAGCCACAACGCAAGCGGCTGCGGCTCCGGCCGCAGAGACGTTTTCAGCGTATGCCTCCGCGCTCGACGATCCCTCCTGGTATTCGAGTGAAGCCGCCGACCTCCAGGCCGAGCTCGACAGGCGCGAAGCTGCATTGCGGCAACAACTGGAGGCGATTGCCCGAGCGAAGGACCGCATCACGCAGCCGGGCTTGGCTCTCGATAAGGATAATGCGGGAGTAACGCCCGCGGCAGGTGTCGCGAATCTTCAGGCGCAAGTGCAGGAAGTCCGGAACATGCTCGACGAGCTAAGTGATCTCGCCCGGCAACACAACATTGATCCTGGCGTGTTGCGCGGTTGATTCAAGTTGTGCGGACTTTAGACGGCGGGGTTTGGTACTTGCAGCACCCTAAACCCCGCCGGCTAAAGCCCGCGCTACCAAAAGCGCCAGACAAATTTGGCGTAGGCGCTGCGCTTGATCAGGGCGGAATTAACGAGCGTCAGTACATCCATCGATTCGATATGATGATCCTGCAGCAAGTTCTGGCCTACCAGACTGAATTCCGCTCGTTCGGCGAACTTCCACGACAATTGCGTATCGAGGCGCGTGTAAGACGCGACGTGGTGAAAAGGCAGGCCGCTCTCGAAATTGGCTGTCGCGTCCCAGGAAAGGCCGTGGGAAAGCTCCACGTGGGAGCGCAACTTCGCCTGGTGCTGCGGGTCCGAACCCTGGTTGTCCGGCGCGGACATGGTGTCTTGGCTCGCCGGTTTAGGGTGCAGGTGCATCTCCAGGAAGGCATATTCCGGGCTTAGCGTCCAGCGATCGGTCAGTTTTAAATTCGCGAAGATTTCTACGCCCTCGGTTGTACCGTACATTAAATTCCCAAAAGTGATCGGCACGACAAAACGGGCGGGAACTGGACTGGACTGCAGAAATTCGGTTCCTGGCTCATGCGTTTCCAGATGATCGTACCGATTATAAAAAAGCGAAACGTCGACGGAGAGCCTTCCCGCAGCCTGCGCTCGATAGCCGGCCTCGTACGCAATGACGTGCTCGGGAATGAATTTCGGATTTCCGAGGAGAATTACTTCGACGGGGGTATTAGATCCGTCAGGATCGGGAAACACGGCGAGGGCTGCGGAGAGGCCCGTTTCTCGCTGCGCCGGACTTCGGGTTGCGCGTGACACCGCAGCCCAGAATGTCTCTGATTTAGAGGGGGTCCACGCCAGCCGGATGCTCGGATCGACGCCGTAACCCGCGAAGTAGCTATTCTCGAATTTTGTTCCCGCCGTCAGAAAAACGCGATTGGATTTGAGCGTGATCGTATCCTGGACAAACGCATTGAACATGTCGAGCGCTGCATCCGGAGGATCAAAGGCCTGATCGATGGTGCCGAGAGTTTTGCTGTATGTGCGGCGGTAACCAAGGCCCCAGATGATGTCCTGGCGAGATCCCCAAAGAATGTGATGATTGAAGTCGAAATCGATGGTCTTGCGGGTTTCGCTGGCTTCCGGACCGGTTCGGGTGTAGTTGTCAAAATAAAACTGGAGCGTGGTATCGGAGCGGCCCGAAAATTCGTGGTGCCACCGGCTCAGAACATTTCCACCGGAAAGGTCGAGTCGCGTATCCAGGTTATCGGCGATAGGAGGATCGATCGAGAAGATATGAACGATCGTGCCTCCTTCGGTGCCACCGTAGAAGTCTCCCTGAAGCGTTAAAGAGTCTTTCGAAGAAATCAATGTATCCGCCCGGAATCCTCCGTGCAGGAGGTTCCAGGCATCGTCGCCTGTGAAGCCGTCCAACTCGGGCATGGGACCGTGATTGAGATACTTGGTGAAGACGCGATAGCTTGTGATTCGTCCCAAGACCCCGCCATATTGCATCGTCGCTAACCCTTGCCCTTGCGTGCCGCCCCCGGCAACCATCAGGCCGCCCTTCGTCTCCGCTGCCGTCTTGGTGACGATGTTGATCACTCCGTTGACGGCATTGGCTCCCCAGAGCGTGGCACCCGGCCCGCGCACCACTTCGATCCGGTCAATGTCCTCCAAAGGCAAGTCTTGTGTGTCCCAGTTCACTCCGCCAAGAAGCGGCGTATAGACGGCGCGCCCATCGATCAGCACCAGCAGCTTATTTGCAAATTGCGTGTTGAAACCACGTGACGAGACAGCCCAATTGTTTGCATTGATCTGCGCAACGTCCAAACCAGGCACAAGGCGTAACCGGTCCGGAATGTTGGTGGCACCCGATCGGTGTATATCCTCCTGGGTGATAACGAAAATCGCGGCCGCGGCCTCCGAGAGGTTCTGCTCTTTCTTGGAGACCGACATCACCTGGATGTTCATCAAGTCTTCGAGCGGCACCTGCGAGAGGTCTCTCTGCGCGGGCGATCGCGGCGACGCGGGCGGCGAAACTTGCCCCAACGCGCCGGCCGTGAAAATCAGTGAGCCCAGGAACAATAGCGCAGCACTGCGCGTCGCCCGCGCATGCGAAGCAATCGCACACCTTGATGTGGACACATTCTCCTCCTTGAATAGGGGAAGCAAGTTCCAGACCAACCAAGCTGCGAGTGCCTCATAGGTATGTCATTGAAAATTAAATTGTTATTGCGTACCCAAGCGGAGCTATGGACCTGCAATAATAAGGAAGAGAAACGTCCGGCGGGTGCCAATCCGGAACTCGTTGGGGGTTTTGGTCCGAAATGGAAAATTTAACAGAAGCGTTTCTTGCGACTCTCATTTGCGTTTTTATTTGCTCAGCATGTACCGCTGGGCTTGCGACCCGTTCCGGACTCCTGCGCCGGCAAGCTCTGGGGATTTGGCACGGCGAACGCAGGAGTGCCGTTGGGATTCGCCACGCATTGCTGAATCACTTGAGGGATTGCCTGGGTCGTCGATGGCAGGTTTGGAATCGACGTGTCCGGCGCGGCAAAATT